>BFBZ01000347.1_pt1 | contig 49973 bp, 46 predicted proteins | sample 1888401 | NCBI WGS metagenome assembly BFBZ01 (sample SAMD00112614, study PRJDB3348) | symbiont metagenome | host: Chara braunii | reverse complement strand
GGATCTGCCGATCCTCGCCGGCCGGCGAGGATCGGCTGGCCCAGCACACCCAGCCTCCGGGGTGAAAGGTGTTACCCATCCTCCCGGTCTAAACCAGGTGCGCCCACTCCGTAGCTGGGGCGCTACGCGCATTTAGTCGAACGCAACCCGCTGTAGTTTCGTCGCCCTACCGCCCCGCTTGTGTCACAGTCGCTGGTCACGGTGCGCGTGCATCGCCGGGAGAGACAATGCACCTTTTTCTGAGCGTCGTGGCCGTACTGGGCCTGATCGCGTTCCCAAGTATCGCATTCGCCCAAGACCTCGTCCTCAAGCGAGTCATGCTGTCCTCGGGTGGCCTCGGCTACTTCGAATACGAGGCGACCGTCGAAGGGGATGCCACCCTGAAGCTTACGGTATCGCTCGGCCAGGTCGACGACGTTCTGAAGAGCCTGGTCGTCTACGACGACAAGGGCGGTGTCGGTGGCCTCAGCCTGCCGGGGCGTGAACCGCTGACCCAGGCCTTCAAGGACCTGCCGTTCGACCAGAACTCGTTGGGCTCGCCAGCCGAGCTGCTTTCCACCTTGAAGGGGGCCGAAATCTCCGTGGCCGGCAGCCGCACGCTTTCCGGCAAGGTCGTGTCGGTGGAAGAGGAAACGGTCACGTTGCCGGGCGACAAGGGGACGACCAAGCGGACGCGCGTGACGTTGTTCACGGATCGCGGCCTGCAGCAATTCATTCTCGAAGACGCCGAAAACCTGCAGTTCGCCGACGCCTCGCTGCGCGCCAAGATCGGCCAGGCCCTGCTGGCCATCCAGAGCAATCGTGCCAAGGACGCCCGCACGCTCGAACTCGCGACGCGCGGCGAGGGCAAGCGGACGGTGCGCGTCGCCTACATCGTCGAGGCGCCGGTCTGGAAAGCCTCCTACCGCCTGACCCTGCCGGCCGATGCGGCCGCCCCGCGCTCGGCGTTGCAGGGATGGGCCGTGGTCGAGAACCTGAGCGGGCAGGACTGGAAGGATGTCGAGCTCACGCTCGCGTCGGGACGTCCCGTGGCCTTTCGCCAGGCACTCTACAACGCCTACTACGTCACGCGCCCCGAAGTGCCGGTCGAAGTCGCGGGGCGGCTCATGCCCGGTGTCGATCGCGGCGGCGTAGCCGCCGATCAGCTGCGCCAAAAGGCAATGCCCGCTGCACCGGCGCCGGCGCAATACGAATCTCAGCGCCGCATGGCAGCACAGGCCGCTGCACCGCCGCCGCCGCCGGCCGAAGTGGCGGCCGGTGCGGAGCCCATCGAAGCGAGCGATGCCGCCACGCAGGTCGTCTTCAAGTTCCCGCGTCCGGTAACCGTGGAGAACGGCCGCACGCTCTCCATTCCGATCATCGACCGGCAGGTGCCGGCGGCGCGCCTGGCGCTCTATCAGGCCGAAACCGCGGCCCGCAATCCGCTGGCCGCCATTCGCCTCACCAACGACGGCGAGACCGGCCTGCCGCCGGGCATCATCACGATCTACGAACGCGACAAGGCGGGCTACGTCACCTATGTCGGCGACGCTCGCCTGTCGGGCTTCCCGATCGGTGAGACACGGCTCCTGGCCTATGCCGTCGACGAGAAGATCGTGGTCGAGCGCGATGTTGCGCAGACCGACCACATTGCGACCGGCACCATCGCCAACGGTGCACTGCGGCTGTCACGGGTGGTGCGCCAGACCACGACCTACCGTGTGCGCGGCCCCGCCAAGGAGCCGCGCCAGCTGATCGTCATGCAGCGCCGCCTGCCGGGCTGGAGCCTGGCGAAGCCCGACGCAAAGGGGGTCGAGCTCAGCGAAGGCAATTACCGCATCCCGTTCCAGCTGCCCGGCGGCGATCAGACCCAGACATTCGAGGTCGTGCAGGAACAGACCCAGCAGCAGGAGATCCGGCTGGTCGAGACTGCTGCCGATCAGATCCGTGTCTACGCCCAGGCCCGCGAATTCGATGCCAGGACGCGTGAGGCCCTGACGAAGGTGCTGCAGCTCCAGCAATCGGTGGCCGAAGCGCAGCGCAAGGTCACGCAGGTCGACGGCGAGCGGCAGCAGATCGTCCAGGAGCAGGCGCGGCTGCGCGACAATCTCGCCCGCGTGCCGGCCAACAGCGATCTGCAGCGCCGCTATCTCACGACTCTCGACAAGCAGGAGACCGACCTCGAAGCACTCGCCAAGCGTCGCACCGATGCCGAAAAGGGCGTCGAGGCCGCCCGCGAGGCGCTCAGGACCTACGTCGCCTCGCTCGGCTGATCAGCCGGCGCGCAGAGCCGCAGCAATCGCGTCGGCGACGCTGCGGACTTCCGGCCGGGCAAGAGTATCCGGCCGGGCCAGAAGGAACAGGCGCTCGCTCAGGCGCGCGACCGGTGGCCCGACCCGCTCGAGTGCCGGGTTGGCATCGCCCCACAGGCAGGGCAGCAGGGCAGTGCCCAACCCCATGACGCAGGCCTCCTGCCGCAAGTCGGGATCGCTGATGCGCAGGCGAATGGGGTCGCCCGTGCGGCTGGATTCTCCGTCGACCCAGGCCGCCTGGGCCGACACTTGATGGCCATGTGTTACGGCCGTTGGCGCATCGTTCAGCAGCGCAGATGCCGGCGCAGAGGATCCTGAACGGCGGTAAAGCGCATAGGTAATCACAGCGAGGCGTCGGCAGCGCAGCCCGTCGGCGCGCGGCAGGCGCCCCATCCTCAACGCGATATCGGCTTCCCCGCGTGGCAGGCTGAGCGCCTGGGATGTGACGATGAGTTCGATTGGAGGGGTTTCCGGCGACACCAGAAAATCGCCCAGCCGATGCAGCAGGAACCGGGCAATGGCGGGAATGGCCGTGACGCGCACTGTTGCCGGCGTGCCGGGCTCGACCTTTGCCGCCTGTTCCAAGGCCAAGGCCGCGAGTTCCATGCGCTCGGCCGCAGCCACGAGACGCCGCCCGACCGCCGTCAGCACGAGCTGACCGTCGTCGTAGTCGACAAGCGAGCGGCCCACCGTTCTTTCCAGGGCACGCAACCGGCGACCGACGGTCGGTGCGCTCACACCAAGTGCTGCGGCAGCGGCCGCACCGCTGCCGGTCCGCGCCAGCGCGAGGAGGATGCGGGCATCGTCCCAATCGAAGGGAGCAGGCATGGCATCGATCCTGCCATCAAACGGTGCCGTACGAAATTGCACGTAGCGATTTCCAATCTGTTCGGAAGGCGAGTCCCGGCCTGCCGCTACGATGGTAGGCATGACCACAAACCCGGTTCTTGCCTTCGCCTCGGCTGGACACTTCATCGTCCACCTTCTGCTCGGCCTGCATGCTACCGCGGCCCTCGCGATAGAACGCGACTGGGCAATCGACTACGGTTCGATCATAGCGCTGTGGACCTGGGGAGCCATTGCGCTCGGGGCGGCAGCCCCTGCTGCGGGATGGCTGGCTGACCGCATCGGCGCAGCCCCGATGATGGTCCTGTTCTTCGTCGGCAGCGGCGGCGGAACCGTCGCCGCGTCGTTCGCCGGCGGCCCTCTGTCACTGTCGCTCACCCTCGCATCACTCGGTCTCTTCGCCGCCATCTATCATCCAGTCAGCCTGGCCTGGTTGCTCGAAGGCATGGAGGAAGGGCAGCGCGGTCGAGCCGTCGGCATCAATGGCCTGTTCGGAAGCCTGGGCGTGGCCGCAGCACCGGCCGTCGCCGGCCTTCTCAGCGACAGCTGGGACTGGCGCACGGCCTATCTGCTGCCGGGGCTTGTCTCGATTCCCTTCGGCCTCCTGCTCGCGGTCTTGCTCCTCCGTGGTCAGATCTCGGTCGGCCGGCGAGCCGATACGTTTTCCCACGACGCTCCCGCCATGGACGATCGGTCTGCTCCCGCTGGCGCGTTCCTGTGGCTTGCGGTGTCCATGATCTGCAGTTCACTGCTCTATGCCGCCTTCACGACGGCCTTGCCGAAATGGGCGGAAACCAAGGTGATCGCCTTCTGGCCGCACGCGGACCTCGGAGCGATCGGCCTCATTGTCGGTATCGTCTTTCTCGTCGGCGGCGTGGGCCAGGTGCTGGCGGGCCATCTGTCCGACCGTCACGACCCTCGCCGGATCTATGTGTGGACGCTCGCCAGCAAGCCGGCACTCGTCCTGGCAGCGGCATTCCTGGCGGGTCCTTTGGGGCTCTTCGCGGCAGCCCTCACCATCCTTGCGATGGATGTGACATCACCGTCCGAGAGCCTGCTGTTGGCACGTTGGACGCCGACGAACCGCCGGAGCTTCGCCTTCGGCATCCGCCATGCCATCGCTCTGGCAGCCGCCCCGGCGGGCGTCTGGCTCGCGGCCGTCTCGCATGGCACGGCGGGGGGCTTGAGGAGCCTGTTCATTGGCTTGGCCTGCCTTGCCATCGTGGCGACTTGCGCCGCCATGCTTCTTCCGAAAGACCGTCACCCGGCGCGCAGCGTCCTCACGGCGTCGTCCCTGCGGAAGAGGTAGAGCAGGGCGCGCAAGGCCTTGCCACGGTCGGATTGCAGGTCGGGGTCGCGCTCGATCACGAGGCGGGCGTCGTCGCGGGCGGCTTGCAGAAGCTCGCCGTGCGCCGAGAGATCGGCCAGGCGCATGTCAGGCAGGCCGCTCTGCCGCGTTCCCAGGATCTCGCCGGCGCCGCGCAAGCGCAGATCCTCCTCGGCGATCCGGAAGCCGTCTTCGGTTTCGCGCATGATCGCGAGCCGTGCTTTCGCGGTTTCGCCGAGAGGCTGGGCATAGAGCAGCAGGCAAGTCGATTTGGCGCTGCCACGGCCGACCCGGCCACGCAGCTGATGAAGCTGGGCGAGGCCGAAGCGTTCGGCATGCTCGATCACCATCACCGTCGCCGCCGGCACGTCGACGCCGACCTCGATGACCGTCGTCGCCACCAGGATCGACAGCCGGCCGTCGGCGAAGGCGGCCATCGTCGCTTCACGCTCGGCACCTTTCAGCCGGCCATGCAGCAATCCGACCTTGCCGGGGAAGCGCTCGCCGAGCAGCCGGAAGCGCTCTTCGACGTTGGCGAGGTCGATCTCCTCGGACTCCTCGATCAAGGGGCAGACCCAGTAGACTCGCGCACCGGCCGCGATCTGGCGGCCGATGCCCTGGACGACCTCGCCTATGCGCTCCAGGGGAATGGTACGCGTGTCGATCGGCTGTCGCCCGGCCGGCTTCTCGGTCAGCTTGGAAACGTCGAGGTCGCCATAGGCCGCCAGCATCAAGGTGCGCGGGATCGGGGTCGCCGTCATCACCAGGAGATCGACGGCGTGGCCCTTCGAGGAGAGCGCCATGCGCTGATGCACGCCGAACCGGTGCTGCTCGTCGACCACGGCGAGCGCCAGGTCGGCGAATTCCACTTCCTCCTGCACCAGCGCATGCGTGCCGACCACGAGCTGGATCGAGCCGTCACTCAGGCCCTGCAGGGTTTGCTTCTTCTGCCGCTGGCCGTCGCGGCCGGTCAGCAGGGCCAGCCGCACGCCGGCCGCCGCCGCGAGTGGCGCAATCGTCGCATGGTGCTGGCGCGCCAGGAGCTCCGTGGGCGCCATCAGGGCCGCCTGCGCGCCGGCTTCGACGCAGATCAGCATCGCCAGCAGCGCGACCAGGGTCTTGCCGCTGCCGACATCGCCTTGCAGCAGCCGCACCATGCGTTCGGGCTTGCCCATGTCGGCAGCGATCTCCTCGATGGCAGCCTTCTGGCTCGCCGTGAGATCGAAGGGCAGGGACGACAGCGCCGCCCGGCGAAAGCGGCCGTCGCCCTCTGTCGCATGACCGGCGAGAATGCGGTTGTGATGGCGAACGAGCGCGATGGCGAGCTGGCTTGCCAGCAGCTCGTCGAAGGCGAGCCGCGCCCGCGCAGGGTGCATTGGCGAGAGGTCGGCCTCGTCTGCTGGGGCATGGGCCTCGGCAAGCGCCTGACGCCAGCTCGCCCAGCGTTGTTTCGCCAGGTACGTGGCGTCCTGCCACTCGGTGAGGTCCGGTGCCCGATCGACGGCAGACGCCATGGCCTTCTGCACCGGCCGCTGCGTCAGGCCCGCCGTCAGTCCGTAAACCGGCTCGACCCGCAGGATGGAGTCGCGCTGCTCCAGGGGAACCGCATGGTCGGGGTGCGTCATCTGCACCTCGCCCTGGTAGATCTCGATCTTGCCGCTCACCACGCGCGTCTCGCCGACCGGCAGCAGAGTCTTGAGGTAATCTTCACGCCCGTTGAAGTAGGTGAGGCAGAGCCGGCCAGTCTCGTCGCTGCACCAGGCTCGGTAGGGCTGGCGGGCGCCGCGCGGCACCAGATGCTCGTCCACGGTGACCGTCAAAGTCGCAACGTCGCCTGCCCGGGCGCCGGAAACCTTGGGTGCGTTGCGCCGGTCGATGACCGCGAAGGGCAGATGCCACAGGAGATCAACTACCAGAGGCCCTGCAAGTTTCTCGACGAGCTTGCCCAGCCGCGGCCCGATTCCGGGTAGCGACGTGACATGGGCAAAGAGGGGTGTGAGGCTCTGCGGGCGCATGGTTGGTAGGCTTTACGGCTGCGTGACTTCGCCATCGCCGCCGCCTATATGCTACGCCCCTTTCGTTAGGGCCGGACCTGGGGAAAACATGTCGGGCGAGGAACTCGAGACACGGCGCAAGCGTCTGCTCTACCGCAGCGTCTACCGCGGCAACAAGGAGAACGACATTCTCCTGGGCCAGTTCGCGCGCGCACACATTGCCGCGTTCGACGTGTCAGAACTCGATCAGTACGAACGGCTGCTCGAGATCGGCGACAATCAGATCTACGACTGGGTCAGCGGCAAGGAAGCCGTCCCACCGGAAAACGACACGCCGGTCCTGCGCAAGCTGCTTGCCTTTCGCGTGAGGTTCTAGTGTCGTCGCCGCTTGCCGACCTCCTGGCTGCGATTCCCCGCAAGGCCGGACGATGGACAATCGCCGGACTGCCCGAAGGGGCGGACGCGCTCGTGTTGGCGGAGCTCGCCCGGACGACGGCGGGGCGTGATATTCTGCACGTGGCACGGGACGGGCAGCGCCTCGAACGGCTGCAGGACGGCTTGCGCTTCTTCTCCCCCGACCGTGAAGTGCTCGTCTTCCCGGCCTGGGACTGCCTGCCATACGACCGCCTTTCGCCGCACCCCGACATCGTCGCCGAGCGACTGGAAACGCTTTCGCGACTGGCAGCGCCGCGCAAGCCGGGCCTGCCCGGTCGCATCATCCTGGTCTCGGTGGGAGCGGCCCTGCAGCGCGTGCCGCCGCGCAGCCTTTACGCCGAGGCGGCGACGATCCTGCGCAAGGGTCAGACCATCGATATCGACTGGCTCATCAAGTTCCTGGGGGAGAACGGTTACGGCCGCGCCGAGACCGTCATGGAGCCCGGTGAGTTCGCCGTCCGCGGTGGTCTGTTCGATCTTTTCCCGCCCGGGACGACGGAGCCGCTACGCCTCGACCTGTTCGGCGACGTGCTGGAGTCCATCCGCTCCTTCGACCCGATGAGCCAGCTGTCGACCGGCAATCGCGACGAGGTCGTGCTGCTGCCGGTGAGCGAAGTGCTGCTGAACCCCGAGAGCATCGCCCGTTTCCGCGGTGGCTATCGCGAGCTGTTCGGCAACGTGGCCGGCGACGACATTCTCTACGAGGCAGTGTCGGCCGGGCAGCGCCATGTCGGTGTCGAGCACTGGCTGCCGCTCTTTCACGAGCGCCTCGAGACGCTGCTCGACTATTGCCCCGAGGCCGTGGTGACGGCTGACCATGAGGCAAAAGAAGCCTTCCAGGCGCGTCATGACCTGATCGTCGACTATTACGATGCCCGACAGAAAACCGGCGCCAAGGGCGGCATGAGCGGGGCGACCGACTACAAGCCCGTGCCGCCGGAGCGGCTCTATCTCAAGCCGTCGGAATGGGATCGACTGCTCGACGGCCATGCCACGGCCCAGTTCACGACATTCGACGCCGTCCCCGGCACCGCCAATGCCCTCGATCTCGGCGGCCGCCGCCATGAAGGCTTCGCCCAGGCGCGTACCGCGCAGGGCGTCAATCTCTTCGACAAGGTCGCCGAGCATGTGAAGGCAGCGAACGGCGCGGGCCGCCGGGTGGTGATCGCCGGATACACCGACGGTTCGACCAGCCGCCTGCAGCATCTCCTGCAGGAGCATGGCGCCACCACGCCGGTGCCGGTTGCCGACTACGCCATGGTCCAGGGCCTGCCGCCGGGGGCGCTCGGCCTTGCGGTGTGGCCGTTGGAGCACGGTTTCGTCCTCGAAGGGTTCGAAGTCATCGGCGAAGAGGACATTCTCGGCGATCGCCTCTCGCGACCGGCGCGAAAGCGCCGCCCGTCGGAGCGCTTCATCGCCGAAGCCGCAGCGTTGAGCGACGGCGATCTCGTCGTGCATCGCGAGCACGGCGTCGGCCGCTACGAAGGGCTGGTGACCCTGGAGATCCAGAACGCCCGCCACGACTGCTTGCGGCTCACCTATGAAGGCGGCGACAAGCTCTTCGTCCCGGTCGAGAACATCGACGTGCTGAGCCGCTACGGCTCGTCCGAGGAGGGCGCCATCCTCGACCGCCTGGGCGGCGTTGCGTGGCAGTCGCGCAAGGCCAAGCTCAAGCAGCGCATCGCCGACATGGCCGATCGCCTGATCCAGATCGCGGCGGAGCGCGCCGTGCGGCGCGGCGAGACCTTGAGCCCGCCTGACGGGCTCTACGACGAATTCTGCGCACGCTTCCCCTATACCGAGACCGACGATCAGCTGCAGGCGATCTCGGACGTCCTGGAAGACCTGTCGTCGGGCAAGCCGATGGACCGGCTGATCTGCGGCGATGTCGGCTTCGGCAAGACCGAGGTCGCGCTGCGCGCCGCGTTCGTCGCCGCCATGTCGGGCAAGCAGGTCGCCGTCATCGGCCCCACGACCCTGCTGGCGCGCCAGCATCACCGCAACTTCGTGGAGCGCTTCCAGGGCATGCCGCTGCGCATCGGCCGGCTCTCGCGCCTGGTCGGCGCCAAGGAGGCCAAGGCCACGAAGGAAGCGATGAAGGAGGGCCATGTCGACATCGTGGTCGGCACCCATGCACTCCTGGCCAAGAGCGTCGAATTCAAGGACCTCGGCCTTCTCATCGTCGACGAGGAGCAGCATTTCGGCGTCGGCCACAAGGAACGCCTGAAGGAACTGCGGGCCGACGTGCACGTGCTCACGCTGACGGCGACACCCATTCCGCGCACCTTGCAGCTCGCGCTGACCGGCGTACGCGACATGAGCCTGATCGCCACGCCTCCGGTGGATCGCCTGGCGGTGCGCACCTTCGTGACGCCGTTCGACGGCGTCACCATCCGCGAGGCGCTGCTGCGCGAGCAGTTCCGCGGCGGCCAAAGCTTCTATGTCTGCCCGCGCATCGAGGACCTGGCGACCGTCGCCGCCGAGCTGCGCGAACTGGTGCCGGAGATCCGCATGGCCATGGCGCACGGTCGCCTGCCGCCGACGCAGATCGAGAACACCATGCAGGAATTCGTCGAGGGCAAGTTCGACGTGCTGCTCTCGACCAACATCGTGGAAAGCGGCCTCGACATCCGTAACGCCAACACGATGATCATTCACCGCGCCGACATGTTCGGGCTGGCCCAGCTCTACCAGCTTCGCGGTCGTATCGGCCGCGGCAAGATCCGGGCTTATGCCTACCTCACCGTACCGCCGGGGCGGGCCCTGAACGAGGCAGCCGCGAAGCGCCTCGAGGTCATGCAGACGCTCGATACGCTGGGCGCCGGCTTCCAGCTCGCCAGCCACGATCTCGACATTCGCGGCGCCGGCAATCTGCTCGGCGAAGAGCAGTCGGGCCATATCCGCGAAGTCGGCATCGAGCTCTACCAGCAGCTTCTCGAGGAAGCCGTGGCGACGGCCCGCGGCCGCGCGGAGGAGGCGGAGCGGGCGGACTGGTCGCCGCAGCTCAATCTCGGCATCCCCGTGCTGATCCCGGAAGAATACGTTCCCGATCTGTCGGTGCGCATGGGCCTCTATCGCCGGCTTGGCGGCCTCACCAGCCAGACCGAGATCGACGCCTTCGCCGCAGAACTGGTCGACCGTTTCGGCAAGTCACCGGTCGAAGCGGAATTCCTGCTCAATACCGTGGCCCTGAAGCTGCTCTGCCGCGCCGCTGGCGTGGAGAAGATCGACGCCGGCGAGAAGGCGCTCGTCTTCTCCTTCCACGAAAACAAGTTCGCTCGCCCCGAGCGGCTGATCGGCTGGATTCAGAAGAATGCGCCGCTGGTCAAGCTCCGGCCCGACCACCGCGTGGTCGTGCAGCGGGTCTGGGTCGACGAGCGGCAGCGGCTTTCCGGCGTGACGTCGATCGTTTCCGCTTTGGCGAAGCTCGCCGCCTGACGGGCTTCTTTCTCTTCGCAGGCTTCTTCAGCAATACCTTGGTCGCCCGGCGCGCACACCGCAGCAGCCAGTCGCTGAGCCGCGTGTCGCCGGAGGCGCGGGCCAGGATCACCGCACCGACGGTCACGATGGCGGCGGCGGTGGCATCGGCGTCGAGTCCCTTGCGGTCGCGGGCCTTGGCGAGTTCGCCGATCGCGGCATGCAGCACATTGGCATAGGCCAGCCGGGCGGGCAGGGCCGATCGGGCAACCTCTCCCGGAAGCGCGGCCAGGGTGCAGGCCAGGGCATTCGCCGCGAGATCGTCGCGACTGAGATAGGCGTCGAGTGCCTGATCGACGGTGCCGGCGCGCAACCGCGGCAGCAGCCCATGCCCCATGCGAACGATCTCGGCGAAGAGATCGTCCTTCGACGTGAAGTGGGCGTAGAAGGCGCCGCGCGTGAGACCGGCCGCCAGCATGATGTCGTCGATGTTGGTTCCGGCATGGCCGCGCAACCGGAAGAGACGGGCGGCGTGCTCTACGATCTCGGCCCGGGTGCGGGCCTTGCGGGCAGGGCTTTGAGGCATGATATGTTGGCGATCATATCATATGATGACTGACATATCATCCTGTCAGCTCACGCCGTCGACTGCGCTGCACTGGTGGCGGCATCGCGCTCGGCGAGATTGAAGACCTCGACGAACGCCGACGGCGGCTGGGCGCCCGAGACGGCGTACTTCCGATTGACGATGAAGCAGGGCACGCCGTTGATGCCGAGGCGCCTTGCATAGACGTCGGACGCCACGACCTCCTGCCGGCCGTCGTCGCTCACGAGATAGCGACGCGCCCGTTCGGGCTCGATGCCGGCGCGGGCAGCGCACTCGACCAGCGTTTCCAGGTCGCCGAGATCGAGGCCTTCCTCGAAATAGGCCTTGAAGAGTTCGCCCACGACCTCGTCCTGCCGCTCGACCTTGGCGCTCCAGTGCACCAGGCGATGCGACAACACCGTGTTGGGCGTGCGCCTGATGCGCGAGAACTGGAACTCGATGCCAGCCTCGCGGCCGCTTTCGGCGATGGCTTGATAGATCTGCCGGGGCCGGTCGCCGCCACCGAACTTGGCGCGGACATAGTCGTCACGCGTCATGCCTTCGGCCGGCATGTCGGGATTGAGCTGGAACGGCCGCCAGGCGACGGCGATGTCGGTCCGCCCGCTCTGGAGGAGCGCCCGTTCGAAGCGGCGCTTGCCGATGTAGCACCACGGACAGATCGTGTCCGAGACGATGTCGACGTAGATCATGTGGCGAGCTTACGCCTTTCGCGCCAATGCAGGAAGACAGCGGACGCCACCACGAGCGCCAGCGCAACGGAACTCAGCCAGGCCGCATTTGGCCAGCCGCCTGCGGAAACCAGCGCGCCGGTGATCGGCGGGCCCAGCAATCCGCCGATATTGGAGCCCTGCATCAAAAGGCCGGTCGATGCGCCGGCGAGGTCCGGTCGCGGCGTATGAACCGGGATGGCGGCGAAGAGCGAGCCCGGCACGACGCCGATCACGGCGGAATAGAGTCCCGCCAGCACGAGACGCAGGAGGTCGGGCACGCCGTCGACGAAGATGCCGGCGGCACAGAAGGCCATCGGTACGGTGGCGCCGACGATCATCATTACGCGGGGCACGCCACGCTGCAGCAACCAGCCGGCGGAGAGGTTGCCGGCCGCGTTCACCGCGGTCACCAGCGCTGTCACGATGGCCGCGGTCGAGGTGCTGAATCCCAGCCGCTCGACCTGCAGGGTCGGTAGGAAGCCGACCACGGCGAACCAGCAGCAGGCATAGGCACCGAAGCAGACCGCTATGGCGAGCGGGCCACCGCTGGTGGCGACCTCGGCCATTTCGCGCCAGACGGGATGGCGGGTTACCGGACGGGGATCGAGTTTCCGGGCCGGCACCGCTCGCCACAGCAGTGCGACCAGCATCACCGCGGCCGCACCAGCCGCGACGAGCCAGGTGGTGCGCCACGAGGTGGCGGGCAGCACCAGGGCGGAGATCAGCATCATCGTTCCGGCGCCGACAGGCATGTAGGTCGTCCAGAGCGACATGGCGATGCGCTGATCCGAGGGCTGCACGAGACGCAGCAGGAGCGCAGGCGCGGCGGCCGTCACGGCGATGAAGCCCAGCCCCTCGAAGACGCGGCCGACCAGAAGCTGGTCGACGCTGGTCGCGAAAGCGCTGGCAAAGCTCGCCACGAAGCAAAGCCCCGTTCCGAACACGACCATGCGCCGATGCCCCATGCGGTCGGCCGTGAGGGCGATGACCATTCCGCCGAGCGCGGTCATCAGATTGACGGTCGAGAGCAGCCAGCCGGCCTGCCGCAGGCTGGCGTCGAGATCCTCGCGAATCGAGGGCAGGGCCGGCGGCGCCTTGCCGACCTGGAAAGCCGCGACGATACCCGCCGCGACCAGCAGCCAGACCAGCGGCCAGGACGTCCGCGACGAGTTCAGTACTGCACCCGCGCCGTAATGGCGCCATCGACGATGAAGTTGATGCCGGTAACGAATGACGCCGGCGTTCCGGAAAGGAACACGACGGCATTCGCGACTTCCTGCGGCGTTCCCATCCGGCCCAGCGGATTGCGCGCCAGCGAGCGCTTGTACCGCTCCGTAGCGGCGTCACGCTGACGGCCCCATGTGTTGCCGTCCTCGAGAATGGTGCCCGGTGAGACCATGTTGACCCGGATCCCCTTGGGGGCGAGATCGATGGCCAGCGATTTCACGAAAGGCACCAGGGCAGCCTTCACCGAGCGATAAGGCTGGGTCGGGCCCGAGACTTCGACCAGGGAAACGGTGCCGATGATGGTCAAGGTCGCGCCGGCACCGCTCTTCTCGAGATGCGGCCGGACACGATGCACGGCATTCACCGTCGAGACGAGATCGATCTCGATGGCCTTGCGCCATCCCTCGGTACTGTCCTCGGTACCGAGCGCGCTGACATTGGCGACGAAATGATCAATGCCGCCACCTGCCGCAAAATCGTCGACCCATTTGCCGAGGGCCTTTTCGTCCGTCACGTCGAGTGCCGTACCTGCCGCGCGGCCTTGCGCGGCTTCCCATTCCTTTTCCCTTTCTCTCACCAGCCGCTCGTCTCGTGCGCAAAAGCCTACGACGGCGCCTTCGGCCAGGAAGGTATCGACAATGGCACGTCCGATGCTTTTGGTGCCGCCGGTGACCAGCACGCGCTTGTTCTTGAGACCGAGGTCCATGTTTCCTCCGAACGGGTCGCTCGCTTATAAGGCCGGCATGAAACAGCGGAGCCATGGCCATGTCCAAGCGATTCGATCTCAGCGGCAAGGTGGCCCTCGTCACCGGGGCGTCCTCCGGACTTGGCGTCCATTTCGCCCATACGCTGGCTGAAGCAGGGGCATCGGTCGTCCTTGCCGCACGTCGCGCGGAAAGGCTCTCGTCTCTACAGGCGGAACTGGAGAAGAAGGGGGCGCGGGCCGCGGCCGTGACACTCGACGTCCAGTCGGGCGAGGCCGTCTCCGCGGCCTTCGATCAAGCCGAACGTGCGCTGGGCGCCGTCGACATCGTGGTCAACAATGCCGGCATCTCGATCGTGAAGCCGGCCCTCGACATGCCGGAAGACGATTGGGATGCCGTCGTCGACACGAACCTGCGGGGAGCCTGGCTCGTCGCGCAGACTGCCGCGAAGCGGTGGGTCGCAACCCGGCGGCCGGGCAGCATCGTCAACATCGCCTCGATCCTCGGCCTGCGCACCATCGGCCAGGTGGCGCCCTACAATGCCTCGAAGGCCGGGTTGATCCATCTGACGCGCGTGCTGGCCATGGAGTGGGCGCGTCACCAGATCCGCGTCAACGCGATCTGCCCCGGCTACATCGAGACCGAGATGAACAGCGCCTTCTGGTCGACGCCGGGCGGTCAGCGGTTGATCGAACGCATCCCGCAACGCCGCATCGGCAAGCCCGAGCATCTCGACGGCGCATTGTTGCTGCTGGCTTCGGAGGCCGGCGCGTTCATGACCGGCAGCGTCCTCACCGTCGACGGTGGCCACACGGTGAATTCGCTGTAGCGGCCATGATCATCGACCTCCCGGTCACCAGCCGTTGATGCGATCGTAGACATCGACGACCGACTTGCCACCGTCGAGGTCGCTGTCGACGACGTAATAGCGATCGTAGGCGGCCGCCGTAATGCAGGCATGGTTGGGCAGCACGCGCAGTCGCGAGCCGATCGGCAGGTTGCCGTAGGGCAATGGATCCTCCGCGCCGACGAAGCCGTGCTCCTGGGAGCAATCGACGACAGCCATGGCGCGTGCAGGCGCGTGGGCGATCGTGCCGTAGCCGACCTTGGGCTGGAACTCCTGGGCGCTGATGTCCTTGGAAAGCGCCAGGGCGCCGGCGTCGATCAGCAGTTGATTGCGGTGCGGATAGTGGCCGATCACCGAGGCCAGGACGGAGAGCGCAATATCGCCGGCGCCGCACGACCCGATGAATTCCTGATCGAGGTCGTTGAAGACATAGACGCCCGGACGCATCTCCGTGATGCCGGTGAAATCGCGCGACAGCAGTGCGGTCGGCGTCGAGCCGCCGGAGACGATCGGGCAGGGGATGCCCGCGGCACGGAGCTTCTCGGCGGCGGTCACGATCGCCAGCCGCTCCTGCTCGGCCACCGCGGCGATCCCGTCGGCGGTGCTCTGGTGGTAGGAGTGACCTGCATGGGTCATCACACCGGCGAGTTCGACACCGGGTGCTTTGTGCAGCACCCGACCGATATCGAGCAGGCCCGGCAAGGCGGGGAAGGGCAGGCCTGCGCGCCCGCCGCCGCTGTCGATCTCGATGAAGACGGAGAAGGTGTCGCCATTGATGGCCGCCGCCGCGATGGCGTGCGCCACGGCCAGGTTGTCGGTGACGACATGCAGGTTCACGCCCTGGCGGCGCAGCTCGGTGACGGCAGCTAGTTTCGACGGCACGACACCGACGCCATAGAGGATGTCCTTGAAGCCGCCATTGGCGAAGTAGCGTGCCTCGGCCAAAGTCGAGACCGTGATGCGACCGTCATGCCCCTCGACCGCCATTCGCCCGACCTGGACAGACTTCGCGGTCTTGAGGTGGGGCCGCAGCATGACACCCGCGTTACGCAGGCGCTCGCTCATGCGCTTTATGTTGCGGCGCAAGATTGCCCGGTCGAGAATGAGGGCCGGGGTCGGCAGGTCGTCGATCGTCTGATGGGAAGTCATGGGGACGAATTTAGCATGCCGATCGAAAACGAGCGCAAATTTGTCCTCAAGGACGATGGCAAGCTCGAAGGTCTGTTGGCCACGCACCCCGGTGTTTCCCGCAATTTCCTGAGGCAGGCCTATCTCGATGCCCCCGGGCTGCGCATCCGGTCGATCGAGACGGACGGCAAGGTCGAGCATGTCTTCACGTACAAGCGCACGATCGATGGCCAGGTGGTCGAAATCGAGACCGGCCTCAGTGCCGCCGATTTCGACCGTCTGTGGACCCAGCGGATCGAGAGCCTGCAGAAGGTCCGATACTCGTGGACCGAGGGCGTCTACCACTGGGACATCGATTTCTTCCGCCGCGACGACGGCTCGACCTATTTCGCGATGGCGGAAGTGGAGATGCCGGAAGAGATGATCGACCCGCCGCCGCCGCCGTCCTGCCTGGCCGGCCACCTGCTGGGCATCGCGCCGGCCGGCGACCAGCGCTTCACCTCCAAGCGCATCGCCGACCAGGCCCATGCCGAACGGCTGATGGCGGCCATCCTGAGCAAGGGGCGCGTCGACTAGATGTGAGCGTTCAATAGGTTGTCCATCCGGCTCAGGCCGAGGAAGACGCTTTACAAACGGTTCGTGCGCTGAGCCGTGCGGCCGATGTGCTTCTCGACGATCTTGCCGCCGCCTTCATATGGTGGTTGTAAGTCCGATGGCATCGAATGGCGCAGCTGCTAAAATCCCTTTCCTCTGCGCGAACTGACCGCCAGTTTCTCAACCAGTTCATCGGTGATGGGCTTGCTCACTGAGAACGTAACCCCAGTCTTGGTTGCCTTGAGTTTCAAAGACGCGATCTCGTCAGCATGGGCAGCAATCGCACTCGGATCTACATATAGTCCACATTGTTTACTGAAGGCGGCATAGCCCGCGATGATCGTTTCTTTGATCTGAAATCCGGGCATGTCGTACTTGATGACTTCTTCGGCGTCTGGCAGCGCCCGCGATAGCTGCGCGCGCAGTCGGCCCAACATGGCGCGAAACTGCTCGGGTGCAGCCGCGATATAGGCGTCATGGTCATGCTTCGTCGTCACGCTGAAAGTATGTCTTTTAGTCTGATCAAAGGCAACGAATGGGGTGTCAAAGCTCTCGGCCTATTGCAACTGGATATGACCGCTGCGCCCGCAGCTACGTGACAGCGATCCGCATCGCCGCATCTGTAATTTTCTGGATCAATCAATAAGTCTCGACCCCAGAGCATTTTCCGTTCGGCGGGACTCACCGGGACGGAAAATGCCGAAGGCGTAGATGCCCGTGACAACGCGGTTCCACTTGAGTGGAAGCCGCTACAGGCGCGTCGACGAGGCGCCTCACCGGCGGTTGCGCGGCAACGTCACCAGCTTCCAGGGATCGGGCAGCTCGCCGACCGGGCAGTCGATCAGCATCGGTCCGCCTTTGGCGATGCCCCGCGCAACCGCGGCCCCGAGCTCTTCGGGCGAAGACACCCGTACCGCGTCGAGACCGAAGCTCTCGCCGAGTTTCACGAAGTCAGGGTTGCGCAAGTCCGACGCGATGGTGCGGTTCTTGAACGACTGTTGCTGGATGCGCCGCACGTTGCCGTAGGCGCCATCGCTGAAGACCACGGCGACCACGCCGATGCCGTGCTGGGCCGCCGTCGCCATTTCCATGGCGGTGAACAGGAAGCCGCCATCGCCGCTGATCGACACGACCGGCGTGTCCGGCTTGGCGACCTTGGCGCCAAGCGACGTCGCGTAGCCCCAGCCCAAGGTTCCCTGGTAGCCCGGCGAGAGGAACGTCCGCGACTTGTAGGTCGGGTAGGCGAAGCGCGCCGCATAGCCCATCTGGGTCAGCTCATCGACCAGGATGCCGTCTTCCGGCAGCGCCTTGCGCAGAGCTTCGAGGTAGGCCACCTGGGGCGCCAGTGTCTCCCGCACCAGCTTGTTGGCCGATGCCTTCGTTTCGGCGACGTGGTCGGCCCGGCCGTTGCGCTTCCTGTTGTGCCCGGCCAGGCGATCGGCCAGCGCGCGCAACGTGGCCGTGGCGTCGCCCACGATGCCGATCTCGGGCTTGCGCTGGCGGTCGAGTTCCTCGCTGTCGACATCGATGCGGATGATCTTGAGCGTGTCGTCGAGGCCCCAGTTCTGCTGTTGCGGCTGCAGCCGCGTGCCGACCGCCAACACCACGTCGGCCTCGCCCCAGAAGCGATAGCCGGCAGGGGCGGTGACCGAGAGCCGATGCCGGCCGTCGATCACACCCTGGCCCATGCGGCCGGTCATCACCGGCGCATCGAGCATCTCGGCGATCCGTGCGACGTGCTCGCCGGCCCCCTGGGCGCCACCGCCCACGACGATCATCGGCCGTTCGGCACTGCCCAGCAGCTTGGCCGCCCGTTCGACGGCCTCCTCGTCGACCGGGCAGGGATCGGCCTTGGCCGGCGCCGCGATCAATTCGACGGGAGCCCGTCGCGCCCAGGTATCCAGGGCACATTCGAGGGCGACGGGGCGCTGCCGGCCGGAGAGCAGCCGCCGGAAGGCTTCGTTGACCAGTCCAGGCGCGGCGGCCGGCGAGGGGATGCGGTCGGCCCATTTGGTGAGGCCCCGCATGATGGCGAGCTGATCCGGCAGTTCATGCAGCAGGCCGACATTGCGCCCGATCATCGATTGCTGGATCTGCCCGGTCAGCGCCAGCACGGGTGCATTCACGGCATAGGCCGTCGAAAGTGCGGCTGTGGTGTTGAGAAAGCCGGGACCGGGGACAACGACATAGGCCGAGGGGCGCCCCGCCGCCATGGCATAGCCCAGCGCCATGTAGGCACAGGCCTGCTCGTGCCGGGCGTGGATCGGCCGGATGGCATTGGTGCGATCATAAAGAGCGTCGAAGAAGGCGTCGTTCTGGACGCCGGGCAGGCAGAAGAGCGTATCGATGCCATTCACCTCCAGCATCGCGACGGTGGCTTGAGCTGTCGAAAGTGTCTTCATGAACGAAGCGCCCTTTATGAATGGTTGGTGCAACCATGCCGGTCGCTCCTCTCGAAGGCTACCTCCGCGGCAGCCTCATGAGAAATGATCCCGTCGGCAGGAGAATTTTTTGATAACGTGCCGGCAACGGCCGCCGACTGCAGGGGTATGGAGATGATGACGGAGTCCGCCGAAGCATCCGAGTTCAGCGTCGCGCAGGCCAAGGTCAGGACGAGCTACGACGAAGTCCCGTATGCCTCGTACCCCTATGCCCAGTCCCATCCCTGTCGGATCGCCGCCACCGCGAGCCTCCTCGGGCTGACGCCGCGGGACGTCGAAACCGCGAGCGTTCTGGAGATCGGCTGCGCGGCCGGCGGCAACCTTATTCCGATGGCCGCGGCCTATCCGAAGGCGCGCTTCCTAGGCATCGACCTGTCGAGCAAGCAGATCGACCAGGCCCGTGCCCGGGCGAAGCGGCTCGGCCTGGCGAACATCGAATTCCGCCATCAGGACGTCACGAGCTTTGAGAAATCCGATCGAGGCTACGACTACATCATCTGCCACGGTGTCTATTCCTGGGTGTCCGATCCGGTTCGCGACGCCATCCTGGGCCTTTGCGCCTCGACCCTGTCGCCCGACGGCATCGCCTATATCAGCTACAACGTCCTGCCGGGCTGGCGGCCCCGACAGGTGGTGCGCGATGCCATGCTTGCCCATGTCGCCGATATCGCCGATCCGGCGCAGCGTCTCAGCCAAGCCCGTGCCTTCATCGACTTTCTCAACGCCAATGCGCCGAAGTCTCCCTACGGCGAGGCGATCCGCGAGGTCGCGTCCTGGCTGGGATCGATGGGTGCGTCCTACGTCTTCCACGAGTTTCTGGAGATCGACAACGCGCCCTGCACGTTCAAGGACTTCATGAAGGCGGCTAACCGCAATGGTCTGGTCTTTCTCGGCGAATGCGAACTGCGCTCCATGCTGCCCGAGAACTACGGTGCCGTGGCCCAGACGATCCGCACGCTCGGAGGCAACGATGTCGTCGCCGCCGAGCAGTACATCGATGTGTTCTCCGGCCGCACCTTCCGGCAGACGCTGCTTGTCCCGGCGGCCCGTCTTCCGGCCATATCGCGCAACGTGAGCCCGGACCGGCTGGCGTCCCTGCATTTCCTCAGCAGCTTCGCTGCCGTGGCGACCGACGATCCCAACTTCCCTCATATGTTCAAGGACGCGATCGGCACGACCTTCAAGACGCGTATCGACAACGTCCGTCGCGCCTTCCAGCTCATCCAGGCCAGCCAGCCCGGCAGCTCGAGCTACCCGCAGCTGCTCGATCAGCTGAAAGCCGGAGGAGGGCCGCTGACGCCGGCCGACCAGGCCGAAATCCTGAAGAGCCTGCAGACCGCTTTGATGATCGGCCTTCTCACCGCCTCGACGAGACCGATCGAAGCCGGCAGGCGCTCGGTGGAGCGGCCGGTCGCCCTGGAGGTGGCCCGCAGCGATGCCGTGCACGGCACATCGACCGTCAACTTGCGGCACGAGCCCGTCGAGCTCGATGTCGTCGCTCGGCATCTCCTGCCGTTGCTCGACGGCACCAACGACGCGGCCGCCCTGGCGGCCTCGCTCAACCAGGCGGTGAAGAGCGAGACGATCGGCTTCGTGCGCGAAGGCCAGCGCGTGACCGACGACGCAGAGATCGAGGCCTGCATCGCCGATCACTTGGGCCGCGTCCTGCGGCAGCTCGAAGGGCAGGCGGTTCTCCTGCCCTCGGAAACAGGCGCGAAGGCTTAGTCCACGCGCGCGCCCGACGCCTTGATGATCGGCGCCAGCCGCGCTTCCTCGGAATCGCGGTAGGCCAGGGTCTCTTCCGGAGAAGACCAGACCGCGGTCGCCGCGAGGTCGAGGAACTTGGCCTTGAGGTCTTCGCTCTGCAACGCCTGCTTGGCGAGCTGGGAGAGGCGGGCAATGACCTCGGGCGGCAACTTGGCCGGCCCGGTGAGGGTCGTCCACGAGTTGATGTCGAAACCCGGCAAGGTTTCGGCGATCGCCGGCACATCGGGAACGACCGGCGTGCGCTCCTTCGAGGTGACGCCGAGCGGCCGGACCTTGCCCGGCCGGGACTGGGCGAGGGCGCCGGGAATATTGTCGAAGATCATGTGGATCTGGCCGGCCAGGAGGTCCTGCATCGCCGGTGCTGCGCCCCGGTACGGCACGTGGAGCATGTCGACCCCGGCCATGATCTTGAAGAGTTCGCCCGACAGATGCAGCGTCGTGCCGGGACCGGCCGAACCGTAGGAGTATTTTCCGGGGTTCTTCTTCAGGAAGGCGATCAGCTCCGCCACCGTCTTGGCCGGAATGTCGAGATTGACCACCAGCATGTTGGGGAGCTGCCAGATCTTCGACACGAAGGTGAAGTCGGTGCGGGGATTGAACGGTAGCTTGGCGTAGAGCGTCGGCGAGATCGCGTGGCTCGCGATGCCGCCCAGACCCAGCGTGTAGCCGTCGGCCGGCGACTGCATCAGCGCCTCCATGCCGACATTGCCGCCCGAGCCGCCCTTGTTCTCGACGACCCACTGCTGGCCGCTCAGTTCCGACATCTTGCCGCAGAACAGGCGGGACAGCGTGTCCGTGGCGCCGCCGGCGGGAAAGGGATTGATGTAGCGCACCGCCTTGTTGGGATAGGTCCCTTGAGCGGCCACGATCGCCGGCGCGCCGATCGCGGCGGCGGCCGCACCGCCCGCAATACCTCCCATGAACATCCGGCGCCTCAGGGCGCTCCTTGCCTTTGTCATTTTGTTTTCCTCCCTGCTCATCGAGCTGCGGGAGCCTGCCAAACCAACGTATCGACGTCGACTGCAGTTTGTTTTCCGCCGCCGCGACTTGCCACTTTCCTTCAAATGGCCGAAAAGTTGTTGCATTGGGATTTTCGCCTATCGACTGCGGAGCTGTGGGAGCGTCGCGGTTGGCCGAGGATGGATCATGTGGGGTTTTGCGCATCGGACGGCGCGGGGGGTGGTTACCTGCGTCGCCGGTCTTGTTTTCGGTGCTGTACCGACGATGGCGCAGCAGAAGCCGCCGCAACCGGCAGCCGTGGCGGAAAAGCCATCGGCGACCGACGTCTGCTACGGCCTGACGGGTGCCGATGCGGCCGAAAAGGTCAATGCCTGCAGTGACGCCATTGCCAAAGGGACCCTGAACGGCGGCGCCCTGGCGCTGGCCTATCTCAATCGCGGCCTGTCGGAAAACGGCCCCGACAGCGACAAGCGCTCCAAGGCGGACTATCGCCAGGCGATCAAGATCTTCAACGATGCCATCGTTGCCTCGCCGCTCAACGCGCAGCTCTATATCCAGCGCGGCATCGTCCATCAGACGATCGGCGAGGCCGACCGCGCCATCCTCGACTACAGCGACGCCATGCGGCTGGCGCCGAAGGAGACCTTGCCGCTGATCAATCGCGGCATCGTGCTCTACACCAAGAAGGACAACAACGAGGGCGCGATCGCCGACTTCAACGCCGCGCTCAAGCTCGATCCGCGCGAGATCACGGCCTACATCAATCGCGGCATCGTCTATCGCCGCAAGGGCGAGCTCGACAGGGCGATCCAGGACTTCACGACGGCGATCAAGCTGCTGCCCGAGAAGATCGAACCGGTCCAGGTCAAGCTGGTGCCGGACTCGACGACCAGCCAGCTCGCGCCGACGGTCGACGACAAGAAGAGGCGCATCGCCCTGCAGGGCGCCTTCGTCTATTTCCAGCGCGGCCTCGCCTGGTACGACAAGACCGACTACACCAAGGCGATCGCGGATTTCACCGAATCCATCCGCCTCAACCCGCAGGACGCCGCGCCCTATGTCGGCCGCGGGGCGGCCCACATGTACAAGAACGACGTCCACGCCGCGATCGCCGACTTCAGCGCCGGCATCAAGCTGTCGCCGGGCCAGGCCTTCGCCCACGCGCAACGCGGCATCGCCTACCATCGCATCGGCGACGCCGACCACGCGCTCGAAGACTACACGATCGCCCATCAGCTGACGCCCAGGGACCCCAGCCCGCTGGTCAATCGCGGGATCGTCTACTACACCAAGAAGGGCAGGTTCGACGACGCGATCGCCGACTTCGACGAAGCGCTGAAGCTCAACCCCAAGGAAGTCAACGCCCTGATCAATCGCGGCGTCACCTGGCGCCAGAAGAACGATCCCGAACGGGCCATCGCCGACTTCAGCGAAGCCATCCGCCTTGGCCTGCAGACCTCCAATCTCCTGCAGATGGCGCGCCGGACCGGCGTGGCGCCGGATCCCGAGGTGGCGCAGACGGCCGATCAGGTCGCCAACGCCTACTACCAGCGCGGCATGGCGATGATCGACAAGCAGGACTACGACGCGGCCGTGAAGGATTTCGAGGCGGCCCTGCAGATCAACGAGAAGGACCCGCGTGCCTATCTCGGCCGCGGCGCCGCCTATCTCAAGCTCGACCGCGAGAAGCAGGCCAAGGCCGATCTCGATCGCGCCATCAAGCTGTCGCCCGGCGTGGCCTACGTCTACTTCGAGCGCGGCGCTGCCTACCACCGCGTCGACGACTACGACAATGCGATCTCCGACTATTCGGAGGCGATCAAGCTCGACCCCAAGGAGCCGCTGACCTACATCAACCGCGGCATGGCGCTGCTGTTCAAGAGCCGCTACGACGACGCCATCGCCGATTTCGATCAGGCGCTCAAGCTCAGCCCCGACGACATCAACGGGCTGATCCAGCGCGGCTTCGCCTATGGCCTGAAGAAGAACTTCCCGCGCGCCCTGGAAGACATCGATGCCGCGTTGAAGCTGTCGCCCGGCAACCCCACGGCGCTGCTCTACCGCGCCCAGGTCCTGGCCCTGCGCGGCGACACCACCCGCGCGATCGACGACTACAGCGAGGCGCTCCGCACCGACAGCAACAATCCGCGCATCTATGCCAGCCGCGCGGCGCTCTACAACAATCTCGGGGACTTCACCGCCGCGATCGACGATCTCAACCAGGCGATCCGGCTGCGGCCCAAGGATCCCAACCAGTTCCTGAGCCGCGGCATCGCCTATTTCAGCAAGGGCGACTACGCCAAGGCGATCGTCGACTACGACGAGGCCCTGAAGCTCGACCCGAAGATGGTGCCGGCGCTCAACAATCGCTGCCTCACGCGGGCGGTCGCCGGCCAGGATCTCGACAGCGCGATTGCCGACTGCAACGAGGCCCTGAAGCTGCAGCCCAACGATCCCTATACCCGCGACAATCTCGGGCTGATCTACCTCAAGCGAAAGCAATACGAGAGGGCGATCGCCGAGTACGACGCCTCGCTCAAGATCGACCCCAATCGCGCGCGCGCCCTCTATGGCCGTGGTTTCGCGCGGTCGCGGAAGGAGGAGGGGCCGGCCGGCGCCAACGACATGTCGGCCGCCGCCGGTATCCAGCCCAACATCGCCAGCGAATTCGCCCGTTACGGGTTGCGCTGACGGCAAAGGGCGGCAAGACGGGCGTCAGCCAGCCAGACCGCGCAGGCCCTTCCTGAGGGCACCGGCGTCCAACGGGGTCAGCGACTGATCGATGTCGGCGTGCACGCGCTGCCAGATCGGCAGGGCTTCGGCCAGCACGCGTCGCCCCTTGTTCGTCAGCACGAGCCGGCGGCTGCGGCGATCCTCGGGATCGACCGCGACCTCGAGCAGACCGCGTCGCTCGAGCGGCTTCAGGTTCGCCGTCAAGGTCGTACGGTCCATGGCCAGAAGGTTGGCGATCGACCCGATCGAGGGCGGGGAGGGCTGGTTGAGCGACATCAACAGGGAGAACTGGCCGCTCGTGAGCTCGGCGGGGCGCAGCGCGTCGTCGAAGCGTCGCGCCAGGCTGCGGGCAGCGCGCTGGGCGGCAAGGCACAGGCAGTGATCGCGGACATGCTCCGTCGTTTCGAGCGACGGAGAAGCATCGACGGGCTTTGACATGGGATAATTATGTTGATATCAACTTATTTGTCAACACCCTTTTGCAGGCAGCAGGAGAGAAGCCATGTCCTATGTCACTGGAACCGTGATCGCCGTGCCCGCCACCAACAAGGAGGCCTACGCCAAGCATGCCGCCGCTGCGGCCCCCTTGTTCAAGGAATTCGGCGCGACCCGGCTGGTCGAGGCCTGGGGCGACGACGTGCCCGACGGCAAGGTCACCGACTTCAAGGGCGCCGTGAAAGCCAAGCCGGACGAGGTCGTGGTCTTCTCCTGGATGGAGTTCCCCAGCAAGGAAGTGCAGGGCGAGGCGATGGGCAAGATGATGAGCGATCCGCGCATGCACGAGCTGGGCGACCTGCCGTTCGACGGCCAGCGCATGATCTTCGGCGGCTTCGCCCCGATGATCGACGAGCACACCACGGCCAAGACCGCGAGCAAGACCGGCTATGTCGACGGCTACCTGATCCCGGTGGCCGCCGGCAACAAGGAGGCCTACCGCACCCTCGCCGCCGAGGCGGCGGCCCTGTTCAAGGAGTTCGGCGCGACACGGGTCATGGAGGCCTGGGGCGACGCCGTGCCCGACGGCAAGGTCACCGATTTCAAGGGTGCGGTGAAGGCGACCGGGGACGAGCACGTCGTCTATTCCTGGGTCGAATGGCCCTCCAAGGCGGTGCGCGACGCCGGCTGGCAGAAGATGATGAGCGACGCTCGCATGCACAACCGCACCATGCCGTTCGACGGCCAACGGATGATCTATGGCGGCTTCGCCCCGATCCTCGATGTTTAAGCGCCTCGACGTGTAAATTCTGCGGGGCGGGCCGGTTTCACAGGCCGGCCCGCCCGCTCGCCCGTCAAAACATCCCGTCAAAACTTGCCGTCGGGTGACCTCAGGCCGTAGCCTTCCACGACAAATCAATGGCGCGCCGAACGCGCCACCGGATGGAAGGGGCCCCGACAATATGAGCGATATCCAGTATCTGGCGCCGCGGACGCTCGACGAGGCGGTGCAGGCCTTCGCCGCGACCGCGGGCAAGGGCCGCATTCTCGCAGGCGGCACCGACCTCCTGGTGCAGATGCGCGCCGGCATCGTCAGCCCGCACACCATCATCGACATCAAGAAGATCTCCGAGATGACCAGCATCGAGGAGACCGGGCAGGGCGGCTTCCGCATCGGCGCGGCGGTGGCCGGTGCCGCGCTGCGCGAGCATCCCAAGCTCCGGAAGGTCTGGCCGGGCGTCGTCGAGGCCACGAACCTGATCGGCTCGACCCAGATCCAGGGCCGCGCCTCGGCCGGCGGCAATCTCTGCAACGCCTCGCCGGCCGGCGACAGCGTGCCGGCCATGGTCGCCGCCGGCGCGGTCGTCACGGTCCAGGGCCCGAAGGGCCGTCGCGAGCTGCCCGTCGAGGCTGTGCCGAAGTCGCCGGGCCGGCTCAACCTCGAGCCCGGCGAGATCGTCGTCGGCTTCACCCTGCCGGCCCGGCCCAAGGGCTCGAGCGATGCCTATCTGCGCATGATCCCGCGCACCGAGATGGACATCGCCGTGGTCGGCTGTGGCGTCAGCCTGACCCTCGACAAGGGCACCTGCACGGCCGCGCGGGTCGGGCTGGGCGCCGTTGCGCCGACCGTGCTGCTGGTCGAGGACGCCGCCAAGGCGCTGATCGGCTCGAAGCTCGACGACGCCGCGCTCGACAAAGCCGCCGACGCCTGCCGCGCCGCCTGCCGCCCGATCGACGACAAGCGCGGCACCATCGCCTACCGCACCCAGATCGCGGGCGTGCTGCTGAAGCGCACCGCGGCCATCGCCGCCGCGCGCGCCAAAAGCAACTGAGATCGAGGAACCGAACACATGGCCAAGTTGCACGTCTCTACCACCATCAACGGCGAGCCGCAGGAATTCCTCTGCGACCCCGAGCAGAGCATGCTCGACGTCCTGCGCGGGCCGCTCGGCCTCACCGGCAGCAAGGAAGGCTGCGGCTCGGGCGACTGCGGCGCCTGCTCGATCACGCTCGACGGGCGGCTCGTCTGTTCCTGCCTGATGCTGGCGGCCGAAGCCGAGGGCAGGCAGATCGGCACCATCGAAGGCATGGCGGGCGAGGAGCTCCATCCGCTGCAGACCAAGTTCCTCGAGATGGCGGCCCTGCAGTGCGGCATCTGCACGCCGGGCGTGCTGATGGCCGCCAAGTCGCTGCTCGAGCGCAATCCCGATCCGACCGAGCACGAGGTCCGCTTCTGGCTGGCCGGCAATCTCTGCCGCTGCACCGGTTACGACAAGATCGTCCGCGCCGTGATGGAAACGGCCGCCGACATGCGAGGAGGCGCACGATGAGCACCACCACGACCAGCAATGGCACGACCAATGGCACGACCAACGGCGCAGCCGACGACAACAAGTGGATCGGCAAGCGCACCGTCCGTCCCGACGGCGCCGACAAGGTGACGGGCCGCGCGGCCTACGCCGCCGACACCACCATGCCCGGCATGATCTGGGCCAAGGTGCTGCGCAGCCCCCATCCGCATGCCCGCATCAAGTCCATCAACACGGCGAAGGCAGAAGCCTATCCCGGCGTGAAGGCCGTGGTGACGGCCAAGGACGTGGTCGATTTCCCGATCGCCAAGTCGGTGATGCTGGGCATCCAGGACATGCGCTGGATGTGCCGCAACGTCATGGCGCGCGAGAAGGCGCTGTTCGTCGGCCATCCCGTGGCCGCGGTCGCGGCGACCACCGAGAAGATCGCAGCGGAAGCCTGCAAGCTGATCGAGGTCGAGTACGAGGTCCTGCCGTTCGTGATCGATGTCGACGAGGCGATGAAGCCCGGCGCGCCGGTCCTGCACGACCACATCACCTTCGAGGGCAAGCCCTCCAACATCGCCGGCAAGCTGGAGCACAAGCTCGGTGACGTGGCGGAGGGTTTCGCCAAGGCCGACGTCGTGGTCGAGCGGTCGTTCCGCACCCAGCCGGTGCATCAGGGCTATATCGAGCCGCATGCCTGCCTGGTCAGCGTGTCCGACGGCAAGGCCACGGTCTGGAGCTCGAGCCAGGGCCAGTTCATGGTCCGCGCCATGTGCGCCTACCTGACGGGCATCCCGCAGAACGACATCCGCGCCATTCCCGCCGAGATCGGCGGCGGCTTCGGCGGCAAGACCATCGTCTATCTCGAGCCCGTGGCGCTCCTGCTCGCCAAGAAGTCCGGCCGGCCGGTCAAGATGGTGATGACGCGCACCGAGGTCTTCCATGCCTCCGGCCCGACCTCGGGGTCTTCGAGCAAGGTCAAAATCGGCGCGACCAAGGACGGCAAGATCGTCGCCGCGCAGGGCACCTACTGCCTGCAGGCCGGCGCCCTGCCGGGCTCGCCGATCCGCGGCGCGGCGGGCTGCGCCTTCGCACCCTACGACATCCCCAACGTCCACTCCGTCGGCTACGACGTCGTCTCCAACCGCTCCAAGGTCGCGGCCTACCGCGCGCCCGGCGCACCGATCGGCGCCTATGCCGTCGAATGCGTGATGGACGAGCTCGCCGAAGCGCTGAAGATGGATCCGCTGCAGCTGCGGCTGAAGAACGCCGCCAAGCAGGGAACCAAGGCCGCGCACGGGCCGACCTTCCCGCGGATCGGTTTCGTCGAGACCATCGAGCAGGCGATCGCCCATCCGCACTACAAGACGCCGGTCGCTCAGCCGAAGAACGGCCTGCTGCACGGCCGCGGCGTGGCCAGCGGCTTCTGGTTCAATGCCGGCGGCGAGTCGAGCGCCCAGGTGAACGTCAACGAGGACGGCACGGTGGTGGTAATCACCGGCCATCCCGATATCGGCGGCAGCCGCGCCTCCACGGCCAACATCGTCGCCGAGGTGCTGGGCATCGACTACCGCAAGGTCTCGGTGCTGATCGGCGACACCAGCGTGATCGGCTTCAGCAACCTGACCGGCGGCAGCCGCGTCACCTACGCTTCGGCCATGGTGGTCACGCAGTCGACGGAGAACGTGATCACCCAGCTCAAGGCGCGCGCCGCCAAGATCTGGAAGATCGACCCCGACGCCGTGACCTGGGAGGACGGCGAGGCCAAGCCGGCCGGCGACAATGCCGGCAAGTTCGAGCCGCTCAGCCTGGGCCAGCTCGCGGCCCAGGCCAATGCCACCGGCGGGCCGATCGGGGCGGGCACGCAGCTCAACACCACCGGCGCCGAAGGCGGCTTCGCCACGCACATCTGCGACGTCGAGGTCGACCCCGACCTCGGCATCGTCCGCGTGCTGCGCTACACCTCGTTCCAGGATGTCGGCCGCGCCATTCATCCGGGCTATGTCGAAGGCCAGATGCAGGGCGGTGCGGCGCAGGGCATCGGCTGGGCGCTGAGCGAGGAATACATCTACGACAAGAACGGCAAGCTCGATAATCCGAGCTTCCTCGACTACCGCATGCCGGTGACCTCCGACCTGCCGATGCTCGATACGGTGATCATCGAAGTGCCCAATCCCAAGCACCCGCAAGGCGTGCGCGGCGTGGGCGAGGTGCCGCTGGTGCCGCCGCTCGCGGCGGTGTCCAACGCCGTCTACAACGCGCTCGGCCAGCGCTTCTACAGCCTGCCGATGTCGCCGCCCAAGGTCCTGGCGGCGCTCGGCGGCAGGACGGCGAAGGCCGCCTGACGATCGTGCCCAAAGAGGGACCGGCTACGCCGCCCGGCGCAGCCGATCGGCCATGCGTTCGGCAATCATCACCGTCGTGAAATGCGTGTTGGCGCGCACGACGGTCGGCATGACCGACGCATCGATGACGCGCAGCCCACTGCAGCCGATGACACGGCACTCCGGATCAACCACCGAGCGCGGATCGTCGGCGGCGCCCATGCGGCAGGTGCCGCTGGCATGCTGGGCGTCCGAGCACTCGGCGAACATCCAGTCCTCGAGCTCGGCCGGGGAGAAGGGCTGGTCGATCGAGCGGCCCGTCATGCCGTACTCGACGCGGCCGGCAATCGCCTGCACGTCGGGATGGCGGCAGATCTCCTGCAGCCGGCGAACCCCGTCTCGCATGCGCAGCAGGTCGCTCTCGTCCGACAGCATGCGCTCGTCGATCCGCGGATCGATCGACGGGTCGCGGCTGGCGATGCGGACGCTGCCTTCGCTGAAGGCCTGGAAGACCGAGACCGCCAGGCGCGCCCGCGCCGTCCCGCCATCTTCTTCGGCGCGCAGGTTGCCGGCGATCATGATCATGTCGTTGATGCCGGCGCCGCCCAGCCCCGACGAGTAGCGCACGCAGCAGTTGGTGTGGCGGTGCATCAAGGTGCTGACCTGGGCGCCGTCCTTGAGATCGAGCATCAGCCCCAGGATCGGATGGTCGAGTAGATGGGCGCCGACGGGACGGTCGGCCACCACGTCGATCCCGAGAGGGGCGAGCACCGCCCGCGGCCCGATGCCGGAGCGCTGGAGAATCGCCGGCGAATGGATCGCGCCGGCCGACAGGATCACGTCGCGGCGCGCGCGGACCAGGCGGGCGTCGCCGCCCGCGATCCGCACCGTGACGCCGACGGCATGCGGACGATTGCCCTCGAATTGCAGCGTGTCGACCAGGGCCCGGCCGGCAATGGTGAGATTGGCCCTGTGCCGCGCCGGCTCGAGATAGCCGTCGTTGGTGGAGATGCGCAGGCCGGCGCGGCTGTTGATGGCGTAGGGCGAGGCGCCGGTGCCTTCAGGCGCATTGTGGTCTTCGCACCAGCCGTAGCCCAGACCGATCGCCGCCTTCATTAGGGCGCGGTCGACGTGCCCCCAGTCTTCCACCGGCGCGCGATAGACCGGGATCGGCCCGTCCTTGCCGTGATAGGGCAGGTCGCCGAAATTCACGTCGCCTTCGAGCTTGCAGAAATAGGGGAGGACGTCCTTCCAGCCCCAGCCGCGCGCGCCCAGCGTTTCCCAGTCGGCGAAGTCCTCCGGGATGCCGCGGATGGCGATCTGGCCGTTGATGGTGGAACTGCCGCCGATCGCGCGGCCGCGCCAGAGGAGCTTCGGTTCCTGCTTGTCGGTGCGCCGCGCCAGCAGCGTGGGCCAGCGATAATCGTCGTCGGCGATGGCGCGCAGCGGGTTGGGGATGCGCAGATGCTCAGGGGTTTCTGCCGTCCGGAAATCGAGCCCCGCTTCCAGCAGCAGGACGCGGATCCCTGGATCCTCCGTCAGCCGGGCCGCCAGCACCGCGCCCGCCGATCCGCCACCGACGATGATGTAATCGTACTCGCTGTCCATGACCGTACTCGCACCCGTTCACTCGAAACGGGCGCAGTCGACCATTTGCCGGATGCAATGACAAACGGATCGTGCGGCTGCGTCGTCTATGCCGGTTCGAGCGTGTCCAGCAGCGGCTTGGCGAGATAGAGGATCTGATAGGCAGTGCCGCTGCTCTGCGCTGTCGGCTCGTGCGCGGAAAGGCGGATACGCGCGAGGCGCCAGGTCAGTACGTCCACACCGACGATTGCGGCGACGATGCCGGGTTGGGCGGCGACCTCCCGATTACGCTCAATCTCGGCATTGGCGACCGCGCACAAGTCGACATCGAGCGGAATATCCAGCTCCTCCTTGTAGGCGAAGCGCGCCTCGCGCGCGGCGCCCTTGCGGGCATCCAGCACGGTGCGCGTCTCGATCGCAGGCCGCCCGAAACTTCCCGTCACGACCTTGAAGCCGTCGCCGGTGACGAAGTCCGTGAAGGCCTCGTCGTGGCGCCACAGGTAGAGCGAGGAGTAACTGCTGGCGGCCGCGCCATACCGGCCACCTTCGCGCAGCAGGAAGGCCTTGAAGTGCAGCTCGGGCTTGGCATCCCATTGCGGTCCGCGCGCCGCGGCGCGGCGGCGGATGACCTCGAGATCGTAATCGGACGGCAGACGATGGAGATAGTGGGCAATGATCATGGCAGGTCTTTCGGTTACGTCTTGCTGGCGTATTGGGCGATGCCGTGTCCGAACGACCAGTTCTCCGGCAGGACCTCGACCAGGTTGATGAAGACGTCCTCGGGACGTAGCCCCGGCGCCTCGGCCAGCAGCTCGACGATGCGGCGGTAGAGCGCCTGCTTCTGCGCAAGACTGCGCGTGTTGTTGGCCGTGATCTGGATGAGGACGAGGTCGTCGCTGCGCTCGATGCCGAGATAGCGGGCGCCATAGCTGAAGTCCGGCGCGTCGTGCTCGGTGATCGTCATGAAGCGATCGTGCTGCGGCACATTGAAGGTCTCGCGTTGCGCCCGATAGATCGCGTCGAGAATGGCTGCGCGATACGAGGCAGGCTTGCCCCGCCGCAATGAGACCCGTGTCAGTGGCATGTCATCCGTCTCCTCTGTCGCCGGGCCCTGGGGATGGCCCTGGGCCCGGGAGACAGATGGCGGATCGCCAGACATATTAAAATGACATGACTGATTGTTTTAGTGATTTCATTTTCATATGATAAGCTCATGAAGGCCCTGGATATCGAAGCAGTGCAGGCATTCGTCCTCACCGCCGACCTCAAGAGTTTCACCCGCGCCGCCGAGGCCCTGGACACGACGCAGGCGGCGGTCAGCCTGAAGATCAAGCGGCTGGAGCAGGGGCTGGGCCGCCGGCTGCTCGAGCGAACCCCCAGGCTGGTGCGCCTCTCGATCGACGGCAGCACCTTCCTCGACTCGGCGCGTGCCCTCGTGGCCGCTCATCAAGGGGCGGTCGGATCGTTCGGCGTCGAGCAGCGCCGGCTGGTCGTCGGCATCAGCCATCACATCGTGGGCACGGAGCTTCCGCTGCTGCTGAAGCGCATGAACGCCGCCGAGCCCGGCCTGGTGCTGGAGATCCGCATTCTCTCCTCGAACGAAGCGTTCGACGCGTTCGAGCGCGGCACGCTCGATGCCGCCATCGCCTTGCGTCACGACAATCGCCGCCGCGACGGCGAAACGATCCTCGAGGAAGCCTTCGGCTGGATGGCTGCGCCGGACTTCGTTCATCGCTCGGGCACACCGTTGAAGCTCGCGACCCAGGCACCGCCCTGCAGTGTGCGTACCATGGCGGTGGCCGCGCTGGAGGAGGCGGGGATCGCCTGGACCGAGGTCTTCGTCGGCGGCGGCATCACGACCATCGGCGCCGCCGTTTCCGCCGGCCTCGCCGTGGCCGCGCTGGGCCGTCGCGTGGCGCCGGCCGGGTGCGTCGATATCGGCCCGCAGCTCGGCCTGCCGTCACTGCCGGCCCGCGACGTCGTGCTTTATTCGACGTCGACCGACCGACGGACGAAGAATGCGCTGAGGAGCCTGTCGGCGGCGATCCGGGCGACAGGCCGCTGATATTTGCGTCGGCATCTCATCCGAGATAGAGGCCGTGCTCGACCGATCTGCCCTTCCCGCCGGCATGACCGTGCAGGATGTGGTTCAACGAGACACGACGCAGGATGGATATGGCTCCGGAGAACGACGACTACGTCTATGACGAGGCAACCGGCGAATGGCGGCCCGCTTCTGAAATCGCTGCGGAGAAAGCCAAGGCTGCCGAAGTGCGCGACGCGTCCGGCAATGTTCTCGCCAACGGCGACTCCGTCATCCTGATCAAGGACCTCAAGGTCAAAGGAGCTGGCCAGACACTGAAGCAGGGGACGGTCATCAAATCGATTCGACTCACGGACGACCCGGAGGAGATCGACTGCCGACATGACACGATCAAAGGCCTGGTCTTGCGCACCGAGTTCGTGCGCAAGCGCTGAAGGCGGCCGCTTGGCGAGCCCGCTACCAGAACCGCTTGCGCGCAAATGCATGCCCCGACCCTGATTTCAGATATCGCTCGAACGAGATTGCCTTGTCCGGCGACGAGAAGGCGATGTAGGTCACGAGCTGCCAAGGCCGATACTTAGAAGTATGAGGCGATTTGCCGGCATTATGCTCGGCAAAGCGACGTTTCAGATCGGTAGTCGTCCCGACGTAACGCTGGCCGGTATGCTCTGCACTCTCGAGCAGATAGACGTAATGCAACGAACAGCCCTCCTGCGCTAAAGCTTCGGAGGGCATCCTGCTTCGCGCTTGCGCCCCCGCAGGACTACGTCCTGCGAAGCGCGCAGCGCGAAGCAGGATGGCGGACAGGGTGGGATTCGAACCCACGGTGGGCGTAAACCCACGCCGGTTTTCAAGACCGGTGCCTTAAACCGCTCGGCCACCTGTCCGTCCGAGGCGAGGTGTGACGCGTCGCCTTAGAGTTTGCAAGATTTACCGGCAGTCAGGTATCCGTCGTCTAACGAAGAAACCAACGGACGGGCCCCTCTGATGATGATCACTCGCAGAATGGTGTGTGCTGCCGCGGCGCTGGCGCCCGTGTCGGTGTCTCTGTCGACCCTGCTGCCGGGCAGGGCGCAGGCGCAGTCGAACGACGCACGGTTTGCCCAGTGGCTGCAGGGGGTGCGCCAGGACGCGGCACGGGCCGGCGTCGATGCCTCGACCCTCGATCAGGCCCTGACGGGCGTCCAGGAAATCCCCCGGGTCATGGAGCTCGCTCGCAACCAGCCCGAGTTCAAGATGACCTGGGATCGCTACCAGGAGCTCGTGGTGTCGAACGAGCGGGTGACGCGCGGCAAGGCCCTGCTGAAAGAGAACCGCGCCGCGGTCGAGCGCTTCGCGGGCGCGGCTGGCATGCCGCCCTCGGTCGTGGTGGCGCTGTGGGGCATTGAGAGCAATTACGGCCAGCGGCTGGGCGACTTCGAGGTCGTGCCGGCGCTCGCCACGCTCTCGTTCAACAACTTCCGCGCCAAGTTCTTCCGCGAGCAGCTGATCGCGGCGCTCAAGATCCTGTCGCAGGGCCATATCGGCCTGCATGCCATGAAGGGCTCCTGGGCCGGTGCGATGGGGCAGTGCCAATTCATCCCGACCAGCTTCCTCGCCTATGCCGCCGACGGCGACGGCGATGGCCGCAAGGACATCTGGACCAACAAGCTCGACGTCTTCGCCTCGATCACGAACTACATGGCCAAGGTCGGCTGGCGCGCCGGCGTCCGCTGGGGGGACGAAGTCTCGCCGGGCACTCCGGCCGGTGGCGGCGGGCGCATCGTGACGCCGGCCGGGGCGGGCGGTCCGACCTACCGGACAACGGAGAATTTCAAGGCGATCCTGCGCTGGAATCAGTCCGATTTCTTCGGGCTCGCCGTCGGTCTGCTGTCCGATCGCATCGCTGCCTCCTGAGGGCAGCCCATCGTGAGGCGAGAAGAGCGTGCAACATGGCTCCTCTCGCGCCGCAAGATGATGTATGATGCGAGCGAAATGCCGCTAACCTTAGAAATATCAGCATCTTCTGCCTTCAGGGCCCTGCGTTTTGCAGGTCTGGCGGCATTGCTGGCAGGGCTCACGGCCTGCGGATCGAGCAGCAAAGGCGGCGCGAGCGGGGCCAGCGTCGCCCAGCGCGGCACGTACAAAGTCGGCAATCCCTACAAGATCGACGGCACCACCTACACGCCGCGCGAAGAATTCAGCTACAGCGAGACCGGCGTCGCCTCCTGGTACGGGCCGGGCTTCCACAGCAAGTCGACGGCCAATGGCGAGCGCTACGACCAGTCCGACCGTACGGCAGCGCACAGAACCCTGCAGATGCCGGCCGTCGTGCGGGTCACCAACCTGGAGAACGGCCTCTCGACGGTCGTCCGGATCAACGACCGCGGCCCGTTTGCCCGCAACCGCATCATCGACCTGTCACGCACCGCCGCGCAGGAGCTCGACATCGTGCGCGCCGGGACGGCGCGGGTGCGCCTGGAGCAGCTCACTCAGGAAAGCCTCACGGTCAAGGAAGTTGCCCTAAGCGGCGGCGGCCCGACCGAGCAGCATCAAGCCCTGGCGCAACTGGCGTCCGGCCAGCGCAACACGCCGGCGCCCGCGGCCGCACCTCCACCCGTCGCCGTGGCCGCCGCACCGCCACCGCCGCCCGAACCGATCGTCCAGCCACCGTCCGCACCTCCGCCTCAGCCCGTGCAGGTACAGTCGCAGACCCCGGCCCAGCTGGGATGGGGAGGGCCCGCGCCACCGCCGCGCAGCGCGCCTGTTGCCGTCGCCGCAACGGCGCCTCCGGCAGCCGCCGTCGTCACCAGTGCACCGGCCGCGCATGCCGGCGGTTTCTACATCCAGGTGGGTGCCTTCTCGACGGCTGAAAATGCCGAGAAGCAGCGCAGCGCCGTCCGCAGCTACGGCACCAGCGAAGTTACCCAGGGCTCTGCGGCAGGACGGGAGGTTTATCGCGTCCGTCTGGGGCCCTATACCACTTCCGACGCCGCCGGCATCGTGGCCGACCGGCTGAGGCGCTCCGGCTATGGTGATGCTCGTGTCATTACGGATTGAACCCAGATTCGCGACAAACCGTGCGCTGACCGCGCTCACGCTCTCCCTGCTGGCAGGCGTCCTCAGTGTCGGCCCGACCTTCGAAGCCTACGCCCAGCAGGACCCGCAGCGCCGCCCGCAACAGCAGCAGAAACCGCCGGCCAGCAAGCCCAAGCCGCAGCAGGGCGCCACCACGGCGCCGAAGTCCGAGAAATCGTTTGCCGCCAAGACCGAGGGCCTGCCGCCGTCGCAGGTCGGCATCGGCACCTTGGCCCGCCACGCCTTCATGGTCGATCCGCAGACCTCGACCGTGCTGCTGTTCAAGGACGCCGAAGTACCGATGGTGCCGTCGTCGATGGCCAAGATGATGACGATCTACATCGTCTTCGAGGAACTGGCGGCCGGTCGTCTGAAGCTCGACTCGCGCTTTCGTGTCAGCGAGCGCGCCCGCAACATGGGCGGCTCGCGCATGTTCCTCGAACTCGGCAGCGACGTCTCCGTCGAGGACCTGATCAAGGGCATCATCGTGCTGTCGGGCAACGATGCCTGCGTGGTGATCGCCGAAGGCCTGTCGGGCACCGAGGAGGCCTTTGCCGAGCGCATGACCAAGCGCGCCCGCGAACTCGGCATGACGAAGACGGTCTTCAAGGATGCCTCCGGCTGGCCGTATGACGGCCAGTACACGACGGCACGCGATCTCGCCGTGCTGGCCGATCGCACCATCGAGGACTATCCGCAGTATTACCGCTACTACGCCGAGCAGAACTGGACCTACAACAATATCCGTCAGGAGAACCGTAACCGGCTGCTCAAGATCACGGCAGGCACCGACGGTCTCAAGACGGGCCACACCGAAGAGGGCGGTTACGGCCAGGCGACCTCCGCCGTCCGCGATGGACGTCGCCTGATCCTGGTCGTCAACGGGCTCACCTCGATGGCCGAGCGCGCTCAGGAAACCTCGCGGCTGATGGAATGGGGCTTCCGTGAGTCGACCAACACGACCGTGTTCCGTGCCGGCGATGTCGTCATCGACGCACCGGTCTGGCTGGGCGCCCAGGAGAAGGTGCCGCTGATCATTCCCAAGGCGGTCCAGATCACCACGCCGACCGGCCATCCGCCGTCGCCGCGCGTGGTGGCGCGTTTCGAAGGGCCGATCCCGGCACCGATCGTGAAGGGCACCAAGGTCGGCACCGCGGTGATCAGCCTGGCCGACGGAAAGACGATCGAATATCCGCTCGAGGCGGGCGCCGACGTGCCGCGCATGGGCGTCGTCGGCCGCGTCGGCACCATGATCAAGCATTACCTGTTCGGCTGGCTTTCGTGACGGGCGCCCAGGGGGCGGCCAAAGGGCGCTTCATCACCCTGGAAGGCGGCGAGGGGGCCGGCAAATCGACCCAGATTGCGCGCCTCAGGACATTCCTCGAGGAGCGGGGCCACAAGGTCCTGACCACCCGCGAACCGGGCGGCGCTCCCGGTGCGGAAATGGTGCGCAAGCTCCTGGTCGAAGGCCCGGCCGAACGCTGGGACGGCATCACCGAGGCGCTGCTGCATTTTGCGGCCCGGCGCGAGCATCTGCGCAGCACGGTATGGCCCGCGCTGGAACGCGGCGATTGGGTGGTGAGCGATCGCTTTGCCGATTCGACGGTCGCCTATCAGGGCTACGGCCATGGCATCGATCGCAAGCTGCTGGCCGACCTCTACGCCATTGCGGTGGGGGACTTCCGGCCCGACCTCACCCTGATCCTCGATATTCCCATCGAGGTCGGATTGTCGCGTGCCGCGGCTCGCCGGGGAAACGAGACACGCTACGAATCGCTGCCGCGCGAATTTCACGAGCGCGTCCACCAGGGATTCCACGAGATCGCCATCGCCGATCCCAGCCGCTGCATGACGATCGATGCGACCGGCAGCATCGACCAGACCGCAGCAGCGATCGCCGCTGCCGTGGTCGCGCGGCTCGGGGCCTGAGGAAGAGGGGCTTCGGCATGGCGCGCGGCAAGACACCCTCCGATCCCGCCGAGCTCGAGAAGCTCGAATGGCCGTACGGATGGCCGCCGCCCTGGCGCAACAACCGGCTGGTCCATCATGACGCAGCGGAGAAGACGATGCTGGCCGCCCAGCAAAGCGGCCGGCTGCATCACGCCTGGCTGCTGACGGGGCCACGCGGCATCGGCAAGGCGACGCTCGCCTGGCGCTTCGCCCGCTTCCTGCTGGCCGGTCAGCAGCAGGGCGGCCTGTTCGGCGACGGGCCGGAGAGCCTCGACGTGGCAGCCGACGCGCCGGGCCGCTCGCTGATCGACGCGCGCTCGCATCCCGATCTCTTCCATCTTCGGCGCTCGCTCAACACCGACACCGGCCGCATGCGGGCCGAGATCGCGGTCGACGACGTGCGCGACCTCGGCGCCTTCATGCACATGACGCCGGCGATGGGCGACTGGCGCGTCGCCATCATCGATTCCGCCGACGAGATGAATCGCAACAGCGCCAACGCAGTCCTCAAGGTTCTCGAGGAACCGCCGCCCAAGGCGGTGCTGCTGATCGTAAGCCACGCGCCGGGACGTCTGCTGCCGACCATCCGCTCGCGCTGTCGGCGGCTGGCCCTGCAGCCTTTGCCGGAGCAGACCGTGGTCAAGCTGCTGGGCGACTATGCGCCCGACGGCAAGCCTGAGGAGCGCACTGCATTGGCACGGCTCGCCGAAGGCAGCATCGGCCGCGCGCTGGAACTCGCCGCCGCCGGCAGCCTCGACCTCTACCGCGAGATGGTGGAGGTGCTGGCTACGCTGCCGGATCTCGACATGCCGCGCGCGCACGGATTTGCCGAACGATTCGCGCGGCGCGGCGAAGAAGCCAATGCCGACTGGCGGTCGCTCAACTACCTGTTCGACGGATGGTTGAAGGGGCTGGCGCGCTCGGCCGCTCTCGGACCGGAAAATGACAGGAATGCGGCAGGCGTGATGCCCGTGGAGCAGGGGCTTCAGGCCCGGCTGCTGGAGGCGGCGAGCCTTGATCGCTGGATGGAGGCATGGGAAAAGGTCGCCCACCTGCTGTCCCGTGCCGATGCCGTCAATCTGGACCGCAAGCAAACGGTGCTCGGCAGCCTCCTGGCTCTCCAATCGGCGATGCGCTGAAGCGCTGATCACGGCGCTCCGGGAGGTGCGTCGCGGGACGAGTGGAGATTCGGAGTCAAGTCATCATGTCGGGCCGCAGCTACTACGTCACCACACCGATCTACTACGTGAACGACGTGCCTCATATCGGGCACGCCTATACGACACTCGCCTGTGACGTGCTGGCGAGGTTCATGCGGCTCGACGGCCGGGACGTGCACTTTCTCACCGGCACCGACGAGCACGGCCAGAAGATCGAGAAGGCGGCCGCGGCCGCCGGCATGGCGCCGCAGGCCTTCACCGACAAGGTGAGCCAGTCGTTCCGCGACCTGCTGGTCAAGATGAACTACAGCCCCGACAACTTCATCCGCACGACGGAGAAGCGGCACTACGAGGCCTGCCAGGCGCTGTGGGAGAAGCTAGTCGCGGCGGGCGACATCTACCTCGGGAAGTATGCCGGCTGGTACTCGGTGCGCGACGAAACCTATTTCGTCGAGGGCGAGACCGAAGTCGGCCCCGACAACAAGCGCCGCGCGACCTCGACCGGTGCCGAAGTCGAATGGGTCGAGGAGCCGTCGTACTTCTTCAAGCTCTCGGCCTGGACCGATCGGCTGCTGGAGTTCTACGAAAAGAACCCGCGCTTCATTGCGCCGGAAAGCCGGCGCAACGAGGTGATCAGCTTCGTGAAGGGCGGGCTGCAGGACCTCTCGGTGTCGCGCACCAGCTTCTCCTGGGGCGTGCCGGTGCCGGGCGATCCCAAGCACATCATGTATGTCTGGCTGGACGCGCTGACCAACTACATCACCGAGTGCGGCTACCCCGATACGACCAATCCGCTGTGGCGCTTCTGGCCGGCCGACCTCCACATGGTGGGCAAGGACATCATTCGTTTCCACTGCGTGTTCTGGCCGGCCTTCCTCATGGCGGCGGACCTCGCCCCGCCGCAGCGTGTCTTCGCCCACGGCTGGTGGACCAACGAGGGCCAGAAGATCTCGAAGTCGCTCGGCAACGTGATCGACCCGGTCGAGCTGGTCGACACCTACGGCCTCGACCCGGTGCGCTACTTCCTGCTGCGCGAAGTGCCGTTCGGCAATGACGGCGACCTGCAGCGACGGGCGCTGATCGGCCGACTGAACGGCGACCTTGCCAATGCGTACGGCAATCTCTGCCAGCGCGTGCTGTCGATCGTGGCCAAGAATTGCGGTTCGGTCGTGCCGCCGAAGGGCCCTTTGACCGCCGACGACAATGCCTTGCTGAACCGCGCCGGCGGCCTCATGGCGGCGGTGCGTGCCGAGATCGGCGAGCAGGCCTTCCACCGCGCCCTGATCCTGATCTGGGAAGTGATCGCCGACGCCAACCGCTATGTCGACGCGCAGGCCCCCTGGGCGCTGGCCAAGACCGATCCGGCACGACGCGACACGGTGCTGTGGGTGCTGGCCGAGACGATCCGGCGCGTGACGCTCCTGGTGCAGCCCTTCATGCCGGACTCGGCCGACAGGATCCTGGATCAATTGGCCGTGGCGCCGGAGCACAGGGCGTTCGCTGCGTTCGACCGGGAGCTGGTGTCGGGCACGGCGCTACCCAAGCCGCAGGGCGTGTTCCCACGCTATGTCGAGCCCGCGAAGGCAGCGAGCTGACGGATGCTGATCGACAGCCACTGCCACCTCGATTTCCCCGAGCTCGCCGGCGACGAGACCGGCGTGCTGGCGCGCGCCCAGACGGCCGGCGTGGCCGGCATGCTGACCATCGGCACGCGGCTCGACCAGTTCGAGCGCGTCCGGGCGATCGCCGAACGCCACGACAATGTCTGGTGTTCGGTCGGCGTCCATCCGCACGAAGCCAAGGAGGAGGGGCAGCGCACCCCGGATCGCCTGATCGAAGCGACGCACCATCCCAAGGTCGTGGGCATCGGAGAGACCGGCCTCGACTTCTACTACGAGCACAGCCCGCGCGCCGAGCAGGCCGAGAGCTTCCGCGCCCATATCGCGGCCTCGCGCCAGACCGGCCTGCCGCTGATCGTGCATACGCGCGATGCCGATGCCGAGACCGGCGACATCCTCGAGGAGGAGTATGCCAAAGGCGCCTTCCCGGGGCTGATCCACTGTTTCAGCTCCGGCCCGGACGTCGCCCGGCGGGCCCTGGCGCTGGGCTTCTACATCTCGATTTCGGGCATCGTGACCTTCAAGGCAGCGGAAAGCCTGCGTGCGATCGTTCGCGACCTGCCGCTCGACCGGCTGCTGGTCGAGACCGACTCGCCCTACCTGGCGCCGATCCCCAAACGCGGCAAGACCAACGAGCCTGCCTTCGTCGCCCACACCGCCGCCAAGGTGGCCGAGCTGAAGGGCGTGGGCATCGCCGATCTCGAGGCCATCACGACCGACAATTTCTTCCGGCTGTTCGCCAAGGCGGAGCGTTCCCGGTGCGGGTGACGATCCTGGGCTGCGGCACTTCGGCTGGCGTTCCGCGTCCCGGCGGCAAGGACGGGCAAGGGGAGTGGGGTGCGGCCGATCCCAGCGACCGCCGCAACCGGCGCCAACGCTGCTCGATCCTGGTCCAGGATCAGGGCAAGACCCTGCTGGTCGACACCTCGCCCGATGTCCGCAATCAGCTGCTGGATGCCAAGGTGGAGCGCGTCGACGCTGTCCTCTGGACGCACGACCATGCCGACCAGGTGCACGGCATCGATGACCTCAGGCCCTATGCGCTGCGCCAGGGGCAGATCGAGGCCTGGTCCGACGAGCGTACGTGGGGCGTCCTGCGGCGGCGCTTCGGCTACTGCTTCGAGGCCGAGGGCGGTGGCTTCTACAATCCGATCTACCGGCACAGCGTGATTGCCGGGCCCTTCACGGCCGCAGGCCTGCCGGTGACGCCTTTCGTGCAGGACCACGGCACGATCCCGTCATTGGGCTTTCGCTTCGGCAAGGTGGGCTACGCCAACGACGTCGTCATGCTCTCCGAGGAGGCCCTGGAGGCCCTAGCCGGCGTCGAGGTGCTGATCGTCGATGCCATGCGCTACCGGCCGCATCCCACGCACGCCCATCTGGAACGCGCGCTGCAGTGGATAGATCGCCTGAAGCCGGCGCGCGCGTTCTTGACCAACATGCACGTGGACATGGACTATGCCGAGGTCGACCGCGTGACGCCGGCCCATGTCCATCCCTGTTACGACGGCTTGGCCATCGATATTTCCTAATCAAAACAAAAGATTATGGAATATTCTTAATGTATGGTGTAAGATGAGACAAAAGGAGTCCGGTCGCCGCCTGTTCCTGGCTGCGGGTTTCCTGGCCTTGAGCCTGGGAGCCGGTATCCCGGCAGCCTTTGCCCAGGGCGGCAACAGCCTCAGCACGGGTGGCCTGACGTTTCGCGATTTCGGCACGGCAGACAACGGTGCGAGCTTCGCGCACGGCCAGCAAAGCATCGGTGGCGGCACCACCAATCGCCCGGGCTCGACCAGGCTGCTGGGCGTCGACAGCAAGGCGCTCTCGGCCCGGGTGCAGTTCCAGGCGATCAAGGTCGACATGACCTTGCCCATGGGCTGGGAGGCCACGGAAGACTGGGAGCGGGGCCTGGCCTTCAGCGTCGACAAGCGCTACCGCGCGGTCGTCTGGCGGGTCGATTTCGAGTTCGAAGGCGTCAAGGACGCCGAGCACTACGCCGCGACCAAGGCCGGCGCCATCAAGGCCCGTCGGCCCGGCGTGCAGTCGCAGGCCCGGAAGCTGCCGGACGGCAGCCTGCTGGTCGTCTACGAAAACGTCCCCAAGGGCCAGGGCGAGACCGAGCCGCGCACCGTCTTCGACCTCGTCGTTCCCAACCCGAGGAACGTCAAGGCCGGTGTGCTGCTGACCCTGGGTGTGCCGGCGAGCGACAGCGCCCGCGGTCTCAATCTCCTGGCCTTGTTAAAGCAGAATATGCAGATCGATTGGCAATACGTTGCTCCTAAACAACAATAGTAATTTGTCATAATATATATTATACGATCTTTAGACTTGAGATTGAGATCCATGCTCCCGGGCCGCCCGACCGCCGACCAGCTCCCCAAGGAACCCCTTCAGCGGCTGCTGGCCGTCATGGCCTGGCTGCGCGACCGCCAGCACGGTTGCCCCTGGGACCTCGAGCAGACCTTCCGGACGATCGTGCCGTACACGATCGAGGAAGCCTACGAGGTCGCTGACGCCATCGAGCGCGACGACATGGGCGCGCTCAAGGAGGAACTGGGCGATCTGCTGCTGCAGGTCGTCTACCACGCCCAGATGGCCAGCGAGGCTGAGGCCTTCGGCTTCGACGACGTGGCGGCCGCCATCGCCGACAAGATGGTCGACCGGCACCCGCACGTCTTCGGCGACCTCGACATCAAGACCGCCGACGCCCAGACGGTGTCCTGGGAGGCCCGCAAGGCGGCCGAGCGGGCCGCCAAGCAGCAGCAGCCCGCCGGCACCTTGGACGGGGTTGCCCGTGCCCTCCCCGCCCTGATGCGGGCTGAGAAGATCCAGAAGCGGGCGGCCAGGGTCGGCTTCGACTGGGCCGCCACCGGTCCGGTCATCGACAAGATCGAGGAAGAGCTCGGCGAGCTGCGCACCGAGATCGAAGCCGGCACGATCGACCAGGCACGAGTCGCCGACGAGCTGGGCGACGTGCTGTTCGCCGTCGCCAACCTGGCCCGCCACTGCAAGGTCGACCCCGAGGTGGCGCTGCGGGCGACCAACGACAAGTTCGAACGGCGCTTCCGCCATATCGAAAAGCGCCTGGCCGAGCAGGGCCGCAAGCCGGCCGACGCCAGCCTCGAAGAGATGGAAAGCCTCTGGCAGGAAGCGAAGACGAAGGCGTAAGGCCTCACCCTGAGGAGCGAGCGCCACGAGCGTCTCGAAGGGCATGGCCTGAGGCAACCGAAGGCTGGGAACGAGCACCTTGTCTGTTGCCCACCCTTCGAGACGCGGCCTGCGGCCGCTCCTCAGGGTGAGGCGCTTTTTGGGTCTCCCTCAGAGACGCGCTCTGCTACGAGGCCCTCGGCTGCAGCAGAGGCAGCTGCACGGCCTCGAGCAGCGCCCTCGCCTCGTCGAGCGCGTCGGTCATCGGTGAGGAGATCAATCCGGCGGCCAGCGCCTGGCTCGGCCCATAGGGTGCCCCGTTGAACTGGACCGAACCGCCGCCGGCTTCGCGCATCATCAGCGCGCCGGCAGCGTGGTCCCAGGGCTTGGTCATGCGATAGAGATTGAAATCGGCGCGGCCGGCCAGGAGCTCGATATACTCCAGCCCGGCGCAGCTCAGCGTGGAGAGCCGGCCCAGCCTGGCACGCTGCTCGGGCGCGAGCTGGCGCTCGAATTCCTTGATGATCCGGTAGCCGACATAACCGATCAGCGGCCGGTCCTGCGCCTTCCCTGGCGCCCTTCCCTTTGCGATCCTGCCGTCGAGTGCCGCGCCCTCCCCACGATGGGCCTCGGCCAGGTGGCCGCGCGGCACGTCGAGGATCCAGCCGGCCACCGGCACGGTATCGCGCACCAGGCAGACGATGATGGCAAAACGGTCGCGACCGGCGGCAAAGTTCGCCGTGCCGTCGAGCGGATCGACGATCCAGCAGGCCTCGTCCGGACGGGCAATCAGATCGAGCAGGCCGGGATCCTTCTCGACCGCCTCCTCGCCCACGACCGGCACGCCGGGCAGGATCTTCGCCAGGCCGACGGCCAGGCGCCGCTCCGCCGCCTCGTCGGCGACGGTCACGACGTCGCCCGGCCGCTTCTGTCGGACATCGCCTTCGGCGAGATTGCCGAACCGCGGCAGCAGCTCTGCTGCCGCTGTTTCACGAATAAGTTCGGCGACTCGATCCGAATCGCCGTCCGTCAGCATCGGTTCAGCCGACGACGCCGAACAGATCCTCTTCCTTCAGGATCACGTGATCCTCGCCGCCGAGCTTCACCTCGGTGCCGGACCACTTGCCGTACAGGACCGTGTCGCCGACCTTGACGTCGAGCGTCTGCAGGCGGCCGTCTTCCAGGCGCCGGCCTTTGCCGACGGCGACGACCTTACCCTGCATGGGCTTTTCCTGGGCGGTATCGGGAATGATCAGGCCCCCCTTGGTACGGGTCTCGGCGGCGACCGGCTTCAACAGCAGTCGATCGTGCAAGGGCTTGAATTTCATGGAATTTCCTTCGCCTCTGAAACGCTTCTGGGCTTCGCGCCGCTTATAGGGAGGCCGCCCGCGCGGTGTCAACGCAGGTGTCGGCCAGCATGGATGCCAGGGACGTCAGCCGGCCTGCCGTCGCTCGAACTGCGCCGCCGCCGCCTCGTCCAGCGCCACCGTCAGCCAGGCCGTCTCGCCCTCGTCGCGTCGGCTGCGCACCTCGCCATGGCGATAGAGCCAGGCGATGGTCGCCCCGTCGGATAGCGGCACGGAAACCTCACGCGCCTCGCCGGCATGGCTGAGGAAGGCGCCGATCGCTTCCAGGAGCTGGTCCACTCCCTCTCCGGTCAGCGCCGAGACGGGATACTGTCGAGCCCGCTCCGCCCCGGTCGCGGCCCTGTTCTCCAGGAGACCGCGCTGTTCCGGCGGCAGGGCGTCGATCTTGTTCAACGCCTCGATCAGCGGCCGGCCGGCCGCCTCGTCGAAGGCGCCGAGATCGCGCAGAACCTGCTCGACGTCGGCGCGCTGCTGCTCAGTGTCGGGATGGGCGATGTCGCGCACATGCACGATCAAGTCGGCCTCGATCACCTCTTCGAGGGTGGCGCGAAAGGCGGCGACCAGATGCGTCGGCAGGTCGGAAACGAAGCCGACCGTGTCGGAGATCACACAGTCCTTGCCGTTCGGCAGCTTGATCGAGCGCATCGTCGGATCGAGCGTGGCGAACAGCAGGTCCTTGGCCATGACGGCGGCGCCCGACAGCCGGTTGAACAAGGTCGACTTGCCGGCGTTGGTGTAGCCCACGAGCGCGACAGTCGGCAGACGGGCTTTCTTGCGCCCGGCGCGGTTGACGGCGCGCGTCTTGCGCACGCCCTCGAGGTCACGCTTGATCCGCACAATGCGCTCGCCGATCAGGCGGCGGTCGATCTCGATCTGCGATTCGCCGGGACCGCCCAGGAAGCCGAAGCCGCCGCGTTGGCGTTCGAGATGGGTCCACGACCGCACCAGGCGGCCACGCTGGTAGTCCAGCGCCGCCAGTTCCACCTGCAGGCGGCCTTCATGCGTGCGGGCGCGCGCGCCGAAGATCTCGAGGATCAGACCGGTCCGGTCGATCACCTTGGCCTGCCAGGCCTTTTCGAGATTGCGCTGCTGCACCGGGGTCAGCCGGTCGTCGACGACCACCAGGCCAATGCCGTGTTCCTCGACAGCCGCCTTGATGCGCTCGACCACGCCCTTGCCGAGCAAGGTTGCGGGCGTGACACGACGCAACGGCACGCTTTGGGCGAGCCGCACATCGAGTTCGATCGCTCGCGCGAGCCCGACCGCTTCCTCGAGCTTGCCCTCGCTGTCACGCGCCTCCGAACCGTTTCTCGGTCCAGCCACATAAGGGCTGAGCACCGCGGCTATCGTCGCCGGACGCGCCGTCTCAGTCGGCTGCCGGGAGCGCTTGTGCTGGTCTTTCTGCTCGAGGTCGTCGATCAAGTCAGCCTGCTGCGTCGGCTTTGTCCCCGTCGAACAGCTGCACCGGGGTGACCGGCATGATGGTCGAAATCGCATGCTTGTAGACAAGCTGCGAATGTCCGTCGCGGCGCAGCAGCACCGAGAAATTGTCGAACCACGTGACGATGCCCTGCAGCTTCACGCCGTTCACCAGGAAGATCGTGACCGGGGTCTTGTTCTTCCGCAGATGGTTCAGGAAGACGTCCTGAACATTCTGTGCCTTTTCGCTCATGTTCTTGGCCTCTTGCTGGGCAATCCGGCTGCCGATGGGCGCCCGGTTCAGAAAGGTACGGGGTCTCTCCCCGCTACCGAGTTACGACAAATATAGGAGACGCCTCGCTCAAAGCAATGCCACCAACTCATGACAATTACGCGCGCGCAGGCGCGGTGGATATTCCATCAGCGCCTCCGACAATTGTTCCGCACCACCGACCAGCACCGGCAAACAGCCCGCCGCATGGGCGCATTTGAGATCGGCGAGCGTGTCACCCACCATCCAGACACCATCGTCCGGGGCAATTCCCGTGCCGTCCAGCGCCATGAAGATGGGGTCGGGCGCCGGTTTGTCGCGGGGCGCGTCCTTGGCTCCGACCGCCCGAGTTATCCACTTCTGCCACCCGAGATGGGTCAGTTCGGCCCGCAGGTTGTCGCCCACCTTGTTGCTGACAACCGCGACGTAGCATCCGAGGCTCTGGCAGTGCGCCAGCAACGCCTCCGCACCCGGCAAAGACTGCAGGCGTTCCAGATGGATCCGATAGAAGGTTTCGTAAAAGACCTTTTCGGCTTCGCCGGCGCGCTCGCCGAACAGGCTGGGAAAAAGGTCACGCAGCGAGCCGTGCGCAAAGTCCTGCACTTCCTGTGCGGTCCAGGGCTTTCGGCCGAGCGCCACGAAGGTGTCGCGGTAGCACTCGACGATCGTCGGCCACGTGTTGACCAGCGTGTTGTCCCAGTCGAACAGGATGGCGCGTGGTGCCTTGAGGCCCTCGGCCAGCGTCACGTGACGGCTTCCCCCTCGTCGGAAAAGCGTACGTACTCTTCGCGCAGCCGGCGGGCCGTGGCGCCCACCTTTCCGTCGCCCACCGGATCGCCGTCGATCTTCACAACCGGTGTCACGAAGGACGTGGCACTGGTGATGAAAGCTTCCTTGGCCTCTTTCGCCTCGGCCAGGGTGAAGGGCCGTTCGACGAGCTTCAGCTGGAGCGAATTGCAGATCGACTTCAGCGTGTGCCGGGTGATGCCGGCCAGGATACCGTTGTCGGTCTGACGGGTGACCAGCTCCCCTTCTCCCGTCACGATCCAGGCATTGGTCGAAGCACCTTCGGTGACGCAGCCCTTGGCATCGACCAGCCAGGCTTCATAGGCGCCGCTCTCGCGCGCCGCCTGTTTGGCGAGCACGTTGGGCAGGAGTGCCACGGTCTTGATGTCGCAACGGCCCCAGCGGATGTCCGGCTGGCTCTTCACCGCGACGCCCGGGCCGGGGTCGGCGACGATATGCTTGGTGGTCTTGGTCGTCAGCACCAGGGACGGTTTCACCGGGGCTGTCGGAAAGGCGTGATCGCGCCGCGCGACGCCACGCGTGACCTGCATGTAGACCAGGCCGTCACGCAGCCGATTGCGACGCATCAGCTCGCGGATGATGAAGCCCAGCGTGTTGCGCGACACCGGCCAGCCGATCCGCAGCTCGCGCAGCGAGCGGTCGAGCCGGTCGATATGTGGCGTCTCGTCGACCAGCTTGCCGGCGCGCACGCCGACGACCTCGTAGACGCCGTCGGCCAGCTGATAGCCGCGATCCTCGATATGGACGCTCGCCTCGCGATGATCGACGTAGCGGCCGTTGACATAGGCGTAACGCGCCATGACTCCCTCTCCCCCAAGCCTCAGTTGGCCGCTTCGCCACCGTTGCGATCTTCGGGCGAACTGCCGTGCAGGCCGAGCGACTTCAGCTTGCGATGCAGCGCCGAACGCTCCATGCCAACGAAAGTCGCCGTCCGCGAAATATTGCCGCCAAAACGCGTCACCTGAGCCAGCAGATACTCGCGCTCGAAGACTTCACGCGCGTCGCGCAGCGGCAGCTGCATGATCTCGCCGCCCTTCTCCCAGCGCAGCACCGACGGCGCATCCTCGCTGACGTCGTTGGGCAGCATGTCGGCGCGGATCGGCGCGCCGCCGGCCGGCGCCAGGATGAGCAGCCGTTCGACGACATTGCGCAGTTGCCGCACGTTGCCCGGCCAGTCGTGGCCCTGCAGGGCGGCCAGCGTATCCTCGCCGATGGTGCGGGGCGGCAGGCCGGTCGCATCGGCGACGCGCTTCAGGAGATCGATGGCGATTTCGGGAATGTCCTCGCGGCGCTCGCTGAGCGGCGGAACGGGTAACGCCACGACGTTCAGGCGGTGGAAAAGTTCTTCGCGGAAAGTGCCCGCCGCGATTTCGTCCTGCAGGGAGCGCGCCGTCGCCGCCAGGACGCGGACATCGACTTCGACCTTGGTCTTGCCGCCATCGCGGGCAAAGGACTGCTCCTGCAGCACACGCGCCAGCCGCCCCTGCAGGGCGAGCGGCATGTCGGCGACCTCCTTCAGGAGAAGCGTGCCGCTATGGGCCATCTCGAAGGCACCCGATACCCGGAGCGCATCGCCTTCGACCTCGCCGTCGGTGCCGAACAGCTCGATCTCCAGCCGTTCCGACGGAAGGGTCGAGCAGTTCACCACCACGAACGGGCCTTCGGCTCGCTTGGATGTCTGATGGATCAGCCGGGCGACCGTCTCCTTGCCGGCGCCCGACGCCCCGGTGATCAGCACGCGGCTGCCGGTCGGCGCCACCTTCTCGATCTGGTTGCGCACATTGGCGGCATCGCTGGAGGAGCCGACGAACGTGACCTCGCCGCCGGCACGCCGGCGCAAGGTGGCATTCTCGCGGCGCAGCCGGTCGGCCTCGACCGCCCGGTCGACCACCAGCAGGAGCCGGTCGGCCTTGAACGGCTTCTCGACGAAATCGTAGGCGCCGGTCTTGATGGCCGAGACGGCGGTGTCGATCGTGCCATGGCCGCTGATCATCACCACCGGCACCGGCGGATCTTCGCGCCGGATGACCTCGAGAAGCTGCAGGCCGTCGAGCTCGCTGCCCTGCAGCCAGACATCGAGGATCACCAGCGCCGGCCGGCGCTGACGCACCGCGTCGATCGCTTCCGTGCTGTTGTGGGCGCGGCGGGCGGTATGGCCTTCGTCTTCAAGGATGCCCGCGATCAGCGTGCAGATGTCGCGTTCGTCGTCGACGATCAGAATATCGTGGCCCATGTCACTTCACGCCCGTATTCGCGAAACGGGTCTTTGTTGTTCTGCTCTTCATTGAGCGGCTGTCGCATGCGGTCGAGCCGACGCGATTTCCTTTGCGTCACGCCGGAATACCAGACTGATGCGCGCGCCGCCACCCTCGCGATCCTCGAGGGCCAGCGAGCCGCCATGGTCCTCCATGATCTTCTTGACGATCGCGAGCCCGAGGCCGGTGCCCTTGCTGCGCGTCGTCAT
>BFBZ01000345.1_pt1 | contig 50173 bp, 44 predicted proteins | sample 1888401 | NCBI WGS metagenome assembly BFBZ01 (sample SAMD00112614, study PRJDB3348) | symbiont metagenome | host: Chara braunii | reverse complement strand
CCCCGCCCGGTGTTCCCGAGCCATTGGCGCTTATGCATCCTCTGCGTTGCCAGAATCTCAATCAAGTCCGGCGGCCCTATCCTTGCCGTCAGCCGGTAAGATTGGCGACCTCATCAAGACATTCTCTATCGGATGATTATTGGACTGTCGCTGATGGCGCCTCTGCTTCAGAGCAGCAAATCTCAGGCGATGCTTTGCTGCGCAAGACGAAGCCTGGTGGCAGGGAACGTGCCTATGCTCTCCGATCGGCACTGGCCTGCATCTGGCCATATCCAGATAGCCATGTGTCCGACGCCTTGATCTGGGCAAGGCACTATCAGTGCACCAATTTTCAGGAGAGTTTGTCCCGCTTCAAGGGTAATCCGGCTTCGCCAGTCGTGTTGGGGGCGTCATGGCGAAGCCGGGTATGCGGGGCGATCAAAGCCTGCTCGAGCACAGCATCTGATCGACTGCAATTCTACATTAATTGGCACCCACAGCATTTCCGAATATTGCTGAAAAGAGGCATTTTAGCGAAATTTAGTGTCTCTGCTTTTCTACTTCACTGTTATTATTTGATAAGTTTTGAGAACTTAATGTGGCGCCAACATTTATTGAAATTTTCGAAAGTTCTACGCAAGTAAATCCTGCTTTGATACAAATTTCCAGTGAAAAATCCGAGGATCATGAGCCTTCTTTAACTGAAAGGGCCAAGCTGATTCAGCTGCCGCATTACGGCATCTTCGTAGGGAGGTAAGTTCAAATCATTGCTGAGAGCGTTCGGATCTTTACCTCAAGACATGAGAACGCGATCCTCGCTGTGGCTTAAACCGTCAGCTCAAATCGGCTTAGCTCGCGGATTTGCAGTTGGCACTTTTGAATGACACCACCTGCTCCAGACCCGTGGGTTGTCTGTTACGCACGATGATCTCTCCCCCGAAACGGGTGACGATTTCGCGCGCGATGGCCATGCCTAGACCCGCACCAGGAAAGGATTTTTGCCTGGCTATGTCGATCCGGAAAAATGGCTCGAATACCTGATTGAGCCGCTCCTCGGGTATGCCGGGGCCAGTATCGATGATTCTCACCACTGCCTTGTTGCCAAGATGAGTGACCGTCACCGTTGCCGATTGGCCATGCGTCGCACTGTTTATCAGCAAATTGCGCAGCGCTCTCGTCACCGCCAACGGCCCTGCGCTGATCGTTGTGGGCTCCAGTTCGCCGCTGTTGACGTTCATATCGATCGCCTTCAGCTCGTCAACAATGTCCCGGACGATTGCATCGAGCCTGACCTGCTCCAGGCTATCGTTGGAAATCTCCTCGCGCACCAGCCTGATCGCGCTGTCAGCAATCCTGTCGAGCTCCTCGAGGTCGGCGAGCCATTTCTGCCGCTCTTCCTCGTCCTGGATGAACTCGGCGCGCAAGCGCATGCGCGTCATGGGAGTCCTGAGATCGTGCCCTGCGGCGGCGACAAGCCGCATGCGGCTTTCGGTGGCAGCCTTCACTCTGGCCGAGAGGCCGTTCAGCGCTTGTGCGGTGACGCGGATTTCTCCCGGGCCACTTTCCGGTATGTGCGGCAGCGTGCCGTCAGGATTGATGGCCGCTACGGCCTCTTCCAGCAGACGGAGAGGCTTCATGATTTTCGAAGCCGCGAAAATGGAAACCAGGACGCTGCCGATGATGATCAGGCCTAGCCATCCCGCCAATATTTTCCAGCCCCCCGGCGGTGGGCCGTGTTGCGGCATCGGCGTGATGAGCCATGTGCCGTCGGAGAGCTTCAGCGACGCAATCATCTCTCCTGCCGATTGGTGGGATATGATCGCCTCGCGCATGCCGGAGATCCGGAACAGCGCCTCCATGAGAAAACGGGATAGTTCCTCGTCCCGCGGGCCATCGGCAGGCATCGGAGCGAAGATCAACCCTGCGGAGGCCGCCGTCGCTTTGTCCTTCTCGGCAAAGGTTGCCATAATGGCGAGCTGGCGGGCCATCGGCTCGATCATCATATTTGGCCGGGGGCCGCGCATCACAAGGCTTGCCACGAATGATGAGGAGATGACGACCAGGACGATGGCTGTCAGCAGGAGCAACGCCAGGCGCGCGCCCAACGACCTCATGAATCACCCTTTATTGCCACCACCGGCACGACAAGCTGATAACCGCCATTGCGGATCGTCCGGAAGATCGGTTCGTCGGCTGTCTCGCCGAGCTTGCGGCGCAGCCGGCTCATCAGAACATCGATAGATCGATCGGCGGGATCGCGATCACGGCCTTGCGTCAAATCGAGCAATTGATCACGCGACAACAATCGGCCGGCGCGTTCCAGAAATGCTTTCAGCAGATCGAATTCGGCTCCGGTCAGCGAGATCGCCTCGCCATTATCTCTGGCGACCCGGCGAAGCTGCGGATCTAGCATCATGTCGCCGAACTGAAACCGTCTTTGTTCGGGTTCGACCGAAAGGTCCTCTTGAGTACGACGCAGGACGGCGCGAATGCGCGCCGCCAGCTCCCGCGGATTGAACGGTTTGCCGAGATAATCATCCGCGCCGATCTCAAGTCCGAGAATTCGATCTATGTCCTCCTTGAGGGCAGTCAACAGGATGACCGGCACCCTCGGACGCCGGTTTCGAAGGTCACGGCACAGATCGAGGCCCGATCCATCGGGAAGCATCACATCCAGGACGATAAGGTCGGGAGGACGCCGGTTGAGCGCGTCGTTGCATCCGCGAAGATCGCCCGCCGTTGATACACGGAAGCCCTGCTCCTCAAGATACCGGCTGAGGAGTGAGCGAATCTCGTGGTCGTCGTCGACTATCAGGATGTCCGGTGCAGCGGTCGCATTCATAGGCTTCTTTCCATTTTTCCCAACCGTTATACGAGTTATCAATCCTCTGAAAAGGAGGGTTTTGCGGCACTAATACGGAAAATCTGCTATGGGAAACCTTGATTTACAAAATTCTGGGCGTTGGAAACGTTGAGCAATACAATAATGTCATCAGGCAAGGTAGAGCACGACCAATAAGGCAGCAGAATACGCGGCAACCGCCGGGTATCTGCCATCCTTAAAACGGCTCTGGAAGGGTATTGCCTATACTACGCGGCCCTGAGCCATTCGATGCTCCAGGCTGAAAGCCGCCCTTCGATGGCACCACTATCCATCATCAGCCGTATTTCGATCGGAGTACGTGGATCAAGTACTTCCACCGGAACCGCGGTCTCGAAAGAGCCGGTGCCTTGCGGGCAGACGCGCAGCCTTCCCAGCAGCTCGTTTGCGTGGATTTCCAGAGTGAAGATCTGGCCGTGGCAATCTTCCTCCACATCGAAGAGAAATTTGGCATCCCATCGGCCGGAAGGTAGATGGAGATAGGGGCCATAGATGAGGCAGCGAGCGCCACCGGTCAGATCCAGACTACTATCGAGGCCTTCTCCCAATCGGTCACCCGCCAGGAACGTTTCACGAGGCCAGAAGATGGAGGGGCGCGCAGTCTCGGTGCGGCCGAACTGCAGTGGTCGCAGAACTTTGCCCGCAAGCTCACGCAATGATTCGCTGAGCTCTGGCACTTCCTCTTTCGGCGTCAGATATCCCACGATCACCGCTGCCGCTGCTTCCTCCAGTTTCGGTACGCCGGTGTTCGATGCCCCATCTGGAGAACCCATGCCGACGTGCTGCAGAGCGCTGGAAATCTGCTCGAATGTAAGCTCGGTGCTAAAATGTTCGTCTATCTTCTTGAGTAGCAGATCAATGCTGCTTCGCTGCCCGATGTCATTGCGTCGCAAGACGAGCCCGGCCGACGCGCTTGTCAGCGGTTCGAGGCAGGCGAGGCTGGCCGAAACGGCCCTGACCAGCCCGAAGTCCCGCTGATCGGTCGCGCGTGCAAGATAGGAGACCGCATCTATCGGATCTTCGAGGCACAACAAAAAAGGGACATTAATCTTGACAATGAGCTCCGATAACCTGGCCTCAGGGAATTGCGAAACCAGCACGGCATGCGTGCCGGACCGGCTCTGGACGTGCTGCTTCAGGTCCTCGATCGTATCCGTCGTGATGATCGTATATTCGCCGAAGGCTTCACGCGCCAGCGCATGAACGGCAGCAACGCCCCAGGAAGACATGACGCCAGGCATGCCGAAAGCAAAGAGGATGGTCATCGTCGAACCCTCCCATACCTATCCGTTGAGGAGAGTATCATAGAGAGTACTCACCTTCTGCTGATATCGTTCCGTCGAGAAGCGCGCCGCTTGCTTCGGTCCGGCCTTGGCATAAGCGTCGCATAGTGCATCGTCCTGATCGAGGCTGGTGATGGCCTTGCGCATGTCCTCGGTATTGTAGGGATCGACGAGCAACGCAGCCTTTCCGGCGATTTCGGGGATAGATCCCTCGGTCGAGCTCAGGACTGGCGTCCCCAATTGCATGGATTCGAGAACTGGCAGGCCGAACCCCTCGTAAAGCGAGGGGAAAAGCACCGCTCGCGCGCCGCGGATCAAGCTGATCAGCAGCGGGTAGGATACGAAGTCGAAACGTTGGATCTGCCGCTGCGGCACGATCCGGTCTTCGGAGCGAACGTAGAAGCGGAAGCGATCGTCATCGATCAATTCTTTTGTCTCCGCGCCTTTCCAGCCCGGCGCGCCAACGATGATCAGCGGCTTTGTCGTCTTTGCGGCGAGATAGGCCTCGATCAATCGGGAGATGTTCTTCTTGGGTTCGAAGGCGCCAAAGAACAGGAAATATCCCTTCCAATCGAGGTGAAAGATGCCGGCAATCTCATCGGCGATAACGTCCTCCGTCTTTTCCCGGAGCGACTCGGGCACATGGACCGCCTGATACGTGTTGGTAATGCGGGATTCATCGACGCCAAGCACATTGATGATGTCGGCCCGCGAGGTGTCGGAGACCGTAACGATATGGTCGGCTCGTTTCACCAGAGCCCGCAACATCTTGTAATGATAGCGTTTGTCGTCCTCGGTCAGATAGGGCAAGCGCAACGGCACCAGGTCGTGGATCGTATAGACGTTCAACGCCCTCTTCGCCACGAGCGGCAGAGGGTAGGTGCAGTGCAGAAGGTCCGGTTGCGCATCGAACTTCATGGACAGGCTGTTGCCGTAACGTTTGAAATGATGGCGAGCGAGCTGGAACACGTCATTTGACGCATAGACCATGCCGGAGTCGCCGAACTGAGACTGAACCGATTTCAGAATAACAGTCCCACTCAATGTTATCGGAACAGGCTTCACTCCGAATGGAGCGCCGATCTGTCGGCGCAGCCAGCGGCGGGCGATGAAGCTAGCCCCAGGCTTGCGGTTGCTGGCATCATCGAACAACACCACTTCCCGCAGGATGGGATCCTTTGGAACTTTTCCGGCCAATCCATGGACGACCCCGGTCTGATATCCGAGCGAATGGGCAGCAGACATCAACCCCCTGGTATAGGTGGCGACCCCGGTTCCTTTGCTCAATGAAAGGTTGAGACCGTCGTAAAGGATCGTCTTGCTCACGCCTGCCCTCCTCTGTTTTCAGCCGTCTCCGGCCTCACGCCGGTTTGTTGGGGGAAAGAACGAGCAGGGAATCATCGCTTGCGTATTTGGACAGCAGGTCCTCGCGCGCAACCGGCACGGCTTCACCGCTGAAATCGAGACGCCGTATCGAGCCATAAATGGCGGCGAGCCGATCGAAAAAGCCGCTGGCATCCGTGTATCGTGCCGGATTGAACTCCACGACAATCATCGGCCGGTGACGGCTTATGGTTTCGCTCATCCCTTCGAAGATGAACTCCTCAGCCCCTTCGGCATCGATCTTGATGAAATCGACGCGCTCGCACGATGCGCTCAGCCGATCGAGTGTCGTGACCGGAACCCTGATGACGCTGCCGTCCTCGATGCGGGGAACGAAGCCTTCCAGGACGATCAGCGCGTTCTTCGGTTCATTATGCGGCACGTAGAGAGGCGCATCACCTGAAGCGTTCCTGCCAAGCGCCAGACCTTCGATGCGCGTCCGCCCGATCATTCCGTTCAGCTCGGCGCTGCGACGTAGGAAATCCGCAGCGTGGGGATTGGGCTCCACGGCGACCACCTGACCTTTGGCGCCAACAAGCTCGGCCAGAAGGACGGAATAATAGCCAAAGTTGGCGCCGACATCGATGGCGGTCATGCCACGCTTCACGTTGCGGGCGCAGAATAGCGTCAGCCATATTTCCCAAAAGCCGTCCAGAAGGATGTGTGATCCAAAGCCTCTGTCGCGGGTATCGACGTAGAGTTTGTAGCGCCCCAGCACGCGGACCAGAGCGGTATTATTGCCGAGATATGCGCTGCTCACGCGTTGCAAAATAGCAATCTCGGCTTGCTGCCGATCGAAGGCGATCAATTCATGGAGGTGCAGCAGCGCGGACGTACCCATTTTATTCCCCTCAAACCAACCTGCGTTTAGTGCAGTCCGTAGGCCGGACAACATTGTGACGGCTCCCTCAATCTCTGCTACGTCATTTCCGGTGTCCACGTCGGTTGCTTGCCGGCGAACCTATGCCGTCAGTTCGCCGTGGTTGCTGCTATGCCTACGGATGCTGCATTCAATGCCGTTCCGGTAAGGCCCTGGAAGAGACCCATGAATTTCTGGATATCGATCGACGAGGCATTGGAAATGTAAATGATATCCCGTGGTTGGACCTCGAAGTTCTGCATCGTCAGGAGCGTCGAACCATTCTTCAAGTCGAAGCGGTATACGATCGGAACCAGGCCGCCTCGCCGAAGAAGCGGATTGTTGGGCGCGACGACACGGCGAGCCACCTCCTGCGTTTCGTAGCGGAAGAGGAAGACACCGGAGACATCGGCGCGAGTATCCTGCAAACCTCCTGCGCGAGCGACCGCATTGGCCATGCTCAGATGCTGCACACTGAAGGGTACTTCGCCATTCTGGCCCGACGCCCCGAGGATCGTATAGGTGTTCGGCGAGCGGACGACGGTGATCACGTCTTCTGGTCGCAATCTTATATTTTCGCGCGGGCTCTGAACGATCGCGGTGAAGGGAAGATGCATCGTTCTTCCCTGCCTCGTCAGATAGACGACGCTCTCGTTGACGCCAGCGCGCAAGCCTCCTGCCGCGGCGATTGCATCAAGCACCCTTTCACCGGCCGGCGAAAGCGAAACACGTGCGCCGCCAGCAACTTCGCCGGTGACTGTGACGGTGTTTGCGACGCTTTGCTGCACGGTTACCAGCGCTTGAGGCTGAACGGCCTTTCCGGCGAGACCGGAGACCACGGCGCGCTCGACAGCCGCAGGTGTCTGGCCTGCGGCGGTTATGCGGCCCACGTAGGGAATGCTGATCGTTCTGTCGGCGTTTACCGTTTGTGGCGGGATCGTGACCGCGCTACCGGTTGCCTGCTGTTGGCTTGAGATAGCGGAGGCCGTTCCAAATAGACTGCCGGGTGGCGCTTCCCAGAGGCTCACCGAAACGACGTCACCCACCGCAATGCGCAATCCGGGATCTCGCGCGCCTTCGCCGAAATAGGCAGCCAGGCTCGGTTCGGGCCGAGCGGCAAAGTTGACCATTGCCGGCGATGTCACATTGACCAATGCAAACGGCGGTACCGCGCGTGCCGCCGCCTCCTCCAGTATTCGGGAGGCCTTGGGGCCGGCCTCCGGTAGTGCACAGCCCGTAAGAACGCAGGCAAGAACAAAGAGCAGTCCAAACTTCAATGGCATCGATTATCCTGAACGGCACGGAGGCGGTTATGACTGGGCTTCGATGTGCTCAGCGCACTATGCTGTCCTGGCATCGTCACTATGCTCCCGGGTAAAACGAAGGATCGATGAGGGGCTAAAGCCATAAGCGTGCTTGTAGAGAACGGAGAACCGTCCGGGATTGGAGAACTGCAGGCTCATTGCCAGATCGGTGATGCTCTCCGCCTGTCCACCCTTGATGGCTCCATGTGCGGCGGCAAGCCGGTAGTTACATAAAATTCCCATCGGCGTATCGCCGCGATAAGTCTTGAACATGCGTTGCAGGGCGCGCGCACTGCAGCTGGCTGCATTGGCGAGATCTTCCAGCATGATCGCGTTATGCAGATTGTCGCGCATGAATGCCTCGGCTCGCAGAAGCTGCCGCGGTGCATCCTCCAATGTGCCTCGGCTAAAGGCGTCGGTCAGATTATGCGGGAGCTTTGCAAACAGCTTGACTAGCAGCAGTTCGCTGTAGGCCTTTGCCAGCATCACCCGTTCGGCCGGGCGCGCAGTCATAAGATCTTTTTCAGCCTGACGAAGAGTTTGGTAGAGACCTTGAGCGCCGCCCTGGCGAAAACTGACCGGCGAGAGAGAAAACTCCTGCACATAGGGCTTGCCCGTCAATTCCTCGAAATGCTGCCTTAAAACGGGTTCTGGTATTTGAAATACGAGCCACGAGCTTCGCGGTTTGATATCCAGCCGCTTGCCGTTACGGTCAGTGATGCTAGCGACACTGTTGGCAGGGATGCGCAGTTTCTTTTGCATCCTTCTGTGGTTGACCTCTATCTCTCCCGCCAGAACAAATATGATGCTCACACGCGGCAGATCGTGTTTGGCCACCCCTTCCAGCGCTCCAGAATGTTCAGCGCTGATGATGGAGGCGGATTGAAGGGGTTGCTTGCTGAATTTAAAGGAATAATCGCCGCTGGAATCCGAAGGAACCGACCATTTCCAATTTGGCTCAAGCACGTCAAGATTGCGAACTATTGCATCACGAGAGTATACCTCAAAAGTCCCAACGCATTGTTCGACAACTCTTCCCAGCATCGCCATCCGCTATCCTACTCAAAATCGTAAGTTGCATATTAGAAATCACTTACATTTGATTTCTACTCAGGTCAGATTTTTTAGCGTCCGCTACGATGACTCCATGGTCTCATCCCCTTCGATAGTTCTAACGGGGTATAATCATTCAGCTTACCTTACATTATTCATTGTTAAATTAGCACATCAATTTTTGACAACACAGTACAGATAGTGACGATGTTATACAGAATCCTACCGCCTCTCATTCTCGCAGAAGGCGAAATTGCGTTCGCGACATCGTCGGACAAAATGCATCCGATCAAATAACTATATTGGTCGGGCATGTTATCAAGGGTTGAATATTAATATTCTAATTTAGTAAGTACAGCTGTGCGTGGAGATAGTTGCGAGTGCGGTATCAAAACACCACTGCAGAAACGCTGAAAAGCAGACGAAGCAATCCAAGCAACCGGTAGGCGCGTAACGTCACTCCATTTGTGCGATATACGAACATAATTCGATTCAGGGCCTTCGCGGCGACAGGCGACGGTTGAATCGACTTTAAAGTCGTGTCGAACATGGAGGAGCCTTCTGCTCACCCGTCCCTGATACTGTATCACTTTGGAGACGTGGCATGCCGCACCGTGCGCAGCCTTCGAAGCCAACAGCGCAAAAACGGCATATCTACAATGTGGAGTAGATTCTAAATGCCGCTTCAATGTCATGAAAGACGCGACCGCGGCCCTTTTTTAGCACAAGTGCTGAGCTGCAGAGATCGGCAATCACGTTGAGATTGTGTCCCACAATGATCATGGAACGATCTTTGCGTTTAACGAAAAGCTCCTCGAACGAGCGAGTCTGGAAGCGTTTGTCACCGACTGCGAGCACCTCATCGATGAGATAGCAATCGAAATCGATGGCAAGGGACATGCCAAAAGCCAGCCGCGCGCGCATGCCCGATGAATATGTTCTGATGGGCATGCGCAGGTATCGGCCGAGCTCACTGAACTCGTCGACCTGATCCCTAATTTCGGCAAACGGCTTGTTGTAGATTCGCGACAGGAAGCGCATGCAGTCAAACCCCGTCATAGAACCGCCGAAGCCGCCACTCAGGGCAATGGGCCATGACATCGACATGTTGCGGACCACTTTGCCGGAGGTTGGCTCTTCTATGCCGGCGATCATGCGGACAAGTGTCGACTTGCCGGCACCATTATGCCCGAGAACGGCGATCTTCTCGCCACGACCGATCTTGAAGGTCAGACCGTCGAGCACCCGGTGCATGCGGCCGTTCACTTCGTATTCCTTGACGAGATCGAAGACGCCGACGATCCCATCCTCCTGTTCCGGATTCAAATTTTGTGGCGCCGGCGCATTAGACGATACGAACTGCGAAAGACTGGAAGGGAGACCACTCATTGCTGCGCCGCGTGCTCGTAGACCTGATTGATAAAAAAGCGCGTGATCCAGAAGCATGCAAAGCAAATGGCCAGCAGCATCGAGAATGCCACGATACGCTTCGGGTAAAGCGCATGATCCGGCAGGTTCGGGTCAGCGATTCGTTCCAGATACAATTGCTGCCGCTGCGCATCGATTTTCGCGTTTTCAAGGGAGACCGTGGCCGAAGTCAGCATCTTGGCTGCCATCTCCCGCTCCAGCAGAAGCTGTTCATATTGCGCGATACGCGGGGCCATCGACCCGTCATTGCCAACGATGTGGGCTCTTTCTTCGCTGATCTGACGCTCCATCGCAGTCACTCGTGCCCGCAATGCTTCCCCTTGGGGACTTTGCGGCGCCTGTTCGTCAAGAGCGGCGAGGCGCGTCTTGCTTGCGGCCAAATCGTCCGACAGCCGGGCAATCATGTCGAGCGCCGCTGTCGATTGCTTCGTCGGGTCGACGAGCGATTCGCGATTGCGAAAATCCGTCAATGTCTTCTGCATGTTCGATAGCCTGACCTGGCTGTCGCTCACCTCGACCTGCGCATAGCGTATGGCATCAGCCCGGGCGCGATCGTTAAGACGATTGATGAGTTCCTCGGCATGCTGAACCAATGCGCTTGCGAGCCGCTGGGCATCCTCCGCCCGAAAAGCCCGCACGCTCAGTGTTGTAACGCCGCTACCCGTATCCGTGCGAATATTGATGATATCGAGATAGTGCTTGAACAGCCCCTCGCCGTTGGCCTCGCTCCAGGACAAGGGGTAACGGCTGAGGAAATCCGCCTCGGGGCGCGAAAGTTTTTCCTTCAGTCCGTCCTTCTCGACAAGCGCGTCGACGGCCGCTCGGGATTTGATGAATTGAGTGACGATATAGCTGTCGTCCTGGGCACGGACAAAACCCGTGCTTTGAAGGAAGCCGCTAAGCAGGCCCGCACTATTCCGGTTCGGGCTACGCACGACGAACTGCGTTTCGGAAATATATTGATCGGCGCAGATGAAGCCGTAGTAGATGCCTCCGAGCAAGCCCGGAATGATGACCATCACAATCAGCAGTAATTGCGAACGCATCCATTTCGCAATCGATTGCGGCCACGGAAGCGGCCGGCCAATAACCACGCTGGAGGAGCGCGCCGTTACCAACGTAACGAAATCCGCAAACTCTCTGTTGTTCTCGATGCGGCTCATTTGAAGACCATCAAATCTCTCTCTTCGAGAAAAGCCGGAGCCTTTCACCGGTATTTTCTGGCTCTCCGCAGGATGCTGGAAACTCAGCTGTGCGTCGCATTTCCAACTGCATGTACAACATCTGAGAAGCCTTTATTTTTGGCAAAGCTCCCACATATATCCTTGATTTGTCAAATATAATTCTCAACATCGTAAAATTTAATCTCGCCAAGTAAGAATAGATGGAAAACTGTCGCAATTAATACTTTGGCGACGCGATCCGTATGGCGAGGCGAAATTGTGGCGGCGATAACTGCCATTCTATTAGCAATCTCTCTCATTACTGGCTCAAGGAATTCGGAATGGGAAAGCTCGGGGATGTCTCAAACCATGGCAACGATATCGCCCAGCCGCATCGCCGGGCGCAGTGGCCACTTTTCGGTTGGCTCCTGCCCTGGATCGGCACTCCATTCATTCCAAAGCTCGGCTTCTTCTTGGCGAAAATCCTGATCGACGGTGCTTTACACGGCCGCGATCGCAGCCGAAGCGTCCAGACACAGCTTCCCGTCCCCCAGGGAGCGATTCCTCTCTTGCTGCCCGCGGAAGCGCGGCGCCGGCGCCATCTGCGCCTTGGCAACTACAACCGCTTCTGACCAGGGCATTGGGGGGATTTATGTATTCTGATTTGACGATTTCTTCCCAGGCGATGCCGCCCTCATCCGCGGATCGACAGGCACGTGCGTCCTGGTTGCCTCCCGCCAATTCACGGCTGCTCGCATTTCTTTCGACCCGTCAGCATTTTCCGCTGATCGGTGCTGCGATCTCTGCATCGCTGCGGCCGATCGAATTGGCTATGGGGGCCGCAGACGGTGTCGTCGGGTGGGGAGGAAGACCTCATGCTCGCCTCGCTCATTTTTATGCGCGCATTCACCGGCTTCCATTCTGGGCTGTTGGGGACGGCTTCCTGCGATCGGTCGGCGGCGATCCTTCGGCACCTTCGGTTTCCATGGTCACCGATGATCTTGGCATCCATTTCTCCGCTCATGGCCCCTCCCGCCTCGAAGCGCTAATTCAAAGCGAGCTTTGCGATAGCGACCCTGAACGCGCGCGGAACCTCCGGCAATGGATCGTCCACGAGAGGCTTTCCAAGTACAATCACTTGCCGGAAGGGGTCGTGTCGCTGCGCCGGAGCAGCCACAAACGCATACTGCTTGTCGATCAGGTGGTGGGCGATCGTTCCGTTGAAGGCGCTGGCGCCGACGCAGCCACATTCAAAAGAATGTGGACTGCTGCCCTGGCCGAGAAAAATGCCGACATCATCATCAAGAGCCATCCAGACGTGGTTGCGGGACGTGCCAGAGGCTTCCTCGCTCCGCACGCCCATGGCGGTCGGGCACAGCTTATTGATAGTGCCGTTTCTGCCCATTCGGTGCTGGACGCAGTCGACGAGGTCTGGACAGTATCGAGCCAGCTCGGACTGGACGCACTCCTCCGGAAAATACCGGTCACCACCTTCGGCATGCCGGCCTACGCCGGGTGGGGTCTTACAGAGGATCGCGCCGAAGGTACGGTGGCGACCGCCACGCGAGCGCGTCGCAAACGGCGCGTGAACATTGACGAGTTCGCGGATGCTGCATTCCTTCAATATTCACGATACGTCGATCCGGTATCGCGTCGTTCGATCGCCGCCGAGCAGGCTGTCGATCGGCTGCTGGAATGGCGCAGCCGTGCGCAATCGCTTTCCGGCCGTTATCTTTGTGTGAATTTCTCGCTGCACAAGCGCTCGGTCATGCGGCGCTATCTGACCGGACCACGATCACAGGTTCAGTTCGCCACCAATCCGACTGCTGAGCAGATTGCAGATGCCGACACTATCGTCCTTTGGGGGAATACGCCGCCTCCGAAGGAAAGCATGCTGTTGAAACAGGGCAAGAGATTGCCGATCGTTCGCATCGAAGATGGCTTTATTCGGTCGGCGGGACTCGGCACCTCGCTAGTGCCCCCTTCCTCTCTATGCTTCGACGCCGAAGGCATTTATTTCAACGCATCCGCTCCGAGCCAACTCGAAACGATCCTGAATGAAACGAACTTCGACGCCGCTCTCCTCGAGCGCGCCAAAAGCCTTCGTCAAGCCATCGTTTCGATGGGCATCACCAAGTATAACCTCCCCCCGCAACCGGCTCCTGATTACAGGGCTTTGGCCGAAAAACGTGCCATCGTTCTCGTTGCCGGGCAGGTTCCGAATGACGCCTCCTTGCGGTTCGGCATGCCGAGCCATGCATCCGACATCGAATTGTTGAGAGCTGTCCGGCGTCTCAGGCCCAATGCATTCATCCTCTACAAGCAGCATCCGGATCTCCTGGCGAAGGCAGATCAGTCAGACTTGCTGTCGCCAATAGAAGTTGCGGACCTCGTCATCGGCAATGTCGATCTGAATCAGCTCCTGAGCGTCGTCGACGAAGTTCATGTCGCAACGTCACAGATCGGCTTCGAGGCCCTGCTGAGGGAAAAGCCGGTTTGGTGTCATGGTTTGCCATTTTATGCCGGCTGGGGTCTTACGCACGACAGCGTGGTCTCGCTTCGGCGCAAACGCATGTTGAGCCTTGATGGCTTGGTTGCCGGCACGTTGATCCTCTATCCGCGCTACTGGTCGAATATCACGAATCTGCCTTGCAGGCCCGAAGACGTCATTGCCGAGCTTTACAACGCTCGGCTGGGCACCGCACCCAATCCGTCGCGTCGCCGATTGTTGACGCAGATCATCCACATGCTTGACACGAGAAAATCGCGATGAACCCGATTGTAATGGATATCTCGCGATTGATGGAACGGGCGCATTGCTCGACACCGACAGGCATTGATCGCTATGAGCTGCACTATGCAGATTGGCTGAACGAGCGTCGCAAACGCGTTTTGCCGAGGCATGATTCCAAACAACCGCAATCGCCCTGGTTCGTCGAAACCGGCCATCACGGGGCAATTTCCGTCGCGACCGATCGGGCCGATCGGCTGGTATCGATGCTCAACACGCGCTGGGCGTCGACCGAGGTATCCGCTTCTCAGGCAGTTCTTCTCGAACGAATATTTGCCGCCATTGACGGCAAGATCCGGTGGGAGGTATCCGCAGAACTAAAAGCTGGTGAGGCTCAGTCTCAAAGGCTTCGCAAGATCGCGCATGTCGTTGCCAATCACTTCGCCCAAGGCGTGGCGCTCCCCGGCAGCGCATCTTTCGTGCACGTATCTCACAGCCGTCTGGAGCGAACATCCGCCTTCTCCTGGCTCGGAGAGACCCGCAGGAATAGCGTCTTCTACGTCCACGATCTCATTCCTCTATCTCATCCCGAATTCGTGCGACCGGAAGAGCCGGAACGGCATCGCCGCCGAATGGAAACGGTATTGCAGCACGCCAGCCTCATTCTGTGCAATTCGCAGGTCACGGCACGTGCCTTGCGCACTTTCGCGCAAGAAAACAACAAGAGGCTGCCCTCCATCGCCGTCCTGCCGCCGGGCGTCGAGCAATGCTTCCAGGGGGCGACCGATGATTTTGCCCTTCCGCAAAAACCTTATTTCGTAACAATCGGCACGATCGAGCCGCGCAAGAACCACATGTTGCTCCTTCGCCTATGGCAGCACCTGGCCGAACGCGATGGCCCCAAAGCGCCACCTTTGGTGATCGTGGGTAAGAGAGGGTGGGAAAACAGCCATATCCTGGCGATGCTGGAGCGCTGCCCTGCCCTGCCGGGGCTCGTCATCGAGGTGCCCGGCTTGGAAGATGCCGCCTTGGCACGGCTGGTGGCCGGAGCTGCGGCTCTGCTCTCACCGTCCTTTGCGGAAGGTTATGGGATGCCGATTACCGAGGCACTCGCTCTGGGCACGCCGGTTGTCGCGTCCAACATCGCTGCGCACCGCGAGGCCGCCGCCGGTCAAGCGGCAATTTTCCTCGACCCCCTCGACGGGCTGAGCTGGAGAGCCGCCGTAGACATGATCGCTGCAGCCCGGCAACACCGAACCAGACCAAGCTTTGCGACGGGATGGGACACGCATTTCGACGACTTGGAAGCATTGATCGAAGCCGACTTTTCGGCACGGCGCTATGCAGCACAACGAGCGCCACAACGCATGCGGGGACTGCTATCCGGCTCAACCCTGCGGCGATCGACGACATGAAGATGGAAAATAACAATACAGACGCAACAAGGGATCAGAATTTATCTGGATCGTCTGCAGGACGAAGGGGCAACAAAGTGACGAGTTTTTACGATATCGAGAATTGTTACAAGTTTATCCTTGGCCGCCCGATAAACGAGGATGAGCGCAATGCGATCGGGCAAAATTTGCTGCAGCTCACGGACATTCCGCTCGCCGAACATCGCAGGCGTTTTCTGAGCTCCAATGAATTTCACGAGCGTCACGGTGAGCTGATTTTCGACAATTTCGTACCGAGGTCGATCTTCGTGCTATTCGAAACGAGATACAATTTTAAATTGTATCTCGATCTTCGCCAATACCATATTTCATTCGGCATCATGAACGGCGAATACGAGAAGTTTGATATCGATCTCGTCAAGGCGATCCTCCCCGACAACGGTCAGTTGATCGATGTCGGTGGCAATGTCGGCTATTATTCGCTTTCCGCCGCGGCGCATCCGTCCTTCAGAGGCACAGTGCTTGCCTTCGAGCCGCTGCCCAAGCTTTGGGATCTGTTCAACCGCTCCATTATGGAGAACGGTTTTGAAGATCGTGTCAGCGTTCGGCAGCTCGCGCTGGCGGATGCTCCGGGAGAACTGCAGCTCAACGATGCCGAAAACACGGTCAACGCCGGTGCGACGCGACTTGTTACGAATGCGGCAGACAACAGGGTTGGCCGGATGACGAAAGTCGAGACGCTTGATCACGTCATCGGCAATCTCAGGCCAGATGTCATGAAAGTCGATATCGAGGGTGCGGAAGGTTTGTTCCTGAAGGGCGCTCAGCGAACCATAACGGCACACAAGCCATCTCTGCTGATGGAGATCAATCGAGACATGCTTGGAGTACTCTCCAAAACCTCGCCAGGTGCAATTTATCGCCACCTTTCGGAACGTGGCTATCATATTTGGACAAGCGAACAGAAACAGCTGACGCAGATCGCAACAGCTGATGAACTCGACGAGAATTTCCCCGTCGGTGCGGTGGCAAATATTCTGGCTGTCCATGGAGATCGTACTGACGAAGTCGGCGAGCGCGTGCAACGCCTCGGGCTGACCTTGAGACCAGCAAAAGCCAAGCGACAACGCGTGAAGGAGGCAGCTCTCTAAACAATAGTCTTTGAACAATATGGCCGTGATTTGAAGAGCTGACGCGCTTGGCGTACGTCATGGAGACCTTATTGAGCAAGGCGGGGCAATGACATGAGTGAGATCGCGTACTACGGCTCGTGCCCGAGCGAGGAATTCGTCAAATACGCATTCCCCGACAGCAAGATCACGTTCTTCTGCTACGGAATAAACGTTGCCAGCTTCATGGATGACCGGAAAGTCACCATCAAAGCCATCGAGGCCTGGCCGGAATCGATCAAAAAACGACTGAGATTCGAGGCACGGAAAGGTTTCTGCGGCCGATTGAAGAAAGCCGCGCCAAAAACTCTCGTCATCGATTTCAGCAGGGTCACGCGCGCCTCGTTGATGCGCTACAAGAACACTCTGCTGACGGTGCCTTACGAACTCCTGGAAGCCGCACCAGATTTACAGCGCGATGCCTTCAGCATTCTAACGGTCATTCCTTTCGGCAACCGCGAATTTTGGACGCTTGTTGTCGACGCGATGCGGAAATTCTGTGACTTCGTCATAAAGGATCTGCCTGAAACCGAGGTTATCCTTCTCGATGCTCCGCCCACTGCCGACTATCGCGGGGCGCTCATCGATAGCAATACATACATGGTGGATTTTTGCCGCTGGCAGATGCGCTATCCGATGTCTCGCATGCTCATCGACTATTGTTTGGAGCGCATCAAGAACAGCCGGGTGTTGGCGCCGTCGCTCCACCTCTATTCCGACGATACCGCCCTATACGGGCCTGCGCCCATGCATTATTCGGAGAATGTCTGGAAGGAAATAGCGGCGCAATTTCACGCTGACGGCGGTTTTGAAGGGTTGCCTCGCTCAAGCGATCTGGTTTCCACGCTCACCAACTACTCGGGCCTGATGGATGCCTTCACCACGACCGCACTATCGAACCAGAACCTGCAGCGATTCAGCCTCGATATTCTGCATGGAGCCTTGCCTTATCTTTTCGCCAGGATAAGCAATCCTGCCGAAAACCATTTTGGCGATCCAGTCGATTCACACGATGTCGTAGCGGCCTTTCGCTGGATCCTAGGGCGCGAGCCTGAGTCGGCCCTGACCTTCCTCAATCACTATGCTCTCCCCAATCGCAGGGAGTTGCGTGAAACGCTGCTACGGTCCTTCGAGTTTCAGAGTCAGGTCCCCCTCTATGCCAGATAAGGGCGCTCCCCAGGACCAGACGATCGCTGTCCTATTCGAACTTTATATGGTTGCGCGCCTGGTTGACCAGGAAGAGGCCGATGACCGTGGTGAACAGGCAAACTTTGGTGATGAAGCCAAAATCGTAAAAGGTTTCAACGGTATCGCCGAACATGCCGGCGCGAAACAGTTCGAAGCAGTGAACGGTGGGGACATAAAGCGCGAGCCTCTGCAATCCGCTTGGCAACCAGGCCACCATAAAGAACATGCCGCCAATTGGCAGCGTGAGGTACTGGAACGGCGAAATGAATTTATCCACAAATTCAAAGCGTTCGGAGGCGGCCGCGAAGATCAGCCCCACCCCGAAGGAAAACCACGACATGTACAGCCAGCCCGCCAAAAGCAAACCGAGATCGTGATATGGCGGTATGAAGCCCGCCAAACGGACAATCGTGTAGACCACGATCAGAGCTGCCGTCGTGCCGGCGATCTCCAAAAGCGCACGCGCAATCAATGCGTCCGCAAGACGTATCTGCCGGTGATACATCAAGGGCAAGTTCTGGCGCAGACACGAGACGGCATGTCCGCTTATGTGGCGCCAGAGCGTCAGGGGCATGTAACCGCTCAAAACAAAGCCGGCGACCGTCAACCCGTGTGCGCCATGATCGAGCAGAGTCCAGGTAAACATGACGCCGCCGGTCAGGATCATCGGCTCCAGGGCCAACCACAGAAAGCCTATGTTTTCTCGCCCGTAGCGGATCAGCATCTCACGCATGATCAACGCCCCGAGAACCCGCGCCTGGATCTTCAATCCAGTGACGAACTGCGAACGGGCATGGGAGTTGTTCGGCATCGTATTCATTCGGAGGGCTCCAGTTCCGCAGGTGGCCCGTACCGGACCGCCGCTCAACGATACTGTCGAAGGCTGCCCACTCAATCTTCATTGCGTCAGTTTTGGACAGTTACCGCAACGGATTCATGCATGACGGCTTACAATCGCAGGCAAACAACAGGAAGGGTACAGACATGGCTCTTATAAACTCCGAGGCCAAGGGCAAGGAGCTCGATGGAAAGCCGGGCCGGCAGCCGTTCCGCAAAGCGATTGCGCGATCCTTCACCACGCTTCCGAAGGCAAAGAAGCGCCGCAAAGGCACCAGTCGGCTTGCCATCTACGGACTTGTGGTCATCGTACCCACTTTGATTGTCAGCGGCTATTTCGCTTTCGTTGCGGCACCGATCTATGTATCGGAAGCGTCTTTCGTCGTGCGCATGGCGGCGCCACCATCATCTAACGTCTTCGGCTCCCTGCTGCAGAACAGTGGCATAACCCGCTCGCAGGACGACACCTTCTCGGTGCAGGAATATATCCGCTCGCGACAGGCGTTGAAGGAGCTTGGGGATCGACTTCCCGTGCGGGCCATTTTCGGCAGCCCACAAGCCGACTGGCTGACGCGGTTTCCGCGATTCTGGGAAAGCAACAGCGAGGAGGAACTCTACGGCTACTATTCGGATCGAGTCTCCGTCATCCACAATGACACCACCGGCATCACTGTGCTGCGCACAACCGCCTTTCATGCACAGGACGCCGCCGATCTGAACAACACGCTGTTGACGCTCGGCGGGGATCTCCTCGACCGCCTGAACGATCGTGCGCGTGGTGATGCCGTTCGCTTCGCCGACAAAGAAGTGCAGGAGGCACAACAGCGTGTCATCGATGCCCAGAAAAATATAACGAACTTCAGAAACAAGGAGTTGATGATTGACCCGAATGCCAGCTCCCTATCGATGGTCGATCTCATTACCGGTCTGAGTGCAGAACTGGCCAATACCAGCGCTCGTCTCGCTGAAACACGCAAGACCGCGCCCGACAGCAACTCCATCCCTTTCCTGACGAGCCAGATAGCCGCACTGGAGCAGCAGATCGAGAACGAACGCTCGAAGATGGTGGGTTCCGACAGTTCCGTCGCACCTAGGATTGCTGATTACGAGAGCCTCGTTCTCATGCGGGAATTTTCCAACAAGGCACTCATGTCGGCACTGGATTCGCTGGAGGCTGCCAGGGCGGATGCACGCCGGCAACAGCTCTATCTGGAAATCCTGGTGCCGCCGCATCTGCCCGATGAGGCGGAGATGCCCTATGCGCTGAAGAACATCCTCGTGGTCTTCCTGTCGCTGAGCCTTGCTTATCTTCTGGGTTGGCTGATGGTTACCGCCATCAGGGATCATGAAAGTGGCTGAGTATGGCGCCAGCCGGGCTCACGCCATACGGCGATGCCGCCCTTAATTGGGATGCCAGAAGCAGGTATATATCTGCGCCATGCAAGTGCGAATTTCCTGTCCGGAAATCGAATCCGGAGGAGTATGGCCATAGAGATCGAATTCGGCCTCTCGTGCCCGGATATAATGGCGCAAGGCGGATTCGATATCCCGCATCGCCTTGTAAAGATGCGCTGTCTGTATCTCGACATCGATCACTGCGGCCGGATCGCGGCCTTTGGCATACTCGCGATAAACATTGTAGAGCTGCAAGGCTTCGTCGAAATCACCGGTTTCCTTGGTAACGTTCGCATAGACGGCGATCAGGTCGTCTTCACCGTTTTCGACAACCAGTTCCCGCAATTCGGCTCTCGCCTGATGCCAGCGCCTCGCCTCGACGAGTTCCATGGCTTTGCGGCGCTTGAGCTCGACATCGGTGCGCGAAAACCGCCGGCGGGCAGCCTCCGTATGTTGGGTTATCTCAGCATCATTTGGCGCAAGCGCATGGGCGCGATCGTACCATTGGAGTGCTGCTTCGAGATTGCTCATACGATTATAGAGGTGGCCGAGCTGCAGATGAATCTCGGCATCGTCGGGTTCCTCTTCGAGGAAATGCCTGTAGGCTTCGAGGGCCGCTTCGTAATCGCCACTTTCCTTGTAGGCATGCCCGAGCTGCACGAACAACCCGAGCCGACCAGGCTGCTGCTCGACTGCCTGCGCGTAATAATAGGCGGCAGTCGCCCAATCCTGTCGATCTCGCGCTGCATCGGCCTCGGCCAGAAGATTCACCGGCGCCTTATTTTCTGTCGCTGCCTGGCCGACGCGAAGAAGCGTCGATGCAAATCGTAGCTCTCGTATCATGATATTTGCCGCATGGAGATATTGCGGGGACGCAACCAGGAATCTTCCGGGCTGCGTTCGTGAATGCGAATTCGCAACTCGAGGAAGCGATGCTCCCGCTTGATGGCAACGCACACCGTCCCCGAAAAGGAACCAACCAGCGTCATGGCCTGAAGTACATCAAGGCCTGAATTGGCGACGATTTCGATATCCAGCTTTGCTGTCTGCGGTTGGATGAGATCGAGATCGAGCAGCCAGTCTCCATCTGCGAAACTGCGTTTCGGACCTGTCAGCAGCCAGCCCGGCTGGACGCTCCAATTGCCGTCATTGATTTGCAAAGGCTGGCGCATGAGGTCGGGACCGATCATCCAGCCAATATTCTCGACCTCGCGCACGAAGACGACCATCGCCTGTCCGTCTGTGTTGACCAGCAGTCCGGAGGGAGTGATGCTTGCATTCGAGAAATCGGCAGTTTCCCGCACCTCGTTTTCGCTGTCGGGCAGCAATGTATCCCAGTAAGCGGTTTGGCCATCCCGGCGGGCGATGGCGACGATTCTCTTTACGACTGCGGTGCGGGTAAGAACGCGCCGCCTGAGATCGAATTCCAATTCCAGCCGTTCGGCCGAGGTCGGATCTCTGCCGCAGATTCGGGAAAAGGCGAAACGCAGGAAGGCACTATCATCCTCACGCGCGAAACGAACGAAATTCTCCACCATGGCGAATTGATCGGGCTCTCGTCGAAGTGCCTGCACGCTGGACAAACTGCTCACCGGAGATGGCACTGGACGACGCGCCTTTAGCGCGTCAACTATCCTCAATCGGTTGGTACCGTTATGAATGGCATTTGCCAGTGAAAGGCGATCGTCAGACGTGAGATCGCTCTCCGTCAGATCCAATGCCCTCGCCCACGCATCGATGAAGGATTCGGCTGGCAATGAAAATACGTCTTTCGGAGGCACGCTCAAAGGCTGCCTATGCAACTCGGCGACGGTCAATATTGCCCCCTAACATTTTTTCGATTGCGGTGACGTAGCGTGCCGCAGTCCGCGGATATGAATACCAATGCGCTGCCTGGCTGCGATCCCGATCCAGCATCGTCAGGAGGGAAGGATTTTGCGCAAGGCTCAGCAGCGCCTCGGCGATGCATTCGATCTCCGAGCTTTTCACCACATGGCTGAACGGCCACAAATCCCGCAGCACCGGTGAGCGAGAGCATAACAGGGGACGGTTGACACTCATCGCGATGCGAGCCGCTCCTGTCGCCGTCTCGGTTGAATGGCCATACAGGAACGAAAGCAGGTCGCAGGTCATGAGTTCACGCCGCAGCTCCCCTTCGGGAACGAAGTCGAAACGCGCCGTTACCTTGTCCGATATTCCCAGATAGTCGATCAGATTTTCGACCATCGCCCGTGTTGCGCGCGACTCGTCGTTCGGCACGATGCAGTTGAATAGCTTCAATCGCAGTCTTGGCTCGTAGTTCAGCGCCTCGGCAAAGGCCAGCACCAGCCGATCGATGTTCTTGTGCGGCATCAGGAAGCCAAAAGAGCCGATGGTAAAGCACGATGGGTCCGGCTTCGACGCCTCCTCCGGCTCGCGAAGCACACCATGCGGAATGACGACCGGATTTGGATGACCGGCAGCAGAAAGAGCGGCCGCGTCTTCTGCCGAATGCACAAAGACCACGTCGAATGCACGGGTCCAGCTCAAAGCGCCGCCCCGCAGAGCCTCCTTGACGCTATGCATGGTCAAGGCACGCAATCGATGGCCGGTCGCCGCCAATGGCTGCACCAGCAACTCCATATCAGGCGTAGAAAAGAACCCTGGATGATGCTGCATCCACAGGACATCCGCCCGCCCCTGCTCCAGCCTCCCGGCAAGGCGCTTCAGAGATGCAAGATCATAGCCCCACAATCTCGACATGCTGCGCGGCGTTGCCTCGACACGGTCCGAAGAAGCCTCCGGCAAGTCGTCGTTCATGATCCGCCGGGCGAAGATATGATCAATCCTGTCCTCGAAAGCAGGCGTGCTGTAGAGGTGTTGCGAATAGGTGGCAATGCCGCACTGCTGCTGCCAGGACGAAATGAGATCAAGCGACCAATCGCGCCGCGGTTCAGCTGCGACGGGAGCGGGTTTGGCGAGAGCGGCGAGCGTTCGCAGTGCAACGGAACGCCAGCTGAAATGGGCCGTGAGCAGCCTCTTGGCCCTCTCGCCTCGAAGGCGGGCTTCCTCAGGATGATCGAGGACGGCGCGCATCTGCAAGCCGAGATGCTCTACCGAAGGCTCCGCCCAGAGACTGTGGGAGCCCGCCACATGAGCCTGCGAGGCAGACATGTGATAATCAACGAGCCAAGCGGTATCGGGGCGGCAAAAATCGATCTGGCCGCTGTAATTCGTCGTCACCACTGGGATATCGAGCAACATGGCCTCCGCCAGGGGCAGACCGAAACCTTCGCCCCGGCTGGGTGCCACCAACATCGCCGCGGACTTATAGAGCGCGCGAAGCTGAGCAGGCTCATAATGCTCTTCAATGATGATGATGGGTGGCGCATCGGCGAGCCTGTCCCTTTTTTCCTCAAGCACTGATGCCAATATGTTGTTCGGATTAGGAAAGGTCTTGATCACCAGTTCGACCGGCTCACCTGCCCTGAAACTGCGCAGAAATGCTTCGATCAGAACATCGATACCCTTCCGCGCAAAGCACGAAGATACATGCAGGATGCGTCGACGCCCGCTGTCCGATTGGGCTGCGGGCAGGTCTCCAAAAGCGGCGGACAGATGATCGCAACCGTTTCCGGTGATTTCCACCGGGATTGTGATGCCGGATCGCTCGAAACTGTCGTGGACGAAATTCGAGATAACCGTAATGAGATCGAGATCGCTATTGAACCGATCCACCAGATATTGCGGGAATTCGAGTTCTTCCCAGGCGAACGCGACATAGGCATTGGTGCGACCGACCATATTGTGGGTTGCCGGCGGCCATGTGTTGCGCAGATGGATATCGAAGCTGCCTTTGGATGGATAGTCTTCACGCATGCGGCGTGTGATGTCGGTGGCAGCCGACAGGTTGGTGTCGCTCTGCCAATCATTCTCCGCCGTATAGCAGGTGAGTTTGACGCCAAGGTCGATCAGCGCCTGCGCGAGATGGCGATTGACGATCGCCAGGCTGTAATCGCCTTTAAACACGCCGTCGAAGAAGACCGTTTTGCCGGAGAATCTTTTCAGTAAAGATCGCTCCTCAGTCTGTCCGACATTGAGCGAATAGGGCGAAACGATATCATCTGAACGCATTCAGTTCTCCCAAGCCCTGGAGACAAACAGACAGGCGCTATGCTGCATTTGCCGATGCTTCTGGAGCATAAGAAAATTCAAATGAGGAAACGCCGCCTATATCATTCTTTTCATGGAGCGGACGGCCGAAGCCGCCCGCCCTGCTGTTATTCCAGCGTTTCGTTAGGAAGCCTTGGCTTCCTCAACGACATAGCCCAGTTCCCGTGCGCGATCATCGAGCGTCAGGCGTGCGGCTTCCAGCACCGAGCCTGCGTAAACCGGCGGGTAGCACCAGTCGTTCCAGGTGCGTGTACCGGTTACCGGACCAAAACGCAGAACACCGGGCTCGAGGAACGATAGGCGTCCACCGAGATCAAGATAGGTTTCGGTCTGAGCACCTTCCGCCAGGATGATGCTGTGTTGGTCCAGTTCGATATGGTAGTATTCGAACGGCGCCAGCGTCGCTTCCTGCGTGATCGTCGTCTCGTTGATGAGGAATTTTGCGGGAATCAGCGACTCCTCAAGGAACATGCAATGGTCCGGGGACACGAACAGATCACGTACCGGCACGTTCTCGGCGATAGCCCCCGCCTGGATGCGGATCGGTAGCGTTTCCCGCGGCTTGTCGATCGCCTTCGGATCAATCATGCGACGGCCAACCCACATAATTTCCGCGACCCCTTTGTGAGTGACCACAAGATCGCCAACACGCAGATCTTCGACCGGTACATCGCCCTCGGGGGTCTTGATCAGCGTGCCCCGCATGAAGCAGCTCGTGAAGGTGAGCGTGTTCGTGCCTGCATCGAAACTATATGTGACACCCGCAGGGATCGTGTAGGAGCCCAGAGCGACCGGCAAGCCGAGTACCAATTGGTTAAAGGTCACCGTGTTGCCTATTTGGCTAACGGTGGCTGCGCCGGCAACTTCGATCCTGTCACCTGTCTGAACATTGACGACATTCGGCGGCGCCGACAGGCTCAAATTGATGCCGCCGGGATTATAGGCGAAGAGACCGCTACCGTTTGCAGCGGCGAAGTCCACAGTAACGCCGTTCAACAGGCCGACATTGAGAGCACTCGCATCAACCGTAATGCTGGAGCCCGCACCAATTCCATAAGTGTATGTCGATGCCGCGCCAACGTTTGCCAGTCCGGCATTGATCGTTACGTTCGCACCATTGACTGCTTCAATTGTAGTGTTTGAAGCCGCACCGATGCCAACGATATTACTGATATCGGCATTGACGCCGTCGACGACCACGGTGCCGCTGGCGACCAGGTTGAGCTGGATCGTGTCTCCTGGGTTACCGACGTTACTACTGTTGATAGTAGTTGTCCCATTGTTGATTAGGTTAATGCCAATCAAAGCCATACGATTATCCTCTCTCTGTTTAGACTAATCTCTTGTCTTTTGGGCAAACCAATCGTCAGAACTTGTAGTTCAAACCTACCCGAATGGCGTGGAAGTCGAGGCTTGCTTTGGAATTAAGCGCGTCTCCACCCACGTTGCTGCTGCCGAAATCGACATATTGATATTCGAGTTTTGCCGTCACGTGATCGGTGAAGGCGTGTTCGATACCGGCGCCTATCGTCCAGCCGGCCTTGGTCTTGTCGTCGCTGAAACTGCCGACACCGGCGACCGAGCCGTCGTATTTGACATGGCCATAGGCAAGACCGCCGGTGCCATAGAACAAAGTATTGTCATAGGAGTAACCGATGCGAGGACGGACTGTGCCGTACCAGTCGATCTTCGAGGAAGCGCTCGCTGCACTGTTGCTGAACGAGTCGCTGATGTCGGCACCCTGGAAATCGGCTTCCAGGCCGACCACCCAGTTAGGATCGAACTGATAGTTGTAGCCGACCTGACCGCCCCCGAGGAATCCGGACCCGTCAAGCTTGCCGTATCTGCCCAGATAGTTTCCAAAAGAATGGAAACCGACGTCGTCCTTGCCGCCGAACCCGCCGCCTGCATTCAAACCGACGTAAAAGCCTGTCCACGAAAACGTCGGCGCCACATCCACCGGCGCCTGCGGCGGAGTTGAGACTGAGAGGTCGGCCGCATAACCCACACTTGCCGCAACCGTTGCCAGAAGGAAGGCGGTAGATCCCAAAATCTTACCCATTCGAAAATTCTCCTCGAAGGAATTCACATGAATCAACATGTAACTTGCGAAAGTTCACGCCGAGGCCATAATATAGACGCGTTTATATCTGTAAATACGCAGTCTCTAATAAATATTATCGGAATGTATGCTTTTTTTGTATAGTCCTGTCGTAATATGTATTGTTGTAATACTGCTATTATACATGACGCTAATTGAAATATGAAAACTACAACTTGTCGACGCATTAATGTCGCGGCAGTGAGCGGTACCATCCCGCCTGAAGCGTGCTGATTCTGTATGGTGTCGTTGTCGTGGAGCTTCGCCGCGCATGAAAAGCGGCCGTTCGGGTGTGATCGGAATGACGACGCAATCCAGTGTGTGATGTCGTTTTTCAAATAGACCTGCCCGGTGGTAATCTGCAGGTTTAGGCCGCTACTGCAGATATTCATCCTCTGCAGCGGGAGGCTCGACGGGGCGGACCCTTGAAGGATCGTCGGGCCTCCTCATCCTCTTACGCCTCCCTGCCTCAAGGCGCATCCGCGAAGAATCAGCACCATTTCGCTGCGGCAGCCGAATGCCGCGTCAGCCCTGCCATGCCGCAATCGCGCTGGCGTTGTAATGCTATGAGACATGCGGCAATCCACAGTTAAGCCTTCACTTACTCTGGCGCAGGCTTTCCGCCGCCAGGCGCGATCTGGCCCCTTCTGTCGTTTCTCGCATGGACGATCATACCGTCGCGGGCCACATCTTTGTCACTATCGCAACCGCCAAATTGCGATGGTCGGGAGGTCCGAGCGCTTTGTTAAGAGCAACGATCGGGCCTCCTTGCGGAGGCGGATGGAAGCCTTTCCGCGCGCTGTTCAAGCATTAATGACGCCAAAAAACAAAGAGCATATGCGGCGCCCAGCCGATAGATTGGCCTTCATGTCAGGGAAGTATGAGAATTCCCGCCGCATTGGCGGCATTGATGAAAGTCGAGCGAACTTGCTGCGGCGACGCTCTGCCCTTGATGCCATCGATGCAGCTTTTAAGGGCGCCCTCAAATGCCTCGCCATGACGCACAGGCCATAATGTTGTCAGGTATTCAACGGCTTTCTCGATCGAGTCGATAACTTCAACCGCGTCTTTGCCTCGCACCGCTAGTCTGACCGGCAAGAATGCTACGGATTGGCTGTCGCTCACGCCGGCAGAACCGAAGTCTCGCCAGTCCTCGGCCACGAGCCCGCCCCTCTTAGCCGCCCTTCGTCTCGCCACCATGTCGGCCAAAAGCGACATGTCATGCGCGATTTGGCTTTGCTCGCCGGTTCCGACATCGTTGATTGGTATGATATCGCTGGCGCTTGTTAGCTCTGGCGAGCTGAACAAACTGCCATCAGATTGGGCCGAAGCGGTGGCGGTGTCAGGGGCTTCGGGATCGACCAGCTTCTCACCGACGATGAGATCGGCTCCAAAGTTATTGCTGTTCTGCCGCATGGCAACATTTCCCCACACGCGTCCGCTGAGTCCCCGGCGGGCCCAGACAACCACGATACAGTGCGCCAACAGAAAGTACTATTTATTCAAAGCAACTATGATGTCTAGACTAGAGCTTTTTGTTGACTTTGACCAGTATCGTCCCAACAAAAGACATAATTACCGGTCCGTGCCGTCTCGTTTGGCTTATTTTTCATGTATAAATATAGGGATTTTTCTATTAAAAGTCCAGCGAGTCGTTTCACATCTGAAGCAGTATTCCGCTAATGGAATATCACCCCTGGCTGCGTTTCGTGGCTATCACCAGCTTCCCGGAGATCGAGCCAACACAGAAACTCGGCGCGTCGCCGCCGCCAGCTCGAATCGATGGCAGCACGCTCATGAATAGGCATATAGTAAAGAGCCGCACAAGGCGGCCGCCGCAGCCGCTATCCGATTAAAAAGATAATCCTCGACGCCGGTTTTCATGGCGCGATGTCATTGTGCGGGCTTGATATGGATCGTCGTAGCGGCGCTTGTTGGCGCACCCTGCACCGGGGTGCGCCTATTGCTCAGACGATGAAGAAAGTCGAAGGCGGAACCTGCAACGCGGCAGCGATCCGTCGAAGTTTCGCCGGATCAGCCTCGGCGCCGGCCTCTATTTCAACAATTTCCTCACTGGTGAGACCACAGGTCTCAGAGAGATCGGCAATCGTGTAACCAATGGCTTCGCGGGCCTGCCGCACGGCAGCAGCGATTTCACCATGGGGAACGGTGGAAGCCTTTGAACTATCGATATTGTTCTGAGTAATGGACATGAAATTTCTCCTTCCAAAGTCCGCCGACAAAGGTTGCCGGGTGAAGGCAGCTATTGCAGCCATGGAGCATCTCGGCCCAAAAACATATGGCCGAATGCTGGGTCAATATAGGCATCAATGCGGCATAGGCAAGCGTGGAAGCGCATAGCAGCCAATCTCCTGGCTCGCAGCTCGTTTGGCAGAATCGGGAGAGCGAGTAACCTTATGCGCTATCGTCGTAAGGTCGTCGCTTTCTGTGCGTTCACGAGTGATCATCAACGACCAGACATAGGCCGCGACATGAAAGGAGTAGCCGTCGGGCTACTTCTTGCTTCTGGCCTTCCCCAGCTTTCGTTCAGCCGCGAGGAGAAGTCCCTTGAGCTCCGGTTCGCGGACGCGACTGGCAGCCTCTATAAAGGAGACCCACTCACTGCGGCGCTGGCCACGTTCGGGAAAATCCTCGAAAGTGCGCTCGACTTCGAGCAGATGCAGCTCTACCACACAGGGAACACCATTGCCGCCGGCGAGCTGCTTTATATAGGTGAAGTAGCCAAAGGGCTTCTTCTTCACCTTTCCGCGCACGCCGGCCTCTTCGAACGCTTCTATGGCTGCCACCTCATGCGGCTTCTTTCCCTTGATCGGCCAGCCTTTGGGAACAACCCAGCGCCCGCTTTCGCGACTCGTGACGATCAGGACTTCTGCGGCGCCCCGCTCTGCCGATTTTCGGTAGCAGATGGCAGCATATTGCTCATAGGCCCGACCATGAAGCAGCGCGTCGGTGTGGGAGGCGAGTTCAGACAAGAAACTCTCCGACCGCCTCGAGGCTTTTTCCTGCGCTGATATTGAAGATGCCATGCCCTCGGCTACCCGCGATGATGTCTTCCGAAGCAAGACCGGTCCAAAAGCCGCTAAGCGCGTATTCACAGGGATCTTCTGCGATGCGCTCACCGTTTATGTTACTTGGGACTCTGCCGAAGTTCGGAGTTTTCTACTCCATGCTCTGAGCCGTTCCGGTGACAGTTTTATGAAGGCGGCTGTTGATGAGGGCGGCATGGTTTGCCGTGGGCACCCGTGGATGCGACTGTGCCAACCAGGTCGGCAAACTGAAAACGGCCCCTCCAAGGGGCCGTTTCACATCGCGGAAGGATCAGCGTAAAACCTATTCGGCGGCCTGTAGCGCGGGGACTTCGATCTCTTCGCTCAACTGGCCCGCCATGGCTGCGGCGAACTTCGTCTGATCGAGTTCGTTCTCCCAACGGGCAACCACGATCGTGGCGACTGCGTTGCCGACAAAATTGGTCAGAGCGCGGCATTCCGACATGAAGCGGTCGATACCCAGGATCAGCGCCATGCCGGCGATCGGAACCGAAGGCACGACTGCGAGCGTGGCGGCAAGCGTGATGAAGCCCGCACCGGTGATGCCGGCTGCACCCTTTGAACTCAACATGGCCACGAGCAGCAGCAGGATCTGGTCACCAAGCGCCAGCGGCGTATCGGTCGCCTGCGCAATGAAGAGCGCCGCCAGCGTCATGTAGATGTTCGTGCCGTCAAGGTTGAAAGAGTAACCCGTCGGGATGACCAGGCCGACGACAGAGCGCTTGCAGCCGGCGCGTTCCATCTTGTTCATCAGGCCGGGCAGTGCGGCTTCCGATGACGACGTGCCGAGCACGAGCAACAGCTCTTCCTTGATGTAACGGATCAACGCCAAGATCGAGAAGCCGTTGTAGCGGGCAACGGCACCGAGCACCACGAGCACGAAGAAGATGGAGGTCAGATAGAAGGTACCGATCAGGAATGCCAGGTTGGCGATCGTGCCGATGCCGTATTTGCCGATGGTGAAGGCCATGGCGCCGAAGGCACCGATGGGAGCGAACTTCATCAGCAGCGCGACCATGCGGAAGATCGGCGTGGTCAGGGCCTGCAGGAAGTCCGTTACCGGGCGGCCGCGTTCGCCGGCTGCGCCAAGCGCGATACCGAAGACCACCGAGAAGAACAGCACCTGGAGAATGTCGCCCTTGGCGAAGGCGCCGACGATCGTATCCGGGATGATGTTCATCAGGAAGCCGATGACGGAGGCATCATGTGCCTGAGCCGCATAATTGGTGACGGCCTTGGTATCCAGGGTCGCCGGATTGATGTGCATGCCGGCACCCGGCTGCACGACATTGGCAACGATGAGACCGACGATCAGCGCCAGTGTCGAGAAGGTCAGGAAGTAGATGAACGCCTTGCCGACGACGCGGCCGAACTTCTTCAGATCGGACATGCCGGCGATGCCGGTCGCGACCGTCAGGAAGATAACGGGCGCAATGACCATGCGCACCAGCTTGATGAAGGCATCGCCGAGCGGCTGCAGGGACGTGCCGAGCTGCGGATAGTAATGGCCGAGCAGGATGCCTGCGGCGATGGCGGTCAGAACCTGCACATAGAGATGCCGGTAAAAGGGAAGTTTAGCGCGCGTTTCGGCGGCAGCGATGGGAGCAATCATGATGTCCTCCGTTAAGCCCAACCGATTTCTCGGCCCTCCGGGCGACGACTAGAATTCAACAGCCTCCGACTGTTCCGCCTTTCTGTGCAACGAGCGTGCCAGATGAGTGACGCAGTGATAAATGACTGATTTATAATGACTTAATTTTCGCCCGACGTAACAAGCTCGTTGGTGTGTGCGAAATTCCACACAGCTCCGATTGCGATGCGCGCGAAAACATGCACAATATCGCAATGCTGCAGCGCCCACCCACGGAACGATTTCTGACGCCGGAACAATTGAGCCGGCGATCCCGCAGGGTCTGGCTTATATTCGCGCTCCTATGCGCCGCCGTCATTGGCGCCACCCTATATGGCGCCAATTTTTATGGTCGCATCGCCGCCATAGAGACATTGCAGCGACAAGGGCATACGGATGCGAACCTCAAGGTCGCTCTTTTGCGGGCAGTGCTCGAGCGCCCGCGGGCACTGCCATTGTTGCTGGCCGACGACCAGCAGGTGCGCGACGCGCTCGCCGGGCGGGAGCCGGATGCCGTCGTCTCCCTCGATCGCAAACTGGAAAGCCTGGTTTCTGGCACGAGCGCGTCAGTTCTCTACGTCGTCGGCAAGGACGGCATCGCGATGGCCTCCAGCAACTGGCGAGAGCCCCTGAGCTTCGTCGGCAACGATTATTCGTTCCGCGACTACTTCCGAAAAGCCATGGAGACGGGAACGGCCGAACACTATGCCCTCGGCACCGTCAGCAACCGTCCTGGCCTCTATATTTCCCGCCGCGTCGGCGAGGCCGGCTCCGCCCTTGGCGTCGTGGTCGTCAAGATGGAATTCGACCAGCTGGAAGCAGATTGGAGCGAGACCGGCCGCCCCGCCTATGTCGCCGACGAACGTGGCGTCGTGCTGATCACCAGCCTGCCCTCCTGGCGCTTCATGACCACCTCACCGCTTTCGCGTGAGGAGGCCGCGACCATTCGCAAGAGCCTGCAGTTTGGCGCGGCCCCTCTTTCACCGCTGCCGATCAACCGACCGGAAGCAGTGGGGCCGGACGCAACCATCGTGCGCGCCATCCTGCCCGGCAGCAGTGCCGCAGAATATCTGCGGCTGACAACCGCGATCCCGTCGACGCCCTGGCAGCTCGGCTATCTGGTTCCTACAGATCAGGCAGTTGCTTCCTCGGTGCGCGAGACGCGCTTTTTCGCGCTGACCGTCCTTTTGCCGATCCTGGCCTTCGCCGCCTTTCTGCTGCGCCGACGCCATGTTTCCGCGATGCAGATTGCCGTGAGCCGGATTGCCCGCGAGGAGCTGGAGCGGCGCGTGCTGGAGCGAACCGAAGACCTCAGCCGTGCCCGCGATCGGCTGGAGGCGGAAATCGCTGATCACCGCACGACAGAGGCGAAGCTGCAAGGGGTCCAGCAGGATCTTGTACAGGCAAACCGTCTTGCCATTCTGGGCCAGGTCGCCGCCGGTGTCGCCCATGAAATCAACCAGCCGCTCGCAACGATCCGCGCCTATGCCGAGAATGCCAATATCTTTCTCGAGAGGCGGCAGACCGAGCCGGTCAAGGACAATCTGTCTGCCATCGCGGCGCTGACGGAACGGATCAGCACGATTACCGAGGAGCTCAAGGCCTTTGCCCGCAAGGGCCGAACGGCAGCGGAGCCGGTGGACCTGAGAAGCGTGATCGAAGGCGCCGTCATACTGCTGAGAAGCCGTTTCGCCGGCCGCCTCGATGCCCTCGAGATCGAGCTGCCGCCGCCGGGCCTTAACGTGGTCGGCACGAGAATCCGGCTGGAGCAGGTGTTGATCAACCTCTTTCAGAACGCTCTTGAAGCGCTCGAAGGTCGAGACAACGCGAAAGTCGAGGTTTCGGTGCATGAGACGGTCGATCATGTCGAAATTATCGTCTCGGATAATGGCCCCGGCATTCCGATCGCTATTCTCGATTCGCTCTTCACGCCATTCAATACCTCCAAGGAAAAGGGTCTCGGCCTTGGCCTCGTCATTTCCAAGGATATCGTCGTCGATTATGGCGGCCGTATCGAGGTCGAGAGCGATGCTGACGGTACCCGTTTCACCATCCATTTGCGCAGGGCCACGACATGAACGACAGCTCCCCGGTCTTTCTCATCGATGATGACAAGGATCTGTTGAAGGCAACAAAACAGACACTTGAGCTCGCCGGTTTTGCCGTCTCAGCCTTCGCGGCCGCAAGTGACGCGCTCGCCGCCCTCTCTCCCAGCTTTGCCGGGGTCGTGGTTTCCGATATCCGCATGCCACAGATGGACGGGCAGCAGCTCTTCGCTCACATCAAGGAGCGCGACGCCGACCTGCCTGTTATCCTGGTGACCGGCCACGGCGATATTCCGATGGCGGTACAGGCGATCCAGGACGGCGCCTATGATTTCATCGCCAAGCCCTTCGCCACCGACCGGCTGGTGCAGAGCGTGCGGCGCGCCGCCGAGAAGCGCCGGCTTGTTCTCGAAAACCGCTCGCTTCGCCTCGCCGCAGAGCAGGCACAGGGCGATCTTCCGCTCATCGGTCAGACCCCGGCGATGGAGCGCCTGCGCCACACGTTGCGGCAGATCGCCGATACGGATGTCGATGTGCTGGTGACAGGCGAGACGGGCAGCGGCAAGGAAGTCGTTGCGAGCCTGCTGCATCGCTGGAGCCGGCGTGCGAAAGGCAATTTCGTGGCGCTCAACTGTGGCGCCCTGCCCGAAACCGTCATTGAAAGCGAACTTTTCGGTCATGAGCCCGGCGCATTCACCGGCGCGCAGAAGAAGCGTATCGGGCGCATCGAATATGCAAGTTCAGGCACGCTGTTTCTCGATGAGATCGAGAGCATGCCGCCTGCAATTCAGGTGCAGTTGCTGCGCGTTCTGGAGATGCGGGAGGTGACGCCGCTCGGAACCAACGAGGTGCGGCCGATCGATCTGCGGGTCGTGGCAGCGGCAAAGGTCGATCTTGGCGATCCCGGCCAGCGCGGCGACTTCCGCGAGGATCTCTATTATCGGCTCAACGTCGTCACACTCTCCATTCCGCCGCTACGCGACCGGCGCGACGATATTCCTCTGCTATTCGGCTATTTCGCCGAACGCGCCGCCAGCCGCTTCAAACGCGAAGCGCCTGCTGTCTCCACTACGGTACGCCGCCATCTGCAGCAGCATGACTGGCCTGGAAACGTTCGCGAACTGGCCCATTTTGCGGAGCGCTTCGTGCTGGGCCTTGAAAGCACGACGGCAAAACCTGGAGACGTGCCTGCCGCCGATGAGGCGCTGCCGCTGCCCGCCCGGATCGAACGCTATGAGGCGGAGCTCATCCGCGAGACCCTGTCGCAAAACAACGGCGATGTTCGCCGCACCATCGAAGCACTCGGAATCCCGAGGAAAACCTTCTACGACAAACTGCAGCGCCATGGCATCGTGAGAGGCGAATTTGCCGGCTTCGACGGGGACGACAGGCGAAATTCCTAAAGCAACGCCTTAAGCGCTTGCGAGCAGAGCCTGTCCGTGGCCGGATTGTGCCGATACCCGAGCAGCCATGTCCGCCGTGCGATCGAGAACCGTCATGGCTTGGGCTATGAGATCCGACAGCGCCGCAGCGCCTTCGCAAGCTGCAACGATCAGAGGCGCGCTCAGGCAGATTCTAAGGGCGCTTGCCGGAACATCACCGAAATCGGCGCAACGAACGGGCTGCCCGATGCGAACCGCCGCAAGCTCGCCTTCCTCGATTGCCAGCTGCTTGTAAACGCTGGCAGTCTCAGTCGCCGTCAAAACGCCGGCGCCGTGGGTGTTACGCAGATAAAACGAGATGATCGAGGGAATCTCATCCCAGCGGCGGATCGACGACGCGCCCCAAAGATTGCTTCGATCAAGCGGCCTTGTATCCAGGAGATCGAAAGCGGCATCGCTCTCAAGCCGTGCGGTGACCGCTTCCGCGAAGGCAGTGAGAACCGCAATCACCTTTTCCTCAGGGATGGCGGAGAAGCGTTCGAGTTCGAACAAAGCCGCCTTCCAGCGCAACAGCAGCCCAAAATTGGCACGATGAGTTAAGGCTTCACGCGCTGCCCAGCCTTCCGGCCATTCCGCCTCGCCGCAGTAATCGGCAAGTGCCGACGGCACGGCGCGGTGCCTGAAGCGCTCCGATATTGCCGGCGGGCACAGGAGTGCGCCGCTGAAAATCGGCCCGGCCAGAAATTTCGAACCCGTCAGTGCCACCATGAAATCATGAGCGAGATAGGCGCGGATCGTTGCTGCTGAAAGACGGAACTGGCAGGCGTCGATCATGATGTCGAGCATGGCGCCGAAGCGCGCCTTCAGACGCAGAGCCGTTTCCAGACTTGGAGCCAACAGGCTCGTCTTGGACACATCAGTCACGACGAGCAGGCATCTGAGGCCGGCTGCGCGGGCAAGCTCGATCAGACCCCGCAGCTCTTCCTCGACTTCGAGATCGGTGCGCAGGGAGCCGTCCTTGTTGCGCACGGCTACGGTCGCGTTCCGCGTAGCGTCGCCATCTCTCAGCTCTTCGCCCTTCGCGACGGCTTGGTCGCTGCTGACGCGCGCCATGAAATGCCGCCCGGACGCGGCCATCATCACACCGCTGCCTGTCTCATTGCCCATCAAGGTGATCGTCATCAAAGGCTGATCGTCTTCGCGCGCCAAGAGAGCTGCGGCAAAGAGGTGGATGTCCGTGCCCGACGTCGCCAATATGGCATCGACGCGTGGCTGGTCAGACGAGTGATTAAGGCCGAGCAGACGCAGGAGATCATGACGAACCTGTCCGATCTCACGCTCGCAGATTTCGGCAGACGAACCGCTTTCCATCTCGTGCTGCAACTCGGAATAATAGGCGCTTACGGCGGAAAACGCCGCCGCGGAAATGGTCGAAGCTGTCGACGAGCCGAAGGCCAGATCGCGCGGGCGGGGTGACGGACCATGGCCATACATGTTGAGGCCTGTGGTTTCGTCGCAATCCAGTCTCTCGTCGCCACCCGAGATCAGGCATCTCAGAAGAGTCGCCGCCTCCGTCTCCAACAGTTGCACCGGCGCGCCTGCAGCCACATTCTTGTCCCGGGCACGGTGGTCAACGATTTGCGACATGGAGAAGTATTCCTCTGGCATCGTGGTTCGGAACGCCTTGCATGAATGTTCCGCGTTCTATTCGGCCAGCAGAAAGCTGCCAGCAACCGCACATTAGGCCAAGCAAGATGGAGCGAGGCTGACTTGGCGACCGCAGGCCCTGCCGTTCAACGACAGATGCAACAAAAAACTCGCGGCTTTGGGCCGCGAGTTCATCAGAATCGGGAGCGAAATCCGAATGTCAGCCGGCGGGCGCGATCTTGTCCTGCGTCTTCGTATCGAAATCGCTGGCGTCGTGGCGCTCACGCAACTGCTCGGACGGGTCACCCGACATGCGGTTGACCATTCGGCCGCGCTTGACGGCCGGCCGTGCGTAGATCTGCTCGGCCCAGCGCTGGACGTTCTTATAGTCCTGCACCTGCAGGAATTCGGCCGCGCCATACTGCCAGCCCTTGGCGAGACCGCCGTACCAGGGCCAGATTGCGATATCGGCGATCGTGTATTCGCTGCCAGCTATATATTCGCTCTCAGCCAGACGACGGTCGAGCACGTCGAGTTCGCGCTTCACTTCCATGGCAAAACGATCGATCGCATATTCTATCTTCGTCGGTGCATAGGCGAAGAAATGGCCGAAGCCACCGCCGAGATAGGGCGCGCTGCCCATCTGCCAGAACAGCCAGGACAGGCATTCGGCGCGGGCCGGCTGCTCCGTCGGCAGGAAGGCGCCAAACTTTTCAGCAAGATAGGTCAGGATCGATCCGGATTCGAACACGCGGATCGGCTTGGGGCCGCTGCGATCCAGCAAGGCCGGGATCTTGGAGTTGGGATTGACGTCGACAAAGCCGCTGCCGAACTGGTCGCCATCGCCGATCTTGATCAGCCAGGCGTCGTACTCGGCGCCGCTATGGCCAAGCGCCAGCAGTTCCTCAAGCATGATGGTGACCTTCACACCATTTGGCGTGCCCAGCGAATAAAGCTGCAGGGGATGGCGGCCGACCGGCAGTTCCTTTTCATGGGTAGGCCCTGCGATCGGCCGGTTGATAATGGCGAACTGGCCGCCATTCGCCTTGTTCCAGGTCCAGACTTTAGGGGGCGTGTATTCGGCAGAACCGGTCATAGGCATCCTCTCATTTTTGGTGAATCAGATTGGGCGTGATCTTCGATGTAGCGCGCTACGTCTGTCGCACATAGTAGCGGCAATTCATTTTTACGAGAGGAGCATGAGAGGCTTTTTGGATGGGCTCGGATAAAACGAAAAAAGCCTGCCGCGGGAGGAGGTGCGGCAGGCTTTCGGCAATAATGAACAGCGCACGGGAGGAGGAGTGGCGCTGTTCGCGCAGACGACCCTTGGGAGGAGGAGTAGGGCGTCCGCAGAGCGAAGGGATGCGGGAGGAGGTGCATCGCTTCGATGAGTAGAAGATACCAGTCTTTTGCTCAGTTCATAGGCATTTCTTTGCAAGGCAGTTATGCGCTATGCGAAAAGCTTACAGCTGTGGCCGTGCATTTTTTCGGCATACGAGGCGGGAGCGGTTGGCATGCGGACAAAACAAAAGCGCCTGCTCGGGAAGAAGCAGGCGCTGAAAAAAAGCAGTTTTCAGTTCAACCGTGGGGCTGTTAGCCAGCGATAGCTGCGCGGGCAACGTTGCGGATTTCGCCGCGATCGATACCGAGATCATGCAGTTCGCGGGTGGACATGCGGCCCAGTTCGGCAACCGTCTGACGATACTTGCGCCAGTTATTGAAAGAGCGTGCTACGTTCATGATGATCCCCTTTCCTTGGGTATTCGAAGCTCAGCTGCCGTGCTTGGCGCTTCGTTCGCTCCGATGAGGAATATATAGTGCAAGCCCCTGCCCTTTTGCAGCGCCAAGGTGGCACTGCACCCATGCAACTGACGCATGGATTGCCGGAAGGTTTGGGTGTGGGATCGAGGCGCCTCCTACCCCGCTTTGAGATTTGCTGATGACAGGGCCGCCTTTGTCTGCGAAAACAGGTGAATTGAGAGACAGGGGCGTCCGCTGTTCAGCGGGCTGAGAAGCACCCTTTGAACCTGAACCAGATCATGCTGGCGGAGGGAGTCGCTCGGGGCTTTGCATCACCTTCTGCTGCCCCTCGCGTCTCGCCCGCCTGAAAGGGCGATATGCAAGACGACACCAATCCCGCCACCCTGCTCGCCGCCATGCGGGCGAACCCGCCGCTAGTGCAATGCATTACCAATTTCGTGGCGATGAACATCGCCGCCAATGTGATGCTCGCGGCCGGCGCATCGCCCGCCATGGTTCACGCAGAGGAAGAGGCGGCCGAATTCGCCACCATTTCCGGAGCGCTGACCATCAACATCGGCACCCTGTCGGCGGGATGGCTCGCCGGCATGCTTTCAGCCGCGCAATCGGCGAACAAGGCCGGCAAGCCATGGGTCCTCGATCCGGTCGCGCACTACGCAACCTCGTTCCGGCGCAAGGCGGTTACACAATTGCTGGAGCTGCAGCCGACGATCATCCGCGGCAATGCCTCGGAAATCATTGCACTTGCCGGTGGCGCCAGCCGCGGCCAGGGCGTCGATAGCCGCGATCCCGTAGAATTGGCCGAGGATGCGGCAAGACAACTCGCTCAAAAGCACGCATGCGTCGTTGCCGTAACCGGCGTCACCGATTTCGTCACAGATGGGCACAAGGCACGACGCATCGAAGGCGGATCGCCGCTCATGCCACAGGTTACGGCACTCGGCTGCTCGCTGACCTGCCTTGTCGGAGCTTTCGCGGCGACCACACCCGATAATCCTTTCGACGCAACCGTGGCGGCGCTTGCCGTCTTTGCCGTTGCCGGAGAGCAGGCAGGAGCGGCGGCCGATGGCCCCGGCTCCTTCTCTTGGCGCTTCCTCGACACGCTGACCGCCCTCGATGCGGAAACACTTTCCGCCAAAGCCAGGATTTTGACGGCATGAAAAAATTCGATCTCTCACTCTACCTCGTTCTCGACCCCGTACTCTGCGCCGATATCGGCATGGTCGAAACTGCGCGTGCCGCAGTCGCCGGCGGCGCGACCATCGTGCAACTGCGCGACAAGCATGCTTCGACCGCGACCATGATCGAGACCGGCCTTGCCCTCAAACAGGCGCTGGCCGGCAGCAGCGCCCTTCTTATCGTCAATGACGATGTCGAGGCCGCCATCGCTATTGGTGCCGATGGCCTGCATATCGGGCAGGAAGATCTCGATGCCAGCGAGGCCCGTCGCAGGGTCGGGCCGGATATGATTCTCGGCCTCTCGGTAGAGACGGAAGCTCTCGCCTCGGCCATCGATGCCGATGTCGTCGACTATGTCGGTGTCGGTCCAGTGTTCGCGACACCGACCAAGCCCGACCACAAACACCCGATCGGCTTTGACGGCCTGGCCCGCATCATCCGGCTTTGCCCGGTTCCGACGGTCGCCATCGGCGGGCTGAAGGCTGAGCACGCTGCTGCTGCTCTCGCGGCCGGGGCAGACGGACTGGCCGTCGTCTCGGCAATCTGCGGCAAGCCCGATCCAGAGGCCGCGACAGTCCTTATTGCCGATGCCATCAAGGAGGCGCGCAAATGATCCGCAACGTCCTGTCCATCGCCGGCTCCGACCCCTCCGGCGGCGCTGGCATTCAGGCCGACCTGAAAGCCTTCTCGGCGCGCGGCGTCTACGGTATGGCTGTTCTCACCGCATTGACTGCGCAGAACACCCAGGGCGTTACCGGCGTCCATCCCGTACCGCCGCAATTCGTTGCCGATCAGATCGCGGCGATCTTTGCCGACATACGCGTCGATGCCGTCAAGATAGGCATGATCGCGAATGCGGCGATCGCCGAAGCCGTTGCCGATAGTCTGGCGCGGCACCGCGATGTTCCCATTGTCCTCGACCCGGTGATGATCGCCAAGGGCGGTGCGGCCCTTCTTGCGGCCGACGCCGTCGATGTGCTGACCCGGCGGCTGTTGCCGCTGGCAACGGTGGTGACACCGAACCTGCCGGAAGCGGCGGCCTTGCTGCATGAAACCGAGGCAAAGAGCCGCGAAGACATGGCGCGTCAGGCCCTTGCCCTGGCGAAACTCGGCCCGGCTGCCGTTCTGGTGAAAGGCGGCCACCTTGAGGGTCGTGAGAGCCCCGACGTGCTGGCCAGCGCCGGCGCCCTCACCTGGTTCGAAGCCGATCGGTTGCCGACAAAAAACACCCATGGAACTGGCTGCACGCTTTCCAGCGCCATTGCAGCCGAAATCGCCAAAGGCTTGCCACTGCGGCAGGCCGTGGCTTCCGCCAAAGACTATCTCGCAAACGCAGTGGCAGCCGCCGGCCAGCTTTCGGTCGGTAGTGGCCACGGGCCCGTGCAGCATTTCCATGCGCTATGGGCAAACAATGAAGGAGTTGAAAAATGAGCCTGCCAATCAAGGACCAAGTCGTCATCGTCTCGGGCGCGGGACGCGGTCTCGGCGCCGCTATCGCCGCAGCCTTTGCCCGCGAAGGCGCGAAGGTAGCAATCAATTATCGCGCAAGCCGCCAGCAAGCGGAAGCACTGGCCGCAGAGCTGGGCGAACGCGCGAGGGCATTCCAGGCCGATATGCGCAGCCTCGCCGAAACGGAGCGGCTTGTTGCTGACGTAACAGCCCATTTCGGAGCACCGACGACGGTCGTTCACAATGCACTGGCAGACTTCAGCTTCAATGGTGACGCACGCTCGAAACTGGACGCCTTGAGCTGGGCCGAGATGGCGAAGCAGCTTGAGACGGCTCTGCAAGGAGCGCTCAACCTCATTCAGGCGGCACGGCCGGGCATGGCGGCAGCGGGCTTTGGCCGCGTCGTCACGATCGGCACCAACCTCTTCCAGAATCCGGTCGTGCCCTATCATGACTATACTGCGGCCAAGGCAGCGCTGCTGTCACTGACCCGTACGGCTGCCGCGGAACTCGGGCCGCTTGGAATTACCGTCAACATGGTTTCCGGTGGCCTGCTTCGCACCACCGATGCCAGCAGCGCCACGCCAGAGGCCGTCTTCGACATCATCGCTGCCAATACGCCACTGCGCCGTGTCACCACGCCGGAAGAAGCTGCCGACGCGATTCTCTTCTTCGCAAGCCCTTGGGCACGCGCCGTGACCGGACAAAATCTGATTGTGGATGGCGGATTGGTGTTTGGCTGATAGCAATAGGAGGCGACGACCCATGGTCGCCGCCTCCATCTTAGGATGGATGATCAGGCCCAGCCCATCGTCAGGACGCCGAAGAGGATGACGACACCCAGTACGACGCGGTAGATCACGAAAGGCCACGTGGAGAAGCGCTCAAGGAAGCGCATCAGGCCCCAGATGGTCACGAAGGACGATATGCTCCCGACAATCAGGCCAACGAGCAGAACAGACCATGCTTCCATCGGAATATGGGCCTTGTAGAGCTCGAACAGCTCCTTCAAACCGGCAAGCGCGATAGCCGGAAGCCCGAGCAGGAACGAAAACCGCGCAGCCTCATCGCGCTGCAGGCCAAGGAAAAGCGCGCCGGTCAAAGTCGAGCCGGAGCGCGAGACACCCGGCACAAGCGCGCCGACCTGGGTAATGCCGACAAACAGGGCATCGACCAGGGTCATGTCCTCGATGTTCTTCCGGTGGCGGCTGTAAAGTTCCGCGACGGCCAGAAGAATACCCATGACAAGGCAGGCAATACCGATAACCCACAGGCTGCGAAACGACGTGCCGCAGGCATTCAGCGAAGATGACAGCAGCAGGCCGGCAATCACGATCGGGATCGTGGCTATGATAATGGCAACCGCAAGCCGTATTGCGGGCGAGCGCCAATTCCTGCTCCTTACGGCGTCGATCGACCCGAAGGTTACAAAGCGGACGTCGCTCCAGAAATAAGAGACGATCGCCGCCAGCGCGGCGAGCTGCATGGTCGCCGAAAACGCCGAACCGGGATCCTGCCAGCCGAGCAAAGCCGGCACCAGGCGCATATGGGCGGTGGAGGAAACCGGCAGGAGTTCCGTCAATCCCTGCACGACACCTAGAAAAGCAATTTTGGCATAGCCCAGGGCGACAAAACCCGTGTCTACGCCCTGCGTACAAACATCAGCCACGTTTCGATATCCTCAGTTCTTAAGTGGGGGCTTAGCGCCGGAACGACGCGATGAACCTTGCTGCGAAACAATTTTTGGCACGTTAGCGGCCGCACATGTCGAATGCGTTACCGATCCCGCAATAAGAATCGAGGTGGAGGATAGGTGGAAAGGCTGAACTCTATCTGAAATTACCGGCTTTATTTTCGAACGCCTGATGGAATCCGAGGCTCAGGAGTCTTTGAACCGGCCTGGCGCCTTAATTGTTATGAAGCTTAAGCAGACTCTGCTGTTTGATTCGCTGCCCAATTTCCAAGCATTTCGCCAAGCTGAGCCGGCGCCAACCGGGCAACGCAAGCTAATGCGGCAGCGGGAAACCATCTGAGTTCGGTATGTTCATCACCGATGAGGTTTGGGTCACCGCGCCATCTATCGACCTTAAAGATATGGAACGTGGCGGATACCTCAGGCGGCCCTTCTGAAACAAATCTCCCGATAAACTGCCAGCGCTCCGGCGTCACGCCGATCTCTTCCATCAGTTCTCGGCACATCGCTGTTTCAGCGTCTTCACCACCCTCGACATGGCCACCCGGGAGGCTCCAACAATCTGGGTGCACCTTGCGCTCGGGACCTCGTCTTGCGAGCAGAACAGTTCCGTTCCGGATCAGTGCACCGAGCGCAATCTCAGGCATCTCCGCTTCTCCGTCTCTTCGAGATCATGCCGATGATGCCTGTCGCCGCGCGTTCCAACTAACGGCTTTATTTTCCAAAGGCCGATGGAATCCTAGTTATCGTCTTCTGGCAGCGACTGCATGTAACGGATGATACCGTAAAAGCCGATGAAGAGGACAATGGCGCCGATAGCCCGATGAAGATCATGCAGCATCGTGTGATGATGCCTGATCAGAAGGGACGTCAAATTATAGATAGCTATCGCGAGCGCCGTCATGACGGGAGCCAGGACGAGCGCCATATTCCGATGGATGAAGTTGATCATCACGCACCTCTTCTACACCTCTCCAGATTCCACGAGGATTGAGGAGGAATTGCGACAAATATCCGTATCTACACTCGGGTTGCGCGGCAGGCGCACTATGAAACTTTATTTCGTATAGAGCGCGCGCGATCTTTCCAAATGCTTCAGCACTGCTGCCTCGGCCCCATCAGCATCGTGTTCAGCGATTCGCCCAAGGATTTCCTCGTGCTCGACCAGCGTGAACTTCTCCTTGCCGGTCCAGATCAACATATCGGTGTGGTAGGTCTTCAACCAGGCCAACATAGCTTCACTGACCGCAACGAATATCGGATTGCCTGATATCTGGGCGATACGCGTGTGAAACTGCATGTCAGCAGCGATGAATTCCTCGGCATGGCCGAGGAAGGCGCGCTGGCGCTCGATGATTTCCTTGAGGTCAGCCACATCTTTTTCGGTTGCGCGCGCTGCCGCTTCATGCGCCATGCCACGCTCAAAGAAGATACGCGCGCTCTTCAGATGCTCTAGCGAATCCGATGACTGAGACAGCATGATCTTCGCCGTCAGATCGACCTGACGGAAAATCGACTGCGCCGTGAGCTGCAACACCTTTGCCCGCTCGCCGTGGGAGATATTCACCAGTCCCATGTTGGCGAGCGACTGCATGGCCTCGCGGATCGCCGGCCGGCCGACGCCGAAGCGTTCCATGAGGACTCGTTCCGACGGCATTTCATCACCCGGTTTGAGTTCTCCCGAGGTGATCAACCGCTCCAACCGGTCGAAGACTTCATCGGAAAGCTTCCGGCGTACAATTTGTTCGGCTGGCTGACCCATGGAACCCCGCTTGCTCAAAGCTCTGCCTCCCTTATGCATTTTTGCTTGGTGCGGCGGAAGCCCATACGGAACAGCTTGCCGGCTATCGAACAAAAAAATCGTTGCAGAAGTTGGGATACTCATTATACCAGATTACCAGTTTACGCCACGTGAAAATCGTCGGCGCAAGGAGCTATCAGCCACTTATGACCATCACCATCACCTATCGCGTCGAAACACCGGGCAGCATCGAGGCGATGGCCCGCAAGATTGCCAGCGATCAGTCCACAGGTACCTTCGTCGCAGTTCCCGGTGAAACGGAAGAGCTCAAGGCGCGCGTAGCCGCTCGTGTCACCGCGATCCGGCCGCTTGCCGACGCTGAGCGGCCGACATGGCCGGAGGTCGCCGAAGGGCATGGCCCGATCCATCGGGCCGATGTCGATATCGCCTTTCCGCTCGATGCCATCGGCACCGATCTTTCAGCGCTGATGACGATCGCCATTGGCGGTGTCTATTCGATCAAGGGCATGACCGGCATCCGCGTCGTGGATATGAAGCTGCCGCAAGCCTTTCGCGACGCCCATCCCGGCCCGCAGTTCGGCGTTGCCGGCAGCATGCGGCTCACCGGCGTCAGCGGCCGCCCGATCATCGGCACGATCGTCAAGCCGGCGCTGGGATTGCGGCCACAGGAGACGGCAGCGCTCGTCGGCGAGTTGATCGGCTCGGGCGTCGACTTCATCAAGGACGACGAGAAGCTCATGAGCCCGGCCTATTCGCCGCTCAAGGAGCGTGTCGAGGCGATCATGCCGCTGATCCGCGATCACGAGCAGAAGACCGGCAAGAAGGTGATGTATGCCTTTGGCATCTCGCACGCCGACCCCGACGAGATGATGCGCAACCATGATCTGGTGCTGAAGGCCGGCGGCAATTGCGCCGTCGTCAACATCAACTCAGTCGGCTTCGGCGGCATGAGTTTTCTGCGCAAACGCTCCGCGTTGGTATTGCACGCCCATCGCAACGGTTGGGACGTGCTCACCCGCCATCCGGGCGCCGGCATGGATTTCAAAGTCTACCAGCAGTTCTGGCGCCTGCTCGGCGTCGACCAATTCCAGATCAATGGCATTCGGGTCAAATACTGGGAGCCCGATGACAGCTTCGTCGAGTCCTTCAAGGCCATCAGCACGCCGCTCTTCGATCCATCCGATTGCCCCCTGCCCGTGGCCGGCTCAGGCCAGTGGGGAGGCCAGGCGCCGGAAACCTACCAGCGCACCGGGCGGACCACGGATCTCCTCTATCTCTGCGGCGGCGGCATCGTCAGCCATCCCTTTGGACCGGCGGCCGGCGTTCGTGCGATCCAGCAGGCGTGGCAGGCCGCCGTTTCCGACATTCCGCTTGAGGATTACGCGAGGGATCATCCAGAGCTTGCCGCTTCGATCGCAAAATTCAGTGACGGCAAGGACGCGTGAGCGCAATGTCCAATCTTCTTCTCAGCTATTATGGCGACGACTTCACCGGCTCGACCGATGTGATGGAGGCACTGGCTTCGAACGGCGTGCCGACAGTGCTGTTTCTCGGCATTCCTAGCGCCGCCATGCTGGAGCGTTTCAAGGATTGCCGCGCCATCGGCATCGCCGGCACCAGCCGCAGCGAGACGCCCGAATGGATGGAACGTAATCTGAGGCCGATGTTCTCATGGCTGAAAAGCCTGAACTCCTCGATCTGTCACTACAAGGTATGCTCGACATTCGATTCCAACCCGAAGATCGGCAATATCGGCAAGGCTATCGAAATCGGCAGGGCGCTCTTTAATCCCTCGACCGTTCCGGTCGTCGTCGGCGCACCGCAGCTCAGGCGCTATACCGCCTTCGGCCATCTCTTCGCCGCCTATCAGGGCCAGGTCTTCCGCATCGACCGCCACCCGGTCATGAGCCGGCATCCGGTCACGCCAATGGATGAAGCCGATCTTGCCGTTCATCTCCGCAAGCAGACATCCCTGCCTGTCAGCCTCGCTGATGTCGCGACCATGGTGGCCACGGACGCGGATGAGCGGATCGATGGGCTTGCAAGGGAGGGTGACGGCATCCTGCTCATGGACGTCGATAGCCCGGAAACGCAGGCCGCCGCCGGCCGCCAGCTATGGCGCCTCAAAGGCAAAGGCAACGCCTTCGTCGCCGGCTCTTCCGGGGTCGAATATGCCCTGCTGAACGCCTGGCGCGAGCAAGGATTGATCGGGCTGAAGCCGGACTTCCAACAGCCTGGCAAAGTCGAGCGCCTCGCCGTCGTTTCCGGCAGCGTCTCCCCCACGACCGAGCGACAAATTCGCCGGGCGACGACAGAGGGCTTCGAGGGGATCGCCGTCGATCCGCTGGAGTTGATCGGCGAAAATGCCGAGCGCGCGCTGGAGATGGCAGCCAATGCTGGCGCTGCCGGCCTGAAGGAAGGTCGCAGCGTTATCCTCCATACCGCCCTTGGACCTTCGGCTGATCGAGGCGGCGATATCGATCGCATTCCCGGCGCTCGCCACCGCCTCGGGCAAGCTCTAGGCATCCTCCTCCGACGCTTGATCGAGCAGGAAAGCCTCGGCCGCGCGGTTATCGCCGGCGGTGATACGTCGAGCCACGCATTACAGGAACTGCGCGTCGAGGCACTCACCATCCTTCTGCCATTGCCGCAAACCCCAGGATCACCGCTCTGTACTGCGCATGGCAGCTACGCACCGACAAACGGTTTGCAGATTGCCCTCAAGGGTGGGCAGGTCGGGACTGATGATTACTTCGCGCAGATCCGCGACGGCAGAGGATCATAACCGGGAGCGTCATTTTCCGATCGACATATTGGCATACTCATTGACTCATTATACCAGTTGCGATATCACGATTTGAACGTGAACGAGGTGTTATCATGACTGCAATTGCTCTTTTCGGCGCCGGCGGCAAAATGGGCTACCGGCTCGCCAAGAATCTGAAAGGCTCGCGCTTCGACGTGCGCCATGTCGAGGTCGGCGACGCTGGCAAAGCGCGCCTGAAGAACGATCTTGCCATTGATTGCGTGCCGGCGGACGCGGCGCTCGATGGCGCTGATGTGGTCATCCTTGCGGTTCCGGATACGGCGATCGGCAAGGTTGCCGCCGGCATTGTCGACAAGCTCAAGCCCGGCACGATGGTCGTCGCTCTCGACGCCGCCGCGCCCTTTGCCGGCCATCTGCCGCAGCGCGCAGATCTCACCTATTTTGTCACCCACCCCTGCCACCCACCGATCTTCAACGATGAAACGGACATGCAGGCGAAGAAGGACCATTTTGGCGGCCTCTTCGCCAAGCAGCACATCGTTTCGGCTCTGATGCAGGGACCGGAAAGCGCCTATACGCTCGGCGAGGAAATCGCCAAGGTCATCTGGGCGCCGGTCATGCGCTCGCACCGTGTCACCGTCGAGCAGATGGCGATGCTGGAGCCCGGCCTTTCCGAGACGGTCTGCGCATCCCTGCTTGTCGTCATGCGTCAGGCGATGGATGAATGCGTTGCCCGCGGCGTGCCGGCGGAAGCCGCCCGCGACTTTCTGCTTGGTCATATGAACGTGCTCGGCGCGGTGATCTTCAAGGAAGTCGACGGTGTATTCTCCGATGCCTGCAACAAGGCAATCGAGTTCGGCATCCCCGCCTTGATGCGCGATGACTGGAAAAATGTCTTCGAACCACAGGAAATCGCCGCCAGCATCCAGCGCATTACCTGATGACATCCGAGGGAGGGCTTCTGGCCCTCCCTTTATCGCCTTGTCGGGAACTGCGCGTGTTTCGCACCCGGAAGGAGGCGACGAAACTGAGTGACATGAATGCAAATGACATAGGCAGGCTGACATGACAGACATCAAGGGCGCTTTGATCGGTTGCGGCTTCTTCGCGGTCAATCAGATGCACGCCTGGCAAAACGTCGACGGTGCCCATATCGTTGCGATCTGCGACCGCGATCCCGAGCGGCTGAAGATTGTCGGCGACCAGTTTGGCATCGAGCGCCGCTATGCCGATGCCGGCGCGATGTTTGCCGATAGTGGCTTCGATTTCGTGGATATCGCGACGACAGTGCAAAGCCACCGCGCGCTGGTGGAAATGGCCGCCGCCCACAAGATACCGGCAATCTGCCAGAAGCCCTTTGCAAAGACGCTTGGTGATGCCAAGGCAATGGTGGAAGCCTGCGCACAAGCTGGCATTCCCCTTATGGTCCATGAGAACTTCCGCTGGCAGACGCCTATTCAGGCTGTGAAAAGCGTCCTGTCATCAGGGGCAATCGGCGAGCCATTCTGGGGCCGTTTTTCCTTCCGCTCGGGCTACGATGTCTTTTCCGGCCAGCCATATCTGGCCGAAGGCGAGCGTTTCATCATCGAGGATCTCGGCATCCATACGCTCGATATCGCTCGCTTCATCCTTGGTGACGTCAGCTCGCTGACGGCCCGCACCAAACGGGTCAATCCGAAGATCAAAGGCGAAGATGTCGCTACCATCCTGCTCGATCACGAAAGCGGCGCGACATCGATCGTCGATGTCAGCTATGCCACCAAGCTCGCAACCGAGCCATTTCCGGAAACGCTGATCGAGCTTGATGGCACGAAGGGCACGATCCGGCTTTCCCAGGGCTATCGCCTGGAGGTCAATGGTCCTGACGGGCTGATCGTTTCCGACGCGTCACCTCGTCTTCTCCCTTGGGCTTCACGCCCATGGCATAACATCCAGAAGAGCGTTCTGGCGATCCAGCAACATTGGACCGATCGTCTGGCCGATGGCGGCGAGATCTCGACATCAGGCGCCGACAATCTCAAGACCCTGGCACTTGTCGAAGCAGCCTATGAGAGTGCGGCTGGCGGACATGCGGTCGATATCGGAGCAATCCTGCGATGACGACGGACATCGATCCGTTTCCGCTGTACGGCACGCATGAAGCCGAAACGCCTGCGCTTCAATTGACGGCCGGCAAACTTGTCGTTGACTTCAAAAACGGCAACCTGCGCAGCATCAGCTATGGCGGCGCCGAGGTGCTCCGCGCAATCTCCTATCTCGTGCGCGATCGAGATTGGGGCACCTACGCTCCATACGTCGAAAATCTGCGCATACAGCAACAGCCGAATGGCTTCTCGGTCAGCTATCTGGCCCGCTACACCGGGCCGGATGATACCGAACTTGTCGTTGACGTACGGATCGCCGCGCAGGCGGGCGAGCCTCTGATCTTCGAGACGGAAGCCCTGTCTGGGAACGGTTTTGAAACGAACCGCTGCGGCTTCTGCATCCTTCATCCAATCGTCGGCGTCGCGGGTATGCCAGTGTCGATCGAGCACGTCGATGGCACTCGCGAAGATACGCATTTCCCGGACCTCATCGACCCGTGGCAGCCCTTCAAGGATATGCGCGCGATCACCCATCGCGTCACGCCGAGGGTCACGGCGGAATGCCGCATGGAGGGCGACACTTTCGAAATGGAAGACCAGCGCAATTGGTCGGATGCGTCTTACAAGACCTATGTCCGTCCCCTCGCCTTGCCATGGCCCTATCGGATAACTGCAGGCGAACCGGTCCGGCAACGTATTGTGCTGACCGTCGGCGAGATGAGCCGTTCACCGGCAAACCCGCTCCCTCCCTCCGAAAATACAGCGCCGATCAGCCTTGGCCTCACGGCAAGGTCAGGCATCATGCCTGCGATCGGGTTCACCATCACGCCGGAGGAAGCGGCTGCGACGCTCAGGGCTCGCGACAAGCTCGCCGAGATCGCGGCACAGGAACTGCTATTCCACTTCGATCCGAATGCCGGCCATGGCGGTGAAGCCTTTAAATCCTTCGCTGCCATAGCGGCACTTCACGCCGGCAAATCAACTTTGGAAATCGCGCTGCCGTGCCGCCAGACGCCGCTCGTTGAAGCAAGCCAAATCGCGGCCTGGATGCACGCTGCCAACTTCGACCCCGATGCAATTGTTATTTCACCGTCCGTTGACCGGCAATCGACCCCGCCGGGCAGCAAATGGCCGGAATGCCCACCGCTGGAGGAGGTCTATTCGGCCGCACATGCAGCCTTTCCCGGCATGCGTCTGGGCGGCGGGATGCTCAGCTATTTCACGGAACTCAACCGTAAGCGCGTTCCCGCAGAACCGCTCGATTTCATTACTCATTGCACCAATCCCATCGTGCACGCGGCCGATGACCTCAGCGTCATGCAGACGCTGGAGGCATTGCCCTTCATCACTCGTTCGGTACGCGCCATCTATGGCAACAGGCCCTATCGCATCGGCCCTTCGACCAT
>BFBZ01000342.1_pt1 | contig 50269 bp, 56 predicted proteins | sample 1888401 | NCBI WGS metagenome assembly BFBZ01 (sample SAMD00112614, study PRJDB3348) | symbiont metagenome | host: Chara braunii | reverse complement strand
CCCCGCCGCTTCGCGTGGGGAGGGTTGCAGCCTCACGCGCCGGCTCTCTTTCAACAAGCGGCCCGGAAAAATCCGCGCCCGCGATCGCCGCCAGCCGCTCGCCGATCTGCTCGCGCAGCGTTCGCGTCTTCACCTCTTCCACCGCGCCGTCCGGCAGCTCGCCGAGTTGGAACGGCCCATACGACACGCGGATCAGCCGGTTCACCTTGAGGCCGAGATGGCCGAGCACGTTGCGGATCTCGCGGTTCTTGCCCTCGCGCATCGCAAACGTCAGCCACACATTCGAGCCCTGCTCGCGTTCGAGCCGCGCTTCGATCGCGCCGTATTGAATGCCGTCGATCTCGATGCCGTCCTTCAGCGCGTCGAGCTTGTCCTGCGTGATGCTGCCGTAGGCGCGAACTCGATAACGCCGCAGCCATCCGGTCGCGGGCAACTCCAGCGCACGCGCCAGCCCGCCGTCGTTGGTCAGGAGCAGCAGGCCTTCGGTGTTGATGTCGAGTCGCCCGACGCTCACCACGCGCGGCATGTCGTCCGGCAACCCGCCGAAGATGGTGGCGCGGCCGCGCTCGTCCGCGTTGGTCGTCACGAGGCCCGCAGGCTTGTTGTAGAGGTAAAGCCGGGTGCGCTCCTTTTCGGGCATCGGCTTGCCATCGATCGTGATGCGGTCCTTCTCGGTCACGTTCAGCGCGGGCGACGAGATCACCGTTCCGTTCACCGATACGCGCCCGGCGGCGATCCATTCCTCCGCGTCTCTCCGCGAGGTCACGCCCGCGCGCGCCATCACCTTGGCGATGCGTTGGTCGCCCTTTCGCTCCGGCACCGGCGCGTCGTCCCGATGGTCCGGCTTCGCCAGCGACGTTTTCAGCCGCTTTTCACGGAATTTGCGGCCGCGATGGCCGCCCTTGTGCTCGCCTTCGTTCATGGGCGCCCTTATACACTGTCCGGGCATGACGTCATTCATGGAACAGGCGCTGGAAAAAGCCCGCCGGGCTGCTGCCCGGGGCGAGGTCCCGGTCGGCTGCGTGATCGTCCGGGACGGCGCGGTGGTCGCCACGGCCGGCAACCGCACGCTGGCCGACAAGGACCCGACCGCGCACGCCGAAATGATCGCGATCCGCCAAGCCTGCGAGGCGCTCCGCACCGAGCGCCTGACCGACTGCGACCTCTACGTGACGCTCGAACCCTGCGCCATGTGCGCGGCGGCAATTTCCTTTGCCCGCATCCGGCGGCTCTACTACGGCGCGCCTGACCCCAAGGGCGGCGCGGTGGACAACGGCGTCGGCTTCTTCCGCTCGCCGACGTGCCACCACAAGCCGGAGGTGTATGGCGCGATCAACGAGAAGGACTCGGCGGTGCTCCTTCGCGACTTCTTCAACGCGCGGCGCTAGCCGCACCCATCAGCCACACCCCGAAATGTCATCACCGGGCCGCCGCGCAGCGGCGTGACCCGGTGATCCAGCTCTTTTGGAAAATGGATCGCCGGGTCAAGCCCGGCGATGACAGTTGAGTGTGTGGCACGCGCTCCGCTCTCTCCACGTCATGCCCGGCCTTGTGCCGGGCATCCACGTCTTACTTGCTTCACTGCTGGGCCAAAGACGTGGATGGCCGGGACAAGCCCGGCGATGACGTCGTTGATGGTGTGAAGCGAAAGCGAGAGAGCGGAAAACCGCTTACTTCCCCCGATTCATCGAAATCGCCACCGCGGTCATCTCCGCGCCGGGTGACTCGATCGAGATCGACTGCTTGTCGGCCTTGGTGGTCACCGCGAGCATGGCCGCGATCGTACCTTCGACCCGCACGCTCACCCGGTTCGCGCTCGCGCTACCCGAGATCGTGCCGCCGACGCGATGCGTCAGCTCGGCCCAGGTGCCGGACACCGCGCCCGCGTTGTGATTGACGTTGCCCTGAAGCTCGAACTTGTAGCTGTCGCTCGCGCAGCGCAGCGTCAGCACCAGGTTCGCGCCCGAGCCGTCGACGTTGTTGCTCGCGCGGCAGCGGATCTGCTCCTTGGCGCCGCTCGCCAGCGTGATCGTGCCGGTGCCGGACCAGGTGCCGGCCATCACCGTGAACGGGCTTTCGTTCGCCTGGGCGGCTGCCGCGGCGCCCATCATCGCGAAACCCGCGAGGGCGGAAAATGCCAGATGCTTGAACGATTTGGACATGTTTGAACCCCCTGAAAGGCGTGTTTCTTAAGTCCTTTGTCGCGGCAATTCGCGCAAAGGTTCATCGCACCTGGCTATTCGTGATTAAGCCGCCCGGCGGGGGCGGCTTATGATCAAACCGTCTTATCGACGAGTTGGCCCATGCCCGGAGGCGGCGGCGACGGCGTCACCGGCGGCGGCGACGACTCCTTCTGGCTCGTCGTGTCGCTGCCGAGCTCGGCGCTCGACGACGCCTGCGGGATCGCCTGCGACGTGCCCGACCCCGACTGGATCAGTTGCACGCCGATGCTGCTGACGTTCGTGTTGATGTTCATGCGCCCAACTTACGGCGCGGGCCTCAATTTTCCGGGTTGGGTTCCCTTGCAATTTGTCGGCAAGTTTAGCGAAAGAGTCAGCGAAGCGTTAAAGCAGCGCCTTCAGCTTTTCGCGGAATTCGGCCTTCATCGGCTCGGCCGCCCGCAAAATCGCGCTGGCGCGCATGAAATCGAACAGATGGAACGGAGTCATGTTCGGGCGAAGGAGCAGGTCCGGCTCGCCCTCGCGTAACTTCTGATTCACGATACCATGCGCGATCACGTGCATGGTCGCGAACAACGCCTCCCAGGGATCGGGCACGCGGCCGGGCGCGAGCGGACCGACCGAGGCATCGACCGCGATCACCACATCGGCCTTCTTCCGCAGTAGATCGAACGGCAGCGGATTGACCGCCGCGCCATCCACCAGCACGCGCTCGCCGAGCAGCACCGGCTTCATCAGGCCCGGCACCGCGATCGACGACGCGATCGCGGGCTTCAGCGGACCGGATGTCAGCAAGGCCGCCGCGCGGGCGTGCAGGTCGGTCGCGACGATGGTGAGCGGGATTTTCAGAGCGGCGAAGTCTTCGGGAATTTGCTCCGGCAGGAATTGCGCGCAGAGCTTCTCCGGATCGAGGAGCAGCGGATTGGAGAGCGGACTGGTGATCCACTCCGACAGCGTCGCCGCCCGCGCCGCGAGCAAGCCGCGCCAGGTGTTGCCCTGCTCGTGCGCGAGATCGATTACCGTGCGGCGCATGTCCTTGCCGCTCATGCCGGAGGCGTAGGCCGCCGCGATCACCGCGCCGAACGACGCGCCCGCGAGCGCGACGGGCTTGATGCCGAGCTCGTCGAGCACCTCCACCACCGCGATCTGCGCAAGCGACCGCGCCCCGCCGCCGCCGAGCGCAAGGGCGATGGATTTCGTCATCGCAGCAACTCTCGCAACGAAGGCAGTGCGTTCCCTCCCCCCCTGCGGGGGAGGGTTAGGGAGGGGGGTAGCCAGAAATCGCGACGCCCGAAGTTACCCCCCACCCGACGCGCTTCGCGCGTCGACCTCCCCCGCAAGGGGGGAGGTGAAGGAGAGAGTGCGACAAGCTTCGTCACGCCCCCGCCTCTTTCGCGAACCGCCACGCGGTCTCCGCCAGCGGCCGCACCATCTGACCCTTCGCCGCCGCGTGCTCGCTCGTCGCAGTCCCATCGCGCACACGCCCAGCGATGCCTTGCAGGATCGCGGCGATGCGGAAGAAGTTGTAGGCGAGATACGTGTTGAGATGCGGGCGCGGATCGAGCCCGGTGCGCTCGCGATACATGTCGACGTAGCAGCCCATGATCGGAATGCCGAGCGCCGGCAGATCATGGCCGACGAGAGAGCCCGTGCCCGCGCCGGTGTCCTCCTGCGGCATGTGCCACTGCATCAGGTGATAGGTAAAGTCCGCGAGCGGATCGCCGAGCGTGGACAATTCCCAGTCCAGCACCGCGAGCACCTTGGGCGCGCTCGCATCGAGGATCATGTTGTCGAGCCGGTAGTCGCCGTGAACCATCCGCACCGGACCGGCCGGCGGAATGTGCCGCGGCAGCCACTCGATCAGCCGCTCCATCTCGTCGATCTTCTGCGTCTCGGACGAGCGATACTGTTTCGACCAGCGATCCACCTGCCGCGCCACGTAGTTCTCGCCGCGGCCGAAATCGGAAAGACCGATCTTCGCCGGGTCGAACGAATGCAACCGCGACAGCGTGTCGTTCATCGCGTCATAGACTGCCGTGCGCTCGCTCGGATGGGAGCCCGGCATCTCCGGATTCCAGAACACACGGCCCGCGACGAAGCTCATGACGTAGAACGCTGTGCCCGCGATGCTCTCGTCGGCCACGTAAATCACCGGCCTCGCCACCGGAAAGCCCTGCGCGGAGAGCGCGCTGATGGCGCGGAATTCGCGGTCCACCGCATGCGCCGACGGCAACAGCTTCCCCGGCGGCTTCCGCCGCAGCACGTACTTGTTGTTTGGTGTCTCCAGCAAATACGTCGGGTTCGACTGCCCGCCCTTGAACTGCTTCAGCGTCAGCGGCCCCTGAAATCCTGGCACGTTCTTCTTGAAATAATCCTCCAGCCGCGCGGCGTCGATTTGCAGCGCGGCCGCGGCGTCCTTGGTTCCGGTGAATGCAACCTGGCGGTCGATCTTGCTCATGCAGGAGAGATTATCACGCCTCGCGCCCCATGTGTCCCGCACGCGGTGCAGCGTGAGCGAAGCGAAACGGTGCACCGCAGATGCGGGACCCCGGTTTCTTTCTTCGCAAAGCAACCGGGGTCCCGGGTCTGCATCGCATCACTTCGTGCTGCGATGCGCCCGGGACACGAGAGCGGAGAACGCTGCAACCCGCTTCGCCGTCATCGCCGGGCTTGACCCGGCGATCCATCTTCTTTGAACTCAACCAAAACCAGCGGCTCTCGGACCCAACCGGCCGCCGCGAAACTTCGGAGGACTCCCCCTTGCCCATCATGTCCGGAAAGCGCGCCTTCCTCGATCTGTTGAAACAGGAGGGCGTCAAGATCGTGTTCGGCAATCCGGGCACCACCGAACTGCCCCTGATGGACGCCTTCGCGACCGAGACCGACATCCTCTACATCCTCGGCCTGCAAGAAGCCGCGCTCACCGCGATGGCCGACGGCTACGCGCAGGCGACGAACAACATCGCGGTCCTCAACATCCACGTCACGCCCGGCCTCGGCAACGCGATGGGCATGCTCTACGACATCCAGAAGGCCAACGCGCCGGTGCTCGTCACCGCCGGACAACAAGACCTCGAATACATCGTCACCGAGCCGGTGCTGGTCGGAGATCTGCCGCGCCTCGCGCGGCCGCTGGTGAAATGGGCCGAGCAGGTCAACCGCGTGCAGGACCTGCCGCGCCTCGTGCACCGCGCGATCAAGACCGCGCTCGCCCCGCCCACCGGCCCGGTGTTCCTCGGCCTGCCCGGCGACATTCTGAAACACGAAGCCGATCTCGATCTGATGATGCCCACCCGCGTCGCGCCACGCATCCGCGGCGACCGCGCGGCGGTCGAGGCCGCCGCAGATATGCTGGCGAAGGCGAAGCGCCCGCTCATCATCGCGGGCGACGCCGTGGCTCAAAGCTATGCGCTCGCGGAGCTGGTCGAACTCGCCGAACTCATCGGCGCTCCCGTATATGCCGAGTTCGTGCCGAACACCGCGTCGTTTCCGTCCTCGCATCCGCTGTTTCGCGGCTCGATGATCCGCTCCGCGCCCGAGGCGCGGAAGATCCTCGACGAATACGATCTGCTGTTCTCGGTCGGCGGCGATCTGTTCACGCTGTCGCTGCCGCACAAGACCGATCCGATGCCGCCCAACATGCCGCTCATTCACCTGGACACCGACCCGTGGCAGATCGGCAAGAACTATCCCGCTGCCGCCGGAATTCTCGGCGACCCGAAGGCGACGCTGCCCGACATCACCGAGGCCGTGAAGGCGCGCATGACCAGCGGCCAGCTTGGCGTCGCGCGTGAGCGGGCGCACCGCGCCAGGGAAGCCGCGATGGCCGAGCGCGAGGCGATGAAGATGAAAGCCCGCGCGATGGCGATGAACACGCCGGTCGCGCCGCTGTCATTGCTCGAAGCCATCGGCGCGATGCTGCCGAAGGACGCCGTGGTGGTCGAGGAAGTGCTGTCGTCGGCGCACGGCGCGCGCATGATGATCAACGCCGACGATCCGCAGGCGTTCTTTGCGATGCGCGGCGGCGGCATCGGCTGGGGCCTGCCGGCGGCGATCGGCGTGAAGCTCGCGCTGCCGGAGCGTCCGGTCGTTGCGCTCGTCGGCGACGGCAGCGCGATGTACACGGTGCAGGCGCTGTGGACCGCGGCGCATTACAAAATCCCGCTGGTGTGGGTGATCTTCAACAACACCAGCTATCGCATTCTCAAGCAGCGCCTCGTCGCCATGCGCGGGATTGCCGAACAGGCGGATACGTTCGTCGGCATGGAATTGACCGAGCCCGCGATCGACTTCGTCGGCCTCGCCAAATCCCTCGGCATCGACGGAGCGCGCGCAACGAACGTGAAGGATGCGACAGATTTGATTGCGAAGGGATTGAAGGACAACAAGCCGCTGCTGATCGATGTGGCGATGGAGCGGGGATATAAATAGACAAGTACAACGAACGATTCAGGAAAAAATTATTTTGATGAAAGGAAGATAAAGATGGCCAAGGAAACAAAGAAGGACCCAATCGAGGGCTTTCAAATAACGGACTACAACGAAAAGGATCAATCGCTAACAATTGAGCTTCATCCGTACCTGTTCAAAACAGAACGACAGAGAAATGCCGTCTTCAAAAAATTTCGCGAAATTATCGAGGATGGACCTGGCGTTTCCAAGGTGACAGCAACCCCAGAAAGAAGCGCGCGTAGCGCGTAGGGTGGGCAAAGGCGCGCAGCGCCTTGCCCACCACAGCAACTCGAACTCTCTCCCGGCCTCATGCTGATGAGCATCGTCATAAGCGCGTTTACGCGCGTCTTCGACGCGCTACGGCAATGCATCTCGAAGCATGAGGCCGCCCCATCCTTCGAGACGCGCCTTCGGCGCTCCTCAGGATGAGACGGGTTGAGAGCAGCGCTCCGGATGAACGAACCGCGGCGACAACGTGTCGAGACTGAGACAACCACCTCGCATCCCCACCCTCGCGAGGTTTCTCCCGCCGCACAAACCTCACAGCGCAGCAAATCCAGATCATCCGCCGAGCAATCGCCGTATCACCTGATCAACGGCACGCTCGCGTCCGAGGATCGGCGCTTATAGCGGCAGTTCTCACTGCTCATCGGCCGGAATCGAACTAGGTATATTTTCCTTGACAAAAAAACCGCACTGTCCTGCAACCATGCCGTTTCGCTCATCGGCTCTTGACCGGCGAGCGAGGCGGGCTGTTTGACAATTGAATCGGAAAAGCCTGCGCAAGCTCACTGCGCTGCCAACGCTCCCCCGGCCACCGGGGGAGAAATCCAAATATTGAAAAACCGGCGTTGCCGGCGGCGCGGCCATCTCGCGGCGCACCACCGGCAACATCTGCCCTCGCCGGCTAATCCTCGAACGTATTGTGCCCCGCGAGCTTCTCGCGCAGATCGTGGGTCTCCTTCACGGTATCGATCACCGAAGCGACGAAGCCCTGCTGCTTCGCCTTACGCGCGGTCTTGCGCTTCACCGCCCTTGCCCGGCTCTTGGCGCGGCCGGCGCGCGTCTTGCTCCGGGCCGCCTTGCCCCGTCGCGTCTTCGTCGCCGCTCGTTTCTTGGATGCCTTCGCTTTACGAGCCACTTTTCGACTCTTGGCCATCGCTTCCTCCAGCCCTGATTTCGCCGCCCGGATGCCAGTCTAAGCGCACGCTGCTGCGCCCCGCCAGAGCCGCGGCGCGAAACGCTCACTCCGGACGTTTGACCTCCGGGTCGAGCTTGCGCGCCTCCTTGAGCAGGCCCTCGCCTATCTCTCTGAGATTGGCGGCCACTTCCCGCTTGGTCGCGATCTTGGCGTGGCGGAAGCAACACGACGCGAGCTTCACCAGCTCGTTCACGTCCTGCGGACGCGCCACGTCTTTGCGAGGGTTTTCAAGCATGCGGACACCTCTCACCCGCAACCTGGGGCAGGAGCGTGTCCACCGCTTTGACGTAAATCAAACCGGCGTCTTATCCCTTCGGCACTTCGATCGGCGCGTCGGCGAAGATCTTGTACTGCTGCACGCGCGGCTTCGCCTTGTCCTCCTCGTTCACGAACTGGAACGAGCTTTTGCCAAGCAGGTCGCGCGGCAGGACCATGACGCGGATGAAGCGGGTGTCGCGGTCGGCCGCGGCCTGCGCGAACACCGGATCGCTGCCGGTCTCGTACCACGCGCCGCCCGGGCCATAGCTGGTCGAATGGCCCTGCGTGTCGATGCGAATGCCGCCGTCGATCAGGCAGCGGATGCCCGGCCCCCAGTGCTTGTGCAGGAACGCGCAGCCGCCCGGCGGAAACGCGACGCTGTCGCCGCGCAGCAGAAGATCGCCCTTCGGCAGGGTCGCCATTGATGCCGTAAGCTTCTCCAGCGAACGCACGCCTTGTCCGATCGCAGCGCCGCCACCCGCACCGGCGGGCGCCACCTCATAGCGCCAGACGGTGACGCCGTCCTTGCCGGCCTTCATCATCGCGGCCTCGTCGCCGTTCCAGGTCTCGCCGTCGTGCAACCGCTTGCCGCCGATGGTCACGGAGCCATGCACGACGAAGATCATGCGCGGCAGCGCCGGCAGCGAAACGTCCGGCGAGCCGCCGGCGATGGTGTCCTCGAACAGGCGCAGCACAGGATGCATTGAACGTCCTTCCACTTTTCTTCGTTTCTATTTGAAAAACTCGAGCATAGCCTTCGCGGTCGCGTCCGGATTTTCCTCCGGCAGATAGTGTCCGCAGTCAATCGGGAAGCCGCGCACGTCGTCCGCCCATTCGCGCCAGGTCGCGAGCGGATCGGCCTCCGCCTCGCTCGGGATGCCCGCCGCGCCCCACAGCGCGAGCAGCGGGCAGGAGATCGTTTTCCCGGCGACGCGATCGGCCTCGTCATATTGCAGATCGGTCGTGCGGCCGGCGCGATAGTCCTCGCAGGTCGCGTGAATGCGCAGCGGATCGCTGAAAAACGTGCGGTAGTGTTGCAGCGCGCGCGGATCGAACACATCGAGCGACTTCGCCTTCGTGCCCGGCGCGGTCTTGCGATCCCAGAACGCCACCGGATCGCGGCCGATCGTTTCCTCGGGAAACGGCGCGGGCAGCGCGAGGAACGTCCAGTGCCAGATGCGGAAGGCGAGCTCGGCGTCGATGCCGTGCCACATGTCGTAAGTCGGCACGATGTCGAGCGTCGCAAGCTTTTCGAGGCGGCCCGGATGATCGAGCGCGAGGCGGTAGGCGACGCGCCCGCCGCGATCATGCCCCGCGAGGCGAAAGCGCACATGGCCGAGCGCTTCCATCAGCTCGACCATGCCCTTCGCCATTGAACGCTTGTCGTAGGGCGCGTGGTTGGCTTCCGCCTTCGGCACCGACGACCAGCCATAGCCCGGCAGGTCCGCAATCACGAGCGAGAAGTGCTCGGCGAGTGCGGACGCCACGCGGTGCCACATCACATTGGTCTGTGCGTAACCGTGCAGCAGAAGCAGCGGCGGGCCTTTCCCACCGGAGCGCGCGAACAGCTTTCCCGCGGAGGTGTCGATCCAGTGGGATTGGTAGCCGGGGAAGAGGTCGGCGAGATCGGGCATGGCGGCAGATTAGCACGCGCCACCACTCCACTGTCATCACCGGGCGCCCGCGAAGCGGCGTGACCCGGTGATCCAGCCTCTTCGCAAAATGATGGATCGCCGGGTCATAGGCGAGCGAAGCGACGCCGTCCTTCGGACGGCTACGCCCGGCGATGACAGCAGTGTGTGAGGAGCTACTTCCCTTTTTCCCGCGCAACCGCCTGCCAGCCGATATCCCGGCGGCAGAAGCCCTCCGGCCATTGGATGCGGTCGACCGCCTGATACGCACGCGCCTGTGCCTGCGTCACGTTCTTGCCGAGCGCGGAGACATTCAGCACACGCCCGCCGTTTGCGGTGATCTTCTGGCCGTCCTGCTTCGTCCCGGCGTGGAAAATCTCGACGCCTTCAACCTGCGAGGCGTCATACAGACCTTCAATCGTCGTCCCGCGCTTGTAGTCGCCCGGATACCCCTTCGCCGCCATCACCACCGTCAGCGCCGCGTCGGGATACCAGCGCAGGTCGAAATTCTTGAGCTGCCCATCGCGCGCCGCGATCAGCGCCGGCAGGAAGTCCGACATCAGCCGCAGCATCAGCACCTGCGTCTCCGGGTCGCCGAACCGCGCGTTGTATTCGATCAGCTTCGGGCCGTCCTTGGTGATCATCAGGCCGGCGAACAGCACGCCCTTGTAGGGCGCGCCCATCGCCTTCATCGCCCGCACGGTCGGAAGAATGATTTCGTCCATCGTACGCTTGGTGATCTCGTCGGTCATCACCGGCGCGGGCGAATAGGCGCCCATGCCGCCGGTGTTCGGCCCCGTGTCGCCGTCGCCGACGCGCTTGTGGTCCTGCGCCGAAGCGAGCGCGATGGCGTTCTCGCCGTCGCACAGCGCGAAGAACGACGCCTCTTCGCCTTGCAGGAACTCCTCGACGACAACCTCGGCTCCCGCAGCCCCCATGCCGCCGCTGAACATCATGTCCACCGCGGCTTCCGCCTCGGCGAGCGTCATCGCGACGACGACGCCCTTTCCGGCCGCGAGCCCGTCCGCCTTGATGACGATCGGCGCACCCTGCTGGCGCACGTAGTGCATCGCGGATTGGATATCGCTGAAGCGCTCATAAGCGCCGGTCGGAATGTTGTTCGCGCGGCACAGGTCCTTGGTGAAACCCTTGGAGCCCTCGAGTTGCGCCGCGTTTTTCGTCGGCCCGAACGTCTTGAAGCCCGCGGCTTCGAGATCGTCCACGATCCCCGCCACCAGCGGCGCTTCGGGTCCGACCACGACGAAGTCGATCGTTTTCTCCTTGCAGAAAGCGATCACCGCCGCATGGTCGGTGATGTCGAGCCCGACCAGCTCCGCCTCCTGCGCGATCCCGGCATTCCCCGGCGCGCAGTAGAGCTTATCGGTCAGTGGACTTGCCGCAATTTTCCAGGCCAGCGCGTGCTCACGGCCGCCCGATCCGAGGAGAAGGATGTTCATACGGCGGAAGAACTAGCACGACCCGCCCCGAATGCCCCAATTCCGACCCAAAGCGTCCACAGGTTGGCTCGACGGAAAGTTCCTCAGGTGGTTTTGTCCGAGTCATGCGAATCGCCGCCGTATCCGTTGCTTTGATCGCGGGCCTTTCCTTGCCCGCCGCGGCCGGCGATTACACCCTCGGCAACCGGCCCCAGGTCGTCTTCCCCAGCACGAGCGGCGCCGTGGTCCACGTCAGCCCGTTTCCGATGTCGCGCCGCTCCGCCGACGTATGGGGTTCGGACGCCTGCTGGCGCGCCTGCACCAGCCACGGCGCCTGGCGGCTCGATGCCTGCATGAATTCGGCCGGGCTTGACCAGAACGCCTGCCGCGCGGCGCTCGATGCCGACGACCGCGCCTGCCTGCGGTCCTGCCGGACCAACGCCGGCCCGCTCCTGAACATCACGAACTAGCGTCATTCGCTCACAAGTTATGCAGCGAGCGCTCTGTCGGCGCCCGCGTTCGCTGCGCTATTGTGACGGCCCTATGTTCGAGAAACTGGCCGCTCGCGTCCGCGAGAGCGAAATCGACCTCCGGCTGCTGATCCCGCTGATGCTGAGCACCGTCTTGGTGCAGATGGTCACCGCGATCGTCCGCATCACCACGTCCTACCGCGCCATCGAGCTCAACCTGTCGATCGCCTGGCTCGGCCTGATCGCCGCGGCCTTCGCAATCCTACCGATCTTCATCGCCGTCCAGGTCGGCCGCTACATCGACCGCGGCAACGACGCACGCACGGCCTGGGTCGGCGCCGGACTATTTCTGCTGGCCTGCGCGGGCCTCGCTTTCTGGTCATCGGTCGAAGGGCTGTTCGTCGCGACCACCGTCATGGGCATGGGCCATCTCTGCCTGATGGCGAGCCAGCAGATGCTCTGCGTGCGCGCTGCGGGCCCGCGCAGCATGGAGAACGTGTTCGGCAACTACATGGTCGCGGGCGCCATCGGCCAGGGCCTCGGTCCTTACGTCGTCGGCTGGGCCGGCAGTGGCGCGACCTTGCCGCCGACGCGGCTCCTGTTCATCATTGCGCTCGCGATCGCGGTGCTCTCCTTCATCGTGGTCCTCGCCATGCGGCCCGGCCGCGAGCGCAAGCACCAAGAAACCGCCGAAGAGATCGTTTCCGTCGGCACGCTGCTGCGCGTACCCGGTCTGCTCGCCGTGATCGTCGCCGGCATCGTGATGGTGTCGTCCTCCGACATCGTGCTGATCTACGTGCCGCTGCTCGGCGCCGAGCGCCACATCGACGTCAGCCAGATCGGTCTTCTGCTTACCATCCGCGCCGCATCCTCGATGGTCGCACGGCTCTCCTACGCGCGGCTGGTCGAGATGTTCGGCCGCATGCCGCTGATGATCGGCAGCACCGCGGCCTGCGCGCTCGCCTTCGCAGCGCTCGCGGCTCCGCTGTCGTTCTGGCCGATGGCGATTGTCATGGTGGTGATGGGAATGTCGTTCGGGCTCGCCACCACGCTGAGCATCACCATCACCGTGGACATGACCACCGCCGGCGCGCGCGGAACGGCGAACTCGCTGCGCATCATGGGCAACAGGCTTGGCCAGTTCGTCTTGCCGTTCGGCGCCGGCATCGTGGCAGCCGCCACGGGTCTCTCCGCCCTCCTCTTGGTGATGGCCGCCGCCATCGCCACATCAGCGGCGGCCATGCACTGGCAAAGGCCCCCCTCATGAAGCGTGGTAGTGTCGCCAACATGAACGAGTCGCAGGCCAACGTCGCGGAATTCACCGTCTCCGAGCTGTCGCAGGCTCTGAAGCGCACGGTCGAGGACGCTTACGGCTATGTGCGCGTGCGCGGCGAAATCTCCGGCTACCGCGGCCCGCATTCCTCCGGTCACGTCTATTTCCGCCTGAAAGACGACAAGGCAGTTCTCGAGGCCGTCATTTGGAAGGGCGTGTTCGGCCGCGTCCGCTTCAAGATGGAGGAAGGCCTCGAGGTCATCGCCGCCGGCAAGCTCTCGACCTTCCCCGGATCGTCCAAATACCAGATCGTCGTCGAGTCGCTGGAGCCTGCGGGCCTCGGCGCACTGATGGCGCTGCTCGAGGAGCGCAAGCGCAAGCTCGCCGCCGAAGGCCTGTTCGACGAAGCGCGCAAGCAGCTCATTCCCTATCTGCCGGAGACGATCGGCGTCATCACGTCGCCCACGGGCGCGGTGATCCGCGACATCCTGCATCGCCTGTCCGACCGCTTCCCGCGCCACGTCATCGTCTGGCCGGTGAAGGTGCAAGGCGAAGGCTCGGCCGAGCAGGTCGCGGCCGCCATCGACGGCTTCAACGCGCTGCCCGAAGGCGGGCGCATCCGCAGGCCGGATCTGCTGATCGTCGCGCGCGGCGGCGGCTCACTGGAGGACCTGTGGTCGTTCAACGAGGAGATCGTGGTCCGCGCCGCGGCGAACAGCATGATCCCGCTCATTTCCGCCGTCGGCCACGAAACCGACGTGACTCTGATCGACTTCGCATCCGACCGGCGCGCGCCGACGCCGACAGCCGCCGCCGAAATGGCGGTGCCGGTGCGCGCCGATCTGATCGCGGACATCATGAGCAAGGCGCGCCGGGCGCTGGCGTCGTGGAAGCGCGCGCAGGATCATCGCCGCACCGAGTTGCGCGCGGCGGCCCGAGCGCTTCCAAGTGCTGAAGACCTTCTTGCTGTCCCGCGCCAACGGCTCGATTCTTGCGCCGAACGCCTGCCACGCGCACTCCGCGCCAACGCACAGATCCATCACACGCAGTATTCGCGGGTTGCGAGCCGCCTCGCGCCGCAGCTTCTGCGTACCAATGTCGAACGCCGCCGTATCCGGCTGGATGCCTGCACGCAGCGGCTCGGCACCGCGCTCAAGACCTACAAGGAAACCCAGAACAACCGCATCTCGCGCGCACGCGACCGCGTCACCGCTCTCACCGAGCGTTCCGTCCGCGCCATGTCCGCGATGGCGACCGCGCGCGTGGCACGGCTGGAGCGTTCGTATCAGCTTCTGCGCGCCTTCTCCTACCAGAGCGTCCTCGACCGCGGCTTTGCGCTGGTGCGCGACGCCGCCGGCCATCCGCTGCGCGCCGCAGCCGCCGTGCAGCCGGGCATGAGCCTCGACATCGAATTTTCCGACGGCAGCGTCGGCGCCACCGCGAACGATGTGCGGCAGACCCGCAGCGCACCGGCCGCAAGCGCGCCGGCTCCGAAACCCGCCGCTAAGCCCAAGAAGCCCGGCGGCGGTGACCCCGGACAAGGAAGCCTGTTCGGATAAGCGCAGGCGGTGCTAACCTCTCCCTGCCTGGGGGAGCATCCGTGGCCGCGTCTGCGAAAAACAACGACCTCTTCGGCCATCCCCGCGGCCTCACTTATCTCTTCACCGTCGAAATGTGGGAGCGCTTCTCCTACTACGGCATGAAGGCCCTGCTGGTGCTCTACATGGTGAAGCACCTGCTGCATCCCGGCAGCGCCGAGAACGTGATCGGCCTCGCCACACTCAGGAGCGCGCTGGAATCGATCTTCGGGCCGCTCGGCGTGCAGCCGTTTTCCTCGCACATCTACGGGCTCTACACTGGTCTCGTTTACTTCACGCCGATCCTCGGCGGCCTGCTCGCTGACCGCGTGCTCGGCCAGCGCCGCACCGTCGTGCTCGGCGCGGCACTGATGGCGCTCGGGCACTTCCTGATGGCCTTTGAGTCCCTGTTTCTCCTCGCCATCACCGTGCTGATCCTCGGCAACGGCGCGTTTAAACCGAACATCTCGACGCAAGTCGGCACGCTTTATGCGCCGGGCGATCCGCGTCGCGACCGCGCCTTCTCGATCTTCTACGTCGGCATAAACCTCGGCGCATTCTTCGCGCCGCTGGTGAGCGGCACGCTCGGCGAGGAACTCGGCTGGCACTACGGCTTCACCGCAGCCGGCGTCGGCATGACCATCGGACTCGGGATCTACCTCTGTGCCTCACGCACGCTGCCGCCGGACGTGCACAGCCGCGTCACCGCCGAAGAGGCCGCAAAGCCGTTCAGCCGCGACGAATGGCGGGCGATCGGCGCGCTCCTCCTGCTGACGATCCCCACGACCTTCTTCTGGGCGACCTACGAGCAGCAGGGCAACACCATCGCGCTGTGGGCCGACGAATTCACCGACCGCACCATCAATCTCCTGATCTGGAGCGGCCAAATCCCGGTCACCTGGTTCCAGGCGTTCAACCCGTTCATGATCTTCGCCTTCACGCCGTTCCTGCTGATGGTGTGGCGGGCGCAGGCTGATCGCGGCCGCGAGCCGTCCACCGTCACCAAGATGGCGTTCGGCTGCTTCGGCGTCGCGCTCGCGAACCTCATTCTGCTGGCCGCGGCGTTCAGCGCAGGCGGTGGCAAGGCGAGCTGGCTCTGGCTCACCGCCTATTTCGTCGTGCTGACCATCGGCGAGCTTTATATCTCGCCGACCAGTCTCTCGCTCGTCACGAAAGTAGCGCCCGCCCGCGCCGTCTCGATGATGATGGGCATCTGGCTCGCGACGAGCTTCACCGGCAACTTCGCCGGCGGCTATCTCGGCAGCTTCTGGTCCAGCATGGACAAGGTCCGCTTCTTCCTGATGATCGCGATCATCGCGGCGCTCGCGGGCTGCACGATTCTCCTGTTCGTGCGCCCGCTGCGCGCCGCGCTGAGGCAGTGACAGCGATCCGTCACTTCGCCTTTTGGATCTTCATCACCGTGAACTGGCCGTTGACCTTCTCCGGCTCGAACTTCACCTTGTCGCCGGCCTTCACGGCCTTAAGCATGGCGGGATCGTTGGCGCGATAGACCATCGTGTGGTCCTCGTTCATGTCGAACTGCTTCAGCGGTCCGTGCTTGATCGTGATCTTGCCGGCCGACTCGTCGACCTTGGTGACCTGTCCGTCGACCAGCGCGGATTGCGCCGCAGCCATCGTGCCGGACAGTGCGAGAGCCAGAGCCGCAGCGAAAAACGTCTTTCTCATTTCAGTTCTCCTGTGATTTCCATTCACTTCACGATGACCTTGCCCACCATCCCCGCCTCGGAATGACCGGGGATGAGACACGCGAACTCGAACTCGCCGCGCTTGGTGAACCGCCAGACCAGTTCGCCCTTGGTGAACGGCGAGAGCCGCTTGGCATTCGGGTCGTCGTGCTCCATCTCGGGATTCTTTTTCATTTCTTCGGCATGCTTGCGGTTTTCCGCCACCGTCGCGAGCACGAACTCGTGGTCGTAGGTGCCGACATTGTCGAGGACGAAGCGGACCTGCTCGTTCCGCTTCACCTCCACGAGCGCCGGCTCGAACGACATCTTCTTTCCGTCGTCGAGCATCTTCACGAGCACGGTCCGCGCTGGTTTTTTTGGATCGCCGGGCGCACCGGCGGAAAAGTGCCCGTCGTGGCTCAGCGCCGGCGCGCCGGATAGCGCAAGCGCCGCGACGGCGGCGAGCGAAGCGGTAACGATGGATCGTTTCATGGCTAGTCTCCCGTTGTTTAATGATGGCCGCCGTGCTGGCGGGGTTTCACCACCTGCACGTCGATGCTTGAGGGTTTGGAAGGCGCGGGATCGGCGCGGCGCGGCGGCGGGCCCGCATTGTTCGGGACTTCATAGGCAACCGTGCCCGGCGGATGTTGGTACCAGCCAGGATCCTTGTAGTCGTTCGCGGCGATGCCTTCGCGCACCTTCACCACCGAGAACATGCCGCCCATCTCCAGCGGGCCGAATGGACCGAAGCCGGTCATCATCGGCAGCGTGTTGTCGGGCAACGGCATTTCCATCTCGCCCATCTCCGCCATGCCGCTCGAACCCATCGGCATGTAGTCGGGCACCAGTTTCTTGATGCTGCGGCCGAGGTCGCGCTTCTGCACGCCGATGAACGTCTTCACGTTGTGGCCCATGGCGTTCATCGTGTGATGCGACTTGTGGCAATGGATCGCCCAGTCGCCCGGCACATCCGCGACGAAGTCGAAGGCGCGGATCGAGCCGACCGGGACGTCGATCGAAACCTCGGGCCAGCGCGCGCTTTCCTGAACCCATCCGCCGTCCGTGCACGACACCGAGAAGTGGTAGCCGTGCATGTGGATCGGATGATTGGTCATCGTCAGGTTCGCCGACCTGACGCGCACGCGGTCGCCCTTGCGCACGACGAGATGGTCGATGCCGGGGAAGACCCGGCTGTTCCATGTCCAGAGGTTGTGGTCGAGCATCGTCATGACCTTCGGCACATAGCTGCCGGGGTCGATGTCGTAGTTGTTCATGACGAAGACGAAGTCGCGGTCCACGCGCATGAACTTCGGATCGCGCGGATGGACGATGAACGAGCCCATCATGCCCATCGCCATCTGCACCATCTCGTCGGCGTGCGGGTGGTACATGAACGTGCCGCTTTTCTTCAGCTCGAACTCGTAGACGAAGGTCTTGCCCGGCTGGATGTGCGGCTGCGTGAGCCCACCGACGCCGTCCATTCCGCACGGCAGCAGCATGCCGTGCCAATGGATCGTCGTGTGCTCGGGCAGTTTGTTGGTGACGAAGATGCGCACCTTGTCGCCCTCGACCGCTTCGATGGTCGGGCCCGGTGACTGGCCGTTGTAGCCCCACAGATGCACCTTCATGCCGGGCGCGAACTCGCGCACGACGGGTTCGGCGACCAGATGGAACTCCTTCCAGTCGCCGTTCATCCGCCACGGCAGCGTCCAGCCGTTCAGCGTCACCACCGGCTGATAGTCCGGCCCGCTCGACGGATAGAGCGGCGGCTGCATCGTCGCCGTCTCCGTCGTCGCGGCTTCCGGAATGGCAGCCGCCTGGACGCGGCCGCTCACAGCGGCAGCGCCCGACAACACGGCGGCGGAACCGAGAAAACCTCTCCGAGAAAGCATGCTTGCTCTCCTTTGCTTCAATGGGCCGCGGCTTCGCCGGAGACGGCGGCCGCGGGCGAAGATGCGCTCGCGACCTCTCCTCCGGGGCTTCCGGCGGCGATGGCGACGAACAGGTTGGTGTGGGCGAGCCAAAAGTCGCGATGCGCTTCGATCGCTGAGCTGGTCGCCGCGATCCGCTGCCGCGCTTCCGCGAGCAACGAGAACACGTCGATCTGCATCGCGTTGTAGCGAAGCATCGTCTCGTCCGAGATGATCTTGCGGAGCGGCAAGACCTCGCGCTGGTAGTGCGACGCAACGTCGTAGGCCGAGCGATAGATGCGATAGGCGTCGCGCGCCTCCGACCGCACGTTGACAGCCTTCTGCGTCAGCAGATTCACCGCCTCCATGTAGGTCTGCTCGGCCTCGCGGACGCGAGTCTCGCCGAAGTCGAACAGCGGGATCTGGAAATCAACCTCGATGCCGCGCTCGCGGATCTTGCTGCCGTCCGGATCGCGCGTGGTTTTGCCGACGCCGCCCACCTCGAGAAGATTGATGAAGCGCGTTGCCTGCGTCAGCCCGTAGGATTTGGCCAACATCTGCACGTCGATCCGCGCGATTTGCAGATCGACTCGACGGCGCACCGCCTCCGTCTCGACGAACGGAAGCGTCTGCACCCGCCGCGGCAGCGCAGGCAGCGCACCCGCGAGCTTGAAGTCGAGGTCCGCGCCCCACAGGCCGAGCGCGCGGATCAGGCGTTCGCGCTCGCTCTCCGCGCGCTGCTTTGCGGTTGCAACCTGCGTGGTGATGTCGGCGTAGAACACCTGCTCGCGCGCCTGATCGAGCTTGTTGAGTGCGCCGGTCTCGCCGAGGCGCTTGGTCAACTGCGCTGCGGCCTCCGCGGCCGACTGCGCCTGCGTCAGGAACCCCGTCAGTTCGCGTGCTGCGACCGTGCGATAGTAAGCGCGGCGCGCCTCGGTCGCGACACGCAGTGTCTCCGCGACGGCGCGAAGCTGCGCCTGGCGGAAGCGTTGCGATGCGATCTCCGCCCGCGCGGGCAGCGTCGCCAGCGCAAGGATGTCAGCAACGATCCGGCGCTCGACCTCCAGCTCGCCGCCACCGGAGATTCGCGACAGCGACAGCACCGGATTGGGCGGCAGGCTCGCCCGCACCGCCCGCGCCTGTTCGGCGCCGAGTTCGTTGTAGGCCGCTTGCAGGCCGCGGTTGTTCAACAGCGCGATCTGCACCGCCGCATCCGCTGTCAGCGGACGCCTCAGCAGGCTTGTCACCGATGTCTTGGCCGCTCGCGCATCCTCCTCGCTTCGGATGGCGACGGCGTCCTTGTTGAGCTCCCGGCTTGCAAAGGCGGTCACCGACGCGGTGCCGCCGTCGGGCGAGAGCGTCTGGCATCCCGCGAGCAGCAATGACGTCGCCGCCGTCAGTGCAATTCTGCCGCTGGCGCGGCGCTTCAATTCGATACGCATCGGCCCCTCACTGCTTCGGCTGCGGAGCGACGCGCTCGTTCTGCTCACGCCAGGACGATGGCTCGACTGGGCGTTGGCTCGAATAGCGCTCGAACGCCGATTGATAAGCAGCGACGGGAACCCGAACGTGCGGATCGGATGGATCCGCACTCGCGACGGGAGGCGCACTCGCACACGATGCGACAAGCGCAGCCAGACATAGGCCAAAGACCGCCCGCGACAGCGGGACGCTGAACGACAAACCGGACAACATTGTCATCTCCGAATCCAAACAGACGACACCCCGCTCCACGCGTTGGAGCGAAGGCGACGATCCGCGTCACTTGCGCAACGCGGTCAGATTCAGGCGATGAGCTTGGGTATTCCGGGATCGACCGGCGACGAGGTGCCGGTGAAGACGTCACGCTGGAGCGTGAACGCGACGGCGTGCGCTTCGAACGCCGTCATCGAAGGCGCCGGCGGCATCGCACCGGAGATGGTGCAGATGCTGCAGCACTTGCCGCATTCGTGGTTGTTCGATGCGGGCTTGCCGTTGTCATCGGCGGTTTGATCCGCAGCCGCATGATGCTGCGAGCCAAGGCTGTGTGAGGGATGGCTGTGCGAGGCATGGTCGTGCGACGCTTGATCGTGCGCGGCGTGGCCATGCGCGCCGTGATTTTGCGCACCATGATCCTGCACCTGTACAGCCACTGGAACCGGCTGCTGCGCCGCCATGCAGTGACGCCAAGCCGACCCGCTGGCGACGAACGCCAGCGCGACGGACCAGACGAATACAATGCGGAACAGATGACGCATCGGGATGAGATTACCGGAACCGGAACCGGTGCGCCAGTTCGGCAGGCATTTCGCCGCAGAGGTGTTCGCAGCAAACTTAACGCTGCATTTCGTTACCGTTTCAGCCACTCCGGCACGCGTTTGAGCGCATCCGCGCGCGCCGCCGCATTTGTGCCACTATGGATGCGGCCCGAACCATCCACAGAGAAGGCGTAGCCGCTGCGCTCCTGAACCTGCCGGCTCGGATGGTCGAAGTCGTGATACGCGCCGGGATAGACGTGCACCAAGGCCCGCGCGCTGCGCCCGCGCGCACCGGCCACCATCTGCTGGCAGACCGCCGCCGATCCCACCTCGTCCCCGCTGCCGATCAGGATCAGCGTCGGAACCCGCGCCGACCATGCGGTGGCGTTGAGCCGCGCACAACCGGGGTAGATCGCCACCGCGGAGCGGAAGTCGTTCGGCTCCACCGCACCACCCGGCTTCGGACGCACCGTCCACAGCGCGGTGATGCCGCCGCTCGACCAGCCGAGGAGCGAGATGCGGCTGCGCTCCGCCCAAGCCTGCGCGGCAAGCCACACCCGCGCGGCGTTTGCGTCGGTGACCCGTTCGACGGCCATCCGCGCGGCGCGGCCGCGCGTGCGGCATTGATTGCCGAGACCCCGCGCGCCGTAGCTGTCGGGGAAGATCAGCGCAAAACCTTGCGTCACCAGCCGCTGGGCCCAGTCGCGATAAACGGCGCGGACCGTGCCCGACGAATTGTAGAGTCCGCCGCAGCCGTGCAGCGCCACCACCGCCGGAAACGGCCCCGCTCCTTCGGGCCGGTATAGGACGCCCTTGAGCTTGTTGTCGCCCGCCGGAATCTCGACCGGCTCCGGGGCGGCCGCGGCCCAGGCCTTGTCCATCAAAGTTTGGCCCGTGAAGGCCGTAACGGCGGCGATCAGAGCGAAAAGGAAACGCATAGGGCCGGAAACCGCTCGTAAGACGCTGCAAATACTAGCATGAGTTGAAATTCGATGGGCGGCCATGCGAAATCGCGCTATGGGTTTAACGTCCGGCCCCGAACGATTATCTTGCCGGGCACCGGGTCGCAAACACCGCAGGCCGAAAAGTCATCCCCGTCACGGAGCTTTGATGTGCTGAACCGCTACGATCGTCCATCGCCGATGGCGGGAGAGGCCGAGCTGAAATACCTCGATGGGGATTTCCGCATCGTGCGGCCGGGGGCGTTCGTGCGTTGCGCAGTGACCGGCATCCCGATTCCGCTGGAAGAGCTGAAATACTGGAACGTCGACCTCCAGGAACCCTATTCAACGCCGGAAGCGGTGCTGAAGCGCTTGCACCCGCAGGCGGCCAAATAAGCGGCCAAGTAGGCCTATTCACTTCACCTTCGACAGCACGAGATCGCGGAACGCGGTCTCTTCGGCGATCTTCAGCGTCACCGGCAGTGTGCGCGCAGCGGCAGCAAGCGCCGCAAGATCGGGCTCGCCCACCATGCGGGCCATGTCCTTCTCGGTGGTGACGAGTGTGAGCTCGTGCTCCTCCGCGCGCGCGATCAGAGCGGCCGCTTCGTCCTTCCGATAGCGGTGATGATCGGGAAACGCGCGGCGCTCGGCCACATCGATGCCTGACGCTGTGAGCGTCGCGAAGAATTTTTCCGGATCGCCTATCCCCGCGAAAGCCAGCACCTGGCTGCCTTGGAGTGCCGCGAGCACCGCCGCGTCCGGCTCCAGACCGCCGCGAAACATCGGCAAACCTCGCCTCTCCGCTTTGGCGACAATGTCCTGCGCGCCTTCAATCGGTCCCATCATCAGCACCGCCTGCGCACGCGCGAGCTGCGGCTTCAGCGGCGCGCGCAGCGGACCTGCCGGAAACACGCACGCGTTGCCGACGCCGCGCCGGCCATCGACCACGACAATGGAGAGGTCTTTCGTGAGCGATGGATTCTGGAACCCGTCGTCCATCACGATCACGTCCGCGCCGGCAGCCTTCGCCATCTCCGCGCCAACGACGCGGTCGCGTGAGATGATCGCCGGCACTGCGCGCGCAAGCAGCAACGGCTCGTCGCCGACATCCGCCGCACGATGATGCGCCGCATCGACCCGCACCGGACCTTCGAGCGTGCCGCCATAGCCGCGGCTCAGCACGAACGGATTTTTCCCGGCGCCGCGCAGCAGCGCGGCGACCGCAAGCGCGGTCGGCGTCTTGCCCGCGCCACCAACGGTCAGATTGCCGATGCAGATGACCGGAACGCCGACGCTGCGGCCCGGCTGCTGCATGCGCCGCTCCGCGATGCCGCCGTAGATCGCCGCGGCCGGCGCCAGCATCCTGGCGACCAGGCTTTCGGGGTACCACCAGAAGGCGGGATCACGCATCGGCCTTATGCATCTCCCTTATGCATCGCTCGGCCGCCCCTCGAGGCGGAATTGCATCAGATAAGGATCGAGCGCCGACACGGTCCGCTCCAGCGCGCCGGTGAGCACGTCCATCGACCGTATTCCCTTTTCGGCAACGGCGGTGCGCGCATCATCGTCCTTGAGCCACGCGCCGATGCGCACGGCCATCTTGCTGGCGTCGGACACCATCTCCGCGCCGCCCGCAGCGTCGAGCTCGGAATAAATTTCAGCGAAGTTCGACACGTGCGGCCCGTGCATGATCGCGGCCTTCAGCTTCACCGCCTCGATCGGGTTCTGTCCGCCGTGCGGCACCAGCGAGCCGCCCATGAACACGATCGGCGCGAGCCGGTAGATCAGGCCAAGCTCGCCGAGCGTGTCGGCGATGTAGACCTCGGTCAGCGGATCGGGCAGTTCGCCGCGCGAGCGCCGCGCCGAGTTCAGCCCCGCCTGCCGCGCGATCTCGGTGATGCCGGAGCCGCGATCGGGGTGGCGCGGCGCGATGATGGTCATCAATCCGGGGAACGAACCCTTGATGCGGCGGTGCGCATCGACCACGGCGGTCTCCTCGCCCGGATGCGTGGACGCCGCGGCGATCACCGGACGCTTGCCGATCGCCTCCTTCAGCGCCTTGAGCTTCGCCTCGTCGGCGGGCGGCGCGGGAACGTCGAGCTTGAGATTGCCGGTCGTCGTGATGCGCGGCGCGCCGAGCCCCGCGTAGCGCGCACCGTCGTCGGCGGATTGCGCGAGACACAGATCGAACTTGCTCAACAGCGTCGCGATGGTGCGCGACGCCCACTTCCAGCGCTTGAACGAGTTTTCCGACAGCCGCCCGTTGATCAGGATCAGCGGGATGCGCCGGTCGGCGCTGGTCATGATGAGGTTCGGCCACAGATCGGACTCGATGAACAGCCCGAGGCTCGGTTTCCAATGATCGAGGAAGCGCTCGACGAATTTCGGCACATCGAGCGGCACGAACTGATGGATCACGTCCGGCGGCAGGCGCTTCTCCGCGATCCCCGCCGACGTCACCGTGCCCGAGGTCACCAGCACCGTGAAATCGCGCGAGCGGATACGCTCGATCAGCGGCAACACCGCGGTCAGTTCGCCGACGCTCGCGCCGTGCACCCACACCAGCGGACCGGGCGGACGTTCGAGCTTGCTCTCGCCGCGCCGCTCCGGCAGGCGCACGGCGTGCTCCTTGCCGCGCTTGAGCCGCCGCTTGAGCAGCATGTCGGCGAACGGCGCGCCGGCTCGCGTCAGCAAACGATAGGCGCGCAGCGGGAACGGCAGGCGCTTAGCCACGCGCGCCCCCAGCTTTTTCTTCGACCAAGCTCTTGCCTTCGGCGAGATCATAAGCGCGCTGCGTCACAGCATTCATCGCCTGCTCGATCTGCACGCGGATCGCCTCGAGCTGCGCGTCGTCGGCGTCGCGCGGCACGCGGATCGGATCGCCGACCACGCGGCCGCCGTGGCTGAACGGCAGGTTGATCGTGGAGCGGTCCCAATTTCTCAGCACATGCCGCCGCCTTGTCGCGATCGCCATCGGATAGATCGGCCGGCCGGACAGTTGCGCAAGCTTGACGATGCCGAGGCCGGCGACCCTAGACACCTTCGGAACATCCGCCGTGACCGCGAGATTGTAGCCGTCCTCAAGCGCCCTGAGCATCTCATGAAAGGCGGTCACGCCGCCTTTCTTATGGAAATCGGTCCCGTGGGTGCCGGAGCCGCGGATTGTCCCGGTGCCGAGCCGTTCCGCCGTCAGCGCGTTCATCTCGCCGTCGCGATGCATCGACACCAGCACCTTGGCGCGGTGATGCGGCTTGCGGATGAACGGCATCAGGAAATGCTGGCCGTGCCACATCGCAATGATGATCGGCATTTCCGGGTCAATGCGCGAATAGATGTCGGCCGGCTCCGTCACGAAGCGGGTCGTATTCCAGACAAACTTGAGATAGCTCGCAGCCACGAACGCGACGCTCTGCTGCACCCAGCGCGCACGCGCAATCCGCCTGGATGACAGCAGCCGCAACGGTCTCGTCCCTGTTAGTGCGACGCGGGGCCGGTGGCGTCGGGATCGAGCAGCCGGTGCAGATGCACGATGAAGTAGCGCATCTGGGCGTTGTCGACGGTCTGCTGCGCCTTGCCCTTCCAGGCGGCGTAGGCGGTCGCGTAGTTCGGATAGAGGCCGACGATCTCGACCTTGCTCAAATCCTTGAATTCCGTGCTGTCCAGCGCGCTCAGCTCGCCGCCGACGACCAAATGAAGAAGCTGTTTCTGTGGAGTGGACATCGTCTGATTTCCCTGCGTTCAACGTGCCCGGCGCTCACGTCCGGAACCCTACGATTCCGGCCAAACCACCGTATCACGCCGCCTGCTTCACCCAATCGATGAGCACCGCATGCCGCCCGCGCCCAGCCGCCACCAGCATGCCGTGGACGGGCTCAGGCTTGTTGTAAATCAACGGCTTACCGTCGAGCCCGGTGATTGCCCCGCCGGCTTCGTGCACCAAAAGATCGGCAGCCGCAAGGTCCCAGTCGTGGCCGGTACCGCCGGCGATGGCGCCGTCCAGCTCGCCGGTCGCAACCCGCGCGATGCGCAGCGCGAGCGAGTGAATCCGGGGCATGGGAACCAGCCTGGGATGGCGTTGCGCGAGCCATTCCAGGATGCGCTTGGGGCCGCCGAGCTTGGCGCCATCGAGATCGGCTCCATCGCTCGCCGCTATCGGCTGGTCGTTGCGGGTGGCGCCGCCGCCCGCGGTCGCCATGAACATCTCGTTTGTGACAGGCGCGAACAGCGCAGCGATCGTGGGACGGCCCTCTTCGACCAAGGCCGCAGAGATCGTCCAATCTTCGCGTTCCGCGATAAAAGCGCGCGTGCCGTCGATCGGATCGACCACCCACACCCGCCGCGCGCCGATCCTTGTCGGGTCGTTCTCGCTTTCCTCCGACAGCCAGCCGTCGCCGGGCCGGAGCAGATGGGCATGCAGGATATCGTTCGCCGCGATGTCCGCTTCGGTGACCGGCGAGTCGCCCTCGCCCTTGGTCCATTTCTTGAGCGGGCTTTTGTAGAACTTGAGCGCAACCGCGCCCGCCTCCTTCACCGCCACGGCGAGCCGCGCGGCATCGTCTTGGCGCGCTTCTTGGCGGGATGGTGACAGCTCAGACACCCGCAATGGTCAGTCCTTCGATGCGAATCGTCGGCGCGTTGGTGCCGTAGCGGAATTCGAGATCGTTGCCGGGCGTCAGCGACTTGAACATCTCGAGCAGATGTCCCGCGATGGTGACTTCACTCACCGCATAGGTCTTCTCGCCGTTCTCGATCCAGAAGCCGGCGGCGCCGCGGCTGTAGTCGCCAGTCACGCCGTTGACGCCCATGCCGATCAGGTCGGTGATGTAGAAACCGTCCTTGATATCCGCGATCAGCTCTTTCGGGCTCTTCGCGCCCGGCTCCATGTGCAGGTTGGTCGGCGCGGGCGATGGCGTCGAGGACGCGCCGCGCGAGGCATGACCCGTGGTCGTCATCTTCAATTCGCGCGCGGTCGCGCAATCGAGCAGCCAGGTCTTCAACACGCCGTCGTCGATCAGCTTCATGCGGATGCCGGCGACGCCTTCGCCGTCGAACGGATGCGAGCGCAAGCCGCGCGGCCGGTGCGGATCGTCGATGATGTTGATGCCGCTCGCGAACAATTGCTCGCCAAGCTTTTCTCTCAGGAAGCTCGTCTTGCGCGCAATCGACGCGCCGTTGATCGCACCGGCGAGATGTCCGATCAATGTGCCCGCGACGCGCGGGTCGTACACTACCGGCACCTTCCGGGTCGAAACCTTGCGCGGGTTGAGTCGCGCCACCGCGCGCTCACCCGCGCGACGACCGATCGTTTCCGGCGCTTCGAGATCCGACGCATGCAGCGCCGACGTGTAGTCGTAGTCGGTCTCCATGCCAGTGCCCTCGCCGGCAATCGCCTGCATCGAGACACCGTGACGTGAGCCCAGATAAGAACCGGAGAAGCCGTTGCTGGCGATCAGCACCATGCCGCCGATGCCGGCCGACGCCGACGCACCGCCCGACTTGCTGACGCCCTTCACCGCGCGGCCTGCCTCTTCGGCGACGCGCGCCATCTTTTCGAGCGCGGCGGTGTCCGGCAAATTCTTGTCGACCAGATCGAGATCGGGCCACGACTTCGCAAGCTGCGACTCGTCGGCTAAGCCCGCATAGGGATCTTCCGGCGCTACCTTCGCCATCGCCACCGCACGCTCGGCCAATGCCTGAATGCCGTCGGTCGCCATGTCGTTGGTGGAAACCACCGCCTGCCGCTTCCCGACCAGGACGCGGAGGCCCATGTCGTTGCCCTCGGAGCGCTGGGATTCCTCGACCGCGCCGTCGCGCACCTCGACCGATTGCGACACCGAACGCATCGCCACTGCGTCGCACGCGTCCGCGCCCGCGGCGCGCGCGGCCTTAACGAGCCGCTCGGCGAGCGCGGTCAGTGCGGATTGGTCGAACAAGGTATCCATGCGGTAACTCTGGTTTAGGGGGGCCAACCTGACGTGACAAGGCTCAGATAAGCCGATTCTACGCGGTTTCGAGAGCGATCCGGAAAAATGCGAAGCATCGTGGAAACGCCTCGTCAATCATGTGCATCAACGCCTTTTCTCTGAACGCCGATTAACCGCGTCCTTTAAGTGGATTCCGACGCCTCTCCGGCATGATCGCGTCCATGATCGGGCAAACAAAAAACGCCCGACAGGGGAAGGTTTGAGGCGTCAAATATGGGTGCCAACAGGGCCCCCGGGTCGAGCCGCGCGTTGCGGCTCGACCCGTACGCTCTCCCGGTGCGCTACACGGCGCGCGACGGCGGACGGGCGGATGGGCAGGTTCGTGAGATCGAGTTGGATCGCGAGCGCGTCACGCTGAAACGCGCGGTCAGCGGCATTCGCATGAATGTCGGCGTGCCGGTTGCGGCGTTCCGCGGCGTGACGCTGCGTCTCCTCCCCGAAGAGGGCGAAGAGCCCGCGGCCATCGCCATCGTCCTCGAACACACCGATCCCGGCCTCTCCGTGCCGGTGTATCTCGCGACCGAGGCCGAAGACGCTTCCGCGATCTGGAAGTCATGGTCGCGCGTGCTCGGCCTGCCGCTGCTCGTCGATGAGGGCGACGGCACGTTGCGCGAGCCGTTCCAGCGCCTTGGCCGGATGACGGTCAGCGCCGCGAAGCCGCGCCGCCGCCGCCGCGCGGCGATCAAGTGGCGGCGTCCGTCGATTCTGATGCGGCGCAAGCCCGGCCGTCCGGCGTCGGAGCTAACGGTCTATCGCGGCGAGCACGAGATCATCGCGCGGAACTAGCGTCGCGATCGCGTCACGCATCGGACCATCCCGATACCGCTGCGCACCGTCTACGTATTCATCCTCACTGCACCGCCCCGCACAGCAGCAGATTGTACTGGCGAAGCGCAGGTCGAGCAGCGCGACGGCACGTCACGACTTTCGACGAGGAGCGAACCAAAGGAGCGAGTCCGTGGACACCATCGATCGCCGCAACGCATTGAAGAGCATCCTCGGTGGCGCAGCAGCCATCGGCTTGGGCGTGGCCTTGAGACCGAGCGTGGCAGAGGCCGCGCCGATCGCCTTGGAAAAGGACCTCGCCGCCAAAGTGGATCGGCCCGTCGAACAGGCTCAATGGGGCCCCGGTCCCGGACCCGGATGGGGAGGTCCCGGCTGGGGAGGCCCGCCACCCCGGCGTCGGCGGCGTTGGGTCTGCTGGTGGCATAGAGGCCGGCGCGTGTGCGGTTGGCGGTACTGGTAGTCGCGGCACCGCATCCTGATCGCCGCGAAGGCTGCGAACGCGAGGTCGTTGCGCGAAATTGACCGCACTATCCGCCGCACAGCATAACGGGCGGTCACCGCACGCATTCCGTCGCGTCCGGAATTGGGCTACCAACATCGTGCTCAATTCGTGGGTGCGGTGAATGGTGGCGCTGGAACAACTTCGCTTTGTGAGATTGCGGCCCGACGACCTCGCACAGGCCGCCGATTTCGCAACGCGCGTTCTGGGTCTTGAGCCGGTCGACCGCACGCCGGAGGTCGCAACCTTCCGCTCCGATTATCGGGATTACACGCTCGCGTTCGGTCAGACCCACGTGCCGTCGGTGGGATTTGAAGTCCGCTACTCCAGCGATCTCGACGCCGCGCAGAAGGCCCTGGGCGATCTCGGCCTTCAGACCGGCCGCGGCACCGCCGCGGACTGCGCGTCGCGCAAGGTCAAGGACGTGGTCTGGTTCACCGACTTCAGCGGCAACCGGTTCGAGCTGGTGGTGCGTCCGCTGAACTCCGGCTGGCGCTATTTCCCGAGCCGCGACGCCGGCATTCGCGGCCTCGCCGATGTAGTGATCCGCTCCACCAACGTCGAGAAGGATCTCGCGATCTGGACCGATGTGTTCAGCAACGCGAAAGTTCGCGACTGGGCCGGTGACGCGGCCTATGTCGGTTTCGACGACGCGCATCATCGCATCGCCTTCTTTCCGGCGGAGAAGCCCGGCATCCTCGCGGTCGAATACGCGGTCGAGGATTTGAACCTGCTGATGCGCAATCACTATGTCCTCCGCGATTTGCAGATCCCCGTTGTGCATGGGCCCGGACGGCGTCCGGCGTCGGATCAGTTGTTTCTCACCTTCGCAGGGCCCGCCGATACGCTCTTTAGTTTTGTCGCGGAAGGCGCGACGATGAGCCCCGCGCACCGCGCCCGCCAGTTCCCCTCGGGCCCCGAGGGTCTGTGCGGATGGGGCAGCGACTGCCGCGTCAAGGAATTCAACGCGCTCGCGAAAGGGCGAGACCGATGATCAAGCTTCAGGATGTCTCCTACGTGCGCCTCGGCACCGCCGATCTCGACGGCGCGACCACCTTCGCCACCGAATATCTCGGTCTGGAAGTTTCCTACCGGTCGAAAGACTCGGTCTATCTCAAGTCCGACCAGCGCGAGCACACGCTCTGCTATTTCGCGGGCTCGCCTGCGGATCAGTGCGCGGCCTTCGAAGTGTCCGAGCGCTCCGATCTCGATGCCGCCGCAGCCGAACTCGAAAAGCTCGGCCATCGCGTGCGCGTCGGCACGAAGCAGGAAGCGGAGCTGCGCCAGGTGCGCGACTTTATCGCCTTCCAGGACCCGACCGGCAACAACATCGAGCTGGTGTGGCGTCCGGCGATGGGCACGCGCCGCTATCACGGCGAGCGCGACGCCGGCATCACCGGCTTCAGCCACATCGGTCTGTGCACCACCGACGCCGTGCGCGACGAGGAATTCTGGACCAAGGTCTGCAACGCGCGGGTGAGCGACCGCATCGGCGACGCGGCGCTCCTTCGCATCGACGAGGTTCACCACACCATCGCGCTGTTCCCGACCAACCGCGCCGGCATCCAGCACATCAACCATCAGGTCGAGTCCGGCGACGACGTGATGCGCTCGTTCAAGTTCCTGTCGGACCGCCAGGTGCCGATGGTGTTCGGGCCGGGACGGCATCCGACCTCATCGGCGAAGTTTCTCTATTTCGAAGGCCCCGACGGCATGGTGTTCGAATATTCGTCCGGCGTGCGTGAGATCGCGGACGAACTGCTCTACCGCGAGCGTCAATTGCCGTTCGAGCCGAAGGGCTTCTGCGAATGGGGCGCGAAGCCGGAGATCAAGGAATTCCGGAACTAAGGTGGGCGCCCCAGGGCGTGCTCAATCCGGGCTACCGCTATGTCCTCGCCACGAGCAGTTCCTCCGCATTGAGCGGCGGACGCAGGCCATCCGTTCTGCCCGCAAAATAGCGCTGGGTTAGATCGGCCGCCGAGACATGCTGTGCTTCTCGAAAGCCGGCGTCGCGAGCCAGTGCCACGATCTCCGCGGGCGTGAAGAAACTGATGAAGGGCGTCCCGCTTGCTCGCGCCCCCTTCGCCGCCATCTCCAGCCCGGGCCTCACCTCGGCGTCCGCCAATTCCAGCGGAAGCAGGAACGTCATGGCGAGTGTCGATCCCGGCGCAAGCGCCGCAACGTCGCGCAGCGTCGCCGCGTTCGCTTCCTTGGTGAGATACATGCTGACGCCCGTGGACACGACGATAGCCGGCTTGCCAGCGTCGAAGCCGGCCGCCGCGAGTCCGTCCCGCCAGGATGCGCCCGCCTCGAAATCGATCGGTACGAAACGCAGCCAATCCGGGACACCGAAGCCGAGCTCGATCAAGCGCTGACGCTTCCACGCCTGCGGGCCGGGTTGATCAATCTCAAAAATCTTGAGGCGCGACGCGATCTCCGGCCTCCGCTGCGCGAAGCTGTCCAGGCCGGCGCCGAGGATGACGTATTGGCTCACTCCGAGGCTGGCTTGTTCCACAACAAGGTCTTCGATGAAGCGGGCGCGGCCGACGATCGAGGCGCGAAACGGTCGTGTGAATTGCGGATCCATGTCGCCGCGAGCAAGCCAGCCTTCACCCGGGGCCAGCAGCTTGAGGCCGATCTCGTCGTCCAGCACATGCGGCGCGGAATCCACCGCGACATGCAGCGCACGCCACAACGCAACCCGCGCGGCCGTGCTCTCCGGCGCAACAACTTGCTTGTCATTCATAGCGCTCAATTCCTTTGTCGGTGCGCCCTTGGCAACAAAGGCAACACGAACAGGCCGGTCAACAGAAGCAGGAAGAGCGGGTGCGGCCATGCGGGGGCCGCATAACAATCTTGGGCTAGTGTCGCGATTCGGAAGTTCGCCTACATTCTCAGCGCATTCCGAAGCGAACTTCCGAATCAAAGCGACACTAGCAACGCTATGATTCTAGTGTCCTTTGAACCCGAAGTTCGCATGTGTGCCCGCAGTACATTCGTGCGAACTTCGGGTTCAGGACACTAGAACGCCCGCTTCACCACCGCGTCGAGGATCAAGGCGGCGAACAGAATGAGCCCCGCATCCCGGTTGGCGCGGAACATGCGCAGACATGAATCCGGATTGCCGATCTCGATGGTGACGATCTGCCACGCGAGATGCGCCGCGAACGCCGCGAGCCCGATCGCGAACACGATTCCCGCACCCGCGAGCCATCCGGCCCAGCCGATCAGCACCACCGCGAGCGCGGAGAAAATCGCAAGCGCCGGCTTGGTCTTCTCGCCGAACAGCAGCGCGGTGGATTTCAATCCGACCAGCGCGTCGTCCTCGCGGTCCTGAAGCGCGTAGATCGTGTCGTAGTGGATCACCCACGCGATCGAGCCCGCGTACAACAAGAATGCCGGCGCATCCAAGCGTCCGAACGCGCCGGCCCAGCCCATCAGCGCGCCCCATGAGAACGCAAGCCCTAAAAAAATCTGCGGCCAGTAGGTGATGCGCTTCATGAACGGATAGATCGCGACCACGCCGAGCGAGGCGATGCCGGTCCAGATCGCAAACGTGTTGAACTGCAACAGCACGATCAGGCCGACCAGCGCCTGCGCCACCAGGAACACCGTCGCCGCCTTCACGCTGATCTGTCCCGAAGGAATCGGCCGCGAGCGCGTGCGCTCGACGCGGCCGTCGATGTCGCGGTCGACGAGATCGTTCCAGGTGCAGCCCGCGCCGCGCATCACGATCGCGCCGACGAGCATCAGAAAGACGTGCCAGGGATTCGGCCCCCACGCGCCCAAGGGGATCGCGGCGAGCGCCACCGACCACCAGCACGGCATCAGGAGAAGCCACCAGCCAATCGGCCGATCGAGCCGCGTCATCCGCAGATACGGCCGCATCCAACCCGGCGCGCTGGTGTCGACCCAGTTTCCGGTCGCATCGGCGACGCGTCCGGCGCTCGGGGTCATGACATCACCGTGCCAATGGGCTTCCGGTCAGCGTGTCGAAGGTGCCGCGGCCGGGCTTCTTGTCTTCCGCGTCCGGCAGGATCGGGCTGCTCAGCGCGTCGCTCAGCGACGGCCCCGCCGGCCTGGGGGCGGCGCTGCACACCGCGGTGCGCATCTGGAGCGTGCGCGCGTGGCTGCCCTTCACCGTCCTGATCGCATCGGCCGGCACGCCGCAGTTGCGCTGGTTGTCGGTGAGGAATTTGAGCATCCGCGCTTCGGCCGCCGCGAATCTCTGGAACAGCGGACAGACCTCTTCGCGCGACGCCTTTTTCTCGCTCGCAGCCTTGATGGCGCCAGCCGCCTTCTCGGTGTCGGCGCGGATTTCCGGGAATTTGGCGCAGACCGCCTGGTTGCCGCCGCCCCCGCCGCCACCGGGCTCCGGGAACGGGCTCGGTCCACCGCGCGCCGCGCCGTCACGGGCCGGGCCGCCGGGCGCTGGCGGGAATGGATCGCCGCCGGGCTGGGCGGCCTGGCCGGGCGCGGGCGGAAACGGGCTCGCGCCGCCGGGCGCCGGAAATTGGGCCTGTGCTTGTGAAAAGCTCACGCCGATCAGCACGCACGCCAGCGCGGCGGTCCGAATGGAAACGGTCCATTCCTTGGTGCGAAAGGCAGTCATGTCCTCGAACTCCGCTCCCGAGGCCCCCCAAAAAAGCCGCCCCCGAGTAACACGCCCATACCAACCTTCCGAATCGGGCGATTGGGCGGCAGAGAAATCGCACGACCGGCCCCGGACCGCCAAGCCCGTCAAAGGGATGGCGGCTCGGACCTAGCGACGCAGGAGGTCTGGCACCGCAGGAGGTCTGGCGCCGCAGCCCCGGTCTAGGCTAAGCCGCCCGGCAGGAGAACCGTTTTGGCCCGATACGACTTCAAAAGTCCGCGACTTTTCGTCGAGGCGGCATTGGCCGGGGACCGCGCGGTCGCGCTCGAGAAGCCGCAGGCGCATTACCTGACCAACGTGCTGCGCTTGAAGGCCGGCGACGCGGTGCTGGCGTTCAACGGCAAGGACGGCGAATGGCGGGCAGAGCTCGCAATCTCCGGCAAGAAGGTCTCGCTCGCCTTGCAGGAGCGCACCCGCGAGCAGCCCGCGCCGCACGACCTGCACTATCTGTTTGCGCCGCTGAAGCACGAGCGCCTCGACTACATGATGCAAAAGGCCGTCGAGATGGGCGCGACGCGGCTGGTGCCGGTGCTGACCCAGCACACGCAAGTGAACCGCGTGAACACGGAACGCATGCGCTTAAACGCCATCGAGGCGGCGGAGCAGTGCGGCGTGCTGTCGATCCCCGACATCGCCGAGCCGATGGCGTTCGGCCGCATGCTTGGCGCGCGCAATCCGGACCGCCTGCTCGTATTCTGTGACGAGGACGCTCCGGTGAAAGATCCGGTGGTTGCGTTGAACGACGCGCGGCCCAAGCCGGAGGCCGCGCTGCCGGTCGCGGTCCAGAATGCGCCGCAACCGATCGCGATTCTGATCGGCCCCGAAGGCGGCTTCGCGGAAGAGGAACGCGCGGCGCTGCTCCAGCAACCGAACATCGTTCGCCTCTCGCTGGGCCCCCGCATCCTGCGCGCCGACACCGCGGCGGTCGCAGCGCTCGCGCTGGTTCAGGCGGTGCTTGGCGACTGGAACGCGTAAGCGCAGCTACTCCGCCAGCTCGCGCATCACCTTGATCAAATCCGACTTGCCCTCGAAGCCGATGCCGGGAAGCTCCGGCATGACGATGTGGCCGTTCTCGACCTTCACGCTGTCGGGGAATCCGCCATACGGCTGGAACAGGTCGGGATAGCTCTCGTTGCCGCCAAGGCCCAAGCCCGCGGCGATGTTGAGCGACATTTGGTGTCCGCCGTGCGGAATGCAGCGGCTCGGCGACCAGCCGCATTGGGCGAGCACATCGAGCGTGCGCAGATATTCGACGAGGCCATACGACAGCGCGCAGTCGAACTGCAACCAGTCGCGATCCGGCCGCATGCCGCCGTAGCGGAGAAGATTGCGCGCGTCCTGATGCGAAAAGAGATTCTCGCCGGTCGCCATCGGACCCGGATAGAACTCCGCGAGCGCCGCTTGCAGCGCGTAGTCGAGCGGATCGCCGACCTCCTCGTACCAGAACAGCGGATAGTCGCGGAGCATCTTCGCGTAGGCGATGCCGGTCTCCAGATCGAAGCGGCCGTTGGCATCCACCGCAAGCTGCGCCTCGGACCCGATCTCCGCGAGCACGGCCTCGATGCGGCGGCGGTCGTCCGCAATGGGCGCGCCGCCGATCTTCATCTTCACGACGTTGTAGCCGCGGTCGAGATAGCTGCGCATCTCGGCGCGCAACTGGCTGTCGTCCTTGCCGGGATAGTAGTAGCCGCCCGCCGCGTAGACGAAGACCTTCGGATTGGCGTCGCGGCCCTTGCGGTCCGCGAGCAGACGAAACAGCGGCTTCTGCGCGATCTTCGCGGTCGCGTCCCAGATCGCCATGTCGAGCGTGCCGACCGCGACCGAGCGTTCGCCGTGACCGCCCGGCTTCTCGTTGGTCATCATCGCGGCCCAGATCTTGTGCGGATCGAGGTTGTCACCGGCGTCGTTGAGAATGCTGTCCGGCTTCGCTTCGAGAATGCGGTCGCGGAAGCGCTCGCGGATGAGACCGCCCTGCCCGTAGCGGCCGTTGGAATTGAAGCCGTAGCCCACAACGCGGCGTCCGTCGCGCTTCACGTCGGTCACGACCGCCACCAGGCTCGCCGTCATCTTCGAGAAATCGATATAGGCGTTGCGGATCGGCGAGGCGATCGGCTTGGTGACTTCGCAAACGTCGACGATACGCATTTACTGGAACTCCTCGAAATGCTCCGGCCTCTCAGCGGTCATGCCCGGCCTTGTGCCGGGCATCCACGACTTACTTTCTTATTGGCACCTTAAAGCAAGACGTGGATGGCCGGGACATAGGCGAGCGAAGCGACGCCGTCCTTCAGACGGCTATGCCCGGCCATGACGGCATCTGATGTCTTGCCAAGATGCTTTAGCGTGCTTCTTGCGGCAAGGCGGGCCTCAAGATCAAGGCCAGCGGCAGTGTCAGGAGGCACATCAGCGCGACGACGACCACCGCGGTGGGAACGCTGGTCATATCACCCAGCACGCCGTAGATCGCAGGCGCCGCCGCGCCGGACCCGATGGTGCCGGTGTAAAAGATACTGAACGCGCGCGTGCGCTTGGCCGGATCGACCAGCAGCGGCACCGAGCCGTAGAGCACCGACGAGGTTCCGTTCAGCGCAATGCCGATGATCGGCAGCGCGATCAGCGCCGCTTCGAGCGGAAGCCTCAGCATCCCGAGAATGAGCACCGTCGTCAGGCCTTCGGTCAGGCACACGGTCGCGATCACGCCGATGCGCGCGCCGATGAAAGCGCAAACCAGCTTGCCCACCGCGCCGCCCGCGAACACCAGCGTCAGCGCGAGACCGACCGTCGGCAGCGACGCGCCTTTGCTGATCAAGAGAAATGGCAGGAAGGTCAGGAACGCCATGCGCGTCGCGCTGTCGATCATGCCGATCGAGAGCAGCACCGGGAACGCGAACGTGGTCTTGCGCCCGCCCGCGGCGGCATGCGCCTTGGCTTCCTTCGGCACCGCGGCCTCCGCCGGGAAGCGCGGGATCAGAACGTAGATCGCCGCCGCAGCGACGAGCCCCGCGCCGCCGAGGATCGCGACCACCGGCTGCCACGGCATCACGACGAGCATCAGCGAGGCGAGCGCGGGCACCGTCATCTTGCCGATGTCGCCCGCGAAATTGTAGGTGCCGAGCGCCTTCAGCGAACGCGCGCCCGCGAAGGCACGCGCGACCAGCGCGGACGCCAGCGGATGCTGCACGGCCGATCCGGTGCCGCCGATAAGCAGTGCAACGATCAGCATCGGAAAGCCCACGCTCGCGCCCGCGATCAGGTAGCCGATGCCCGACAGCGCGGTGCCGCCCGCGAGCACCAGCGGAACGCCCCAGCGCTCCGACAGGAACCCTGCCGGAATCTGCAAGCTCGCCATGGTGCCGGAGAAGCAAGAGCGCAGCAGCCCGAGCGCGGCATAACTCAGGCCGAACTCGGCCTGCCAGATCGGCAGCATGATGTAGATCAGATCGGTGTAACCGTCGTGCAGGGCATGCGCGCCGCAGGCGACGCCGGCTGCGCGGCGCTCCTCCGCCTTGGTGACGGGCGTGTCGCTCGCGTGCTCGGCAACCGCGGTCATGATCCCTAGCCTTTAGCCTTTGCGACGCTCCACGAAGGCAACGCTGACAAAGGAAATCACCAGTTCTTTGTTGTGATTCACGCCGGTGTTTCTGAACGACATTAAACCCCAGCCCGGCCGGCTGTTGGAAGCGCGGGTTTCGACGATCTCCGTTGCATAAGTGATGGTGTCGCCGGCGTACACCGGCTTCAGCCATTTCAGCTCGCGGAAGCCGGGCGACGGCCCGAGCGCCGCGACCGGTTCGCCGCGGGCGCGCTGCGCCGCGTCCTCGCGCTTCTGATGCTCGACCATCAGCCGCATCCACGTCGCCGCGGTGTGCCAGCCCGACGCGCAGAGCGCGCCGAAGCTCGACTTCGCCGCCGCCGCTTCGTCGAGATGGAACGGCTGCGGATCGAATTTCTTGGCGAATCTCTTGATCTCGTCTGCCGTGAACGTGTGGCTGCCGAGTTCGACCCTGTCGCCGGCCTTGATGTCCTCGAAGAACCTCATGCTCCCGCTCCGCGGCGGTCTGCTCCACGCAGGCCTTGCATCAGCGAGCTTTCGAGGATCATCACCACCGCGCCGGACGCGTTGAGCATCTCGAACTTGAAACGCACGAAGCCCATGTCGGGCCGGCTCTTCGACGCGCGCGTGTCGAGCACGGTCGCGCGCAGCGTGAGATCGTCGCCCGGCCGCACCGGCATCAGCCACTTCACCTCGTCCACGCCCGGCGCGCCCATCGACGCCGAGTTGTTGACGAAGCCGTCCGCGATCATGCGCATGAACAGGCAGCAGGTGTGCCAGCCGGACGCCGCGAGCCCGCCGAACATCGTCTTCTTCGCCGCCTCGTCGTCGAGGTGAAAAGGCTGTGGATCGAATTCGCGCGCGAATTCCACGATCTCGTCGTGGCTGACGTGACGGGGGCCATATTCGTTAACCTGGCCCTCTACGAAGTCTTCCCAATGGAGCTTGGACACGCGGCTTAATTTCGCTGTGGCGGGTCATCATGGATAAGGCGCAGCCGCGGCCAGCGCAACGCCCGAAATGTGATGCTGGGGCCCTGCAAAGTTGACGCTCCGGGCGCTCCGGTGCAGGGTCCGGCGGCGCCGGGGCCATCGCAATTCAGACACGATTGCGCTGTTTTTCACGAATCGCATTTGCCCACCGTGAACTGCCGGGGAGACACACGATGTTCAGCTTCAGCGATCTGTTCCAGTGGGAACGCTTCATCACGCCGTCGATCATCAAGGTTTTTTATTGGCTCGCGGTCGGCATCACCGTGCTGTTCGGCATCTCGGGCGTTCTCTCGGCGATCGGCATGATGACGATCAGCCCTGGCGCGGGTCTCGTGCTGCTGATCGGCAGCCTGCTCGGCGTCGTCATCGGCGTGATCTTCGCGCGCATCGCCGCCGAGTTCATCCTGATCGTGTTCAGGATCAACGAACACCTGGGCGCGATCCGCAACCGCGGGGAGTTGTGAGCGCGGACCGGCATCAGCGTTGAACGATTGCCGCCAACCATATTTTCGGTGTCATGCCCCGCGAAGGCGGGGCATCCAGCACTTTCTTCGCAAAAGCTGGATCACCCGCTTTCGCGGGTGATGACAGTGGAGGTCGTTGCGACCGCGCCTTAAGTCGCAAACCGGAAATGCATCACGTCGCCGTCGGCGACGACGTATTCCTTGCCTTCCAGCCGCAGCTTGCCGGCATCGCGCGCACCGGCTTCGCCGGAATACTTCACGTAGTCGTCGTAGGCGATCGTCTCGGAGCGGATGAAGCCGCGCTCGAAGTCGGTGTGGATCACGCCCGCGGCCTGCGGCGCCTTGGTGCCTTTCGTGATCGTCCAGGCACGCGCCTCCTTCGGCCCCACCGTGAAATACGTCACGAGGTGCAGGAGGTCGTAGCCGGCGCGAATGAGACGATCGAGGCCGGTTTCCTTCAGGCCCAGATCGGCGAGGAAGCTCTCGCGCTCTTCCGGCGCCAGCGTCGCGATCTCCGACTCGATCTTCGCCGAGATGTAGACGCAGCCCGCGCCTTCCTTCTTCGCGAGTTCCTCGACCTTCTTCGACAGCTCGTTGCCGGTCGCGGCCGAACCTTCCTCGACGTTACAGACGTAGAGCACGGGCGACGCTGTCAGCAGGCCGAGCTGGTGGAAGCGCTGCTCCTCCTCCGGCTTGCGCTCGACGAAACGCGCGGGCTTGCCATCGCGCAGCAGCACCAGCGCGCGCTTGATGAGGTCGAGCGCCTCTTTGGCTTCCTTCGCGTCTTCGCCCTGGCCCTTCGCCTTCTTCTCGAGGTTGTCGGTCCGCTTCTCGAGGCTTTCGAGATCCGCGAGCATCAGCTCCGTCTCGATGGTCTCGATGTCGGCGATCGGATCGATGCGGCCTTCGACATGGGTGATGTCGTCGTCCTTGAAGCAGCGCACGACGTGCGCGATGGCATCGACCTCACGAATGGTCGCGAGGAACTGGTTGCCGAGCCCTTCGCCCTTCGACGCGCCCTTCACCAGCCCCGCGATGTCGACGAACGACAGCCGCGTCGGGATGATCTGGGCGGAGCTGGCAAGCTTCGCCAGCGTCTCAAGCCGCGGATCGGGCACCGACACCTCGCCGACGTTCGGCTCGATGGTGCAGAACGGATAGTTCGCCGCCTGCGCCGCCGCGGTCTGCGTCAGCGCGTTGAACAGCGTCGATTTGCCGACGTTCGGCATGCCGACGATGCCGCATTTGAATCCCATGATGCTTCGCTCTTATTTCTGCGGTGCCGGTTACGCCTTGCCGTCGGGCTGTCCGAAGCCCTTCGCATCCATGGCGAGATGCACCTTGTTCTGAAAACTCGCATCCTCGCCACGCGCCAGATAGTCCGCGTTGTCGGCGATGATGTCCGTCAATGCCTCCACCCAGCCGCGCTCGCTCTTGGCAAAATCAGCGAGCACGTAGGAGTGGACCTGATCCTTCACACCCGGATGACCGATCCCGAGGCGCACGCGGCGATAGTCGTTGCCGACATGCGCCGTGATCGAACGCAAGCCGTTGTGCCCCGCGATGCCGCCGCCGACCTTCACCCGCACCTTGCCGGGCGGCAGCTCAAGCTCGTCCTGGAACACCACGACGTCGGAGAGCTTCGGCAGCTTGTAGAAGTGCATCGCCTCCGCCACCGCGTTGCCGGACTCGTTCATATAGGTGCCCGGCATCAGCAGCAGAACCTTCTCGCGTCCCAGCGTGCCTTCGGTTGCGACACCCTGAAAACGGCGGCGCCACGGCGGGAAGCCGTGGCGCTTGGCAATGGCCTGGACGGCCACGAAGCCGATGTTGTGCCGGTTGTGAGCATACTTTTCGCCGGGATTTCCCAGCCCGACGAAAAGCAGCATGGCTCACACCGATCGAACGTCGCCTTACTTCTTCGGCGCGGGGGCCTTCGGAGCGGCGGCGGCAGCACCGGCAGCCGGAGCAGCGCCCGCAGCCGGAGCAGCACCCGCAGCCGGAGCGGCACCCGCGGCCGGAGCGGCGGCGCCTTCGGCGGCCGGAGCAGCAGCGGCGGTCGCGGCCGCAGCAGCGGCGTCGCGCGCAGCGCGCTGTTCTTCGGCGTAGCCCGACGGCGGCACGACGGTCACGAGCGTCAGGTCGACGTTCGAGGCCGCCTTCACGCCTTCCGGCAACTTGATGTCGCTCAAATGCTTCGAGTTGTTGATCTCGAGCTCACCGACGTCGACCTCGATCGAAAGCGGAATGGCTTCCGGCTTCACGATCACCGGGATGGTGTGGGTGACGACGTTGACGGTGCCGCCGCGCTTCACGCCCGGTGCCTTGTCGGCGTTGACGATGTGGATCGGGATGCTCACGCGGATCGTCGCGCCTGCGCCGAGGCGCATGAAGTCCACATGGACGGGATTGTCACGGACGGGGTCGAGCTGGAAGTCGCGCGGGATCACGCGATGCTTCACGCCTTCGACTTCGACGTCGAACAGCGTGGTGAGGAAGCGGCCGGCGTAAATCTTCTGCCGGATCTCCGCGTAATCGACCGAGATGGTGACCGGGGGCTTTCCATCCCCGTAGATCACTCCAGGAACTCTTCCAGCGCGACGCTCCGAACGGGCGGCCCCCTTGCCTGCCTTCGGGCGCGCCGTCGCCTTAATTTCAGTGACGGTGGCCATAGCTAAATCCTCGTGTTGAAGCCCTAAATTGTGGGTTTGTGCCCGCGGCATGCCTCCAGGGGTGCTGGAACCGCGAGCCGGGCGGCTTATAGCCGCGAACGCCCGTCCTGACAAGGAAAGGCGGCAAATTAAGGGGTTTTGGTTAGGTCAGTTACCGGGCGTGGGGCCGAGCTTGGCCTCCAGAGCCGCGATCCGGGCCTTCAAAGCCTCGTTTTCCTCGCGGGCGAGGCGTGCCATGTCCTTCACGGCCTCGAATTCCTCGCGTTTGACCAGGTCCAGGTCGCCCAGGATGCGCTCGGCCTGGGTCTTGAACAGGGTGTCGAACTCGCGCCGGACGCCGTTGGCCACGCCCGCGGCGTCGTTCATCAGCCGCGCCACCTCGTCAAAGAAGCGATTGCTGGTCTGGGTCATGGTCGTCTCCGCGGCCAATGGTGCGATTCGGCCTGTGTTTTCAGGACAATGGCGATCGGTCCCCGTCCCTGCAAGGGCTAGAACAAGGGCCAGAAACGGCCCGGTAATACATCCCCGGCACTTTCAAGCACTGGTTGAACCCCCGCTTCAGACGGGCGGTCGACCGCAGGGAACGTGCGTAACGGGAGCCCATATGTCGATTCTCACCGCCGCTCAACGGCTTGCGTTCGCCATAGCTTTGCTCGTCGGCAGCGCGCTGCTCGCCCCGCCTGCGGGTGCCGATGTCATCCCGGTTAAAGACCTTCGCAACGGCATTACGATGACGCAGGCGCAATGCGCCTCGCTGCCCTCTGCGGTGTGGCTCAGCGTTCATGGCCGCGCGTTCTGCATCCGCTACTACCTGTCGAACGCGGGCGGTGAGGGCACGCGCCCCGTCGTGTTCCTGGACGGCGACAAGCTCGGCGCTCTCAACATGCGCACCGGCGAATACAGAAACGATCCGGAAACAGACAAGGACATCGACACCAGCAACCTGGATCGCATCGCCGAAATCCTTTCCAAGCGCAGCAAGACCACCGCGATCTATCTCGGCCGTATCGGTCTCGACGGCTCGTCCGGCGATCATCGCTGGCGCCACAGTCTTCTGGAGCTGCACGTCACCGACGCCGCGCTCGATGCGATCAAGCGGCGCCATAAGTTCGAAGGCTTTCATCTCGTCGGACAGTCCGGCGGCTCCACGCTGGTCGGCGGCGTTCTGGGACTGCGCACGGACATCGGCTGCGCGGCGATCGGCGCCGGCCGCATCTACAATCCCTCGTGGCAATGGCCGAAGGCGCCGGCCGGACTGACAACCGAGCAGTTCAACCCGGCCGACAGGGTTGCCATCATCGCGCAACGCCGTGAAACCCGGATCATGGTGATCACCGACCCGGCGGATCAGCGCGTGAGCGAGAAAAACCAGACGCCGTTCGTGCAGATGCTGCGGTTCGCAGGCGGCAAGGTCGACCACTTCATCGTGCAGGCAACCGACGAGAACCGCCACAACATGACGCCTTATGCGGTGACCGCGGCGGTGGCCTGCATCCGCGGCGACAGCTCGCAAGACATCGCGCAAAGCCTGACGAAGCTTGTCGAAAGGCGCCTCGCGGACAAGGCCAAAGCCGACTCGAGCAAGACCGAACCGCTCCAGACCGCGCAGCCGAACATGCAAACGCAATTGCGTCCGGTGCAGCCGCCGTTCCGCTAGGCGGCCCCCGCTCCTGCAAGGCCTGTTGAACCACAGCTTCAACCGCCGCGACCAATCAGCGGGACGGGTGTTGTGGAGCGATCATGCCGGTTTTCGTGTCCATACAACGACGTGGGCTGATCGCCGCGGTCATCGCAGGCGCAGCCCTTGCCGCAGCCGTTCCGGCGTCCGCCCACGTCATCCCGCTTCAGGAACTCCGCCAGGGCGTCGCGATGACGCCCGCGCAATGCGCCTCCCTCCCCTCGACCGTCTGGCTGGTCGTGCAGGGCCGGCCGTTCTGCATCCGCTATTACCTGTCGAATGCGGGCGGCCAAGGAGCGCAACAAGGCACGCAACTGGCCGCGCGCCCGGTCGTTTTCCTTGAAGGCGACAAGCTCGGTTCGTTCAACACGCGCACCGGCGTGTTCAAGGTCGAGCCCGGCAAGGACAGGGACATCAACACCGACAACCTCGACAGATACGCCGAGGGTCTGTCGAAGCGGAACAAGACCACAGCGATCTATCTCGGCCGCGTCGGCGTCGACGGCTCGTCGGGCGACCATCGCCTGCGCCACACGCTGCTCGAACTCCAAGTCACCAACGCCGCACTCGACGCGATCAAGCAGCGCCATCGTTTCGAAGGCTTCCACCTCGTCGGTCAGTCCGGCGGCTCGACGCTGGCAGGCGGACTGCTTGCGATGCGCGCCGACGTCGGCTGCGCGGTGCTTGGCGCGGGGCGTCTCGTCAATCCGCCCAACCTGTGGCCCAAGGGTCCGACCGGCCAGATCATCGAACAGTTCAACGTGGTCGACGCCGCGGCGATCATCGCGCAGCGCCGCACGACGCGCATTCTTCTGGTGACCGATCCCGCCGATCAACGCGTGCCGGAAAAGTTTCAGACGCCGTTCGTGCAGATGGTGCGGCAGGCCGGCGGTCAGGCCGATCAGTTCCTGGTGCAGGCGACCGACGAGAACCGCCACGGCGTCACGCCCTACGCGCACATGACGATGGCCGCGTGCGTGCAGGGCGCGAGTTCGCCGGAGATCGCGCAGCAACTCACGCAGCTTGTGGCGAAGCGGCTTGCGGATAAGGCGAAGGCGGATTTGCAGAAGGCAACTCAACAAGCCTCGGCTGCGCCTTCGGCTCCGTCCGTGCCGCAACCGGCGCAATCAACCACCGCTGTCATCACCGGGCCGCCGCGCAGCGGCGTGACCCGGTGATCCAGCTCTTCAGTGAAAAGCTGGATCGCCCGGTCAAGCCGGGCGATGACAGCGGTGTTGGTGCTGGCAGATCAGTTCAAAGACAAAGATTGGCGACATGCCCGCCGCGCTTGTCCTTGATCGCGAAGCGGCACTCCATCTTCTTCAGCGCCGCTTTCGCGTCCTCGCTGCCGAGCGACGCCGCTTTCTCATAATAAGACTTCGCCGCCGCCGCATCCGCGGGACCGCCGACGCCAGATTGCGCGAACTGCCCCGCGGCCACCATCGCAGGCACATGGCCCTGCGCCGCCGCGCGCTCGAACAGCGCGCGTGCGCCGGCCTCGTCCTTCGCGCCGCCCGAGCCTTCGGCCATCATCATGCCGAGCTGGTACTGCGCCTCGGGCGACGTGTCCGCCGCCTTCGACAACAGCGCACGCGAGCGCGCCGGATCGGCGGGCGCGCCGCCGCTGTTCCCGAGCGCCGCCAGATTGCTGACGCCGCGCGGGTTGCCCGCATTCGCCGCACGCTCGAACAGGTTGCGCGCCTGGCCCACGTCCTTCGCGACACCCGCGCCGTTGGCGTAGATCACGCCGAGATCGACCATCGCCGACGTGCTGCCCTTGTCCGCCGCCTTGCGATAGGCGGCGACCGCATCCGTCACTTGCCCGTTCGCCTCGTAAGCGCGGCCGAGCTGATACATCGCACGGCGCGAGCCGTTCGACGCCACCTTGCAATACTTGATCGCGATGGTGACGTCCGACGCCGCGATGGTGCGCGCACCGGCAATGTCCTTCGGCTTGTCGGGATCGTTCGGGTCCGCGGCGACGCGGTCGCACAGCACGAGATCGGCGGATTGTGCGTGGGCGGGAGCGGCCGCCGCCAGCAACACAACACTGCAAACGACCGAAAACACGCCGAACCGGATTGTCATGAAGTCATCATAGCACATGGCCGCGCATCCGGTTGCTTGACTTCGCGCCACCCGTGGCGGATCAGGGGTTCCGCACGGCCAAAGATTCACACGAGAATCACGAAGGCAGTCACGCAATGCCCCTGCTCGCGCTGCCGTTTCCCGTCATCGATCCGGTGCTGATTTCGGTCGGGCCCTTCGCGGTCCGCTGGTACGCGCTTGCCTATATCGTCGGCATTCTGCTCGGCTGGCTCTACGCGCGCCGCCTCATCCGCAACGAACGCCTGTGGGGCGGCCCCGCACCGCTGACCGTTCAGGACTTCGACGACTTCGTGCTGTGGGTGACGCTCGGCATCATCCTCGGCGGCCGCGCGGGCTACGTGCTGTTCTACAACCTGCCGCACTTCATCGCGAACCCCGCCGAGATCTTCCAGGTGTGGCACGGCGGCATGTCGTTCCACGGCGGCTTCCTCGGCTGTGTCATCGCCGTGATCGCATTCGCCAAGAAGCGCGGGATTCTGTTTCTGCCGCTCGGCGATCTCACCTGCGCGGTCGCGCCGATCGGCCTGTTCCTCGGGCGGCTCGCCAACTTCATCAACTCCGAGCTTTGGGGCCGCGTCACCGACGTGCCGTGGGGCATCGTCTTCCCGAACGGCGGCTCGCTGCCGCGCCACCCGAGCCAGCTCTACGAAGCGGCGCTCGAGGGGCTCGCGCTCCTGATCCTGCTCAACATCTTCATGCGCATGGGCGCGCTCAAACGTCCCGGCACCATCCTCGGCGCCTTCGCCCTGTTCTATGGGATGGCGCGCACGTTCTGCGAATTCTTCCGCGAGCCCGATGCGCAACTCGGCTTCTTGTGGGGCGGCATGACCATGGGCATGCTGCTGTCGGTGCCGCTGATGCTGATCGGGATTGCGCTGATCGTCTGGGCTTCCAAGCGGCCGCCGTTACCGCAGGCTTGAAATCGATGGACTCCCCGCTCGAGGCTGAAATCCGGCAGCGCATCAAGCGCAGCGGGCCGATGCCGGTGAGCCAGTTCATGTCGCTGTGCCTGAGCGATCCCAGGCACGGCTACTACATGACGCGCGATCCGTTCGGGCGCGACGGCGATTTCGTCACCTCCCCCGAGGTAAGCCAGATGTTCGGCGAGCTGGTCGGCGTCTGGTGCGCATCGATCTGGCGCCAGATGGGCTCGCCGGAGAACGTCCGCCTTGTCGAGCTTGGCCCCGGCCGCGGCACCATGATGGTGGACATGCTGCGCGCCGCGCGCGTTCTGCCGGAATTCCGCAACGCCGTCGTCGTGCACATGATCGAGTCGAGCCCGGTGCTTCAGCAGCGGCAGAAGCAGACGCTCGGCGGTATCGACGTGCCGGTCCACTGGCACGACACGTTCGACGAGGTGCCGGACGGCGCGCTCATCGTCGTCGCCAACGAATTCTTCGACGCGCTGCCGGTGCATCAGGCGGTGAAGCAGCTCAACGGCTGGTACGAACGCACGATCGAGCTCGACATCTATGGCAACCTCGCCTTCGGCATCGGCAACGATTCCCTGCCGCTGTTCGAGCAACTCTTGCCGAAGCCGGTGCGCGATGCGCCGATCGGCTCGATCTACGAATGGCGCAGCGACCGCCTCGCGCTCGAGCTCGGCCGCCGCATCATGCCGCACGGCAAGCCGGGCGGCGCAGCGCTCGTCATCGACTACGGCCACGTCGAGAGCTCCGTCGGCGACACGCTGCAAGCGGTCGGCGCGCACGCCTTCGCCGGCACGCTGTCGTCGCCCGGTCAGGTCGATCTCACCGCGCATGTGGACTTCGCCGCTCTCGCGCTTTCGATCGAGAGCATGGGCGCGCGCACCCACGGCCCGGTCGAGCAAGCCGCATTCCTCCGCACGCTCGGCCTCGCCAACCGTGCCGCGGCATTGAAGGCACACGCGCCGCCTGAGAAGGCCCGCGACATCGACCTCGCGGTGCAGCGCTTGACCGGCGAAGGCCGCACCGGCATGGGGAAGCTGTTCAAGGCCGCAGCCTTCGCCGATCCGAAGTTCGGCCCATTGCCGGGGTTCTGAATGCTGAAAGCGAAAAACCTCGAAGCTCTCGACGGCATCCGCCACGCCTTCTTCACCCGCGACGGCGGCGTGTCGAGCGGCGTCTATGAAGGCCTCAACGGCGGCACCGGTTCGAACGACAAGCCGGAGCACGTCGCCGAGAACCGCGCGCGCATGGCCGCCGCCGTCGGCGTTAAGCCGGAGAACTTCCTCACCGCCTACCAGATCCATTCGCCCGACGTGGTGGTCGCCGAGAAGCCGTGGCCGCAGAGCGAACGCCCGAAAGCCGACGCCATCGTCACCAAGGTTCCCGGCCTCGCCATCGGCATCTCCACCGCCGACTGCGGCCCGGTCCTGTTCGCGGACCCGCAGGCGCGCGTCCTCGGCGCGGCCCATGCCGGCTGGCGCGGCGCCTTCGGCGGCGTGATCGAATCGACGCTTTCGGCGATGGAAAAACTCGGCGCCGACCGGTCGCGCGTGGTCGCCGCGGCCGGTCCGATGATCAGCCAGCCGAACTATGAGGTCGGCCAGGAGCTGGTGGACCGCTTCCTGGCCGCCGACCCAGCCAACGCCAAATTCTTCATTCCGGCGGCCCGGCCCGGCCATGCCATGTTCGACCTGCCGGGCTACGTGGTGGCCCGCCTCAAGGCCGCCGGGGTCCGGCACGTCGAAAACCTCGCCGTCTGCACCTACGGCAACCCGTCACAATTCTATTCGTATCGCCGTTCGACCCACCGCGCCGAGCCCGATTATGGCCGGCATATCAACGCGATTGCGCTTTCCGGTTAACCCCCGGCAAAAACCTGCTGGAGAACAAAACCCCTGTATTGAAGGCCGCGCGGGGCCTTGTTATTGACCCCGGGTCCGCGGACCTGTGCGGATTTGTGGGAGAGGGTTGATGGCGGCAAAAAACGGAGCGATCAAGCTCGTCGCCGGCAACTCGAATCCCAAGCTTGCCGAAGCCATCGGAGCCTACCTTGCCTCGCCGCTGACGAAGGCTGTCGTCCGCCGTTTCGCGGATATGGAGGTCTTCGTCGAGATCCAGGAGAACGTCCGCGGCAGCGACGTCTTCGTGGTGCAGTCGACGTCGTTCCCGACGAACGACCACCTGATGGAGCTGCTGATCATCATCGATGCGTTGCGCCGCTCGTCCGCGAGCCGCATCACGGCGGTGATCCCCTATTTCGGCTACGCCCGGCAGGACCGTAAACCCGGCCCGCGCACGCCGATCTCGGCCAAGCTCGTGGCCAACCTGATCACCACCGCCGGCGCCGACCGCGTCATGACGCTCGACCTGCACGCCGGGCAGATCCAGGGCTTCTTCGACATCCCGACCGACAACCTCTACGCCTCGCCGTTGATGGTCCGCGACATCAAGGAAAAATTCGATGTCGGCACGGTCACCGTCGTCTCGCCGGACGTCGGCGGCGTGGCGCGCGCCCGTGGTCTCGCCAAACGCATCAACGCCCCGCTCGCCATCGTCGACAAGCGCCGCGAACGGGCGGGCGAATCCGAAGTCATGAACGTCATCGGCGACGTGCAGGGCCGCGCCTGCATCCTGGTCGACGACATCGTCGACTCCGGCGGCACGCTCGTGAACGCCGCCGAGGCGCTGCTCGCTCAGGACGCGACCGCGGTTTACGCCTACATCACCCACGGCGTGCTCTCGGGCGGTGCAGTCGCGCGCATCACCGCGTCGAAGTTGAAAGAGCTGGTGATCACCGACTCGATTCAGCCGACCGAAGCGGTGCGCGTCGCGAAGAACATCCGCGTGCTCTCGATTGCGACGCTGATCGGCGAAGCGATCGGCCGCACGGCGTCGGAAGAATCGGTGTCGAGCCTGTTCGACTAGGGCGCGCGTTCAGCCCCCAAGCCTACCCCCCAAGCTTGGCCGCGTCTGGTCTTGTCGATTGCAGCGACGTCGACCTTATTTGCACGGCTACTGTGGCCTGATATCCGCAGCCTTGACGACGCTCTGCCATTTCCTGAGTTCGTCATCGATGAACTTTGCAAACTCGGCCGGCGTGCCGCCGAGCGGGTCCACACCCTGCTTCTCCATCAGCGCCAGCACCTCTTTGGACTTGAGCGCCTCGTTGGCCGCGCGCGAGAGCTTGTCGACGATCTCGGGCGGCGTTCCGGCCGGCGCCAACAGCCCCATCCAGATTCCAGCGGAATAGCCTTCGACGCCCGCTTCGGCCATCGTCGGCACCTCGGGCGCAATCGACGCGCGCTTGGGCTGCGTCACCGCAAGCGCCTTGAGCTTGCCGTCCTTGACGTTCGTCCACACGGTCGCGGCCGGGCCGAACATCAGCGGCACGCGGCCCGCCAGCACATCGGTCATGCTCTGCGCGCTGCCGGGATAGGGAATTTGCTGGAGCTTGATCCCGGCCGCGCTGTTGAACAGCACGCCCGAGAGATGGCTCATCGTGCCCGCGCCGGACGACGCATAGGGCACGCCATCGGGTGAAGCCTTTGCGATCGCGATCAGCTCGCGCACGTTGTTCGCCTTGAACGACGGATGCGCCACCAGCATTTGCGGCGCGTTGGCGACGAGCGCGATCGGCGCGAGATCCTTGCCGAAATCGAACCCCAAATCCTTCATCGCCGGGTTGATGGTCTGGGCGACGGTGCACATCAGCAGCGTGTAACCGTCCTTCGGCGCGCGCGCGACGTATTCGGCGCCGAGACTCGAGCCGGCGCCGGGCCGGTTCTCCACCACCACCTGCTGGCCCAGCACCTGACTCATGCGCACGGTCATGACGCGGAGGATCACGTCGGCGACGGCGCCGGGGCCGAAACCAACCACCACGCGGATCGGCCGCGACGGATAGTCGTCGGCGCGGGCGCTGCCCGCAGCCAAATTCGCAAAACAGGCTCGCGAATAAAAATCCCACCGCGAGCAGCGATGCCCTCAGGCGTCGCGCGGAATTCGGCGCGGAATACGGAATGATCCGTTCGATCGATTGGGCCGCCATCCACTCCCCGGAGCTTTTTTGGAATGTATTTTTGCTAAAAAATACATCAACCGATTCCGGAAAGCAGCGGCCTTTATGGCATCGGCTCTCAGCGCCAGGTTAGCCGCCAAACTTGGTCCCAAGCTTAGCCCCGCCTCGCCTTCTCGATCGCGGCGACGTCGATCTTCCCCATCGTCATCATCGCCTCGAACGCGCGCTTGGCCTCCGCGCCGCCGGCCGCCATCGCCTCGGTCAGCACGCGCGGCGTGATCTGCCACGAGATGCCCCACTTGTCCTTGCACCAGCCGCACGCGCTTTCCTGGCCGCCGTTGCCGACGATGGCGTTCCAGTAGCGATCGGTCTCGGCCTGATCGTCGGTCGCGATCTGGAACGAGAAGGCTTCGTCGTACTTGAACGCGGGACCGCCGTTGAGGCCGACACAGGCGACACCGGCCACTTTGAATTCGACGACCAGCACGTCACCCTCCTTGCCGGACGGGTAGTCAGCGGGCGCACGCCAGATGGCCCCCACCGCGCTGTCGGGAAATGTCTTGGCATAAAAATGGGCCGCTTCCTCGGCATCCTTGTCGTACCAGACGCAGATCGTGTTCTTTGCCGTTGCCATTGCATGTCCTTTCGCTTTGAAGCACGTCCTGTTGAAGCACGTCCTG
>BFBZ01000341.1_pt1 | contig 50341 bp, 48 predicted proteins | sample 1888401 | NCBI WGS metagenome assembly BFBZ01 (sample SAMD00112614, study PRJDB3348) | symbiont metagenome | host: Chara braunii | reverse complement strand
TTTTCAAGCTGCTGGCCGCGCGCCGGAACGTGGCCGCTGCCGACGGGCCTTGGCGGCGTCGTCGGAGATGCGCTGGTGCGCGTGCCCGCCGTTGTGTTCGGGCCACCGGGCGCAATCTATCGGCTGACACTCGGACTTGTCCTGTTTGCGATGATGCTCGCGTCATTCGTCTTTGCAAGCGGCGCGGGATCGAAAGAGAAGTTCGCCGAGACTCCTGCATTTGACGACGGGGAAGATGAACTCGAACCCGACGATGACGATCAAGGCTCACTGACGCTCGGCTGGATCGCGCATATAGCGATGAGCGCAAAAGCCGGTATCGGCCGCATGCTGTCGTCATCGTTCAGCATGCTGCTCGGACGCGGCGAGGCAGGACCGGTTCGTTCCTTCGACCGTCTCGAACCGAATCTGGGAAATGGACGCCGCGCGCCATCGCTCGTCCCGCGCGATGAGATGGACTTCGACGACGAGGAAGAAGAAGACGAAGAACCCGCGCCACGCGCTCGTAAACGCGCCGAGCCCAAGCCTGTCACGCGCAAGGGAGCGTTCGTTCTGCCGCCGCTGTCCGTTCTCGCAGCACCTCGCGCGTCAGATCGCATCACTCTGAGCAAATCGGAACTCGATGGAAATTCGCGCGCGCTTGAAGGCGTGCTTCAGGACTTCGGCGTCCGCGGCGAAATCACCGGAGCCAATCCCGGCCCCGTCGTCACGCTGTACGAACTCGAACCGGCGCCGGGAATCAAGTCGTCACGCGTGATCGGTTTGGCCGACGACATCGCGCGCTCGATGAGCGCATTGTCAGCGCGCGTCGCCGTCGTTCCCGGCCGCAACGCCATCGGCATCGAACTGCCGAACGAGCAACGCGAAAAAGTTTATCTGCGCGAACTTCTGTCGACCAAGGAGTCGGGCGACTCCGGCGCGAAGCTCCCGCTGTGTCTCGGCAAGAGCATCGGCGGCGCACCGATCATCGTCGATCTCGCCCGCATGCCGCATTTGCTGATCGCGGGCACCACCGGATCCGGTAAATCTGTCGCGATCAACACCATGATCCTGTCGCTGGTGTATCGCCTGCGGCCCGATCAATGCCGCCTCATCATGGTCGATCCGAAGATGCTCGAATTGTCGGTCTATGACGGCATCCCGCATTTGCTGACACCCGTCGTGACCGATCCCAAGAAAGCCGTCGTCGCGCTGAAATGGGCCGTGCGCGAGATGGAGCAACGCTACAAGGGCATGTCGAAGCTCGGCGTGCGCAACATCGACGGTTACAATTCGCGCGTCGCCGAAGCGAAATCGAAGGGCGAAGAGCTCACGAGAAAAGTTCACACCGGCTTCGACAAGGAAACCGGCAAGGCGATCTACGAGGAAGAGCAGCTCAATCTCGAGCCGTTGCCCTATATCGTCATCATCGTCGACGAAATGGCCGACCTGATGATGGTCGCCGGCAAAGACATCGAAGGCGCGGTGCAGCGTTTGGCGCAGATGGCGCGCGCAGCGGGTCTACATGTGATCCTCGCCACGCAACGTCCATCGGTTGACGTCATCACCGGCACGATCAAGGCGAACTTCCCGACGCGTATTTCTTTCCAGGTCACATCCAAGATCGACTCGCGCACCATTCTGGGCGAGATGGGCGCCGAGCAATTGCTCGGTCAGGGCGATATGCTTTACATGGCCGGCGGCGGACGCATCAGCCGCGTGCACGGCCCATTCGTTTCGGACGAAGAGGTCGAGAAGATCGTGCGCCATTTGAAAGCGCAGGGTCAGCCGGAATATCTCGAAGCCGTCACCGCAGAGGAAGAATCCGACGAGGACGGTGCAGTGTTCGATTCGGCCGGCATGGGCGGCGGCGAGGGCGATTTGTTCTCGCAGGCGGTGGCTATCGTTAAACGCGACCGCAAGGCCTCGACCAGCTACATCCAGCGCAGGTTGCAGATCGGCTACAACCGCGCCGCGACGCTGATGGAGCGCATGGAAGAAGAAGGTATCGTCGGGCAGCCGAATCACGCCGGAAAACGTGAGATTCTCATTGCTGAGGAAGAAGACCGCTTCTGATAGCTTTCACTATTCCGCTCAACTCGAAGCCGCGAAATCGCCACAGCGGGACGATAGCCCGCAGAGACCGAACAAAAATCCGGACAGGACGGACCGTTGAAAAATTCAAAATCCCGCGATCTACGCCGTCTGCCACATGAACAAGCGGCATCCGTCAGGTTCGGTACAATGCTGATTGCAGCCGCGTTCGCTGCGGAAATACTTGTCGCGCCGGCAAATGCTCAAGGCGTGCCCGCTCCAAAGCCGGCTCCGAAATCGCGAGACGCAAACGACGGACAACGGCCGAAACCGCCGGCAGCCGTTCAACCCGAGCAGAGCCCGCCCAATCCGATCATTCCCGATTTGCGCAGTCTGTTCGGCTCCGGCCCCGCACCCGCCGTCAATTTCGACGCCAATCAGAAGATTCTCGCTAGCAAGGTCAGCGCCTATCTTTCAAGCCTGAACAATGTCACCGGAAATTTCGTGCAGGTTGGGCCCGACGGCAGCCGCACCACCGGCGATTTCTATATTCAAAAGCCGGGCAAGCTGCGTTTCGAGTACGACGCGCCGTCGCCGATCGCGCTGATCGCCGATGGCACAACGCTCGCCGTGCGCGACAGCAAGCTCGCGACCCAGGACATCTATCCGCTCTCGCAAACGCCGTTGCGCTATCTGCTGTCGGATCGCATCGACCTGTTGAAGGACACGAATGTTGTCGGCATCACCGCCGATGATATTTTCGTCAGCATCACGATCGAAGAAAAGCAGCCGCTGGTCGGCACCAGCCGTCTGATGCTGATGGTCGGCGCCAAGGATTATCAGCTCAAACAATGGACCGTGACGGATCCGCAGGGCTACGACACCACCGTCGCGGTCTATAATCTGGATTCGACCAAGAAGCTCGATCAGGCGATGTTCAAGATCGACTTCACGAACTATCAGAACACCACAAACAATTAGCGGTGCGGGCTGGAGTGCACCGCCGAAACCGGCTACCGGTTTCGGATCGGCCCCATTTTCGAGTCCATGCGCTTCACACTCACAACCTGGAACATCAATTCGGTGCGCCTGCGCATCGATCTGGTCGCGAAGTTTCTCAAATCCGCGCGGCCCGATGTGCTTTGCCTGCAAGAAACCAAATGCATCGACGATGCGTTTCCACTGAAGCGATTCAAGCGCCTCGGCTATGAGTACATCGCGCTGAACGGACAAAAGGGCTATCACGGCGTCGCCATCGTCTCGAAGTTGCCGTTCGAGAGCAGCGATGCGCGCACCTTCTGCGGCAAGATCGATTCGCGCCACATCTCCGTTTCGTTCGGCGAGAAGGCGAAGATGAAGCCGCTGACGCTGCACAATTTCTACGTTCCGGCCGGCGGCGACATTCCCGATCCAACACTCAATCCGAAGTTCGAGCACAAGCTGTCGTTTCTCGACGAGATGAAGGCGTGCGAACCGCTGCATCCCAAGGCCGATGATCGCCATATTCTCGTCGGCGATCTCAACGTCGCGCCGCATGAGCACGATGTCTGGTCGCACAAGCAGCTTCTCAAAGTCGTGTCGCACACGCCGGTCGAAACAGAGAAGCTGATCGATGTCATCAAATATGGAAACTGGATCGACGTCGCGCGCCAGCGCATTCCGATGTCGGAGAAAGTCTATACGTGGTGGAGCTATCGCGCCGCCGATTGGACAGTCGGAGATCGTGGACGAAGGCTCGATCACATCTGGGTTTCGCCTGCGCTGGAAAATAGCGTGCTCGATTTCAAGATCACGAAAGATGCGCGCGGCTGGGAGCGGCCATCGGACCATGTGCCGGTGACGGCGGCGCTCGACGTCTGAAAATTAAGTGAGCTTCGCGGTCAGACGCGCAATCGAGCCTGCTGCATTGCCGGTGCGCGCTGCCATCTCATCGCGCAGACGTCGCGCAGCGTCCGGATGGCTTTCGAGCACTCGCTGAAACAGCGAGCGCGACAGCCGGATCACGGACGACGATTCAAGCGCCATCGCGGTCGAAGGGCGCGGCATCGCGACCATCAGCGCCAGTTCGCCGATCAGCGCGCCTGGGCCGACAATCGTTTCATTGATGCGCTCGACGGCAGCGACACGGAACGAGCCGCGCTTGACGACGAAACCGCTGTCGCCCTCATCGCCGATCTTGAACAGTTCATCGCCGAATTCGAGACTCTTGTGCTCGGCACCGATGGCAAGCACGTTGAGTGCCGCCATGCCAAGCACGTTCAGCGTCGGGATGCGATTGAACAGGGCGATGTCGTCTTCAATTGACATGACGCATCATGCAACGCGGCTTGCGAAATGTCATGCCTGAAGTATTACGGCACCAGTTTGTAGCCGCCGGACTCGGTCACAAGAATTTCCGGATTGGCCGCGTCTTTTTCGACCTTCTGGCGAAGGCGATAGATGTGCGTCTCGAGGGTATGCGTGGTGACGCCTGAATTGTAACCCCAGACTTCCTGCAACAGCGTCTCGCGCGAAACAGGCATCTGCCCGGTGCGATAGAGAAATCGAAGAATCGCGGTTTCCTTTTCGGTCAGCCGTACCTTTTTGGCGTTTGCGCCGGTCAGCATTTTCGAGCCTGGACGGAAGCTGTATGGACCGACGGAGAAAACCGCATCTTCGCTGGCTTCATGCTGACGAAGCTGCGCGCGAATTCGCGCCAGCAGAACCGCAAATCGAAATGGCTTGGCCACATAGTCGTTCGCGCCGGATTCGAGGCCGAGAATAGTGTCCGAATCGGTATCGTGACCCGTGAGCATGATGATCGGCGCCTTGAACCCACCCTTGCGCAGACTGCGGACAACTTCGCGCCCGTCGGTATCGGGCAAGCCGACATCCATCAGCACCAGATCGGGTGAATTGGTTTTGGCTGCCTGTGCGCCCTTGGCACCGGTGTCCACAGCGGAGGCTTCAAATTCCTCATGCAGTGACAATTGCTCCACCAAAGTGTCGCGCAGATCGTTATCGTCTTCCACGATCAGGATCTTGCGTGCGTTGGCCATTGCGTCCAATCCTTTTAAAACTCGAATTTAGATAATGGCCCTAGACAGGAACGCGAGAGGACATCGCGATCTCGGAGCATTTGCCGAAATAGAGCATTTGCGGGTCCAAGAGCAAGCAGGAGTTCCGGTCTGACATGGGAAGTGGCGCATTTCCAAGGGCTTACCGTACAACCTTGCGTGATCGGCCGCTGTCCGCAATCCAGATTCGCGCCGCTGCCGGAAATCCCACCCGTGGGTGGCTGATCGCAGGCAATAACGTCATCCCCGTCACGCTCGGCCGTGGCGGCATCAAATCCAACAAATTCGAAGGCGACGGTGGGACACCCCGCGGCGTCTTTCATGCCGTCAGACTATGGTGGCGAGCCGATCGTCATGTTCGCCCGCGCACATTTCTTCCAGTACGCGCGATAACTTCGGCAGATGCATGGTCGGAAGATCCGGCCGACCGGCATTACAACCAGCCGATCCGGCGCAGCGGCAACGAGGCCGGCGACAGGTTGAAGCGCGACGACGATCTCTACGATTTCATTGTCGAGATCGATTACAACACGCGGCCACGGATTGCACGAAAAGGAAGCGCGGTCTTTCTTCATCTCGCGCGCGAGAATTTTTCGCCGACCGCCGGATGCGTCGGCATGACGAAATACGGAATGCGGCAACTGCTGTCGCGTATCGGGCGTTCGACGCGCATCGTGATCGGATAATCAGCGGCGTCCGAAAATGGCGGAGCCGACGCGCACATGCGTTGCGCCGAGTTGAATTGCCGTCGCGAAGTCGGCACTCATTCCCATCGAGAGCAATTTCAATCCGTTGCGCGCAGCGATCTTGGCCGTCAAGGCAAAGTGCGCCGCCGGGGGCTCATCCACCGGCGGAATGCACATCAGTCCGGAAATCTCCAGTCCGTACTTGTCACGGCAACTTGCGATAAACGCGTCGGCCTCTTGCGGTATCACGCCGGCCTTTTGCGGTTCTTCTCCGGTGTTCAACTGGACGAACAACAGAGGCTTGCGGTCTTGCTTAACGACTTGCTTTGCCAGTTCTTTGGCTAATGCTTCGCAAATGCTCGGCCGGTCCACCGAATGAATCGCGTCGAACAGCCCCACAGCTTCCTTCGCCTTGTTGGATTGAAGCGGGCCTATCAGGTGCAATTCGATCCCAGGGTGGGCCGAAATCAAACCGGGCCATTTCGCTTTGGCTTCCTGCACGCGATTCTCACCGAATACGTGCTGCCCTGAAGCGATCACTGGAGAAATCGCATCGGCCTCGAAAGTCTTCGACACGGCAATGAGCGTTACCGACGAGCGTTCGCGCCGAGCATCCTTGCAGGCGCGCACGATTTCCGCCTCAACGGCGGCAAGTCCGTTTGGTGAATCGCCGGTTACTTTTGGGCGCGTCTCGGTCTGCATGAGATTGGATTGTTATCCGGCGATTCAGGATCGTTCAAATTTTACGAAATTGGCGGAAAGGTTTTTGAAGCCTTTGCCCTAGCTTCATTCGTGGGGGCAAGGGGAAGATCGATGTCGATCGTCAGTTTCGGCCGCAGCACGTCAAAACTCAAGGCGCTTGTCGGGATTCGCGCGCGGCTCGTGCTGCTTGCGTTGATTCTCGTGGTTCCCTTGATGGTCGATCGCGTGCGCGTGCTCGAAAACACCCGCGCCAAGCAGGTTGAGCTGGCCGCGAGCGAACTCTCGGAGCTTGCACGGCATACGGCCGATGCGCAGCGAGAAATCATCTCGACCGTGCAGGCAGTGCTGAAATCATCGGCCTATATCTATGCAGCGGCTTCGCAGCAGGGCCGCGGCTGCGCGATCATGCGCGCCAGCCTGCGTGTCGATCTGCCATGGATTCGCAGTCTTTCGATTCTCGGAACCGACGGAAAGATCCAGTGCTCGACCGCGACTAATATTATCGGGCTCGATCTGAGCGATCGCGACTATTTCAGGCGTGCGCTTGAATCCCACGAATTCGTCCTGAGCGACTACATTTTCAGCCGCGCCGCGAATTTGCCGACGATCATCGCCGCCTATCCGGTTTCCGCCGTCGATGGCGGCCCTGAAGCCGTTATTATAGCCGCTGTCGATCTCAAATGGATGTCGCAGTTGATGACCGATCGCATCTCGCGCACCGGCGTGTCCGTATTTCTGGTTGACAGTATGGGCGTCATTCTCGCCGCGCGTCCCGAGCATCAGGATTCAATCGGCCTTCCGCTCCAGGACACTTCGTTGCTCGAAGCGGTCGCTCATCGCGAGATCAATCTCAACCGCGAATCCGGTTCTATTTCCTTCGAGTCGGCTGACGGCGAGGAAAAAGCGGTTTCGTTTGCGCGCGTCGCTGGCACGAAAGCGCGGCTCATTGTCAGCGTCAACGAAGCCAAGATGCTCGGCGACATCGATCGCGACATCCTGACGGCTTACATTCAGCTCGGCCTGGTCGGGTTGCTGGCGCTGCTCGGCGCATGGATCGCGGGCGAGCGGCTGATTATCCGTCCTATTCGGGCGATGACCGATATTGCAAATCGCTTCGGTCGCGGCGATCTCACCGTCCGCGCCTCGAATGCCAATATGCCATACGAGTTTGCTCCGCTCGCACGCGCGTTCAACGTGATGGCATCGCAACTTGCAGAGCGCGAACGCGAAATGGTCGCGGCCAATGACCGTCTCACCGTCATCGCCTCGGTCGACATGGTATCGGGTCTTGCCAACCGGCGCGGATTGCAGAGCCGCCTTGAGTTTGAATGGATGAAGGCGTTGCAGACAGAGACCAGCCTGTCGCTGATGATGATCGACGTCGATCATTTCAAGTTGTTCAACGACACCTACGGCCATCCGGAAGGCGACGCGTGTCTCAGCCGCATCGGCGAGACGCTGTCGGCGATCGCCAACGAGGTGTCGGGCTTCGCTGCGCGCTATGGCGGCGAGGAATTTTGCCTGCTGCTGCCGAACAGCGACGCTGCCGGCGCAATGACCATCGGCGAGCGCGTCCGTGCGCAGGTCGAGCGGCTCGCGATCCCGCACAGCATGAGCGCCGCAAAGGTCATCACTGTTAGCGTCGGCGTGGCATCGATCTCGCCGAGCGAAGCACAGCCGCAGGATGACCTGCTCGAAGCCGCCGATGCTGCTCTCTATGCAGCCAAGCGCCGCGGCCGAAACACCGTGATCGAGCACGCGCTGATCCGTGCCACCGACCAGGTTATTTCGCTCGCGAGCTGATCTCCTGAAATTGCACCCCGCCAAGGTCGGATCGGCGCCAAGGCGTTGACCCATCGCGGTCTTTTATGGCTAGTCTGCCGCCTCAAATCACCGTCGAAATCCCCTTGGCAGACGATCCCTTGCGATGACAACCGAACGCTATAACGCCCGCGAATCCGAGCCGCGCTGGCAACGCCTGTGGGACGAAAAGGCGATTTTCGCCACTAAAAACGACGATCCGAGGCCGAAATACTATGTGCTGGAGATGTTCCCCTATCCGTCGGGGCGCATCCATATGGGTCACGTCCGCAACTACACGATGGGCGATGTGGTCGCGCGTTACATGCGCGCCAAGGGCTACAACGTGCTCCACCCGATGGGATGGGACGCCTTCGGCCTGCCGGCGGAGAACGCTGCGATCGAGCGCAAGGTCGCGCCGAAGAAATGGACTTACGAAAATATCGCCGCGATGAAGAAGCAGCTCCAGACGATGGGGCTGTCGCTCGACTGGTCGCGCGAGTTCGCGACCTGCGATCCGGGCTATTACAAGCATCAACAGAAAATGTTTCTCGACTTTCTCGCGAAGGGATTGGCCGAGCGCGAAAAGCGAAAAGTGAATTGGGACCCGGTCGATATGACCGTGCTCGCCAACGAGCAGGTGATCGACGGACGCGGGTGGCGTTCCGGCGCGCTCGTCGAGCAGCGCGAGCTCAATCAATGGATCTTCAAGATCACCAAATACTCACAAGAGCTGCTCGACGCGATCGACGGTCTTGATCGCTGGCCCGACAAAGTGCGGCTCATGCAGCGCAACTGGATCGGCCGCAGCGAAGGTCTTCACTTTGAATTCAAACTGATCGGCGCGCCTGCCGGGTTTGAAAAGTTGCCTGTATTCACGACACGGCCCGACACGATGTATGGCCCGACCTTTGCTGCGGTGTCGCCCGATCATCCGCTTGCGAAGGCGCTTGCAGACAAAGACAAAAAAGTCGCGGCATTCATCGAAGAATGCCACCGCATCGGGACGTCTCAAGCCGAGATCGATACCGCCGAAAAACTCGGCTTCGACACCGGCATCAAGGCGCAGCATCCCGGCGACGCTTCGATCAAATTGCCGCTCTACATCGCCAACTTCGTTCTGATGGACTACGGCACCGGTGCGATCATCGGCTGCCCTGCGCACGATCAGCGCGACCTCGATTTCGCGCGCAAATACAATTTGCCTGTGATCGACGTGTTCGTGCCGCTCGCAACCGGCGAGACCGTCAGGAATACAGCGTTCACGCCGCCGAAGACCGAAACGGTCCGTTACGTGCAATGGGCGGGCGACCCCGGTGTGATGACGTGCGAAGACGCGATGAAGAAATCGCTCGCGATGTTCGAGAAGGAAGGCTGGGGCCGCCGCGAAGTCAATTTCCGCCTGCGGGACTGGGGTATTTCGCGTCAGCGTTACTGGGGCTGCCCGATTCCCATCATCCATTGTCCAAAATGCGACGTGGTGCCGGTGCCGGACAAGGATCTTCCCGTCGTACTGCCGGAAGACGTGTCGTTCGACAAACCAGGCAACGCACTCGATCATCATCCGACATGGAAGCACGTCACCTGTCCGAAATGCGGCGGCAAGGCGCAGCGCGAAACCGACACGATGGATACGTTCGTCGATTCATCCTGGTACTTCGCGCGCTTCACCGATCCGTGGAACGACAACGCGCCGATGACACCGAAGGTCGCCGATCGCATGATGCCGGTCGATCAATATATCGGCGGTGTCGAGCACGCGATTTTGCATCTGCTGTACTCGCGTTTCTTCACGCGCGCGATGAAGGCCACCGGCCATATCGGCATGGACGAACCGTTCGCCGGCATGTTCACGCAGGGCATGGTCGTTCACGAGACATACAAGAAGAAAGACGGCACGTTCGCTTCACCTGCCGAGATCATGATCGAAGTCGTTGGCGACAAGCGTTCTGCCGCGATGCTCGATACAAAGGAACCGGTCGAGATCGGCTCCATCGAGAAGATGTCGAAGTCGAAGCGCAACACCGTCGATCCCGACGACATCATCGGCACCTACGGCGCCGACACCGCGCGCTGGTTCATGCTGTCGGACTCGCCTCCGGATCGCGACGTGATCTGGAGCGAGGAAGGCGTGCAGGGTGCCGGCCGCTTCGTGCAACGCATCTGGCGTCTGGTGAACACGGCCGTTGCCCATTTGCCGAAATCCGGCACGCCGATTCCCGCCGATCATGCCGATGCAAAGGCGCTGCGGGCCGTCGCGCATCGCACCTTGAGCGAAGTCTCGAACGCCATCGAGCGGTTGCGCTTCAACACCGGCATCGCAAAAATCTACACTTTCGTCGGCGCACTCGCGGATGTTGTGGACGATCCGAAAAAACCGCTCGAAAAGAACAAAGCATTGGCCGCCGCCGCACGCGAAGCGTTCGATATTTTGCCGCGCCTTATTTCACCGATGATGCCGCATCTGGCGGAACAATGCTGGAGCGAGCTCGGTCACAAAGGGCTGGTTTCCGAGGCACACTGGCCGGAAATCGAACAAAGCCTGCTGGTCGATGACACAATTACGCTCCCTGTGCAGGTTAATGGCAAGAAACGCGGGGATGTCACGGTCGGCCGGGAAGCCACGACCGCAGAAATTGAGGCTGCCGTTTTGGGACTCGATGCGATAAAATCGGCGCTGGACGGGAAATCCCCTCGTAAAGTCATCGTCGTTCCGCAAAGGATCGTGAATGTCGTGGTTTGATACGCGCATCGCTGCCCGGTTGGCAGTCGTGGCTGCGCTTGCCGCCGTGACGGCCGGATGTTTTCAGCCGATGTACGCCGAACGCGGGCCAAACGGCACGCCCGGACTGCGCGATAAGCTGCGTGCGGTGGAAGTGCCGCCGCTCAATCTGCCGAACGGATCGCGCGAAGCGCGGGTCGGCCTCGAGATTCGCAACAATCTGATGTTCAGCATGTACGGATCGGCGGTCGGCGATCCGCCGACGCATCGGCTTTTGATGCGCATCACCACCACCCGCCTCTCTGTCATCATCGATCCGAACACGGCGCTGGCCGACGCCGAGAACTACGGCATCAACGCGGTGTATGAATTGAAGGACAATACGACCGACAAGACGATCTTGACCGGAACGACCTTCTCGCGCGTGTCCTACGACATTCCGGGGCAGACCCAGCGATTCGCCCGCTCGCGCGGATTGCGCGATGCCGAGGATCGTGCCGCCAAGGTCATCGCTGACAATATCAATCAGCGGCTGGCGTCGTTCTTCGCGACCGGAACTTAAAGACGAACGTGGTCGCGCTCCGCGGACGAGACATCGACGCATTTCTCGCCAAGCCCGACCCGGCACGCCCCATCATTCTTCTCTACGGTCCCGACGCAGGCCTCGTGCGCGAACGCGCCGATGCGCTGATGGCGTCGGCCGTCGACGATCCAAGCGATCCATTTTCTCTCGTTCGGCTTGATGGTGACGAACTCGCCGCCGAACCGTCCCGGCTCGTCGATGAAGCCATGACCGTGCCGCTGTTCGGCGGACGCCGTGCAATCCGTATCCGCGCCAGCGGAAAGAGTTTTGCGTCGGGCATCGATACGCTCGCGAACATGAATCCGAAGGATTGCCGCATCGTGATCGAGGCCGGCGAACTGCGTCCCGACGCTCCGCTTCGTAAGGCATGCGAGAAAGCGAAGTCGGCCGTTGCCATCGCCTGCTATGCGGACGGCGTTCGCGACATCGAGCGGCTGATCGACGAAGAGCTTCGCGCCTCGAATCTCAAGATCGCACCTGACGCGCGCGCGGCACTGACATCCCTGCTCGGCGGCGACCGGCAGGCGTCGCGCAATGAGATTCGCAAGCTGACGCTTTACGCGCACGGCAAAAGCGAAGTCACGATGGACGACATCGCGGCTATCGTGACCGACGCGTCAGGCCTCGCGCTCGATCCGATTGTCGACAATGCTTTTGCCGGAAAGCCCGCAGATGTCGAAAGAGCCTTCGCCAAGGCGATCGCGTCCGGCATCAACCCGAACCAAATTCTGATGGCTGCGCAACGTCAGGCGGCGGCTTTGCACAAGGCCAGACTGTCGGTCGATGAAGGCCGGATGGAATCGGATGTGGTCGACAACGGATTTCCCCGGCTGCATTTTTCGCGCAAGCCGCTTGTCGAAACGGCACTTCGCAACTCCAGCGCCGACCGTCTGCTCAAGGTGATCGCTCAACTTGCCGACGCGGTGCTCGATATGCGCAAACAGACCGAGCTTGCGGAAACCATCGCACAGCGCGCGCTGCTGGCCATCGCGGTCAATTCCCGCCGCCGCGGCTGATGCGAGAAATGCCCTATTTACGGCGCGATTCGAGCCGCCGCAAAATTTCGTCGAGCTGATCGAGATCACGGTATTTGATCTGCACTGCGCCGCCGGGATCGCGATGCTCGACGCTCACTTTCAGTCCAAGCACGTCGCTGACCCGCTTCTCCAGCGCGACCGTGTCGGCGTCTTTTCCCTTCACCGCCTTGCCGCGTGACTTCTGCGGCTTGCGCTGCGGAACGCCTTCCTCATGCGCAAGAGCTTCGGCCTGACGCACATTCAAACCCTGCTCGACAATTTTCTTCGCGGCGGCAGCTGCATCCGGCACGCCGATCAGCGCACGCGCGTGACCGGCGGAGAGTTTGCCTTCGGCGATATATTTCTGCACTTCGTTCGGAAGTTTTGTCAGCCTCATCATGTTTGCGACATGGCTGCGGCTCTTGCCGACGATCTTGGCAATGTCGTCCTGGCTGCGTTTGAATTCGGCGGCAAGCGCGTGATAGCCCTGCGCTTCCTCCATCGCGTTCAGATCCGAACGCTGCACGTTTTCGATGATCGCAATTTCGAGCGCGTCGCTGTCGTTGACGTCAGCCGTGACGATGGGGACTTCGTGCAGGCCCGCCTTCTGCGATGCACGCCATCGGCGTTCGCCGGCAATGATCTCGAAGCGATCCGCCGCGCCCTTCACCGGACGGACCACGATCGGCTGGATTACGCCATGCTGTTTGATCGAATCGGCAAGCTCTGCGAGTTCGGTCTCGGAGAACGTCCGGCGCGGGTTGCGCGGATTGGCTTTGAGAAATTCAATCGGGACTTTGCGCGGCGATGCCTTCGCCGGGCGATCGACATGAGCCGCCTCGCCGCCGACGTCACCGATCAGGCTGGCAAGACCCCGGCCCAATCGCGAACGCGCTTCGTCGGCCATCGCCGTCTCCCTTGCACTCACACGACTCAACGCAAGCCTCCCGTTACAATCTCAACGCCGCAAGTTCAGTGCGTGCGCAGTTCGCGCTCGCGCTGAATCACTTCGGTGGCGAGCTTGAGGTAGGCCTCAGAGCCGACGCATTTGAGATCGTAGACGAGAACCGGTTTTCCGTAGGACGGCGCTTCCGAGATGCGGATGTTGCGCGGGATCATGGTGTCGTAAACTTTCTTGCCCATGAACTGGCGCACATCGGCGACGACCTGGTTCGACAGATTGTTACGCGCGTCGAACATCGTCAGCACGATGCCGTGAATCGTCAGCGTCGGATTGAGCGTCGAGCGGACTTGCTCGACCGTTTGCAGAAGCTGCGACAGACCTTCGAGCGCGAAGAATTCGCACTGAAGCGGAACGAGGATCGCATGCGACGCGGCCATCGCGTTCACAGTGATGAGGTTGAGCGACGGCGGGCAATCGACCAGCACGTAGGTGTAGTCGTTGTCCTTGTCCAAACCTTCATTCAGACCGGCGAGCGCATCGCGCAGACGAAACGCACGATCGCGCGCGGAGCCGAGTTCAAGTTCGAGACCGGACAAATCCATCGTCGAGGATGCGATGTGAAGACGCGGCACGGCAGTCGGCATGATCGCGTCGCGCAATTTCGCTTCACCGATCAGCACGTCGTAGGTCGAGCAGTTGCGATTGCGGCGATCGATGCCGAGACCGGTCGATGCGTTGCCCTGCGGATCGAGATCGACGATCAGCACGCGCTCGCCGATGGCGGCGAGTGCCGTGCCGAGATTGATCGCGGTCGTGGTCTTGCCGACGCCGCCCTTCTGGTTGGCGAGCGCCAGAATGCGCGGGTGGCCGTCCGCGTGAGCCGGGCCGTTATCGCTGCCGAAGATTCCATTCATGTCGATCATTCTACACCTACCCGGTCTTTGTTGCGGCGCAGCATTTCAGCGCCTCACAATCGATTCGATTTCAACGATCCAGCCGTCGCCAGTCAGGCTGCGATGAAGTCGATGCTCGATTGTCCAGTATTTAGTAGCTTCCGTCAATTCAGCGACTACATCTTGCCCTTTCAGAAACAGAGCTTTTGCGCCGTGTTTCATCAGCGGTTGGATGTAACCCACAAGGGAATTTAGGGGAGCAACGGCGCGCGCGGTGATGCAATCGACCGGGGCCTTCGAGCTTTCCACGTAATCCTCGATGCTCGACAGGTGGACGGTGCCCGGCGAGTTCGTCACGCGAAGAGCTTCGCGCAAGAATGCCGCCTTCTTTGCGTTGCGTTCGACGAGATCGATTCTCGCATTTTCTTTTTTAGCAAGCGCGCAGGCCAGAACGATTCCCGGAAATCCGCCGCCGCTGCCGAAATCGAGCCAGCGATTTGCGCGTGGGGCGAGCTGAAGAAGTTGCAGCGAATCCGCGACGTGACGCGTCCAGATTTTTGGAAGCTCGGAGGAGGCGATGAGATTCGTTTTCGTCTGCCACTCGGCGAGGAGCGCGACATAGCGATCCAGCCGCTTTTCTGTTTCACGTGAAACAGGGGTCAGCTTCAGCGCAGCGGCTTTGTCGGATTCGGAAATTGCGGCCACGTCAGGCCGAGATCGACGCGGTCATTGAGCCAGGCTTGCTCGCCTGACGCCGCAGATAGGCCGCGAGAATTGTCAGCGACGCCGGCGTCATCGCCTCGATTCGACCCGCCTGTCCGATGGTGCGCGGGCGATTGGATTCGAGCTTCTGGCGCGCCTCATTGGAAAGGCCGGGCACCAGCGAATAATCGACCTCCGTCAGCACAAGACTTTCATCGCGCCGGAATGCATCCACATCCGCGGCCTGCCGCGAGAGATACACATCGTACTTCGCATCGATTTCCAGATGCGTGGCGATGACCGGGTCGATTGCATTGAGCTGCGGCCAGATCGAAGACACCTGGCCCCAACTCACGTCCGGATAGGCCAGCAACTCGAACGCAGACCGCCGCTGGCCGTCGCGATTGAGATTGAGGCCGTGCTTCGCGGCTTCGTTCGGCGTGATCGACAGCGACTTCGAGAGTGCCTTGGCATCGGCCAAAGCCGCCATCCGTTTCACGTGAAACAGTCTGCGTTCTGAGCTGACGCATCCAAGAGCAATTCCGCGATCCGTGAGGCGCTGATCGGCATTGTCGGCGCGCAGCGTGAGGCGATATTCGGCGCGCGACGTGAACATCCGATAGGGCTCGGAAATGCCGCGCGATGTAAGATCGTCGATCATCACGCCCAGATAGCCGTCTGCGCGGTCAAAGACGGCCGGAGAGCCACCGGAAGCCGTCAGAGCGGCATTCAGACCGGCGACAAGTCCCTGTGCCCCAGCCTCTTCGTAGCCCGTTGTGCCATTGATCTGTCCGGCCAGGAAAAGCCCGGGAATGCGCTTGGTCTGGAGCGTCGGATCGAGTTCGCGCGGATCGACGTGATCGTATTCGATGGCGTAGCCGGGACGCACCATCCGCACATTTTCGAGACCCGGAATCGTTTCCAGAATGGACTTCTGAACGTCCTCGGGAAGCGATGTGGAAATGCCGTTCGGATAGACCGTGGTGTCGTCGAGACCTTCCGGCTCGAGGAAGATCTGGTGCCCGTCGCGATCGCCGAAGCGGACAATCTTGTCCTCGATGGACGGGCAATAGCGCGGGCCGGTGCTTTTGATCTGACCGGAATACATCGGTGAGCGATGAACATTCGCGCGGATGATGTCGTGGGTCGCATTCGTGGTGCGCGTGATCCCGCATTCGATCTGCGGCGTCGTGATGCGCTCGGTCATCACCGAGAACGGCTCTGCCGGATCGTCGCCCGGCTGCATTTCCACCGCTGACCAATCGATCGTCGAACCGTCGAGACGCGGCGGCGTGCCGGTTTTCAGGCGGCCCAGCGTGAAACCGGCCTGCTCAAACGACTTCGACAGACCCATGGCAGGCGCTTCATCGATGCGCCCCGCCGGCCAGTTGTTTTCGCCGAGATGGATCAGGCCGCGCAGAAACGTGCCGGTGGTGATGACAACCGCGCCCGCAGCGAATTCCCGGCCATCTCCAAGGCGAATCCCGCGAATTTTTCCGCCGCCGAGAAGCAGCTCATCCGCTTCGCCTTCGATGATTTCGAGATTGGCCGTCTCGCGGATCGCCGCCTGCATCGCAGCCGCATAGAGCTTGCGGTCGATCTGCGCACGAGGTCCGCGCACCGCCGGTCCTTTGCGGCGATTAAGAACGCGAAACTGGATGCCGCCCTGGTCCGCGATGCGGCCCATCAGGCCGTCGAGCGCATCGATCTCGCGAACGAGATGCCCTTTCCCCAATCCGCCGATGGCCGGATTGCAGGACATCGCGCCGACGGTCGAAAATTTGTGAGTCACCAGCGCAGTCTTCGCGCCCATGCGCGCGGAAGCAGCGGCGGCTTCGCAGCCGGCGTGTCCACCTCCGATCACGATGACGTTGAACGATGTGCTCATGAGCGCGCGTTCTATCGCGGCGGCACGAATGCCGAAAGACGAAAGCGCGTTTCACGTGAAACGATGATCCGGCGCAGCGACGTTTCACGTGAAACAATCGCGATTATTTTCCGATGCAGAACTCGCGGAAAATCACGTCGAGAATATCTTCGACGTCGACGCGGCCCGTCAGACGCCCCAAGGAGTGAATTGCAGTTCTTAGATTTTCCGCAAGTAATTCATCGGCTTGCTGGGCCACCGTGATGGCCTGCCCGAGAGAAATGGCTGTTTCCTGTAGCAGAGCGCGATGCCGGGCGCGGCTGACAATTCCGTTCTCGCTTGAGGCGAAAAATTCCTGCGCGAACGAGACGAGCCGCGCGATCAATTCCTGAATGCCATCTCCGCGCGAAGCGGAAATATCGAACGTGTCTTTGTGCGATTCCGGTTTCGCCTGTTCTGCTTTCGCCAAATCGATCTTGTTGCGCGCGATCCAGATCGGCGCACCGGTCAGATCGCCATCGATCTCAGGCGGCACGACATCGCTTGCATCGACCAGCCACACAACAAGATCCGCCGTCCGTACACGTTCGCGCGCACGCCGCACGCCTTCCTGTTCGACAGGATCGGATGTTTCGCGAATGCCGGCAGTGTCGATCAGCGTCACCGGATAGCCGTCGAGATCGAGATGCACTTCAATCGCATCCCGCGTCGTGCCCGCATGCGGAGAGACAATCGCTGCGTCACGACGCGCCAGGCGATTAAGCAATGTCGATTTTCCCGCGTTCGGCGGACCGGCAATCGCAACCACAAGTCCGTCCCGCAGGCGTTCACTTTGTGCCGATAAGCTAAGGGTTTCTTCAATTTCGGATTTCAGCGCGGAAATTTTCTTCAACGCCGGCGCGATCAATTCCGCCGACACATCGCCTTCGTCGGAGAAATCGATGCCGGCCTCGACCAGCGCCGAGGCTTCGATGATTTGCCGACGCCAGCTCTCGGCCTTGTCGCCAAGCAAGCCCTTCAGTTGCCGCAACGCGTGGCGGCGCTGTCGATCCGTATCGGCATGAATGAGATCGTCGAGGCCTTCGGCTTCGGTGAGATCGAGCTTGCCGTTCTCGAACGCGCGGCGCGTGAACTCACCGGGCTCTGCTGGACGCAAGCCTTCGATTTTTCCGAGCGCATCGAACAAGGCTGCAATCACCGCGCGGCCGCCGTGAATCTGAAATTCTGCGATGTCTTCGCCGGTCGCCGAGTGCGGACCTGGAAAAAATAATGCGACCGATTCGTCGATGGCGTTGCTGTTCGAATCGCACAGCGTTGCAAAATGAGCGGTGCGCGGCGGCGGCAATTTTCCGCTTAATTTTTCCAGCGCAACGCGCGCCTGCGATCCGGAAATTCGGACAACCGCAATCGCCGCGGGCGGGCGGCCCGACGACAACGCAAAAATGGTCTGATCGCGCGAATGCATGGCCTTTTGTGGCGGTAGAGCCCGCCCAACTCAAGCCAAAGCCTAACAAGTCCTTAAATTGCTGCACCTTTCGGCCGCAGCAATTTTTATATTGCGGCGCAGCAATTGTGCGTTCAGGCACAAGGGCGAAACGGTGACGGACTTGGAATCGAAGGGCGAAATTGTGACCGCCCAGATGAGCGGAATCAGCGCGCGCCGATCATCCCCGCCAGCGATTTTTTCTGCTTTCCGGACGCGTCGAAATTGTCCGGCGCGAGCCATTTCTCGTAAGCCGCCTTCAGCGCCGGCCAGTCGTCACGCGCGATCGCGAACCACGCGGTGTCGCGGCTGCGGCCCTTGACGATCATGTGGTTTCGGAAAATTCCCTCGAACGAAAATCCAAGACGCAGCGCCGTGCGCCGCGACGGCTCGTTGAACGCATTGCATTTCCACTCGTAGCGGCGATAGCCGAGATCGTCGAACACATGCCGCATCATCAGATACATCGCCTCGGTCGAGACGCGTGTCTGCTTCAGCGTATCCGAATAATGGATGCTGCCGACTTCGATCACGCCGTTGGCCTGATCGATCCGCATGTAAGACGCAATGCCGAGCGCGCGGCCTGAGGCGAGATCGATAATCGCGTAGCAGACGTTGCCGGGTGCTGCGGCAGAATCCGCCAGCCATTTGCGGAGTCCGGCCTCGTCGTCATACGGGCCGTGAAAGAGATAGGTCCAGGATTCCGGATCGGTGGTCCTGAACGCCGCAACCAGATCGTCGCCGTGCTTTTCGGGATCGAGCGGCTCAAGGCGCGTGGTGCGCCCTTCGAGAATATTTCCCGGCGGAACGATGCGCGGCGTCCAGCCGAGAAGTGGGACTCCGAGGGATTGAGATGGCGCGAACGTTTTCTCAGAAGACATGATGTTCACCCGTCATTGCGAGGAGCAAAGCGACGAAGCAATCCAGTTTGGCGTTGCTGGATTGCTTCGCTCCGCTCGCAATGACGACAAGTCAATCCAAGCGACTCGCTACGTATTCATGCTCTCGAAGAACTCGCCGTTGTTCTTGGTGTTGCGGAGCTTGTCGAGCAGGAACTCGATGGCGTCCATCGATCCCATCGGATTGAGGATGCGGCGCAGCACATACATCTTCTTGAGCAGCTGCGGATCGGTGATGAGCTCTTCCTTGCGCGTGCCGGAGCGCGCGATGTCGATGGCCGGGAAGGTGCGCTTGTCGGCGACCTTGCGATCGAGAATGAGTTCGGAGTTGCCGGTGCCCTTGAACTCTTCAAAGATCACTTCGTCCATGCGGCTGCCGGTATCGACCAGCGCGGTGGCGATAATGGTAAGCGAACCGCCTTCCTCGATGTTGCGCGCGGCACCGAAGAAACGCTTCGGACGTTGCAGCGCGTTGGCATCGACGCCGCCGGTCAAAACCTTACCGGAGCTAGGAACCACTGTATTATAGGCTCTTCCGAGACGTGTGATCGAATCGAGCAGGATCACCACGTCGCGGCCGTGTTCGACCAGGCGCTTGGCCTTTTCGATCACCATTTCGGCGACCTGAACGTGACGCGACGCCGGCTCGTCGAATGTCGACGAAACAACTTCACCCTTCACCGAACGCTGCATGTCGGTGACTTCTTCCGGACGTTCGTCGATCAGAAGAACGATCAGGAAACATTCCGGATGGTTGGCGGTGATCGAATGCGCGATGTTCTGCATCAGCACGGTTTTACCCGTGCGCGGCGGCGCCACGATCAGCGCGCGCTGGCCCTTGCCGATGGGTGCCACGATGTCGATGACGCGCGGCGACAGGTCCTTGCGCGTCGGATCGTCGATCTCGAGCTTGAAACGCTCGTCCGGAAACAGCGGCGTCAGATTGTCGAAATTGACCTTGTGCTTGGACTTTTCCGGGTCTTCGAAATTGAGCGTGTTGACCTTGAGCAGGGCGAAGTAGCGTTCGCCTTCCTTCGGCGAGCGGATATGGCCCTCGATGGTGTCGCCGGTGCGCAGGCCGAAGCGGCGGATCTGCGAGGGCGAAACATAAATATCGTCCGGGCCGGGGAGGTAGTTCGCGTCCCAGGAGCGAAGGAATCCGAAACCGTCGGGAAGAACTTCCACGACGCCTTCGCCGATAATGTCGGTTTCCTGAGCGGCGAGCTGCTTGAGAATGGCGAACATCAGCTCCTGCTTGCGCATGGTGCTGGCGTTTTCGACCCCGCTTTCCTCAGCAAAGGAGACAAGCTCCGCGGCTGTTTTGGCTTTGAGGTCCAGTAGTTTTATTTCCCGCATTGGGGTTGTCCTGTGGAGTATCGTCGAGGGGAGGGGTGCAAACGAGAGTTCGACCTGCTTGCCAACAAACGGACGTCAAGGATTCCGAAGTCCGAAAATTTTCAGCGAGAAAAGTCTTGAGCGAGGAATAAGCCGGGAGGCTCTTGAACCTGATGCAGCGGCCGGTTCAACACTGGAACCGGGACTCAACCGCATCCGTCTGCGTTCGGTGGGATGCAGCGACTATAGAAAATCGCTGTGACATCCGCAAGATGATCGTTTCCCGGCGCTCATCTAAAACGGCTTCACGATCACCAGGATGACAATCGCGATCATCAAAACGGTCGGTATTTCATTGATAACACGATAGAATTTCTGGCTCTTGGTGTTGCGATCCTCGGAAAATGCCCGCACGCGCCCGACGAAATAGCCATGAACTGCCGACATCGCGATCACGAGCAGAAATTTCAACTGAAACCAGTGCGCGGTGTGCCAGTTGCCGGCCCACGCCAGATACAGGCCGGCAAACCATGTCACCATCATTGCCGGATTGACGATGAATTTCAGCAGCCGCCATTCCATCGTCTTGAACGTCTCGGACTGCGGCGAGCCGACCGCAACGCCCGCGTGGTAGACGAACAATCGCGGCAGATAGAGCATGCCGGCCATCCAGGAGATGACCGCGATCACATGCAGCGCCTTGATCCACTCATACATCGCGAAAACTTCTCTTTATCGAACGGCGTTTCGATTGAAACGATCGATTGCTGCGCCGGTTCAACCGCATCGATACCTGATGTGAGCCGGGGTTTTTCCGCAAGCACGACTTGCCTTAAAAAATCTTTTTAGATTCTTAAGTTAGAGTCAGTGTTGCGGTGATTATGACTCACGCAATCTTCTCCCCGTGATTTTCAGCCGCCATCAACAGAGCATTGAATTATGCCCGCTGTACGGCAATTCCTCTCCGCAGATATACAGTCATGCTTTCAGCAGCTTGACCGGCATGGCGGCAGAATCGTCCAAGACAAATCCACATAAGCCCGCTAGCATCGCGCATCGGCTGTGACGATTTCCCGAACTCATGGCTGTGAATGAAATTGCGGGTTATCCCGGAGCGGGTCTGTCATAGGATGTTTTGGAGCCTGTCGGCGCACAGGGATTCACAACGATCCACAGCAGCGAAGTGAAAACGATAGATCGGCGCGGGGCTGATGCCTACCAGCGGTAGTTACTTTCACCTTCACATGATTTCCGACTCGACGGGCGAGACACTTATTACCGTGGCGCGCGCGGTCGCCGCGCAATATGCAAATGTCTCTCCGGTCGAACATGTCTATCCGCTGGTGCGCAGCCAGAAACAGCTCGACCGCGTATTGGCCGAGATCGAAGAAACCCCCGGCATCGTGCTTTTCACGCTACTGGAAAAAGATCTGGTGTCGCGGCTGGAAGCCAAGTGCCGCGAGATCAATATTCCGAGCCTGTCGATCATCGGCCCGGTGATGCAATTGTTTCAGGCCTATCTCGGCACCGAAACCTCGCCGCGCGTCGGCGCGCAGCACACGCTCAACGCGGAATATTTTAAGCGCATCGATGCGCTGAACTACACGATGATGCATGACGACGGTCAGCACGTCGATGGCCTTGAAGACGCCGATGTCGTTCTCGTCGGCGTGTCGCGCACATCCAAGACGCCGACATCGATCTATCTTGCCAATCGCGGCGTGCGCACGGCCAACGTGCCGCTGGTGCCGGGGATTCCGATTCCGCGCGAGCTTGAAGTCTTGAAAAAGCCGCTGGTGGTCAGTCTTCAGGCCACGCCCGAGCGGTTGATTCAGGTGAGACAGAATCGTTTGCTCGGCATCGGCAAGAGCGGCGACGATACTTATATCGACCGGCAATCGGTGACGGAGGAGGTTGCGCTGTCGCGCAAGCTCGCCGCGAAATATGGCTGGGAGTTATTGGACGTCACGCGCCGCTCCATCGAGGAGACCGCCGCAGCCGTAATGAAGCTCTATGCCGACCGCCAGCGTCAGAAGGCGTGATGCAATGACGATCTGGCGCGGAGAGCAAAGACTTATTCTTGCGTCGCAAAGTGCCGTGCGGAAATCTCTGCTCGACAATGCGGGGCTTAGCGTCGAGACGAGCCCCGCGAATATCGACGAGCGCGGCATCCAGCAAAAATCAGGGCTGAAAGATCCCGGCGCGATCGCTGCTTTGCTGGCGGGCGAGAAGGCGAAGCATGTGTCGGCTTCGCATCCGGGACGTTATGTCATCGGTGCCGATCAGACACTGGCGCTCGGCGAGCGATTGTTCAGCAAGCCTGCCGGCCGCGATGCGGCGGCGGATCAGCTTAAAGCACTCGCCGGGCAGACGCACACGCTGCACAGTGCAGTTAGCGTTGTGCGAGAGGGACAATCGCTGTTTTCGCATGTCGGCGTGGCGCGCATGACGATGCGGAAACTGACCGCTACGCAGATCGCGTCCTATCTCGACGCCGCTGGAGTTGCTGTAACGACAAGCGTCGGCGCGTATCAGCTCGAAGGCATCGGTGCCAATCTGTTCGACAAGATCGACGGCGACCACTTCACGATTTTGGGCCTGCCGCTGCTGCCGCTGCTGGAGTTTTTCAGAGCGCAGGGTTTGCTGACGATATAAGAAGCCTCATGGTGAGGAGCGCGTCAGCGCGTCTCGAACCATGAGAATCGGACGCTCATCCTTCGAGACGCGTTTCTGCGAAACGCTCCTCAGGATGAGGGAATATTGTACGGGAACAACATGCTTCTTCTCGGCCTCACCGGATCGATCGGAATGGGAAAGTCCACCACCGCGAAACTGTTCGTGGAGGCGGGCGTGCCGGTCTATGACGCGGACGCCACCGTGCATCAGGTCTATGAAGGCGAGGCCGCGCCCGCGATGGAAGCGGCGTTTCCAGGCAGCACTGTGAACGGCAAGGTGGACCGGCAGAAATTATCCGCGATGGTCTTCAACAATCACGATGCGATGACGCGGCTGGAAAAGATCGTTCACCCGATGCTGCGCAGCCATCAGCAGAAATTCTTGAGCGAGGCGGAAAAATCCGGCGCGCCGGTCGCGGTGCTGGATATTCCGTTGCTGTTCGAGACCGGCGGCGAAAAACGCGTCGATGCAGTCGTGGTCGTATCCACCACGCCTGACGTTCAGCGCGCGCGGATTCTCGAGCGCGAGAACATGACGCATGACAAGCTCGACGCGATTCTGGCGCGGCAGATGCCGGATGCCGAGAAGCGCAAGCGCGCCGATTTCATCGTGGATACCGGGCACGGTTTGGAACCGGTGCGCGAACGGATTCGCGAAATCCTGGCTGAAGTCGTTAAGATGCCGCAGCGGCGGATATGATTCGGATCAATAGCCATGCGTGAAATCGTTCTCGATACCGAAACCACCGGCCTCGATCCGCTGCGCGGCGACAGGCTGGTCGAGATCGGCTGCGTCGAGATGGTCAACCACATGGCGACCGGCCAGACGTTTCACCGCTATCTCAATCCCGAGCGCGACATGCCGCAGGAAGCCTTCGCGGTTCACGGGCTGTCGGCGGAATTTCTGTCGGACAAGCCGCTGTTCGCGGCGGTGGCCGGGGAGTTTCTGGAATTCATCGGCGATGCGCCGCTGGTGATTCACAACGCGTCGTTCGACATCGGTTTCATCAATTTCGAGCTGGAGAAAGTGTCGCGGCAGCCGATCGCGCGCGAGCGCCTTGTCGATACGCTGTTGCTTGCGCGCCGCAAGCATCCCGGCGTGTCGAACAGATTGGACGATCTTTGCTCGCGCTATGCGATCGACAATTCACGCCGCACCAAGCATGGCGCGCTGCTCGACGCCGAATTGCTGGCTGAAGTCTACATTGATCTCATCGGCGCACGTCAGTCGCAGATGCTTCTTGCCTCAGAAGCGCGCCAGACATTTTCGGGCGCAGCGTCCGATCAGCCGCGCCGGCAGCGCGAGACGCCGCTTGCACCGCGCGTCAGCGATTCCGATATGGCCGCGCATGCAGCCTTCGTCGCAACGCTTGGCGACAAGGCGCTGTGGAACGAGTTCAAGCCCGAAGATTGAAGCCAATCAGCTCGGCTTCGTCTGCTGTTCGGCCTGACGCGCCATGTTCTGGCGATACAGTCCGACGAAATCCACCGGATCGAGCATCAGCGGCGGGAAGCCGCCGTTACGCACCGAGTTGGAAATGATCTCGCGCGCGAACGGGAACAAGAGGCGCGGACATTCGATCATGATGAGCGGATGCAGGTTTTCCTGGGCGACGTTCTGCACACGGAACACGCCTGCATAGATCAGCTCGAATGCAAACAGCGTGGTGCCGGCGTTTTCCGCCTTGCCTTCGATCGTCAGCGCGATCTCGTAGTCGGTCTCGGCGAGACTCTTCGCCGTCACGTTGATCTGGATGTTGATGTTCGGCTGCTTGTCCTGCGGGCCGAGCGAGGCAGGCGAATTCGGATTCTCGAAGGAGAGGTCTTTAATATATTGCGCCAGCACGTTGAGCTGGGGCGGCGCGGCATTCTCGAGAGGCGCACCATTGCCGCCATTGCCGTTGGTCATGAAATCTCTCCGAGAACGTTGAAAACCGGATCGAGGCTGGAACGAAAATCCCGCGAATCGTGCCGGAATTGCAGGGAATGCCGCCTAAGCAGGCTCAATCGAGGCGAGTGGCTATCATAGGCTTGCCGCATTCGACAAGGACGATGGGTCTCAATCCGGGCCCCGATGGTTGGCCGCAACCGCCGTATCGGGTAGAATCGGGCGAATTCGGCGCAACATAAGGCGATGCCGGTCTTTCGTCACAACCATTTCCGCCTCCGCGGCGTTTGGTGATGTTGGCTGGATCGTGTTTCGTGCCTACATAATTAAGAGCGAATTCCGGCGCCAAGCGCCATTCTGACGGACTCATGCGGAGACCGTCCGGGCACATCAGAAAGCGACTGCGACGTGGATATCTACACCATCATTTTTCTGGCTCTGGCCGTCTTTATTTTCCTGCGTCTGCGCAGCGTGCTTGGCCAGCGCACCGGCGATGAACGCCCGCCAATGAATCAGGCGGCGCGCGACGTGGTGCGCGGCGCGCCGGACAATGTGGTGCCGATGCCGGGAACCGTGATCGATCAGGCGCCGCTCGCGCCGTCGGCCGATCCGGCCACTCCTGTGGATCGCTGGAAGGGAATCGCCGAGCAGGGTTCGGCACTGGCGCAGGGTCTCGACCAGATCGCGGCCAGCGATCCGTCGTTCGACGCGCAGCATTTCATCTCCGGTGCCAAGAGCGCCTACGAGATGATCGTGCTGGCGTTCGCCAACGGCGAGCGCCGCGCGCTGAAGGATCTGCTGTCGCCCGAGGTCTATGAAGGCTTCGATTCGGCGATCAAGGAACGCGAGCAGCGCGGCGAGAAAGTCGAGACGCGCTTTGCGTCGATCGACAAGGCGTCCATCGTCAACGCCGAGGTTCGCGACAAGACCGCGCAGATTACGCTTCGTTTCGTGTCGCAGATGATTACCGCCACGCGCGGCAAGGATGGCGCGGTTGTTGACGGCAATCCCGACAAGCTCGCCGACGTCACCGATATCTGGACGTTCGCTCGTGATATTTCCTCGCGCGATCCGAACTGGAAACTCGTTGGCACCGAGAGCGGCCAATAACAAAACCGTTCTGCTGCTGTCCGGCGCGTGGCTGCTCGCTTGCGCTGCCGGTTTTTATTTCGTGCCGCCCTGGGCAGACGATGAAGCGCAGGCGAGGCGCTCGCGTCAGCCCTCGTCCGAATCCGTTCACGTCAATAATTATCGCAATGTCGTCTGGCCGATTGAGATCGGCGGCGGACAATATGCGCCGCTGAACTGGAGCGATTTGAGCGGCTGGTCCGATGACGATCCGGTGCCGGCGTTCAGGACATTCCGCGAGAGCTGCAAACCGATTGTCGCGCAGATCAAGCCGCTCGCCGACGACAAGGCGCTCGGTTCGTCATTGCGCGATCCCTGCAAGATTGCGCGCGCGACCGACATCACTGAAACCGCGAAGGCGCGCGAATTCTTCGAGCAGAATTTCGTTCCCTTGCGGATTTCGCGCATCGGCGAGGATGCCGGATTCGTCACAGGTTATTACGAACCGGTCGTCGAAGGCTCGCGCACGCGCAGCGATCTTTATCAGGTGCCGGTGTATCGCCGCCCGTCGAATCTGTTCGTGCGCGGCTATTCGCAGGCGAGCGTCAGCCTGCCGAACAAAGGCGACGTGTTTCGCAAGATCGGCCGCCGCAAGCTCGTGCCGTATTACGACCGCGCGGAAATCGAGGACGGCGCGATTGCGGGCCGCGGGCTCGAAGTCGTCTGGCTGAAAAATCACACGGACTTATTGTTCATCCAGATTCAAGGTTCGGCGCGCGTGCGCGTCGAGGACGGTTCGGTGGTGCGCCTGAATTACGAAGCGCATAACGGCTACGGCTACACGCCCGTTGGCCGCGTGCTGATCGATCGCGGGATCATTCCGAAAGATCAAATGTCGATGCAGAAAATTCGCGACTATATGGAGCAGGACCCGGATGCCGCGAAGGAACTGCGGCGGCAGAACCGATCCTATGTGTTCTTTCGCGAGGTGCAGCTGACCGACAAGGACGAAGCGGTCGGTGCGCAGGGCGTGCCGCTCACCGCAGGCCGCTCGATTGCGATCGACAAGGCGCTGCATGTTTACGGCACGCCGTTCTTTATTTCGGGCGATCTGCCGATCGACTCCGATAAATCTAACACGCCGTTTCGCCGCCTGATGGTCGCTCAGGACACAGGCTCCGCAATCGTCGGCCCCGCGCGCGCCGATCTTTATTTCGGTGCGGGTCAAGATGCCGGAAAGATCGCGGGACGGCTGAGAAATTTCGCGCAGTTCGCGATGCTGCTGCCGAAGTCGCTCGATCCCGTCGCGCGCGGCAGGACGATGCCGCTGCCGGCGGATAGGCCGTCGGAGAAAATCGCGAAGCTGTTTCCGCAAAAAGAAGTCGTCAAAGAGATCGCGAAGGACAAACCCGATCCGGCGCCCGTGAAGGAGGCCGCCGCGCCGTCGTCGGCTGTGCCTGCGGTCAAGTCTCCGGCCATGAGTGCAATTCCGCTGCCTGCTGCGCGTCCGATGGAAGCGCCGAAGAAAATCGAAGCCAGGCTGGAGCCGCGCCGCGCATCGACGTCTCGCCGCGTGCGTCACCGCCGATGAAGCGCCCGAAGAATCTCGATTCCCCGCGACGCAAGCGCACCCTCAGCGGCGAGGAAATTGAATTGTGGGAAAGCGCGGCGAAGGACGCGAAGCCGCTGCGGAAAACCAAGAAAATTTCCGCCGGCGTCGAGCAGCCGGCCGTTCAACCTGCGATTCAAGAACCGGTAAAGGCTTTGCTGCAACCGCCGGCATTCAAGCCGAGTCCGCCGAAATCACCGCCGCCGCTCGCGCCCATCGGCCGCCGCGAGAAATCGCATCTGGCGCGCGGAAAGAAAGACATCGACGCGCGGCTCGATCTTCACGGCATGACGCAGGCGCGCGCGCATCGCAGGCTTCTGAATTTTCTGCACGACGCGAGCGAGGACGGCTGCACCTTCGTGCTTGTCATCACCGGCAAGGGCCGCACCTCCGAGCCAGGCGCGGAGCGCGGACTCTTGAGGCGAATGGTACCGGAATGGCTGGGGCTTCCTGAATTCCGCAGCGTCGTCGTCGGTTTTGAGACCGCGCATATCGGCCACGGCGGCGAGGGCGCGCTTTATGTGCGGATCAGGCGGGCGAGATAATTCGGAGAGCTGTCATTGCCGGGCTTGACCCGGCAATCCATCTTTTTTGCGAAGATGATGGATGCGCGGGTCAGGCCCGCGCATGACTCAATAAGTGAGTTGCGATGGCGCTATTCACAAAATAAACCGGCTCAGATCCGCGTTCTTCGCCAGATCGCCGACATGCTTCTTCACATAATTCGCGTCAATCGCGATCGTTTCGCCGTTGCGGTCGGGCGCGACGAACGAAATCTCGTCGAGCACGCGCTCCATCACGGTCTGCAAGCGCCGTGCGCCGATATTCTCGATGGATGAATTCACCGCAACCGCGACATCGGCCAGTGCGTCGATGGCATCGTCGGTGAAGTTCAGCGTCACGCCTTCGGTCTGCATCAGCGCGACATATTGCTTGATGAGCGAGGCTTCCGGCTCCGTCAGAATCCGCCGCATGTCGTCGCGCGTCAGTGCCTGCAATTCGACGCGGATCGGCAAACGTCCCTGCAACTCCGGCAACAGGTCGGAGGGCTTGGCGATATGAAACGCGCCGGATGCAATGAACAGAATATGGTCGGTTTTCACCGCGCCGTGCTTGGTCGAAACCGTCGTGCCTTCGATCAGCGGCAACAGATCGCGCTGCACGCCTTCGCGCGACACGTCGCCGGTGCGCGCGCCGTCCCGCACGCAGATTTTGTCGATCTCGTCCAGAAACACGATGCCGTTGTTCTCGACCGCGTGAATCGATTCCTGCGTCAGCGAATCGTCGTCGAGCAGCTTGTCGCTTTCCTCGTTGACGAGAATCTCGTGCGAATCCGCAACGGTGAGACGCCGCGTTTTCTTGCGGCCGCCCATCTTGCCGAAAATGTCGCCGATGGAAATTGCGCCGACCTGCGCGCCCGGCATGCCAGGAATCTCGAACATCGGCGCGCCGCCGCCTGACGATTGGGTTTCGATCTCGATTTCCTTGTCGTTCAGTTCGCCCGCGCGCAATTTCTTGCGGAAGGACTCGCGCGTCGCCGGACTCGATCCGGGCCCGACCAGCGCATCGAGCACGCGCTCCTCGGCGGCTTGCTGCGCCTTGGCGGAAACGTCTTTTCGTTTGCGTTCGCGCGTCTGCAAAATCGCGACTTCAAGAAGATCGCGGATCATCTGCTCGACATCGCGGCCGACATAGCCGACTTCGGTGAATTTCGTCGCTTCCACCTTGATGAACGGCGCGCCCGCGAGTTTCGCCAGCCGCCGCGCGATTTCGGTTTTACCCACACCCGTCGGCCCGATCATCAGGATGTTTTTCGGCAGCACTTCTTCGCGCAGCGCGCCTGTCAGTTGCAGCCGCCGCCAGCGATTTCTCAAAGCGATGCTGACCGCGCGTTTGGCGTCGGTCTGTCCGACGATGAAGCGGTCGAGTTCCGAAACGATTTCGCGGGGAGAGAAGTCGGTCATGATGCCTTAGCTATGTCGAAAGAAATCGAGTGCAAGCGATCACCAGAACGGCGGCCCTGCTTGCCATTGCTTGATGGCATCGAACGGATGAATCAGCATGATGATATTGAGCGTCAGGTTGTCGCGGATATGTCCGCCGACCGCGATCTCGAAAATCACCGCGATCAGAATCGTGGCCCACACCGGCAATGTCTTGGCGACGAGAAAGCCCGTCACCATCGACAGCGTGTCCGACAGCGAATTGACGATGCTATCGCCGTAGTAATCCAGCGAGATTGTGCCGGCGCGGTAGCGGTCGATGATGAAGCTGGAATTTTCCAGAAGCTCCCAGCAGCCTTCGATGACCATCGCGGGGATCAGCCGCGCGATCCACGATGCGCGGGGAAATGCGAGCTTGGTCAGACCGTAGAAGATGAAGCCGTGAATGATATGCGAGAAAGTGTACCAGTCGGTGATGTGCTGGGAGTTTTCCGAACTGTTCACCACGCCGTGCCACAGCTTCACGTAGCCGCAGGTGCAGATCGGATGGCGGCCCATCGCGTAGAGCAGGCTCGCCTGCGTTGCGAGAAGCGCCAGCGCGATCAGGAGCCCCGTTCGCAGCGACAATCCGCGCGGCGAATCCATCATTGCGCTCGCGCTCATGTCGTCAGCGTCTCGATGGTGACATTGCGGTTGGTGTAGACGCAGATATCGGCGGCGATGTCGAGCGACTTGCGCACGATGGTCTCGGCGTCCTTGTCGGTGTCGGCCAGCGCGCGTGCTGCTGCGAGCGCGTAGTTGCCGCCGGAACCGATCGCCATCACGCCGTGTTCGGGTTCGAGCACATCGCCGGTGCCGGTGAGCACCAGCGACACTTCCTTGTCCGCGACGATCATCATCGCTTCGAGACGGCGCAGATAACGATCCGTGCGCCAGTCCTTCGCGAGTTCGACGGCGGCGCGTGTCAGCTGTCCCGGATATTGCTCGAGCTTGCTTTCCAGCCGCTCGAACAGCGTGAAAGCATCGGCGGTCGCGCCGGCGAATCCGCCAATCACGTCGCCCTTGCCGAGCTTGCGGACTTTTTTCGCGTTGGACTTGATGACGGTCTGGCCGATGGAGACCTGGCCGTCGCCGCCGATGACGACCTTGCCGCCCTTGCGGACCGTGAGAATTGTCGTGCCGTGCCAGACGTCGCCTTGTGATGCCTGCATGAAAACCCCTTGTTCCGGCTTTCATCTATGAGGTCGGCTGCGCCGTTGCAAATCCGGCTTAACGACGCGGATTTCAGTCACCATATCGCGGAAATTCGGCCTTTCCCGCAGTAGCGAAGGGGTCCGCAGGCTGGTATGTCATGGCCGTGTCAAAGACCCTCACTTTGAGGCTTTCGGAGCGATTTTCATGCGCACGGCCACGATCAAGCGCAAAACCAAGGAAACCGACATCGCTGTGACCGTCAATCTGGACGGCACCGGCGTGTCCAATGTCGCGACCGGCATCGGCTTCTTCGATCACATGCTCGATCTTCTCGCGCGCCACTCGCGCATGGACATCACCGTCAAGGCCGACGGCGATCTTCATGTCGATCATCACCACACCACGGAAGATGTCGGCATCGCGCTCGGCCAGGCGGTGAAGCAGGCGCTCGGCGACATGAAGGGCATCACGCGCTACGCCTCGGTTCACATGCCGATGGACGAGACGCTGTCGCGCGTCGTGATCGATATTTCGGGCCGTCCGGTGCTGGTGTTCAAGTCGGAATTTCCGCGCGACAAGATCGGCGCGTTCGACACTGAACTCGTGCGCGAATGGTTCAACGCGTTCGCGATGAATGCCGGCGTGACGCTGCATGTCGAAACTTTGTATGGCGACAATTCGCACCACATCTCCGAGTCGTGCTTCAAGGGGCTGGCGCGGGCGCTGCGGATTGCGGTGGCCATCGATCCGAAGGCGGCGAACGAAATTCCGTCCACCAAAGGCACGCTCGGCGGCTGAGGCGCGAACGACAAAGGCCGTCATTGCGAGCGTAGCGAAGCAATCCAGCCGATCCTATATTCAACACTGGATTGCTTCGTCGCTCCCGCTCCTCGCAATGACGGCGAAGTCACCGGAGGTCAGTCATGGCGATCTATACGGTTCATGCGCCGGTCGGCTACGGCACGGATGCGCGCGCCACCGATGACAAGGTCGTGCTGATCCGCGACGGATTTTATGTCTGGGCGTTTCTCGCCGCGATCGTCTGGCTGATCTGGCACCGGCTGTGGCTGGCGCTGTTCGGCTATGTGGCGATTTCAGTCGCAGCCGAACTTCTGTTCAAGGCGCTCGATGTCGGCGTGACGGCGCGCTTCATCGTGATGCTGGTGTTTGCGCTTCTGATGGGCGCGGAAGCCAGCACGCTGTGGCGCTGGAAACTGTCGCGCGGAAAATGGTGTCAGGTCGATCTGATTTCGGCAGAAAACGAGGAAGAAGCCGAGCGGAAGTTTTTCAGCCGCTGGACGAACGCGCCGCGCGGCAACGAGATCGCGAGCAAACCCGTGCCCCAGCCGATGACGCCGGTGCCGGCGCTCGGAAAGCCGGACGACGTGCTCGGCGTTTTCCCGCAACCCGGAGCGCCGCGTTGAGCGTTGCGATCATCGATTACGGATCGGGCAATCTGCACTCGGCGGCGAAAGCATTCGAGCGCGCCGCGCGTGCGATGGACGATCCCGAGAAGGTGATCGTCACGCGCGATCCGGATGTCGTGTTCAGGGCGGATCGGATTGTGTTGCCGGGCGTCGGCGCATTCGCGGATTGCCGCAAGGGACTCGATGCGCTCGACGGCATGGTCGACGCGATGACGGAAGCGGTGCGCGACAAGGCGCGTCCGTTCTTCGGCATTTGCGTCGGCATGCAGCTGATGGCGACGCAGGGCAAGGAATATGTGACGACGCCGGGGCTCGACTGGATCAAGGGCGATGTCGAGAAAATAACGCCGCGCGACGAGACTCTGAAAATTCCGCACATGGGCTGGAACACGCTCGATCTCATTCGCGAACATAAAGTGCTTGAAAAACTGCCGCTCGGCGACAAGGGCCGGCACGCCTATTTCGTGCACTCCTATCATCTGAACGCTGCGAATGATGCGGATGTTGTTGCGCGCGCCGATTACGGCGGGCCCGTCACTGCAATTGTTGCGAAGGACACCGCCATCGGTACGCAGTTTCACCCGGAAAAGAGCCAGCGTTTCGGGCTGGCGCTTATCTCCAACTTTCTCAAGTGGAAGCCGTGATTCTCTTTCCCGCCATCGATCTGAAGAACGGCCAGTGCGTGCGCCTGCAACAGGGCGACATGGCGCGCGCGACCGTGTTCAACGATGACCCTGCGGCGCAGGCCAAAGCGTTCGAGACGCAGGGCTTCGAGTATCTGCATGTCGTCGATCTCGACGGCGCGTTCGCCGGCAAGCCTGTGAATGCGTCAGCGGTCGAGGCGATGCTGAAGACCGTGAAATTTCCGGTGCAGCTCGGCGGCGGCATTCGCAATGTCGCGACCGTCGAGGCGTGGCTGGCGAAAGGCATCCGCCGCGTTATCATCGGCACGGCGGCGGTGCGCGATCCGCAGCTCGTGAAAGAAGCCGCGAAGAAATTTCCGGGCCGGGTCGCGGTGGGACTCGATGCGCGAGACAGCAAGGTTGCGGTGGAGGGCTGGGCGGAAGCATCGAGCGTGACCACACTCGAAATCGCGCAGCGTTTCGAGGATGCAGGCGTGGCGGCGATCATCTTCACCGACATCGCGCGCGACGGCATGCTGAAAGGCCTCAATCTCGACGCGACGATTGCGCTGGCTGAGGCGATCTCGATTCCTGTGATTGCCTCCGGCGGCTTCGCCTCCATCGACGATGTGAAGGCATTGCTCGCGCCGCGCGCCAGTAAACTCGAAGGCGCGATTTCAGGGCGTGCGCTTTACGATGGACGCGTCGATCCGGCGGAGGCGCTTAAACTTATCCGCACTGCACGGGCGATTGCATGAGAGTAAGAATCATAATTTGTCATTGCGAGGAGCAAAGCGACGAAGCAATCCAGTCTTTTTTGTCCACGCTGGATTGCTTCGCGGAGTTTATCATCGGGCGGCGCCTTGCGCCGGCCCGTTGGCTCGCAATGACGACGAATGCGCAGCGCCATGTTTAAAGTCCGCGTCATTCCATGTCTCGACGTGAAAGACGGCCGCGTCGTCAAGGGTGTCAACTTCGTCGATCTGCGCGACGCCGGCGATCCGGTGGAAGCCGCGATTGCCTATGACGCCGCCGGCGCAGACGAATTGTGCTTTCTCGACATCACCGCGACGCATGAAAATCGCGGCACGATCCTCGATGTCGTGAGACGAACTGCGGAAGCCTGCTTTATGCCGCTGACAGTGGGCGGCGGCGTCCGCACTGTCGATGACATCCGCACATTGTTGAACTACGGCGCCGACAAGGTCTCGATCAACTCGGCCGCCGTGCAGAGGCGCGAATTCGTCAAAGAGGCTGCGGAAAAATTCGGCGACCAGTGCATCGTCGTCGCCATCGACGCCAAGCGCACCGGCTCCGATCGCTGGGAAATCTTCACGCATGGCGGCCGCAAATCGACCGGCATCGACGCCATCGAATACGCGCAGGAAGTTGTCTCGCTGGGCGCTGGCGAAATCCTTCTGACGTCGATGGACCGTGACGGCACCCGGCAAGGCTTCGACATTCCGCTGACCCGGGCGATTGCCGACAGCGTGACAGTGCCGGTGATCGCCTCGGGCGGCGTCGGCAACCTCGATCATCTGGTCGCCGGCATTCGCGAAGGCCACGCAACTGCGGTGCTGGCCGCCTCGATCTTCCACTTCGGCGAATTCACGATTCGAGAGGCGAAAGATCATATGGTGCGCGCAGGCCTGCCGATGCGGCTCGATCCGTAATACCAAATGCCTGATAGGCTTGAGATTTTCACGCTCCCCGGCAAAGCCCGGACCTGATAGAACTGTCACAAATGAGCCGCTTCACGATCCAGGATCTCGCAGCCACCATCGATGCCCGCGCGGCGTCGGGCGGTGAGGCGTCCTATACGCGCAAGCTGCTCGACAAGGGGCCGGATCACGTCGCCAAAAAACTCGGCGAGGAAGCGGTGGAGACTGTGATCGCGGCGGTCGAGGACAACCGCACCAGTCTGATCGCCGAAAGCGCCGATCTGATTTTCCATCTTCTCGTGCTGCTCAAGTCGCGCAACATCAAGCTGTCGGACGTGGAAGACGAATTGTCGAAGCGGACGCAGATGTCCGGTCTGGAAGAGAAGGCTGCGCGCAAGCGCGACTGAGTTTGAGTTGAACAGAAGAGTAGAGCGTATGCGTAAGGGATGTGGCTCATGGATGTGAGAGCCGAGACGGTCCAGTATAATCCCTACCGTATCTTCACGCGCGAGCAGTGGGCGGCGTTGCGCGACGATACGCCGATGACACTGACGGCCGAGGAGATCGAGCGGCTGCATTCGATGCATGACCGCCTCGACATCAAGGAAGTCGAGGAGATTTATCTCCCGCTCTCGCGCCTTCTCACCTATTACGTCTCCGCGACGCAGCGCCTGTTCGTGGCGCAGCGCCAGTTCCTCGGCATCGAGGACCGCAAGATGCCCTACATCATCGGCGTTGCGGGCTCGGTCGCGGTCGGCAAGTCGACCACGGCGCGCGTGCTGCAAGCATTGCTGGCGCGATGGTCGCCGCGCCCGAGGGTCGATCTCGTCACCACGGACGGATTTCTTTTCCCCAATGAGGTGCTCGAACGCGAAGGCCTGATGCAGAAAAAAGGCTTTCCGGAAAGTTACGACCGGCCTGCGCTGCTGTCGTTTCTGTCCGACATCAAGTCGGGCCGCCGTCCGGTGCGCGCGCCGGTCTATTCGCATCTGACCTACGACATCATGCCGAACCACTGGCTCGAGGTCGATCGCCCCGACATTCTCATCGTCGAGGGACTGAACGTGCTCCAGACCGGACCTTTGCCGAGCGACGGCAAGGCGGTGCCGTTCGTGTCGGACTTCTTCGATTTCTCGGTCTATATCGACGCGGACGAAGACATTCTGCGCGACTGGTATGTCGAACGCTTTCTCACGCTGCGCGACACGGCGTTTCTCGATCCGCGATCCTACTTCAATCGCTACGCAAAATTCTCGGACAAGGAAGCGACCGACAAGGCACTGTCGCTGTGGAACACGATCAACCTTGTGAACCTTGAAGAGAACATCGTACCGACACGGCCGCGCGCCACGCTGATCCTGAAAAAGGGCAGCGATCACGTCATCGAGACGGTGTCGTTGCGCAGGCTGTAAGCGCGTAACGCTGCCTCACGGTGAGGAGGCGCACTTGCGCCGTCTCGAACCATGGCGGCTTTCATTCATCCTTCGAGACGCGCGCCGATGCGCGCTCCTCAGGATGAGGCTGAATTACGCCGCGTGGCGGCTCGCATCCGCGCCGAAATGGCCGAGATAGCGTTCGTTGATCGCCGACACCGGCATGACAACCAGTACATCCGTGGTGCAAAACTGGTGGTCGACGACCGCGCCGTCGCCGATGAAGGCGCCGACGCGAAGATAACCCTTGATGAGCGGCGGCAGCGCCTTCAGCGCGGCCCTGGTGTCGATGGCGCCCTTCGCCATCATGTTCATGTCGATGCGCCGCGACGGATGCGCGCTGGCCCGCCAGCCTTCCGGCGCGCGTGCATAATGATGCAGGAACGACAGCGGCAGCGCGAGATTGTTCGGGTCGGTGCCCTCGAAGCTCGCGCAGCCGATCATCACGTCGAACTGATAACGGCGCACATAGGTCCAGACGCCGTGCCACAGAAGTTCGACCGTCCGTTTCGTCCGATAGGGCGGCAGCACGCACGAACGTCCCAGTTCGAGAAATTTCAGGCCGCGCTGGCGCTGCATCAGTCCGGCGATGTCGAACTCGTTGCAGGTGTAGAAACCGCCGTGACGGTCGGCGATGTCCTGGCGCAAGAGACGATAGGTGCCGACCACAGGCTGCTTGCCGCTGAGCGACGGTTTGGCCGCGTGATCGATCACCAGCAAATGATCGCAGATCTTGTCGAACGCATCCTTGTCGCGTTGCGCCAGCATGGTTGCGGCGTCGGCAATCGCGTTGCCGTCCTTATAGAAGACCTTGTATCGCAGCCGCTGCGCCCGCTTCACATCGCTTTTCGATTGCGCGAGCCGCGCTTCGAGCGCGCCGATGCGGCCGAGAACGGGTGCTGCGGGAAATATGCGCTTCGGCTTGCCGACGATGTCGTTGCGCGGCTTCAGCCAGGTCACAGCCGCCGAGGCTGCCGACTTTGCGATTTCGGGTCTGAGCAGTTCGATCAGGCCGGACTTTTCGCCGTGCATGCGTTTCCTTCCACAGCAGTCCGCGAATCGCAGGAATGCAGTTTCAGGCGTGAATAAGCACGGGTGTGATACGGGTATGTGACAGCAATGTTGGGATTATGTGACGCCGTTATGCGGCGACGCTTCCCGTCTTTATATCGGCGAGCGCATCGGCGAGTTTGTCGCGGTCGAGCGGCTTGACGAGGAAACCGTCCATGCCGGCCTCGAAGCAGGCGTAGCGATCGTCAACCAGCGTGTTGGCGGTGAGCGCGATGACAGGCGTGTGACGCAGGCAGCGTTCGGCCTCTCGCGCACGCATCTTCTTCATGGTCTCGATGCCGTCGAGCTTCGGCATCTGCACGTCCATCAGCACCAGATCGTAAGGCGCGCCGGCGGTTTCCGCCGCGATCCAGGATTCGAGCGCCTGCTCGCCGTCCGTCGTGATGACCGGACGATGACCGAGACGCGTCAGCAGCGAGCGGATCAGAAGCGCGTTGATCTCGTTGTCCTCTGCGACAAGGATCGACAACCCGCGCGATTGCATCGCGGGCAACGGTTCGGATGCGTTTGCGGCGTCATCGATGTCCGGCACCAGCGTCGCACCCGGTGCGGCGAGCCGCGCGGCCAGAGACGCCGCGCGCAACGGCTTGACGAGATAGCCGTTGAACGGCGCCATAACGGATGGATCGAGTTCATGACGCGCCGCCGGCGTGAACATCGCGATGCGAAGCGCGGCATGATGAAGCGCAGCCTCGCCGAGCTGTTTCATCTCAGACGTGCCGGTCATGCGATCGACAAGAATCGCGTGCCAGTCGCGTTCCGGCAGCAGCGCGCATGCAATTGCCGGATCGGACACCGTGCAGGTATGTGCGCCCCAGCGTTCCAGACGCCGCGCGATCAGTGACGCCTCGATGGTCTGCGGCGCGACAAGCATGATCGACTTGCCGTCGAGATTCGGTATGTCGAATTTTTCGGAAGCATCGCTCTGCGCTGGCGCAAGCGGAATCGAGAACTCAAACGTCGCGCCGTTGCCCTCTTCGCTCTCCAGCGTGATGCGGCCGCCCATGCGCTTGACGATGCGCTCGGAAATGCTGAGACCCAAGCCCGTGCCGCCATAGTTGCGCGCGGTCCTGTCGGAGGCCTGTTCGAATTCGCGGAAGATTCGCTCCTGCGCTTCGGGCGCGATGCCGATTCCGGTGTCGCGCACGAGGAAACTGATTTCGCCGGGCCAGATGCCGGGCTCGACGATGATCGCGACGCCGCCCGCCGGCGTGAACTTGATGGCGTTGCCGGCAAGATTAAGCAGCACCTGACGCAGCCTCGCGGAATCGCCGACAACCTGCAACGGCAGCCGCTCATCGACGTAGGCGGCGATTTCGAGTTTACGCGCCTGCGCGCGCGGCGCGAGCAACTCGGCGATGTCCTCGATCAATGCCGACAATGCAAATGGGCGCTGTTCGAGATCGATTTTCCCGGCTTCGATCTTGGAGAAATCCAGAAGCTCCTCGATCAGCGCGAGCAATGCGTCGCCGGAGGTTTTCACGGCTTTGACGTAAGTCGTCTGCTCGGCGGTGAGCGGCGTGTCGAGCAGAAGCCCGCTCATTCCCAAAATGCCGTTCAGCGGCGTGCGGATTTCATGCGACGCCATCGCGAGGAATTTCGACTTCGCGCGGTTGGCGGCGGTCGCGTGATCGCGCGCGAGCGCCAGTGCGTGTTCGCTCTCCGCCCGATCCGTGACGTCGCGGCCGACGCATTGCAGTTCGGCGGGTTGATCCGCGTCGCGGCGGACATAACCCTCGCGCCATGCGATCCAGCGCGGACCCCATGCGCTGTCGATCTTCTGGTCGTGAACCCGCGTGCCGCTGGTCTCGGTGGCCTCAAAGCCCTGTTCGAGCACCGGCAAAGCGAACGCAGTGCCGATCAGTTGTTCGCGCGGCATCTGCGCCAGCGCGCAGAACGCGTCGTTGACGGAGGTGATGCGGCCTTGCGAATCGCGCAGCACGATCAGATCGCTCTGCGACTCGAACAGCGAGCGCGCGCGTTCCTCGGCTTCCTTCAATTCCCAATTGCGATCGGTCAGTGCCTCGTTGCGCAGTTCGATCTTGCGCATCTTCTTGCGCAGCCAGCGCATCCGCATGCTCATGGTGGCGAGGCCGACGCAGGCCAGCGCAAACAGGAAACTCGCGCCGATGGCAAACGCCTGCGGATCGTAGCCGGAATTCTCGCCGCGGCTGCCGCTGATGAATCCGTATGCGCCGCCGAACGCGGCGGAAAAGATCATGAAGGAGCGGATGATGAAATTCGTGCGCGGATAGCGGCGGGCGAGGCGGCGCAGGCGCATTCGGATTCGTGGTGCCCGCAACATGATTGCCGTCCCGGAGTTCAGTCGAGTGCTGCTGCCTGATGCGAAAGAATGCGGCGGCGACGTTGCGAAGTGCTTGCGGCGACGACCCCTCCGAAGGGCCGTTGCGAACATGGTGAACGAAGCGTTAAAGCGCCGCCGTGCGCTGGGTCGTGACGGCGCGATTGGCGCCGACGACGAGCGCCGCCGCATCCTGGATGCTGAAGACGCGTGAGCGAACGAAAATGCGGAAGTCCGCGCCGCCTTCCGGCGACAGATAGATGACCGGCTCCTCGGCGGAGGCGTGAGGCGCGACGCTGACATATTTGATTCCGCCGGCGGCGCTACAGCTTTCCGCGTCGGCGGTGTTGATGTCGTCGATCACGGTGAAGTCGGCGAATTCCGGCCGATCCACGATCTGCACCCGCACGGTGGATGCCGCGCGGTCCTCGGTGAAGCTGACGTGAAACTGGTGCTGCCAGGGCGCGGTTGCGATCTGGAGGCTTGCGCCGCCGAGCGAGATGCAAGGCTGAACGTTCGAGGAAAACTCGCCGCCCGCCACGATACCGGCAAGCAGCAACGGCACGGCCGAAGCCAGAAGTTTGATACGCATGACGCAACGCTCACGGAACTGGTTTGTGCCCGATCCGATCGGAAAACCGGTTTCCACTTTTCCGGATCAGGCGGGTATGGTTCCTGAAGCGTAAATGCAGATCGTTACGGAAGTGTTTGCGGTGACGAGGCGCAGCGAAATTTAAGCCGCGCGGCGCACGTCGTCCGCGAGCGCGCGGTAGGACAATGCTTCCGCGATATGAAGCCGTCCCACGGTGTCCGCGCCATCGAGATCGGCCAGCGTGCGCGCCACGCGCAGCACGCGATGATAGCCCCGCGCCGACAGCCTCGTCGTATCAGACGCATCGCGCAGCAGTTTCATTCCCGCAGCGTCGGGCCGTGCGATCTCTTCAAGCACCGCGGCGGGCGCTTCGGCGTTGACGCGAATTTTCGGCAGGTTCAGCGCGGCGTAACGCGTGCGCTGAATATCGCGCGCGGTGGCGACGCGTGCGGCGACTTCAGCCGAGCCTTCCGACGGCGGCGGGAGAATGAGATCGGAGGCACTCACAGCGGGGACTTCGATGCGAAGATCGATGCGGTCCATCAATGGTCCGGAAATGCGGCCCTGATAGTCGCCGATGCAGCGGTCGATGCGGCCGCGCTTGCAGGAATAACCCGGCTCATACGCGTGCCCGCATTTGCACGGGTTCATTGCGGCGACCAGCATGAAACGCGCCGGATATGTGACGCGGTGATTGGCGCGCGACACCGCGACCTCGCCGTTCTCCAGCGGCTGACGCAGCGAATCGAGCACGCGCGGATCGAACTCCGGCAGCTCATCGAGAAACAGCACGCCGTGATGCGCCAGCGAAATTTCGCCGGGCTTCGCGCGCACGCCGCCGCCGGTCAAAGCCGCCATGCTGGCGGAATGATGCGGCGCGCGGAACGGGCGCTGCGAGGTGAGCGCGCCGCCTTCAATCTCGCCCGCGACGGAGGCGATCATGGAAATTTCCAAAAGCTCGGACGGCGACAGCGGCGGAAGGATCGACGGCAATCGTGCTGCGAGCATCGACTTGCCCGCGCCGGGCGAGCCGATCATGAGAAGATGATGTCCGCCGGCTGCCGCGATTTCGAGCGCGCGCTTGGCGCTTTCCTGTCCCTTGATGTCGCGCAGATCGAGCATCGACAATTTCTGCGCGGTGATTTTCGGCTGCGGGCGCGAGAGCACCTGCGTGCCCTTGAAGTGATTGGCAATCTGAATCAGCGATGAGGCCGCGACGATTTGCAGATCGGGGCTGGCCCATGCGGCTTCCGCGCCGCAGCCTGCCGGACAGATCAATCCCTGGTCGCGCGCGTTCGCACCGATGGCGGCGGGCAAAACTCCGGCGACGGACGCAATCGATCCGTCGAGACCGAGTTCGCCGAGCACCGTGAAATCCGACAACGCGTCCGGCGGAATCGCGCCGATGGCTGCCATCAGACCGAGCGCAATCGGCAGATCGTAATGACTGCCTTCCTTCGGCAGATCGGCAGGCGCGAGATTGACGGTGATTCGCCGTGCGGGAAGTGCGAGACCCGATGCGATCAGCGCCGAGCGGACGCGCTCGCGCGCTTCGGAGACAGCTTTATCGGGAAGTCCGACGATGGTGAAAGCCGGCAGGCCCGGCGCGACCTGAACCTGCACGTCAACCACGCGCGCTTCGACGCCCTCGAACGCCACCGTCGATACGTGCTGGACCATCGGCTTCCCCGCTCGGGAAAAAGCCTATCAGGAACTTTTGAACCGTCCAAGAACATTTAGAGAACAAAATGAGGCTCTGCGCCTTGCAGGCGTAGGGCAAGCGCCGCTCAGGTCTCGGCGAGTGCGGAAAAATCCGTTTCGGGAACCAGCGTCACATCCGGCTCCTCGACGGTCTTGGCGCGAAACTTGAGACCGAACACATGCGGAAAGCGCATGATCTCGACATGGAAGCCGGGAATGTCGATGAAGTTCACGGCGGATTTCGGCGCGTAAAGCCGCGCCCACAGATCGACGCCGGAAAACTGCGGCAGCTTGTTGAGCCGCAGATTGCCGATTGAGCCGGTGAAATTGAGAAGCTCGCGCGCGCGATCGTTCATCATCGTGACCCAGCCGTCGGTGACATGGCCGACATCGTTGGCAATCGGACAGGCGATCACCATTGCGTCGGGCGCGGTGCGGAACAGCTGTTCGTAGACTTCGGTGTTGTGGCTGATCTGCTCCTGATAGACCACAAGCATCACGCCGCCATGAGCGAGCTTGATCGGCAGCACGAGACATTGCCAAAGCTGGCCGCTGCGCGAGTGTGTTCCGCTGAAGCGCACGAATGTCGGCGTCATTTTCTTCGCGACCTGCCGGTACACATTCCCGAACTCGGCCGCGAGCGGATTGCTGTTCTGCGAGACCAGCGTGCCGGCAAGATTCTGCCCGGTCGCATCGCGCATGGCCTGGCCGTAATAGGTGTAAACGAAATCGTCGCCGGCGCTTATCAGATGGACCGAGTTGGCGCGCAGCGGATAGCTGCATTCTTCGGTCAGGCGCTGAAGCGTCAGGTCATCGATGGAATGAAGGGTTTTCCACTTCGCCCACAGGAATTCCATCGCGGCTGTTGCAAGCTCGCGCGGAATCGACGTGCCGTTGAAAACCTCAAGCGCCATTGCCGCCCTGCCCGGTGCATGGATACCGCGCGGTTGTCGCCGCATGGAACCCGACCGTCAAACAGATTGGCGGACGATGGTCAGCAATTGATTAAACAATAGGGCGTTTGCGATGCGAAATGCGGGCATGATCCCGAAAAGCGGACACCGGTTTTCGGATCAGGCCAACCGCCGCTAGCGGCGCTTGGTCTCGATGCAGTCCCAGATAATCGAAGCCACGTCCGGGCCGCCGAGGCGGGCGATGGCGCGGATGCCGGTCGGCGAGGTGACGTTGATTTCGGTGAGATGGCCGTCGATCACGTCGATGCCGACGAACAGTAACCCGCGCTGGCGCAGCGCCGGACCGAGACGGCGGCAGATTTCAAGTTCTTTTGCCGACAGGTCAGTGGCCTGAGCGGCACCTCCGCGCACCATGTTGGAGCGCAGATCGTCCGCAGCCGGCACGCGATTGACCGCGCCGGCGAATTCGCCGTCGACGAGAATGATGCGCTTGTCGCCGTCCTTCACGTTCGGCAGAAATTTCTGAATCACCCAGGGCTCGCGGAACGTCACCGCGAACATGTCGTAGAGCGAACCGAAATTCATGTCCTGCGGCGTGATGCGAAACACCGCAGCACCGCCGTGGCCGTAAAGCGGCTTCATCACCACGTCGCCATGCTGTTTGCGGAACGCGTTGATCTCGTTCTTGTCGCGCGAGATCAGCGTCGGCGGCATCAGGTCGGAGAATTCCATGACGAAGATTTTCTCCGGCGCGTTGCGCACGCTGGCCGGATTGTTGACGACCAGAACCTTCTCGTGAATCTGTTCGAGGAAATGCGTCGTCGTGATGTAGGCGAGATCGAATGGCGGATCCTGGCGCAACAGCACGACGTCGAACGTCTCCATCTGCACGCGCTTGGATTCGCCGAGCGTGAAATGGTCGCCTTCCTGGTCGCGCACATTGAGCGGCTGAACGGTCGCGACCAGCTCCTTGCCGTTGAGCGAGAGATTTTCCGGCGTGTAGTAGGACAGCGAATGCCCGCGCTTCTGCGCTTCGAGCAGCAGGGCGAACGTCGAGTCGCCGCGAATATTGATCTTCGCGATGGGGTCCATCTGGACGGCGACTTTGAGTGTCATTCGTAAAATCCGTTTCGTGAATTGCGCGGCGGCAATCTGGTCGATTTATTTCATTTTGGCCAGATGGTCAGCTACTGGCATCGAACGCCGCCATCAGATGGCGCGGCAGGCTTTTCGGCGCAATGAGAACGACATCGAAACGCATGTCGAGTTTCGCATGGTCGTCATGCGCGGCGAGCCAGACCTGCGCGGCGTTGACGATGCGCGCCTGCTGCTGCGGTGTCACCGAATAAGCGGCATCGTCCAATGTGGCGCGGGCCTTGACTTCGACGAATGCGAGAAGCCCGCGTTTACGAGCCACAATATCGATTTCGCCGTAGGGTGTTTTGAAACGCCGCGCGAGAATCCGATAGCCCTTGGCGATCAGATAGACGCAGGCACGGCTCTCTGCCGAAATGCCGGTCTGGAACGCGGCGACCCGCTCGGGCGAGGGCGCGGCTTTTGCTGCGGCCTTGCGTGTGCGAGGCGTGCGGTCAGTCATCGCCGGCTTCTTTTGCGATTTCGAGCGCGCGCGCATAAATTTCCCGGCGCGGCCGGCCGGAAATTTCCATCGCGCTTGCAACCGCATCCTTGACGCTGTCGCGTTTGAGCGAAGCACGCAGAAGATCGTCGAGTGCGTCATCGCTCATCGCTCCGGAATCCTCCGGCGGCGGCGCGATCACAAGAACGAACTCGCCGCGCGTTTCGAGTTTGTCTGCCTCGGCCGCCAGTTCGGAAATTTTGTCGCGCTTCACGTCCTCATGCAGCTTGGTCAATTCGCGGCAGATCGCGGCGTCACGCTGGCCCATGCTCAAAGCCAAATCCTGCAACGTGTCCTGCACGCGTGCGCCGGATTCGAAAATCACCATCGTCGCATCGATGCGTGCCAACTCGCCGAGCCGCGCGCGCCGCGCAGCCTGTTTCGGCGGCAGAAATCCCTCGAAGAAGAATCGATCCGTCGGCAATGCCGCAACCGACAATGCGGTGAGCACCGATGACGGCCCCGGCAGCGCAACAACATCATGCCCGGCTGCGCAAACGTCGCGGACCAGTTTGAATCCCGGATCGGAAATCAGCGGCGTACCGGCGTCCGACACCAGCGCGACGGAAAGTCCTTGCGACAGCTTTTCGAGAATTTTCGGGCGCGCGGCTGCGGCGTTGTGTTCGTGATAGGGCGTCAGCGATGCTGCTATTCCGTAACGCTCTATCAGCCGGTGCGTGATGCGCGTGTCCTCGCACGCAACGATGTCGACGCCTGCGAGTATCTCCAGCGCGCGCAGCGTAATGTCGCCGAGATTCCCGATGGGTGTCGCCACGATATAGAGACCCGGCTTTGCTTTCGGCGCGCTGACGGCCTGTCCCGCGATTGTGAACGAGCGCGCCACCTCGCCGGACTTCGCTTCGGACTTCACTTCGGACTTGGCGCCGGTCGCAGCGGATCGGACGGGTTTTGCACGCATGATGCCATCCTAGCGGCAATCGTCAGGCGCGTCTTGTTCGCCGCAGCAATCGCGAAGGTGTCGATTTTTTCGCGCGCCGCCACGCCATAAAGGTTTTGTTTTGGTTAACTATTCGCCGACAATATGCCCAAATCCCCATCCAGATCGTCCTGCGGGACAATGCGCGGGCCGATCCGGATCGGACCAGTGGAAAGCCGAGATGGACGACCCGTTCAATGCGAAGCCGCAGCCGGGCGGCGCCACCCGCCGCAGCGCCCTGGGTTTGATTCTCGGCGCGCCGTTGATGGCCGGCTGCGCGGGAATCCAGTCGCCATTTCCGGGCAGTCAATCTTCGGGACTCGAACAGCCGCCGACGCCGTCCGGTCCGCCGCAGCAACCGACTGCCGTAGGCTCCGGTCAGGTCAAGGTTGCGCTTCTTCTTCCTCTGTCTGCATCGGGCAATGCCGGCGTCGCCGCGCAATCGATGCGCAACGCGGCTGAACTGGCGCTCGCCGAATTTCAGAATCCGAATATCCAGTTGCTCGTGAAGGATGATGCCGGTTCGGCACAGGGCGCACAGCAAGGCGCACAGCAGGCCATCGACGAAGGCGCGGAAATTATCCTAGGGCCGCTGTTCGGTTTGTCGGTGCCTGCGACCGCCGCAGTTGCGCGCCAGCGCGGCATTTCGGTGATTGCGTTTTCGACCGACTCCAGCGTTGCGGGGCGCGGCGTCTATCTTTTGAGTTTCTTGCCCGAGTCCGACATCAACCGCATCGTCGATTACTCGGCGGGTACCGGCAAACGTTCGTTCGCAGCACTGTTGCCGGAAAATGCCTACGGCAATGTCGTCGAGGTCGCGTTCAAGCAGGCGGTTGCGCGCCGGGGCGGCCGCGTCATGGCGTTCGAGAAATATTCGGGCGACCCGGCGCAGTTGCAGACCGCCGCACGCAACGTCGCGCAGGCCTTGCCGACGACGGACGCGCTGTTGCTCGCCGACGACGGCGATGTCGTGGTCGGTGCCGCGCAGGCACTCACCGCGAACGGCGCAAATTTGAAACGCCTGCAAATGCTCGGCACCGGATTGTGGGACAGCCCGCGCGTGTCCGCCGATCCAAATTTACAGGGCGGATTTTATGCGGCACCCGATCCGGCGGGCTTTCGCGCGTTCGCCGGACGCTACAAGGCGAAGTTCGGCGCCGATCCGGTGCGCACCTCGACACTCGCTTACGACGCGGTCGCTCTTGTTGCGGCGCTCGCGCGCACGCAGGGTGCGCAAAGATTTTCACAGGAAGTTCTCACCAACACGTCGGGCTTCGCAGGCGTCGACGGACTGTTTCGTTTTCGCACCGACGGCACCAACGAGCGCGGGCTCGCGGTGATGAAGGTCACGGCCGGCGGCGCGCAGCCGGTTGTCGGATCGCCGAAAAGTTTCGGGGCGTGATCTCCTCATCCTGAGGAGCGATCCCATCGGGATCGCGTCTCGAAGGATGAGAGTCATGGTTCGAGACGCGAGGCTTCGCCTCGCTCCTCACCATGAGGACAGAGCTGTCAAGCCGCCAGATCAGCGACCACTGCGTCGAGCACCGGAAAACCCTCCGCCGTCACACGCACACGGCCGTCTGAATCGACAACAATCGCGCCTTCCTCGCTCAGAATCGCAATGCGATTCGGATCGAGCGCGCGGCCCGACAGCGCGAGATAGCGCATCGGATCGATGCCCTCGGTGAGACGCAATCCCATCAAAAGATATTCGTCGGCACGTTCCTCGCTGTTGAGCAGATCGTCGCCGACGACGCCGTGGCCCTGCGCCTCGACGCGCATCAGCCAGCTTTCGGGGCGCTTCTCGGTGGAGATCGCGTGACGCACGCCGTCAATATCGAGACGTGCATGCGCGCCGGGACCGATGCCGGCATATTCCTGGCCGCGCCAGTAAACCAGATTGTGCCTGCACTCCGCGCCTTTGCGCGCGTGATTTGAAATCTCGTAGGACGGCAGCCCTTCGCGCGCGCAGACATCCTGCGTCACGTCGTAAAGCGCACGCGCAACGGCTTCATCGGGAATTTTCAGCTTGCCCGCCGCATGCAATCCGAAAAACGGCGTCTCCGGCTCGATGGTGAGCTGATAGAGCGAAAGATGTTCGGCGGCTTCGGAAATCGCGAGCTTGAGTTCATCGGCCCACATCTGCGGCGTCTGGTCCGGGCGCGCGTAGATCAGATCGAACGAATAACGGTCGAAAGACTTTCGCGCGATGGCGACGGCATCGAGCGCCTCGCGCGCCGTGTGCAATCGTCCCAATGCTTTGAGTGAGACATCGTCGAGTGCCTGCACGCCGAGCGAAACTCTGTTCACGCCCGCCGCACGATAGCCCCTGAAGCGCGTGGCCTCGACGCTGGTCGGATTGGCTTCCAGCGTGACTTCGGCATCGCGCGCGACGTTCCAGTGCTTGCCGATGGATTCGAGAATGCTGCCGACAGTTCCCGGCTTCATCAGTGACGGCGTGCCGCCGCCGAGAAAGATTGAAGTCACCTCGCGTCCCGGCGCGCGCGCGGCAGTCGTTGCGATCTCGGTCTCGAACGCGCGCGCGAAGCGTTCCTCGTCGATGGCCTGATGGCGAACGTGCGAATTGAAATCGCAATACGGACATTTCGACAGGCAGAACGGCCAGTGCACGTAAACGCCGAAGGCTTCCGATGAGCCGCTCATGTCAGGCACATCTGTGCGAGTTTCACGAAGGCCTTTGCACGATGCGACAATCCAAGCCCGTGCGGCGGCAGGCCGTGCTTCTCGATGCTGGTCATTTCGCCGAAGGTGCGCGTGTATCCATCGGGAAGAAACGCCGGATCGTAACCGAATCCGGCAGTGCCGCGCGGCGGCCACACCAGCGTGCCGTCGACACGTTCTTCGACTGCTTCGAGATGTCCGTCGGGCCACGCAACACATAGCGCGGAGACGAAATGCGCCTTGCGTTGCGAAGGCTCCTTTGCGCCGCGTTCCTGCAACAGCCGTTCGATGCGCGCCATCGCGCCGTTGAAATCTTTCGTCTCGCCGGCCCATCGTGCCGAGAAAATTCCGGGCGCACCGTCGAGCGCATCGACACACAATCCGGAATCGTCCGCGAATGCCGGAAGCTGTGTCGCGTTCGCTGCCGCAACTGCCTTGATGCGTGCATTGGCCTGAAAGGTTTTGCCGGTCTCGTCAGGTTCGGCGATTTTCAGATCGGCGGCAGATACCGCGTCGATCCCGTAAGGCGCGAGCAGTTCGCGCATCTCCGACAGTTTGCCGGGATTGTGGGTCGCGATCACGAGGCGGCCGGTGATTCGGCGATGCATGTCTTACCGTAGCTCAATATTTTCTATCCGGGCATCTCATTCGCCTCGGACCTCATCCTGAGGAGCAGCCGCTTGGCTGCGTCTCGAAGGATGAATTCATGTTAGTGCGCGCTCATGGTTCGAGACGCGCGAAGCCGCGCTCCTCACCATGAGGCACCGCTTACGCAACCGCCAGCTTTTGCAGTTCCACGAGGCGGCCGATGCCCTTTTGCGCCAGCGCCATCAGCTTGAGAAACTCGTCCTGTGTGAACGGCTCTTTCTCGGCGGTGCCCTGAACTTCGACGATGCGGCCGTCGCCGGTCATGACGAAATTCGCATCGGTCTCGGCTTCGGAATCTTCGGCGTAGTCGAGATCGAGAACCGGCGTGCCATTATAGATGCCGCAGGAAATCGCAGCGACGTTGTCGCGCAGGACTTTGTCGGACTTCAGCATGTTGCGCGCCTTCATCCATTGCAGACAATCCGCAAGCGCGACCCACGCGCCGGTGATGCTTGCGGTGCGCGTGCCGCCATCGGCCTGAATGACATCGCAATCGACCGTGATCTGACGTTCACCCAAGGCAACAAGATCGACGGTGGTGCGCAGCGAGCGGCCGATCAGGCGCTGGATTTCGACGGTGCGTCCGCTTTGCTTTCCGGCGGAGGATTCGCGGCGCATGCGTTCATGCGTGGCGCGCGGCAGCATGCCGTATTCGGCCGTCACCCAGCCGCGGCCCTGACCTTTCAGCCAAGGCGGCAGCCGCTCTTCCAGAGTGGCCGTCACCAGCACATGGGTGTCGCCGAACTTCACCATGCAGGAACCTTCGGCATATTTGACGACGCTCCGCTCCAGCGTGATGGAACGCAGTTCATCGGGCGCACGACGGCTTGGCCGCATGGAAGTCTCCGGAATTGACGAATTGTGCCTGCTTTTAGGGGCCGCTGGCCGCAGCGGCAAGGCCGCACTATAATAAGGGCCGAGTTCTACCGGGAGCCGGACGTGGCCCATCACGACCCGATCAGCCATCTGATTACGCCGAATGCGGGCCTCGCACAGCTCAACGAGCGGTCGCGCGATATTTTCCGTCAAATCGTCGAAAATTATCTCGCAACCGGCGAGCCTGTCGGGTCGCGCAACATCTCGCGGCTGATCTCGATGCCGCTGTCGCCGGCATCCGTGCGCAACGTGATGTCGGATCTCGAACAGCTTGGCCTGATTTATGCGCCGCATACGTCGGCGGGACGGCTGCCGACGGAACTGGGATTGCGGTTTTTCGTCGATGCGCTGATGCAGGTCGGCGATCTCACCGAACCGGAGCGCCGTTCCATCGAGGCGCAGCTGAAATCCGTCGGACGTCCGCAGTCGATCGAAGCCGCATTGAGTGAAGCCCTCACGCAACTGTCGGGTCTCACGCGCGCCGCCGCCGTCGTGCTCACGGCGAAAGCAAATGTGCGATTGAAGCACATCGAGTTCGTGCGGCTGGAGCCGGAGAAGGCGCTCGTCGTTCTCGTCGCCGAAGACGGGCAGGTCGAAAATAGAATTCTGACATTGCCGCCCGGCGTGCCGTCGTCGGCGCTGACGGAAGCCTCGAATTTTCTCAACGCTCATATTCGCGGCAAGACGCTGGATGAAGCGCGCGCCGAACTTGAAGCCGCGCTGACGCGCGCGAAATCCGAACTCGATGCACTGACGCAGAAAGTCGTCGCGGCGGGAATCGCGAGCTGGTCCGGCGGCGG
>BFBZ01000004.1_pt28 | contig 50392 bp, 46 predicted proteins | sample 1888401 | NCBI WGS metagenome assembly BFBZ01 (sample SAMD00112614, study PRJDB3348) | symbiont metagenome | host: Chara braunii | reverse complement strand
CTCTGCAATGATCGCGGGTGGAGCAGCGACGAGGGCGTTCGCGAAGCCACGGCGCGTATTGTTTTCAATTGGTTCGAACGAAAACTTCAAGTTGCGAAGCTCGGCGCGCTTGTGCTCGACGATACGGCTAAGGATATCGGGTACGGCGCTAATCATCCAGGAGCCCCAGGGGAAACTCCATGTTAACATCCCTGGAAAAAGGCGTCATCCGGCGGGCTCGCGCATCCGTATCCATATTAAGCGCGCAGTTGCCGAAGGGCGCGCGCTGCCTTATAGTTAGTTCAGTACTCCCTTAGGAGGGGATTTGTGAAGAAATTTGCTTACTCAGTCGTTCTGGGCGCGACTCTGTTTACTTTCTCAGCACGCGCGGAATCCTGGACCGGAGTTATTTCCGAATCCAAATGCGGCGCCAAGCACGGCGACGCCGATACCAACGAAAAGTCGGCCTCCTGCATCAAGGGATGCGTGAAGGGTGGCGCTGCCCCTGTTTTCGTCACCGGCGGTAAGGTTGTGATGCTGGACAAGGCATCGCAGGAAATGGTGATGGATCACCTCGGACACAAAGTGACGGTGACGGGGAAACTGAGCGGCGATACGCTCCACATCGACAACGTCAAAATGTAAAGTCTCGAGGGGCGGGGGAAAGCCCCCGCCCTTATTTGAAATCGATATACAGGCGTCCGGCCGGGCCCTTGTATATCAGTTCCAGGTCCTTCGTTTTCAGTTTGCCCTCGATCGGAAAGTAGAGCAGCCCGGAGACCGGCTCGTTGGTCGAAACGTCGGGCAACATCTTCGTCTCAAGCATCTTCAGCAATGGATTGGCTGGCTTGCCGGCATCTTCCTTCACTTCCGCCGTCGTTTTGGTGCTGGCATCGGGCATGGTGCCGACTCCCGTGTTGCTCATCGTAGGGTCTTCAATCTGACGGGGTCGTCCACCCGTTCCGGGGATGCCGCCCCAACCCGGCCCCGTGCGCTGCCGGGCCAACCCTCCACCCTGACCGCCCGGACCCGTCTTCACGACCATCACCGTAGAACCCGCAATCTGGCTGGGCGAGTATGGCCCGGAGCGCTGTCCGTCCCGGTGGGAGAGCAGAACGAAGTCGTCCTTGTTGACCTCCATCTTGTAATCGCCCTTGGGGACAATTTTCACCTGGATCGCGATAATGCCTTTCGGTACGTCACCGCCGACGGCAGAGTTGATCTCAGCGGAATCGATCAGCGGATTGGCGGTGATATCCACATTCTCGTTTCCCGCTTCGTTGGTGACGGGCCGTTTCTTGTCGGCTCCCACCGCCAAAATGACCAACGCGAAAAATGTGAAAGTCAGTCTCATAACGTGCCTGCCTGTAGTATAGACGCGCGGCGTGGTTGCTTATAATCGACAAATGCTTAGTTACGCGCGCGGTCCTGAGGCGCCCCTGCTCGAAGAGACGATCTACAGCGCGTTTGCGCGGACTGCGGCCGCCCACCCGGATGCCGACGCGCTCATCGTGCCCTTCCAGAATATCCATCTGAGTTTCAGCGGTCTGCTCGAGGAGGTCGAGCGCACAGCCGGCGCTCTTGCCGCGCTGGATCTTAAGCCCGGGGACCGCATCGGCATGTGGGCCACCAACTGCGCCGAGTGGCTCTATCTGCAAATCGCCGCCGCGCGCATCGGCGTCACGCTCGTGAACGTGAATCCCGCCTACCGGTCCCACGAACTGGGCTATGTTTTGAAGAAATCGCGCATGAAGGCGATCTTCCTTCATCCGCGCGACCGGAGGAGCGAGTACCGCGCCATTCTCGACGAGGCTCGATCGGCCGAACCGGACCTGGCTCTCCGGCACATTATCGAACTCGGTACGGACTCCTGGGCTGCCTTTATGGCTGCCTCCCGACCGCCCGGCGACATTCCTGTGAGCCCCTCGGACGTGACGAATATACAGTACACATCGGGCACCACCGGATCGCCCAAAGGCGTGCTGTTGACGCACCGGAATCTCGTCAACAATGGCTGGTTCCTCGCTCAGACCCTGAAGTTTACGGCCATGGACCGGATCCTGGTTCCCGTACCGATGTATCACTGTTTTGGATGCGTGGGCGGGACGATGCCGATGGTCACGACGGGCGTGGCGCTCATTTTCCCGGCGCCCACCTTCGAACCTCTCGCCTCGCTTGAGTCGATCGAGCGTTATCGCGCGACGGCGGTTTACGGTGTGCCCACGATGTTCATCGCCGAGCTCGATCATCCCGAGTTCTCCCGATTCGATCTCTCGAGCCTGAGAACAGGCGCGATGGCAGGCGCGCCGTGCCCGATCGAGATCATGAAGCGAGTCGTCAGCGATATGCACTGTCCGCAGATGACCATCATCTACGGGCAGACGGAAAGCTCTCCCGTGATCACCGGATCGGGTGTGGACGATAGTCTCGAACTGCGCGTGACCACGGTGGGCGCGGCATTCCCAAATACCGAAGTGAAGATCGTGAACCCGCTCGGTGAAATCGTTCCGGTGGGTGAGCAGGGCGAACTCTGCTCGCGGGGCTACGCCGTGATGAAGGGTTATGACGGCGACCAGGAGGCAACCGCCCGAGCGGTGGATGCCGATGGTTGGCTCCACACGGGCGACCTCGCCACCATGCGCGAGGACGGCTATTTTCGGATCACCGGACGAGCCAAGGACATGATCATCCGTGGCGGCGAAAACGTCTATCCGCGCGAGATCGAGGAGTTCCTGTACACGCACCCCAAAATAGGCGACGTGCAGGTGGTGGGTGTGCCGGACGCGAAACTCGGCGAAGCGGTGGCGGCATGGGTGCGGTTGAAGCCGGGCGAGTCGGCGACCGAGGACGACATCCGGGAGTTCTGCCGCGGCAAGATCGCGCATTTCAAGATTCCGCAGTACATCAGCTTGGTGGACGAGTTTCCGATGACGGTGACGGGGAAGGTCCAGAAATTCCGGATCCGCCAGCTCGAAATCGAACGGCGGCATCTCCAGCAAGCAGCTCGCATCGAGACCGCCTAGCCCCGGGACAGACGGTCGCGACTCGCGCAATTTCGCGCGTCAGGGACACCCTACGAGTGTCCCAGCGGAGTGTTCCGCCGTTTTTTCGAATTCTTGCCTTCGCCACACACGTCCGAACTCCACCTCAAGTTGGGCGACGAAGTGCTCGGCGCCGAACGGACGTCCACTGTAAGTGCAGCGCCGGAGTGCCTCGGTCTGGTCGTCTGGCAATAGTTCGACGGAATCGGTTTGCGCGGGACCCGAGTAGTCGAGCAGTTCGCGATCGACAATGTGATACGGATCAGCCACTCCTCTCAGGTGGACAGCGGCACTCGACCAGCGATAGTCCTCCGGGCGTTCCACGAGGCCCGCCCGGCAGGGGTTCTCCTCGACGTAACGGAGCGCGGTGGCCAAATGCGAGTCCGCCAGCGGACACGAGTAAAATCGGCCTTGCCAAAGATGGCCAGATCGCCCTCGACGCGTGTTCAGGTATTGCGCATAAACCCCATGCACACGTCGAAACAGGACCGCCAGAGAGTCGGCCCGGTCTGGCACTATCACCGCATGGACGTGGTTGGTCATCAGCGCGTAAGCGAGCAAGCGGCAATGAGCTGCCCGCAGATTGCGGCTGAGCAATTGAAGGTAGAGTTCGCGATCGGCGTTTAGGAAAAAGACGCGTTGATGATCCGTTCCGCGCTGCGTTACATGGTAGGGGAGTCCGGGTAACACACACCGAGCATTTCTTGGCATGCAAGTAAAGTGGGAATTGATCGGCAAAATTCTCACTCGGGACGGTTCAGGGCCGTCCCGGACGTTGGGAAAAGCGCGAGTCGCGACCGTCTGTCCCTAAGCAGTAGTGGCTGGAGGGGTAGAGGTCCCACTCGCCGCCTGACTTCAGTTCGAGAACCTGGGAGTGGTACCGGATCAGCGATGGATGATGGCTGACGCTGACATAGGTGGCCGAAATCGCGGCAAGGCGGCCGTACAGTGCATCCTCGTTCTCGCTGTCGAGCGCGCTTGTGGCTTCGTCGAGCAACAGGTAACGCGGCCGTTTCAGCAGCGCGCGCGCGAAAGCCAGGCGTTGACGCTCGCCGGCGGAGAGTACCTTTTCAAAGTCGAAATCGCGATCGAAGCCGCCGCAACGCTCGGTCAAGCTCGACAGGTTCACCTGTTCCAGCACGTCGAAAAGCTCCTCGTCGGTCAGGTCGCGATCGAGGTTCGGGTACATGAGCTGCTCCCGCAGGGTACCGACGATCATGTACGCATGTTGCGGCAGAAAGAGCAGGTCTTCGAGCCGCGGACGCCGTAGCGTGCCTTGTCCCGCGTCCCATAAGCCGGCAATCGTGCGCAGGAGTGAGCTTTTACCCAGGCCGCTCGCGCCGACAATCATCAGGCTCTCGCCCGGTGCGACCACCAGGGACAGGTCGCGGACCAGCGTGCGCTCATAGCTGGGGGTTGCCAGGGTCACATCCTCGAAAGCCATGTCCTCGGACTCCTCGATTCGGATCTTGCTCCGAAGCGGGACGACGGCTTCCGTTGGACTGCCCTTGCGGCGCGCTTTCAACGCAAGACGCCACCGCCGGCGCTTGCGCTTCGGCATGGAATCGGGATCGAGAGCGAAGCGAAAGTCTTCGATTCGGCCAACGCTCGCCGCGTACTTGCTGATGTCGTCCAGATTGTTGATCAACAGCGAGAGTGCGCTCAGAATCTGCGTGAAAGCGCCTGTCGCCTGCACAATGCTTCCCACTTCCAACTCGCCTCGCAGCACGCGCGGCGCGATGATGATCGCGGGCAGCACCATCGTCAAGAAGCTATTGCCGTAATAACAGGTGTTCAACCCGAGGGACCATTTAATGATGCTCCTGTTGTTCGCGTAGAGACGCGAGAACAAGCGCCGAACCTGGCTGAGTTCCTGGCCCTCGCCGTGGTAAAGAGCGATGGCTTCGGCGTTTTCCCGGACGCGCACCAGGCCAAAGCGGAAATCCGCTTCCCGTTGCCGCTGCACGGCGCGAAAGAACACCAGCCGTTCCCCAAAAACCCGAAACGTGATGACGGTCGCGATCGTGGCATACAGGAGCAAGAAGAGCACGAGCGAATTTGATATCGCCCAAAGAACACTGCTGAAGGCCAATAACTGAATGATGCCGGAGGCGAACGTCAGCAGAATGCTGAGGGATTGCTGAGTGAACGCGTTTACGTCGTCGGATACGCGCTGATCAGGATTGTCAATTTCAGGCTTGTCACGCAGGTGATAATAGCCGCGGCGCGAGAAGTACAGTTCGAGCAGGCGAGAAGTGAGCCAGCGGCGCCAATGCAACGCCAGCGTGTCACGCGCGTAGACATAAAAAGAGTCGATCGGTACAGCGACTACCAGGATTCCGAAGAAGACCAGGATGGAATGCCAGAACCGCGTGCTTTGCCGTTCGGCGAGCGCTGACGTGAACTCGCCCGTCTGCCGGTTGATGAAGACGTCACTCAGAACATCAGCGAGCAGGAGCGTGAGGAGGAGTGCAAACCATCCCCACGCTTTCCGCCGCTCCTCCGACCGCCAGTATGGGCGGGCCTGTGCGAGTGTCCGCTTGAGAAGGCGCAGATTGAGTTTACGCATCTTGAGGCGCTAACAATGATGGGTCATCAGCGCAATCAGGATGATGATCGAAACCGGTACTCCGAGAACGTAGAGAATAATGGATCTCATCTTGTTTTCCTCAGTGCCGCGTTGCAGCAACGTTACACGAGGTAGCATTTTAAAGGCCAGATGCCAGGGCCGCGAAACACTGCTGTTTTTCGGGCCGTTCGGCAAGCCCGTCCTTGGCTGGATCGACACCAGCTTGTAATAACTTCCGATGAGGCGGGATACAATACCTGATCGGGCGCCGGGTGCCCCAAATCGGTTTGAAGGGAAGGTGCAAATGCGACGTCTCGGGCTTGCTGCGCTATGCGCGGTTTCATTGTTTGCGGCGCAATACGAGGTTCGAATTCGCCGAACCAGTTATGGAGTGGCGCACATCGATGCCAAAAACTGGGGCAGCCTCGGATTCGGCGATGGGTACGCTCAGGCGGAAGATCACCTTTGTTCGATCGCCGACCAGGTAGTCAAGGTACGAGGCGAACGGGCTCGTTACTTCGGCGCGGGCCGTGGGGACGAGCATCTCAACAGCGACATCACTTCGAAGGCGCTGCGGCTGGTCGAAGACGGCGCGGCGGCTGTGAAGGCGCAACCGCGAGAGTCTCAAGAGTGGTTCGCTGGCTGGGCCGCGGGCTATAACTACTACCTGAGTCAGACCGGGCGCGACAAGGTCGGCGGCTGGTGCCGAGGCGCGGAGTGGGTTACGCCGATCACATCCGCGGACCTGGCGGGCTACATGCGCCTGCTCGCGCTCGTGAGCGCGCAATATGCTCCGATGATCGCCACCGCGCAACCGCCCGCCGCGGGTAGCCGGGAGCAGGCAGCGCAACTGGAACTGCCGCAAATCGAGGTCGGCGCCTCGAACGGCTGGGCCATCGGCAAGGATAAATCCGAGTCCGGAGGGGGCATGCTGGTGGCCAATCCGCACTACCCCTGGGTGGGGTCGAACCGTTTCTGGGAAAAGCACCTGCGGATTCCCAAGGTCATCGACGTGTACGGAGTGAGCCTCATCGGGATGCCGGACGTCGCGATCGGATTCAATAAGGATGTCGCCTGGACGCACACCGTCTCGGCGGGCAAGCGAGTGGCGCTGTACACGCTGGATCTCGTCGAAGGCAAGCCGACGTCATATCGCTACGGAAACGAAGTTCGCGCCATGAGCGAGCGCAAAGTGACGGTCGCCGTGAAGCAGGCTGACGGATCCATCAAGAACATCGAGCGCAGCGTCTGGTTTTCGCACTATGGCCCGATGCTGAACTTTCCCGGCATAGGCTGGACGGCGAAGCGCGCGATGACCATCCGCGATGCCAACGAGCGCAACGATGGAACCATCGGGCAACACACCGCGATGGGGCGGTCGCGGAGCCTGGCCGAGTTTCAGGAGGCGCACCGCAAATACCAGGGCACCATGTGGGTGAACACGATTGCGACCACTCGCGAGGGGACCGCCTGGTACGCCGATCTTTCAGCCACGCCGAACCTTTCGCGCGAGGCAATCTCACAGTGGCTGGCACGGCGTGACAGCGACGCCCTGACCAAGCGCATGTGGGCCCAGGGAGGAAACGTGCTGCTCGACGGCAGCGATCCGCGATTCGAATTCCAGGCGGATTCGACCGCGCGAACCGCGGGCAATGTCGGATGGGCGGGCGTTCCGAAACTCGAGCGCACGGACTACGTGTTCAACTCGAACGACAGCTTCTGGCTGGCGAACTCGCGCGCGCTGTTTGACGGCCCCTACTCGCCCCTTCACGGCGAGCAGCGCACGCCCCGCAGCCTGCGCACGCGGAACAACGACCGCACGCTCGCCGGAAGCGGTAAGCTCAGCCTGGACCAGATGGCCGACGCGATTCTGAGCAACACAACCTTTGCAGGCGAATTGGTTCGCGACGAACTGGTGCGCCGCTGCCGCGCGACGGCTGAGGTGACCGTCGACGGCAAGGCGGTGAATCTGAAAGCGGCGTGCGATGCGCTCGCCGGATGGGATTTGAAGAACAATCTCGACAGCCGCGGCGCGGTTCTGTTCAAGGAGTTCATGGGCCAGTACGAGCCTCAGGATCTTGCCGACCGCGGACGGCTTTGGGAGGTCGGATTCGACCCGCGGGACCCGGTGGGGACGCCGAACACGCTCGCTCGCGGTCCGCTGGCGCTCGAAAATCTGGGGCGCGCGGCGCTGCTGCTCCAATCGAGAGGGCTCGCCGCCGACGTGCCGCTCAGCGAGGTTCAGTATGCCGACAAAGCCGGCAAGCGCATTCCGATCCACGGCGGCGACGGCGCTTACGACGGCGTGATGAACATGCAGCGTAACTCGCGGAATCTGACCACGCTCGAGCCCATGGACAATCCCGCGCCCGTCAAGGGCAGCCGTTTCCTCACGGAAAAAGGCTACCCGGTGGTGCATGGCTCGAGTTTCATTATGGCGCTCGAGTATACGAGTGCCGGTCCTCGAGCCAAGGCGTTCCTTACTTACGGTCAATCCGGTGATCCGCAATCGGAGCATTTCACCGATCAAACGTACCGGTTCGCGAAAAAACAATGGCGCCCCATTTTGTTTACAGAATCGGAAATCGCCGCCGACGTGAAGTCCGACCGGAAATTGCGCGTGCGGCAGTAATCGCGCGGGCGCGCGGCCAGGGCCGATCACATTTCTCCCCAGCCGTTCTGGGGCTAAAGCCCTGCGTCATTCCCGCCGATGGATGCCTATGAGACGCGTTCTGTGCGTTTTGATGATCGCGGCTTTTGCCATGGCTCCGCTTGCGGAGGCGAAGTCGCACGGAATCTCCAACCGCGCCGCGCGCAAGCGCCTCATTCTGAAAAAGCAGAAGAAAGACAAGAAAAAGCCGGCCGCCAAATGGGGCGCGGGCAAGAAGACCAAGCCGGCTGCGCACTAGGCGGCAGTTCCCACGACAGCAGACACGTCGAGGTTGAGCGCGCCGCAGGCCGCCTGAAGCCTGGCCAGCGACGGCAGATCCTCGCCTGAATCGTTCTGGAATTCGGATGCGTAGACCAGCGCCGCATGCACGGATTCGGTGCGTTCCGGAGAGTGGTGAAAGCGCGCCGCCTCTTTCAACCGCTCGTCAAACCGCCACGCATCGAGAATATCGGCCCCCAGAGCGCCGTGCGCGATGCCGAACACCGCCCGTTCCGCCGCCTCGAGCGGACAACCCGCCAGCGCCAGGCGCTCCATCTTGCTCACCGCCGCGGCGGGCGCGAGCAGCAGCGCCAGGCGCCCGATATCGTGCAGCAGACAGCACAGAAACGCCGCGCCGCGGTCCACCACGCCGGATGTTTTCGCCAACCGGTCGCCCGCCTCCGCCGTTTCAATCGAATGCTGCCACAAGACTCGGAACTTCGGATGCTTGAACACCTCGCGCATCGCCGCCGTCAGCAGAACGTTGCGTGCTGCTTCGGCGCCCAGGTGCATGAGCGCGCGCGGCAAATCCTGGAACGCCGCACTCGGGCCGTACAAACTCGAATTCGAGGCCGAAATCACCGCCCCGGCGAGCACCGCGTCGCGACGGGCAAGCCGCAACAGGTCCTCCATCGAGGTCTCGGGTTCCCAAGCCAAACCGAGCACCTCACGCGCCGCCTCGGGAAAAACCGGCAGGCGGTCCGGCAGGTCCGAGATTCGGCGGACGTCGAATTCGCGCAGATACTGCCCGACCTCTCCGAAAAGTTCGTCCTTCTCCGCCTCAGGGAGGTAGGCGTCCAGTTCGAGGCTCTGGTCAAATCGCTTCGCCAAATCCCGGGCGGCCGCCTCGCCGAGGGCTTTCATCTCGGCGGCCCATGCGTCCACTCTCCGGCGGCGAGCCTCCAGGGCGACCGCTGAAGCCGACTCGTAACAGACTCGGCCAGATTCCATTGTTTGTTCCTGTGCCTGCCTCCCGGTTTTCTCATCGGCGCGGTGCCGCCACCCTTGACTTTCGCCTTATATTCGCCTACAAACGAATAGTGTCTCTCAAGCTCTATCTCATCTCCTGCGAACTGTACGACGCGGGCGATTACCGCTCGTTCAAAGAGCGACTTCGGACCCTTGGTGCCACCGAGGTGATGTCGAGCCAGTGGGCGGTCCGCACCGCTCACACCGCTGCTGATATCAAGGAGATGCTCCGGGGGTTTCTCGCCGAGAAAGACCGCATCACGGTTGCCGAAGTGGGCGAGGAACGCGCCAGCCGCCGCGCCAAGGCCGACCTCACGCGCCTGTAGACCGTCGTATGATGAGGCATCATGGCCCCGTTCGAACAGTTGCGGACCGCGGCGCAGCGCGAGCCGTATCCTTCGCTCGACACTCGCAAGGACAACCTGAAGCGGCTGGAGCAGGCTATTCTCGCGCGTCAGGCCGACATCGCCGCGGCCATCGACTCCGACTTCGGCGGCCGCTCACGCGATGAAATCGTGTTCAGCGAAATCTACGTTTCGGTGAACGCCGTCCGCCACGCGCGCGCCCATGTCGCCGAATGGATGGAGGACCGTCCTCGGGCGCTCGGCTGGCCGCTATGGCCGGCCCGCGCGTGGGTGATGCCACAACCCATCGGCGTGGTCGGCATCGTCGCGCCGTGGAATTATCCGCTGTTCCTGACGCTCGCTCCGCTGGCCGGGGCTCTGGCTGCCGGCAACCGCGTGCTGATCAAAACCTCCGAATACACCCCGGCGTTTTCGAGCCTGTTCCAGGAAATCGTCTCCGGCGCTTTCCACGGCGACCCGGTGGACGTCGTGACCGGCGACGCCGAGGTGGGGCGCGCTTTCACGCGGCTTCCGTTCGACCATCTTCTGTTCACCGGCTCCACTGAAGTGGGAAGGGAAGTGATGCGGGCCGCTGCGGCCAACCTGACCCCGGTGACGCTCGAGTTGGGTGGCAAATCGCCCGCGCTGGTGGCCCCGAGCGCGAGGCTGCGCCGCGCCGCCGAAGACATCGCCTACGGCAAACTGCTCAACGGCGGGCAAACCTGTATCGCCCCGGATTACGTGCTGGTTCCGCGCGCGAGGCTCGACGAGTTCGCCTTGCTATTGAAAACCGCCATCGAGCGCTACTGGCCCAAGCACGACTACACGTCCGTCATCAACGACCGTCACCGGCTCCGGCTTCGCTCCTATACCGAAGAGAGCGCCGCCCGCGGCACGCGGACGCTCGAATGTGGGGCCGCTTCGATTCTCATCGACCCGCCCGACGACACGGCCGTGATGCGCGACGAAATCTTCGGCCCGGTGCTCCCGCTCAAGCCCTACGACACCCTCGACGACGCGATTGCCTACATCAACGCCCGCCCGCGGCCGCTCGCCCTTTACCTGTTCGCCAGGGACTCCCGCACCATCGACCGCGTGATGCGCGAAACCGTGTCGGGCGGTTTGTGCGTCAACGATACGCTGGTGCATATCTGCGCCGAGGAACTTCCTTTCGGCGGCGCCGGCTCGAGCGGTATGGGACACTACCACGGACGAGAGGGTTTCGACACCTTTAGCAAGCTGAAACCCATATTCCGCCGTTATGGCCTGGGGCTCGGCCGTTCGCTGCGCCCGCCCTACGGCCGCATGCACCGTTTGCTCAGGAGAGTGCTCATTGGCTAAACGCTGGTTTGCCGCCGCCGTTTTCACGGCTTCGCTGTTTGCACAGACCGATTGGGAAGGCGTCTGGGTCGACTCGCAATCGAATCGCGTCGAAATCACCGCCGCGAAGGGCGGTTTCAGCATCAAATGCCCGCAGTGCCAGTTTGAGGCGGCCGACCGCATCTACGATATTCCCCTTGTGCTCACCGCCACCGATGCCAACGGCCGCCTCGGCGGAGTGCAGGCCGTCTCGGGCGGCAGCCTGCTGTGGAACGCCACGCCGGGTCCGCGCGGCTGGCTGCGCGTCCGGGTCGAAATTCCGGGCGCCAATTCAATCGAATCCGTATTGGCGCGCGAACCGCTGGGGCGCGCGGACTCAACCGCGTTGCGCCTCGAAAGCGAACCGGGCAAGGATGGCCGCCGCATTGTGGCCGAGCTGCTCGAAGCCTCCGCATCCATCGGAAACTGGGCGCCGATCTATCTCTACATCGCCGGTCCGGACGGGCGCGAGGCGGCCGTCGATAAGGAGACCACGTTGGACGTGAAGGCGGAGTCGGGCGATCCTGTGCCGATAGCGGCGCGGCTCACTCCGCAGGTTGCGCGGGTGCCGGCCGCCATTGTTCCCGGAGCCGCCGCCACCACCGTCACGGTGACTGCGGCCGACCTGCGGCCGCTCCGCTTTTCGGTGGCCGGATGCGAACCCGGCACGCCGGTGCGCGCCGTGCTGAGCGCTCCGGTGCCGAGAATGGAGGCCGGCTCCGGCCGGTCCGCGCCCGTGCGAGTCACGCTCACCGATGCCGCAGGCAACCCTGTCACCGCGGGCGCGCAGGCGATTTCGTTGGATGGGGCGAAGGTGGAAGTGCCGGCCGGGCAATGCGCAGCCGCTCGGATGATCTCCGCCGCGCAACCGGGAACCGCCTCGGTTGTCGCCAGCTTCGGTGGGCGTTTTGAAACGGTGCGTTTGTCTTTCCTGCCGCCCTTCCGTCTCGCGATCGGGTTGACTGCCGCAATCGGGCTGTTGGCCGGGCTCGCGCTTGGCTTCCGCACTCAGGCCTGGATCAAAGCTCCGCTGTTCGCCGTCCTGACCGCGCTCGCCGTGAGCTTCGCCTACGTCGACTGGCTAACCCGCAGCGTTCCTGCTCTCCCCGTCGGACTTGTTGCCGTCAGCATCGTCGCCCTTCTCGGCGGACTGGCGGGCGCGGCGCTCAGCGTGTGGGATAAGATCGTTTCCAAATGAACTGGATTCTGTTCTCCGCTGCGCTTACCCTTGCGCCCGCTTTCGCCCAACTCGCTGAAACCTACTCGCCGCCCAAGGCCAACTGCTGCCTGCAGGGTGCGGCGCAGGCGCTTGCCGACCAGCTGCAGGACTGGAATCAGCTCGGCCGTTATCACGCCGATAACGAGCGCCTCCGCATGCTCACCGAACCGCGCCGGGTGGTTTTCTACGGCGACTCGATCACCGACGGTTGGCGCCTGCAGCAGTACTTTCCCGGCAAGCCCTACATCAACCGCGGAATCAGCGGGCAGGTGACCGCGCAGATGCTCGTCCGGCTTTTCTCCGATGTCATCGACCTGAAGCCCGCCGCGCTGATTCTGCTCGCCGGCACGAACGACATCGCGCGCAACAACGGTCCGCAGACGCTCCGCATGATTACCGCGAACGTTCAGGCCATCACCGAACTTGCGCAGTTACACGGCATCAAGGTGATTCTCTGCGCGTTGCTGCCGGTGAGCGACTACACCGAACGCAAGCAGCTGGCGCGCCGTCCTCCATCCGATATCTTGAAGCTCAACGCGTGGCTCAAGGAATACGCCGCAAAAGTGAACGCGGGATTCGTTGACTACTACACCGCGCTCGCCGACGATAAGGGTTTTCTGAAAGACGGCTTTTCAGGGGACGGTCTGCACCCGAATGCAAAAGGCTACGAGGTCATGGCGCCGCTCGCCGAGGCGGCCATCGAACAGTTGGTGCGCTAAAGAGGCAGGCGGGGAGCGATGATCATCACTCCCCTTCGCTAGCGGTAGCAGGCGGATGTGGGAAGGTGCTTTGCGGGGTTGGGAAGGAACATGTTGTGCTGTCCTGATGCACTCACGGTTCCACGTCGTAAGCTCTTGATTTCACGTCGCGCCGCCGCTGGCTGTGAACCGTTCGGTTCACCACGCGGAACCCGCCGGTTCACCTGATACAGTGAAAACGTGAACGGAGCACTGGTTGTCGACAAGCCGGAAGGGTGGACCTCGCACGACGTCGTGGGCCGCATCCGGCGTCTGGCCGGAACCCGCCGGGTCGGCCACCTCGGCACGCTCGACCCCATGGCGACCGGCGTTCTACCGTTGGTCATCGGGCGGGCGACGCGGCTCGCGCAGTTCTTCGGCAAGGATCGCAAGGTCTACGAAGGCGTGATCCGGTTCGGGCAGTCGACCGATACTTACGACCGTGAAGGCTCGCCCACCAGCGAACCGGTCGAGCCGGCTTTTACGCGCGACCAGCTCGAGGCCGCTCTGGACGCTTTTCGCGGCACGTTCGACCAGACGCCGCCGCCCGTATCGGCGAAGAAAGTCGCCGGTACACCTGCCTATAAACTGGCCCGCAAGAACCAGCCGGTGGAACTCGAACCCGTTTCGGTTACCGTGTTCGCGCTCGACCTGCTCACCTTTGACGGGCGCGACGCATCCGTTCGTGTATTCTGCTCGGCCGGAACCTATCTGCGCAGCATCGCTCACGATGCCGGGCAATCGCTCGGCTGTGGAGCGCATCTGATTTCGCTGCGCCGCACGGCGTCCGGACCTTTCGAAGTGGAGCAGGCGCGGACGCTCGATCAACTCGCCGCACTCGCCGACGACGGACGGTTCGCCGAGGCGCTCGTCGACTCGGCCGACCTGCTGCCGGAGTTTCCGAAGGAACTCGTCGATGGCCTCACCGCGGGCCAAATCCGCCAAGGCCGCGATTTTCGCGTTTCGCCGTTCCGCACTCGCTCAGGGCGCTATGTGAAGGCGGTCACAGCGGAAGGAGAACTGATCGCAATCGGCGAGGCGAAGCTCCCCAACGTCTACCATCCGGTTCTGGTTTTTCAGGGCGACGAGTAGACGCTACTTTTTCTTACCTGCGCCGTTGTCGCGAACCAGCACCGACACGGCGAGATCGCCCGAATCGGATGGCACGTAGCGCACCGTCACACGGCTCTTCACTTTCATCTTGCCTTCAACCTTGGTTTCGCCGTTCAGCATGAAGGAATGCTTCTCCGGTTTTCCCAGGATCTGACGCAGGACTACCATCCTTTCGTCAGTCAACTCAACGATGTTGCCGGAGTAAAACCCATCGGAGTTTTCCTGGGGCTTGGAGGTGCCCTCCTGGGCCCAACAGCAGGCCAGGCAGAAAAGTACGAAGGCGGCGAAGACAGCGAAGCGCGGGCGTAACACTATTTCCACCATACTAGAACCACATGAACCTGCTGTGGAGTTGCGGTTAAACTTTCTTCATTCATTGCCGTCAGCGCGCCGGGCAGAAGTTTGTGGACGGCGTTCCGCGCGCGTACAGGATAAACGCGTCGGCGCCCGAGTTGGTGATGTCCTGGCTGGGCAATTGCGCCCGTTCAGTTCCGGCATCAATATAAATGGACGCGGCGCCCGGGTTGGCGGCGAGAAGGTGATCGAAGGTCTCGCCGTTGGACAGATGGCCGTCTGCCGCGGTCCACAGCATGGCGGCTTGCCGGCCTCGCCAGGACCATTGCCCGGTCAGCGGGAGCGTCACCAGCGAAAACACACGCAGCCCGGAGCGCCCCAGGCGCATGGCCGCCGGCGCGAAATCGCCGTCCTGCCGGGGACCGCCGTTGTGCAGCAGGGTCTTGGCCACATGATCGTTGCCGTAGAGCGCCAGCACCGGCCGCCGTCCCGCCAACCGGGCGACATCGGCGAGGTTGCTGCGGATGGTCTCTTCCCGGTCGTCCAGGTAGGGGCTGCCTTTGAATCCGGTTCGGCCCACTTCAAGCCCCTGCTGAAGGCACCGTATCGAATGCTCCACTGTTCGCAAACCTGCCAGATGTTCCGGATTCTTCGTAAGGCGTCGTAGTTCGCCGGCCGAAGTCAATCCTGCATCGCGAATTTCGCCGGCTTCGGGCACGGCGACGCGGCGCGCTCGAGGGATTGCCCTCCGCAGGTCCAACAAGTGTTTCCGGATGGACTCCGGGTCGAGATCGATGTCGACCAGGTGAACGCGGAGCCGTTGCCTCGGCTCTCGGCCGAGGTTCAGGTTGCGGAGCATCGTGAGAACTTCAGCCCGAAGGCAGAGCGCCTCCGGCAATGTGCTCAACGTCCCATCGATGTAGGCTTGCGCTTCATTCTGCCAGGCGGGCTTTTCCTCGAGTGCGACGTCGTGCAATCCGGCGGCCCGGCTCAATTTCTCGATGTATTGGCGAAAGGCTTCTACATTTTCCTCAATGCCGTGCATCTCGCCCATCATGTAGATGTCGTAGCCGCTGACGGGAAGCGGCAAGGCGCCGAGGTCGGGGCCCATCCACACGCCGGGGCGAACCTGTCCGGTCAACCCGCAAGCCGCGGATAGCAGCAGAACGGCCCATCGCATACCGCAGATACGATTCGGGGGAGCCCTTCGTTCGCCTAACTTTTTGGCGTCGCCTGAGCGGACCGGCGTTTGGCTGCCCATCCTTCTTTCACCACTTGCCGGCCGCGCCCGAGAGCGAGAGCGTCGGCGGGCACGGGGTCGGTAATCACGCTGCCCGCGCCGACGTAGCTTTGTTCGCCGACCTCGATGGGCGCGACGAGAGTCGAATTGCTGCCGATGAACGCGCCTTTGCCGACCGAGGTCCGGTGTTTCTTCACGCCGTCGTAGTTACAAGTGATGGTGCCCGCGCCGATGTTGGCTTTGTCGCCGATTTCCGCGTCTCCCAGGTAGGCGAGATGGTGCGCTTTCGCGCCGGCGCCGAAGTGCGTGTTTTTCAACTCGACGAAGTTGCCGATCTCCGCGCCCGCTTCTACCCGCGCATTCATGCGCATTCGCGCGAACGGGCCGATACGCGCGCCGGTCTCCACTTTCGACGCCACGATGTGAGTGAACGGAAGCACCGAGACGCCATCGGCCAGCGTCGACGACTCAATCACCGCGCAGGAGCCGATGGCGCAGTCGGCGCCGATCCTCGATTCGCCCGTGATCCGGACAAACGGCTCGAGGATGGTATCGGCACCGATTTCGACGCCCGCGTCGATGGTCACCGTCTCCGGGCGCTCTATGGTGACCCCGTCTTCCATCAGGCGCCTGACTTTCCTCGCCCTCAGGATGGAATCCACTTCGGCCAGTTCCACGCGCGTATTGATGCCGAGAATCTCTTTCGGGTCGGCGATCTCGAAGGGATCCACGAAGAACCCCGCCCGCGCGAAGATCTCCGCCATGTCGGTGAGATAGTATTCGTTGGCTTGTGGATTCGGCACGATCTCGACGATGTGCTTCCACAACAGGTCCGCGCGGAAGCAATAGATGCCGGAATTGATGAGCTGAATGGCGAGTTGCTCGGGCGTGCAGGATTTCTCTTCGACGATTTGGGCCACGTGCCCGGCCGGATCGAGCACGATGCGCCCGTACTTGCGGGGGTCCTCGAGCTTTGTGGTGACCAGGGTGGCCGCCGCTTTGGACTGCTGTTGATGCCCGGCCAGGCTGGCGAACGTCTCCGTCGTAAGCAGCGGGCAATCGCCGTAGGCCACCAGCACGTAGCCGCCGCGATTTTCGAGCAGCGAACGGCAGACCATCACGGCGTGTCCGGTTCCTTTCTGCTCCGTCTGCTCCACAAATTGCACGCCGGTGTGCGCGAGGGACGCGCGCACCTGGTCCGCCTGATGACCCACCACCACCACGATGCGCTCCGGCGAAGTTACGCCGAGCGCCGATTGGACGACGTTTTCAACCAGCGTCCGTCCACCCGCTTTGTGCAGCACCTTGGCGCGCTTCGATTTCATGCGCGTGCCCATTCCGGCCGCGAGGATGATGAAGTTGATCTCCATGTGTTTTCTTTTATTCTCCGTGACCGGCACGCGCCGAAACCGCCAGTTGCACCGCGATGGCTGCCGCTGCCGCCGAATCATGGCGGAATTTGTGGGTGCCCGAGGCGATGGGCGCCTCCACCACCCGGGCGCCCATCTTTTCGAGCGCCTTACGATCGTTCACCACCGGCATGGACAGCTGCTCGGCGTAGCGCTTCAACACCGAAGCCCGCACCTTGGTGGTGTTCACCACAGCCACGTCCACCAGTTTCAGTCCGGCGTGATCGTGGATGGCGCGCAGGTGCTCTGAGGCGGAGAACCCGATGGTCTCGCCGGGTTCCCACATCAGGTTGATGAAACAAACCTTCAGCGCCTTCGAATGGTGGATGGCTGCGGGCACTCCGGGCACGAGCAGGTTGGGAACGATGGAAGTGAACAGCGACCCCGGTCCCATGGTGATGAGGTCCGCCTGCTCGATGGCGTCGAGCACTTCGGGAAGCGGCTTGCACCTGACCGGACGCAGCCGAATCCGTTCAATCCGCTGCCGGCTCTTGCTGATCCGGCTCTCGCCCGCGATCACCTTGCCGTCGGCGAGCAGCGCCTCGAGCGAGACGTTCGCCGAGGTGACCGGGAAAATGCGTCCCGCGCTGGCCAGGACTTCCGACGAAAGCGTTACGGCGTGGGCGAAATCGCCGGTGAGATGACTCATCGCGGTCAGGAACAGATTGCCGAAGCTGTGTCCCTTGAGGCCGCGGCCGCTCGAAAAACGGTACTGGAACAGCCGGGACATCAGCGCTTCGTCTTCCGAGAGAGCCACCATGCAGTTGCGGATATCCCCCGGCGGGAGCACGTCGAAATCGCGCCGCAACCGGCCGGAACTGCCCCCGTCGTCAGTAACGGTGACAATCGCTGTGATGTTGATTTTCGGTTCGAGGGTGCCGCCGGGGGCGTATTGCTTCAAGCCGCGCAACAGCGTCGACAGCCCTGTGCCTCCGCCAATGGACACGACGCGCAGAGGCGCGGGCTCGGGCGAGTGTTGCTTCCTGGCCAAGTCTCAGGATCGCATGGGTGCGACGGAGTTGTCGCCGGAAATGAATCCCTACGCGGCGTTCTGATCGTCTTCTTCGTAGACGGTCACGATTTCGAGGTCTTCAGCCTCGAAGACCTGATCGCAGTCCAGGCACCGGACGTAATCGACTCCGTCTTGCCTGGCCAGAATTTCTGTTCTCTTGTGCTCGCAGGGATGCATACCAAAGGAGATATTCCCTTATTCTAGTCACGGAGAAACTTTAGTCAAGCCCCTCCATTCGTTCGGAGGGTCTATCGTCAGGATTCGTCCTAAACTATAGCTTGACTGATTCGCTAATGCGCTCCCTGGCTCAAAATGCGCTTGACCGCGCTATTCGCTCCGGCGTCGCCTATGCTGACGTCCGCGTAGTCCGCATCCGAGAACGCCGTCTTGCCACCAAGAATGGTCAGCTAGCCGACATTTCGGCCGGTGATTCCCTCGGGGTCGGCATCCGCGTAGTGGCGGCAGGCTGTTGGGGATTCGCAGCCACGAACGACCTGACCCCCGCCGGGCTGGACGCCTGCGCCGCGCTCGCCGCTTCCATTGCCCGTTCGGGCGCCTTCGCCAAGACTCATGACGTCCTGCTCGCGCCTGAGCGAGCTTACACGGCTCAGTGGCGGTCAGACTGCCGGATCGATCCGTTCGCGATACCGGTGGAGCGGCAGGTGGACCTGCTCCTCAAAGCCGACTCGACGATGCGCGCCGTCTCCGGCATCACTCTGGCCGAGGCTTCGCTCGACTTTACGCATCACCATCAGGTGTTCGCATCTTCGCTCGGCAGCCTCATCGAGCAGGAGCGAACATGGAGCGGCGCCGGCATCGCCGCGCACTGTTTCCAGAACGACGACCTGCAAAAGCGTTCCTACCCGAACTCCTTCGGCGGTCAATATCAGCTTCGCGGATGGGAACTGGTGGAAGAACTCGACCTTCCCGGTCATGCCGGACCCATCGCCGAACAGGCTGTTGCGCTGCACTCCGCCGACCAGTGCCCGGAAGGCGAGTTCGATCTGATTCTCGACTCGAGCCAGCTTGGGTTGCAGATTCACGAATCCATCGGCCACCCCATCGAACTCGACCGCGTGCTCGGGTCGGAGGCCAACTACGCCGGCATGAGCTTTCTCACGCTCGATCAATTGAACCAGCTTCGCTACGGCTCGGAAATCGTCAACGTAGTGTGCGACGCCCGTTCCGAGCACGGACCGGGGCTCGGCACCTTCGCATTCGACGACGAGGGCGTCCCCGCGCAGTCTACCGACATCATTCGCGACGGACAGTTTCGCGGATATATGACTTCGCGGGAAACGGCGGCAGAGGTGGGCGAGCAGCGTTCAAACGGCACCATGCGCGCCGAGAGCTGGCGCCGGGTGCCGCTGATCCGCATGACCAACGTGAGCCTCGAGCCCGGACGGCAGAGTCTCGAGGAATTGTTCGACGTGCCGCACGCCATCTACATGGAGACCAACAAGAGCTGGTCCATCGACGACAAGCGGTACAACTTCCAATTCGGCTGCGAGGTGGCTTGGGAGATCCGCAACGGCAGGCGGGTGCGGATGCTGAAGAATCCCACTTACAGCGGCATCTCGACGGAATTCTGGAACGCCTGCGACGGCATCGCTTCGCGCGAGCATTGGACGTTGTGGGGCGTGCCGAACTGCGGCAAGGGGCAGCCCGAACAGGTGATGGGCACGGGCCACGGCGCGAGTCCTTCCCGCTTCCGGCGGATTAAAGTCGGGGGAGGCTACGCCGGATGAGCCGCGAGATTCTCGGCATTGTGGAACGCGCGGCGCGCCGAGCCGGGGTCCGCGAAGTGGAGGTGCTGATCGGCGAATCGCGCGAGTCGCTGACGCGATTTGCCAACAACGCCATCCATCAGAACGTCGCTGAGCAGGACCGGCAGGTGTCCATCCGCGTGATCGAGGATCATCGAACGGCGCGGGTTTCGACCAATCGCACGGACCGCGATGCGCTCGAAGCCGCGGTTGGCGAAGCGATCGAGATCGCGCGGTCGAGCCGTCCGGATGAATCCTTGCTCCCGCTGGCCGCGCCGTCGGCGGTTAGTGAGGTGAGCCGGTTCGACGCCGCTACTGCCGCCGCTACTCCGGAGTCGCGCGCCCGGGCAGTGGCCGAGGCAATCGCGGAGGTGCGGTCGGAGTCGCAGACGGCGGCGGGGATATTTTCGACTGAAGAGACTTCCGAGTCGGTGCTCAACAGCGAAGGAGTGGACTGCCGCCACGTCGAGACCCTGGCTCGCTTTTCGATTACGGCGCTCGGCGAGGGCAGTTCCGGATGGGCTAAAGCGTCGGCGGTCAGCTCGAGCGCATTTCGCCCCGCCGAACTCGCCCGCCGCGCTGCGCGCAAAGCCGTCCTGTCGCGGAATGCACGGGAGCTGGCGCCGGGGCGCTACACGGTGATCCTCGAACCCGCCGCGGTTCTCGACCTGGTGGGACAGATCTTCGCCGATTTCTCCGCCACCGCGCTCGAGGATCAGCGCAGCTTCCTGAACGAGCGTCTCGGGACGGCGCTGTTCGGCCCGAACATCACGATAGACGACGATGTTCGCCACCCGCTTCAATGCGGACCGGCGTTCGATTTCGAAGGTGTTCCCCGCCGCCGCCTGGCTTTGGTCGAAAGCGGAGTGCCGCGCGAAGTCGCGCGCTGCCGCACTGCCGCGGCGCGGTCGGGCGGCGAGCCGACCGGACACGGATTCCCGGTTCCGAGCGAGTTCGGAGAAGCGGCCACCAACATCGTCATTCACGGCGGCGACCGCACGCTCGAGCAGTTGATCGCCTCAACGGAACGCGGAATTCTGGTAACGCGCCTGTGGTACATCCGCGAAGTCGATCCGTACAACAAGATCATGACCGGAATGACGCGCGACGGCACGTTCTGGATTGAGGGCGGGGAAGTGGCTTACGGAGTGCGCAACTTCCGTTTCAATCAAAGCGTGGTGGAAATGTTGCGCAATGTGGAGTCGATGTCGCCGGCGGAACGCGCCTCGGGCGAGGAGGCTTTCGATATGGTGGTCCCGGCGATGAAGGTCCACAATTTCAATTTCACCGAAGTGACGCGTTTCTAACTGCTACTTCTTGAGCTACGGCGGTGAACCTGGAAACCTGAAAACCTACCTGAAAACCGGGGGGGTGAAAACCGGGTGAAAACCCGGGTGAAAACCGGGGGGGTAAAACCGGGGGCGTCCGTAGCGTTTCCATGTTTTGACTGGCGAGATGGACGGTTGAACCCGCCTCCGCTCCGACCCAAGTTGTTGATGGCACAAGGATTCGGGAAGCTTGCGGTCAGCGCTCACTCCAAGCGCGAAGCGGCCGGCTCGCCTGCCCCTGGATGTCGGCTTAAGCCGGTTGCTGGAAATCGAACGCGGTTTGGCTTTGTAAACAACAACTTACGAATTCGAGCGTCCTGTTCGAAAAACTAGAAATCCTACGGACGCCACCCATTTTCGCCACCGGAAATCCTACGGACGCCACCCATTTTTCGACCGGAAAACCGGGGGCGTCCGTAGCGTTTCCATATTTTGACTGGTGAGATGGACGGTTGAACCCGCCTCCGCTCTGACCCAAGTTGTTGATGGCACAAGGATCCGGGAAGCTTGCGGTCAGCGCTCACTCCAAGCGCGAAGCGGCCGGCTCGCCTGCCCCTGGATGTCGGCTTAAGCCGGTTGCTGGAAATCGAACGCGGTTTGGCTTTGTAAACAACAACTTACGAATCCGTAGCGTTTCCATATTTTGACTGGTGAGATGGACGGTTGAACCCGCCTCCGCTCTGACCCAAGTTGTTGATGGCACAAGGATCCGGGGAGCTTGCGGTCAGCGCTCACTCCAAGCGCGGAGCGGCCGGCTCGCCTGCCCCTGGATGTCGGCTTAAGCCGGTTGCTGGAAATCGAACGCGGTGTGGCTTTGTAAACAACAACTTACGATTCGAGCGTCCTGTTCGAAAAACTGGAAATCCTACGGACGCCACCCATTTTATAGCGCTACTTCTTGAGCCACGGGGGAAACAGGAGCTTCTGAATCTCGGGGTCGTCGAGATCTTTTTTGACGATTACCCGCGCTGGCATGTCGAGCTTTCGCGCCGGAGGTTTGCCGTTCAGGTGCCCGGCGAGCGCCTTCACCGTTTCGTAGCCGATTCGGTACGGGTCCTGCACGAGCATGATGTCGATGGTTCCGTTGCGGAGCGCCTCGACATGACGGTCGCTGAAATCGAAGGTGATGAGCCGAACGCGCCCGGCCATGCCGCGCGTCTCGAGCGCCTTTATCGAACCGAGCGAACTCGCTTCAGAGGAGGCAAAGATGCCGTTCAAATCCGGGTGGGCGGTGAGGATGTTCTCGGCGGCGGCGAGCGACTTGGCGAGGTCAGCCATTCCGAACTGACGGGCGACGATCTTCACGTCCGGGAACTCGCGCGCGAGCGTTTCCTCGAAGCCGTGCTCGCGCAGCACGGTGGAGGTGCCGCCCGGCTTGTGCATCACCATGGCGACGCTCCCCTTGCCGCCGACCAGTCCAGCGAGTTTCCGCGCCGCGGTGACTCCGGCTCCGTAGTTGTCGGTTGCGATGAAGGTGACGTACTGCTCGACGTTCACGCCCGAGTCGAAGACGGCTACCGGGATGCCGGCGCGGATGGCGCGCTCAACCGGAGCGGCAAGGGCGCGCTCGTCGGTCGCCGAAATCGCGAGCGCGTCGACGTGCTGCGTCACCATGCCGTCGACGATTGCGATCTGCCGCTCGTGCTCGGTTTCCTCGTTCGGACCGTTCCATTGAACGGCGACGCCGAAGTCCTTCGCCGCCTGATCCACGCCCGCATGGATGGAGGCGAAGAACAGATGGGACGTGGCTTTCGGCACCACGCCGATCACTTTCTGTGTGCGGCCCCGGCATCCGCACAATGCGAGAACGATAGCCAGCCACGCGGTCCGCTTCATTTGGCGGCCACCTCGAGCAGTGTCGCGGTGATCATCTTGAGGCCGCTCACGAGCGACTCGACGGGCACGCGCTCGTCGTTGCCGTGCATCCTTTCGAGATCCGCGGCGGTGATGGGATAGGGGTAGATTCCGTAGACCGGCACGCCTCGCGAACGCCACGCTCCGGCGTCCGTGCCCGCCTGAAAGAGGTACGGCGTGACGCGGGCGCCCGGGTAAGTGAGTTGCGCGTTTTTGACGAGCGCTTCATAGAGCGCGGTGGTTTTCGGCGATTCCAAGCCGCGTGCCGAGCGCGCTGCCTGCTCGAAGGCTTTCTTCTGTTCGGCGGTCATGTTCACGCGGGCACTGCTCGGTGAGGCGAGAGTCACTTCCACTTCGGGTCCAACCACGGCACTGATTTCCGAGATCAGAGCTTCGGGTGCAGTGCCGGGGATGGCGCGGAAGTTGAGGGTCGCTTCGGCCGAGCCGGGAATGACGTTGCCGCGGAATCCGGCCTGGAGCAGCACCGGGGCGATGGTGGTGCGCATGATGGCGTGGAGGAGCGGGTCCTGACTGATGGCGCGGTCGGCTTCAGCTACCAACTTGGGATCGTTGCTGGTGGCGAGATTGCGGAAGTGAGTCTTCATCGGCTCTTCGCTGGTTTCGGCCAAGGTCATGAAGAAGGAACGTGTCGATTCCGTCAATTTAGGCTTTGTATCGTAACTCGACAGCCTGGCCATGGCGCGCGAGAGCTTGAAGATGGCGTTGTCGGGCTGCGGCATCGAGGAGTGAGTCGAGGTGCCGCGAGCGGTCAGGAGAAGAGAAATCGAAGTTTTGTCGGCTGTCGAGATGCTGACATACTTCACCTTTCCTTCGTTCCCCGCAATGATCCAACCGCCCTCATTGAGCGCGAACTCGCAATCGATCTTGTCCCAGGCTTTTTCAGCGAGAAAGCGGGTGCCGTAAAGTCCGCCTTCCTCGTCCGCTTCGGCGACAAAGATAATGTCGCGCGCCAGCGGTTTGTTCGACCTTTTGATATCGAGCACGGCTTGAGCGAAGATGGCGAGTCCACCCTTGAAATCGATGGCGCCCCGTCCGTAGACATAGCCGTCGCGAATGAGGCCGGCAAACGGGTCGACGGTCCATTTCTCCCTTTCTACGCCCACAACGTCGGTATGGGCTGCAATCAGCACCGGCCGCTTGCTGCCGTCGCCCCGGAGACGGGCGATAAAGTGCGCCTTGCCGGGGGTCGGCGTAGGAATGATGTCGACTTCGAATCCCAGGGGCGAGAACCGGTTCTTGAGGAAGTCCGCAAGCCGGCCTTCGTTGCCGGGCGGATTGCTCGTGTCGACGCGGATCACCTCGCTGAGCAATTGGGCAACTTCGGGCGCGGAACGGCTTTGGGCGGTCGCCGCGAGGGCGAACAAGAGAAAACAGCTCAGTTTGATTCGCATGAATGTTGTGACTCCAGTCACTGTTGTCAGCAGGTGCTGTGGAACATACTAACAACGAAGGGAGACCGGAAGTGACTGCCGTGGCGCCGAAAGTGAGAACCCGGAAGCTGCTGGTGCGCCGCCTGGTCCCCCAATCGGCGCGCCGCATCCGCAGCGTCGTGCAGACCGCGTTCCTGGTGTTAAATGTCTGGATCGCGGTTCAGTTTGTGTTTTTTGTCCGGCAGTTTGAAGTGCCCGGGTCCATCTACTCGACCTCGCGCCCGGCAGGAGTCGAAGGGTGGCTGCCCATTGCCGGGCTGATGAACCTGAAGGCCTTTCTGCTCACCGGACGGATTCCGGCGATTCATCCGGCAACGCTGTTTCTGATCAGCGCTTTCCTGCTGATGTCACTCGCCCTGCGCAAGGCATTCTGTAGCTGGCTGTGCCCGGTAGGAACGCTGTCGGAGTGGCTGTGGAAAGCGGGGCGCAGCATCTTCCGGAGAAACTGGGCGCTGCCGCGATGGGCGGACCTTCCTTTGCGCGGGCTCAAATATGTCTTGCTGAGCCTGTTCGGCTACGTGGTGCTCACCATGTCGCCCGAGGCAATTCGCGCGTTCCTCGATTCGCCTTACGGGATTATCGCCGACGTAAAGATGCTGAACTTTTTCCGCTACATGGGCGTGACGGCGGCAGTGGTGCTGGCCGTGATAGTGCTGGCGAGCGTGTTCGTCCAGAACTTCTGGTGCCGTTACCTGTGTCCTTACGGAGCGTTGATGGGGCTGGTGTCGCTGTTCAGTCCGCTGCGCATCCGGCGCAACACCGAAACCTGCATCGATTGCGCCAAGTGCGCCAAAGCCTGCCCGTCGCAACTTCCGGTGGACCGGTTGGTGACCATCCGCTCGGCTGAATGTCTCGGCTGCATGGAGTGTGTGAACGTCTGCCCGGCCGAAGGTGCGCTCGAGATGAAACTGTTGCGCCGCCGGCGGGTGGAGCCGTGGGCGATTGCCGCCGGCGTCGCGGCCATTTTCTTCGGCTTTGCCGGTTACGCCAAGCTGACCGGGCATTGGGACAGTGCGGTGCCTGTCTCTTATACACATCTAGATGTGTATAAGTGCAAACGCCTTGCCAGCTTGTGTCGAGCGCTGCCGCCGGCGTCGCGGCCAGACCGACCAACGCCCAGCCGGCGCCGAGAGCCNCGGTTACGCCAAGCTGACCGGGCATTGGGACAGTGCGGTGCCGAACGCGGTTTACGAACGCCTGATTCCGCACGCTTCCGAGTTCGAACACCCGCGCTAGACAGGCGCACGCTGCTACACTCTTGCTCATGCCCGGTCCCCTGTCCGGAATTCGTGTGATCGACTGCGCCACCTACATCGCCGCGCCCGCGGCTGCGACCATCATGTCGGACTACGGCGCCGATGTGATCAAGATCGAACGTCCTCCTCATGGAGATCCGTACCGCTACCTGTCGCTGATCCCCGGTGCGCCGAAATCGGATCTGCTCTACATGTGGCTGCTCGAGGGGCGAAACAAGCGGAGCGTGGCGCTCGACCTGTCGCAGCCGCAGGCGCGCGAGGCGCTGCTGAAACTGGTGGCCACCGCGGACGTGTTCATCACGAATTATCAGCCACCGCTGGCGAAGAAGTTCCGGGTGACCTACGAGGATCTAAAAACGGTGAACCCGCGGCTGATCTACGCCTGGCTGACCGGCTACGGAGAGACCGGTCCTGAGATGGACAAGCCGGGCTACGACATGACCGCCTATTGGGCGCGCTCCGGACTGATGGACTACGCCCGCTTGAGGGACAACGATCCTGGTTTTTCTCCCGCGGGGTTCGGCGACCATCCCACTTCTGTCGCGCTGTTCAGCGCCATTATGCTGGCGCTTTACCACCGGGAAAGAACCGGCCAGGGAATGAAGGTGGGCACTTCGCTGCTCGCCAACGGGGCGTGGGCCCATTCCTGCCTGATTCAGGCGGCACTGGTGGGCGCGGAGTTTCCGATGAGGCCAAAGCGGGAGGAGATCGTGAATCCGCTCGTGAACTATTACGCGACGAGCGACGGCAAGCGCGTCCTGTTTTGCCTCATCGATGCGGTGAAGGATTGGGGGAACCTGTGCCGGGCGATTGGCCGCCCGGAGATGCAGCACGATCCCCGATTCGGGACGCCCGACGCGCGGCGCCACAACACTGAACTGATCGCGCTGCTCGACCAGGCCATCGGCGCCCGGCCGTTTGCCGAGTGGGTGCGGATTTTCGAGGAAAACGACGTGATCTGGGGGCCGGTGCCGTCCGCCGAGGACGCTCCCGCCGATCCGCAGATGCAGGCGATCGGCGTATTTGCCGGTTTAGAACATCCGACTCACGGACAACTTCGCACGGTAACCAATCCGCTACGGATCGAGGATTTTCCGCAGCAGCCTCCGCGGTGCGCGCCCGAGGTAGGGCAGCACACCGCCGAGGTGCTGGCTGAAGCGGGTTATACACCCGCGGAGATTACGGCGATTACTTCGCCGCCGCGTTCTTGAAATCGCCCGCCTTCACGATTGTGACCGATGCGGGGTCGATGACTTTGCGCATCGCCGCTGTGATCTGATCGGGCGTGAGCGCCGCCACCTTGGCTTCAAGCGCTTCGTCCCAAGCGAGTGTGCGGCTATCGAAATCGCGGGTGGCGAGGATGCCGGCAAGCGAGCGGTCCTGAGCGCGCGTGACCTGCTGCTGCTGGAGCCAGCCCTTGCGGGCGGCATCGATTTCGGCTTGTGTGAAGCCGTCTTTGAGGGCTCGGTCGAGTTCCTCTTTAAACGCCGCTTCCACTTTGGCGACATTTTGCGGCGCGGCGATGGCGTAGACCTGGAACATGCCTTCCCGTTCGTGGGACCGGGCCGAGATGCTCGAGCCGACGCCGTAGCTCAGGCCGTCCTTGACGCGGATGCGGGTGGCGAGGCGCGAGTTCAGGAAGCCGCCGCCGAGCATGTAATTGCCGAGCACGACAGCCGGATACTCGGGGTCGTTGTCACCGAGGGTGAGGCGCGAGCCCGCGACGAACATGGCGTTCTTCTTGTCGGGCGTTTCGAAGGATTTGTTCTGGGCGGCGATCTTCTGGTTGCCCATCTTCAGCCGTTCGAAGCGGGCTGGGCTCTTCCAATCGCCGAACAGTTCGGTGACGACCTTGCGGACCTCGGCGGGATCGAAGTCGCCGGCCGCGGCAAATTCACCGTTGGAGGCGCCGTAAAACCTCTTGTAGAACGCCCGCGCGTCCTCAACCTTGGCGGTTTTGAGTTGTTCGATCCGTTCATCGAGGCTCACACTGCCCCGCGGGTCGCCCTTGGGGAACGGGTACAGGATCTGGCCGAGCGTGACCGAGGCAATCGCCTGCGGTTCGGTGCGCGCGTTTTCGAGTTGGGTGAGTTCTTCCTTGCGGATCTGCTCAAACTCGTTTTCCGGAATGGTAGCTTCCTTGAGGATCTCCGCCGCGAGACGCAGGGCGGGGACGAGATTTTCGCGCGTTGTCTCGATGGTGGCAAACGCCGAGTTGGTCGAGCCGCCGACGCTAATCTGCGCCTTCATCTTGTCCATCTCGTCGCGGATCTGCTGCCTGTTCTTGTTCTTGGTGCCGCGCATCAGCGCCGAGCCGGCGAGCCCGCCATTGAGGTCCTGATTCATCAACGTTTCGAGGGTGCCGAAGTGGAGGCGGACGGTGGCTTGAACGCTTGCGCCGCGGGTCTTCTTAGGCAGCAGCGAAACCTTCATGCCGACGGGCAGCGTGAAGCGCTGCACGCGGGATTCGATGTTCCTGGGCGCAGGATCGAACGCTTCGCCGGCCTCAATCGCCGCTCCGCCCTTGTAGTCCTTGAGCAGGTTGGCGACATCGGTTTTTTCGGGGATTTCGGCGCGGTCCGGTTTCGGATCGGGATAGAACTCACCGATGGTGCGGTTGGACGACTTCAAATAAGCCTTGGCCACGCGCGTGACGTCCTGCGGGGTGACCTTCTTGAGCAGGTCGCGCTGCTGAAAGAGCAGGCGCCAGTCGCCGAGGGCGAGGGCTTCGCTCATGAACAGGCCGATGCGTTCCGGGTTGCGGAGGCTCAGGTCGAAATCCTTCAGCATGCGGGTGCGGGCGCGGTCCACTTCTTCCTGGCTGGGCGGTTCCTTGGCAACGCCGGCGATGGTGTCGAGCAGGACCTTGCGAGCTTCGTCCATCGAGTCGGCCTTGTTCAGCAGGGCGCCGAACACGATCACACCGGGTTCGTTCATCTGCATGGCATTGCCGAAAACCTGGGCAGCTTTCTTGTTGTCGACCAGGGCCTTGTAGAGGCGCCCGGAGGAATCTTCGCCGAGGATGCTGGCGAGGACATCGAGCGCCGGCTGATCGGGGTTTGAGCCATCGGGCATGTGATAGAGCGCGATCAGCGCCTGAATGTCGCCGACGCGGCGCACGACGGTGGTGCGCTCGCCATCCTGGGCCGGTTCGACGGTGTGAGTGCCTTCGAGCACGCGGGACGGCTTGGGGATGCCGGCGAAATATTCGCTCACCAGTTTCACGACCTGCGGTTCGTCCACCTTGCCGGCGACGGTGAGCACGGCATTATCGGGCTGGTAGTATTTGTGGTAAAAAGCCTGCAAATTGGTGATCGGCACGCGCTCAACGTCGCTCTTATTTCCGATCACGGGGCGGCCGTAGGAGTGGACGAGATACGCCGCCGACATGGTGTGCTGGAATAGAACGGCGAAGGGATTGTTCTCGCCCATTTCGAATTCGTTGCGCACGACGGAGAACTCCTTGTCGAAGTCTTCCTTCTTGATGAAGGAGTTCACCATGCGGTCGGATTCAAGGTCGAGAGCCCAGCGGAGATTTTCTTCAGTAGCCTGGAAGGTCTCGAAGTAATTGGTGCGGTCGTAGTTCGTGGTGCCGTTGGGGCGCGAACCGTGCTCGGTCAGTTCCTGGGGGATGTTCTGGTGTTTCGGGGACCCCTTGAAGACCATGTGTTCGAGCAGGTGGGCCATGCCGCCTTCGCCGGAGCCTTCGTGCCGCGAACCGACGAGGTAAGTCATGTTGACGGTAATGGTGGGTTTAGTGGCGTCCGGGAAGATCAGAAACCGGAGCCCGTTCGGCAGCCGGTATTCGGTGATTCCTTCGACGGAGGTAACCTTCGTTACTCCTTGCGGCAATGCCGGTTGAGCGTGGGCCACAAGGAAGGAAATAGACAGGAATATCGCGAGAGCAGTTCGCTTCATAGACAATAGGATCCTTAGCCTTTTTATTCTAACTCGTTAGACGTTTGACGCCCGCTACCGTCGCGCCGAGTACGTCGAGGAAAGCGCGCAGGACGGCGGATTGAGGCTCGTCGCGCCAGGCGACCGCGAGGGCGACCTTGGGGGCGGGGTCGGCGAGTTTGCGGTAGACCAATCCTTTTCGGCGGAGGTTCTGCATCGACTCGGGCACAAGCGCGAGTCCCATGCCGGCGGCGGCGAGGCTGATGATGGTCTGCATTTGCGCCTCGATGACGATTTGCGGGGAGAAGCCGGCTTTCTGGCACGCGGCGAGCACGCCGTCGTAGATGCTGGGGGCGAGGACGCGGGGGAAAATGATGAACCGCTCACCGGCGAGCGACTTGAGAGAGATGCGGGAGGCGCGCGCCAGGGCGTGACCCGACGGCATGGCCACCACCCACGGTTCCTTGAGAATCGTGCGGACCACCAGTCCCTGCTCGTCGATGGGGGGGCGGACGAAGCTCACGTCCACGCGCCCGGTGCGGAGGAGGGCGGCGTGCTGGGCGACCACGGTTTCGTGCAATTCGAGATGCACGGCGGGGAAGCGCTCGCGGAATACGCGAACGACATCGGGAAAGATGCCGTAGAGAGCGGAAGTGACAAAGCCAATCGAGAGGCGGCCGATTTCACCGCGGTCGGCGAGGCGGGCGACGTGAGCCGCTTCGGAGGCGGAGGCGATGGAGGCGCGGGCTTTTTCAAGAAATGCCCCGCCCGCGTCGGTGAGAGCGACCCGGCGGCGGCTGCGCTCGAGCAGGCGGACGCCGAGTTCGTCCTCGAGTTGGCGGATTTGCTGCGAGAGCGCAGGCTGGGCAATCTGGAGCCGCGCGGCGGCGCGCCGGAAATTCAATTCTTCGGCCACGGTGACGAAATAGCGCAGATGCCTCAGTTCCACGGTTCCGATCCTCTGATAACCACAGCCTATCAGTTAATCATCCCATCAAATCAGCGCTTATAAGACAATAGAATCAAGTCTTGCATGTGGATTGTCCGGCTCGCCTTACGCCGCCCTTACACCTTCGTTGTGATGGCCATTGTCATTGCCCTGTTGGGCGGTGTGGCCATCGCGCGCATGCCCACCGACATTTTTCCGGAGATCAACATCCCGGTGGCGAGCGTGATCTACACGTTCAACGGCATGCCGCCCGAGGAGATGGCCACCCGCATTCTGACGATTGCCGAGCGCGGTTACACGACGTCGGTGGCCGACATCGAGCACATGGAAGGCCAGGCGTATACGGGACTGGGCCTGATCAAGATGTATTTCCACCCGGACGCGAAGATCGAAGCCGCGGTGGCGCAGCTTGGAGCGACGTCCCAGTCGGCTCTTCGGGTGATGCCGACCGGTGTTTTTCCGCCGATCATTCTTCGCTATAACGCGGCGAGCGTTCCCATTCTGCAGCTCTCGCTCTCGGGCGACACGCTCAGCGAGCAGGAACTTTTCGATTTCGGCGTCAACTTTTTCCGGACTCAGCTGGCCAACGTGCAGGGTGCGAGTGTGCCGCTGCCCTACGGCGGGCGCTCGCGGCAGATCATGGTGGACATCGATCCGAAGTCGCTGTTTGCCTACAACCTGTCGGCGACCGACATTGTCACGGCGATCAACCAGCAGAGCCTGATTCTGCCGGCGGGAACGGCCAAGATCGGCGAGCACGAATACGCGGTGAAGCTCAATGCCTCCACCGATACCATCGACGCGATGAACAACCTTCCGGTGAAGCAGAATCCCGACGGGTCGACGCTGTTCGTCCGCGATATCGCGCACGTGCGGGACGGATTTGCGGTTCAAGGTAACGTGGTGCGCGAAGACGGCAAGCGGTCGGTGCTGCTGACGATCCTGAAGACGGGCAGCACGTCGACGCTCGATATCGTCGAGCGGGTGCGTCAAATGATCCCGCGCGTTCAGGCGACGCTGCCGCCCGAGCTAAAAGTGAAGTACCTGTTCGACCAGTCGTTGTTCGTGCGCGCGGCGATCAACGGAGTGGTGAAGGAAGCCGTCACGGCGGCGGTTCTGACCGGGCTGATGATTCTGCTGTTTCTCGGGTCGTGGCGCAGCACGCTGATCGTCTGCATCTCGATTCCGCTGTCGATTTTGACTTCGCTCGCCATCATGAACTGGCTGGGGCAAACCATCAATGTGATGACGCTGGGCGGGCTGGCGCTCGCGGTCGGCATCCTGGTGGACGACGCGACGGTGGAGATTGAAAACATCCACCGGAACCTGGCGATGCAGAAGCCCATTGTGCTGGCGATTCTCGACGGCGCGCAGCAGATTGCGGTTCCGGCGTTTGTTTCGACGCTCTGTATTTGTATTGTTTTTGTTCCCGTGATTTTCCTGAGCGGGGCGGCGCGATACCTGTTCACGCCCCTGGCGCTGGCCGTTGTGCTGGCGATGCAGGCATCCTACCTGCTGTCGCGCACGCTGGTTCCGACGATGGTGAAGTATCTCATCGCGGCCGAGGTGGAGCGCTACCGGGTTCCCGAAGGCGAAGAGGAACCGCACGAAGGCGGCGGGATCTTCTGGGCGATCCACCACAAGTTTCACGTCGGCTTTGAGCGGCTGCGGCGGGTTTACACCAACACATTGAAAGCGGCGCTCGGGAACCGCAAGACGGTGGCGCTGTGTTTCCTGCTCCTGTTCGGAGGGTGCGCGGCGATGTTGCCGTTCATCGGCACCGACTTTTTCCCATTTGTCGACGCCGGGCAGATCCGGTTGCACGTGCGGGCGCGGGGCGGAACGCGAATCGAAGAAACGGAACAGAAATTCGCCGCCGTGGAGCAGACCATCCGCCGCGTGATTCCGCGCGAGGAACTGAAGCAGATCCTCGACAACATCGGGCTGCCGTTCGGGGGCATCAATCTCGCCTTCAGCGATTCGGCGACAGTTGGTTCGTTCGACGGCGAAATTCTGGTGTCTCTCAATCCCGAAAAGCACGCGCCCACCAACGACTACGTGCGCAAACTCCGCCACGAACTGAACAAGGCGCATCCCGACCTTTCGTTTTTCTTTCAGCCGGCGGACATCGTGGGCCAGATTCTCAACTTCGGGCTACCGGCGCCGATCGACATTCAAGTGATCGGTCCGGTGCGCAATACGGCGGCGAACCTGGCGCTGGCGCGCAGCATAGAAGCGAAAATCGAAAAGATTCCCGGGGCGGTGGACGTTCATTTACACCAGGTGGTGGATGCGCCGGAACTACGCGTCGACGTGGACCGAACGCGCGCAAGCGACACCGGGTTGAGCCAGCGCGACGTGGCCAACTCGATGCTCATCTCGTTGAGTTCGAGCAATCAGGTAGCGCCGAATTACTGGCTGAATCCGGCCAACGGCGTGCAGTACTCGGTTGCGGTTCAGACGCCCGAGCAGCAGATGGATTCGACCGGCGCGCTGCTGTCGACGCCCATTCACGCGGGCGGGTCGACGCAGTTGTTGAGCAATCTGGCGTCGATCAAACGCAGCGCAAGCGCCGCGATTGTGAACCATTACAACGTGCAGCCGACGTTTGACGTTTACGCGAACGTTCAAGACCGCGACCTGGGCGGGGTGGCTTCGCAGGTGGACAGGATTCTGGCGGAAGCCAAAGCGAAGGCGCCGCGCGGCAGCACGGTGGAGATGCGGGGTCAGGTGATGACGATGCGGACCTCGTTTCTGGGACTGGGGCTTGGGCTGATTTTCGCGATTTTGCTCGTATATTTCGTGATTGTGGTGAATTTCCAGAGCTGGCTGGATCCTTTCATCATCCTCATGGCAGTGCCGGGAGCGCTGGCGGGAATTCTGGTAATGCTGGCGGTGACGGGAACGACGATCAACGTTCCGTCGCTCATGGGCGCGATCATGAGCATCGGTGTGGCGACGGCGAATTCGATCCTGCTGGTGACCTTTGCCAACGACCTGCGGCGGCAGGGCTATAATCCTGTAGAAGCCGCTCTCGAGGCCGGGCACACGCGTTTGCGCCCGGTGGTGATGACGGCACTCGCCATGATTATCGGCATGTTGCCCATGGCGCTCGGCATGGGCGAAGGCGGCGAGCAGAATGCCCCGCTCGGACGCGCTGTCATCGGCGGGTTGATCATGGCCACGTTCGCCACGCTGTTCCTGGTTCCGGTCGTTTACAGCGTGCTTCGCAAGAAGCCACCGATGGATCTGGAACTTTTGTCGGAGACCCTGGAGGGAGACAGGTAAATGCCTTCATCGGCGATAGAACCGGTGACTGTTGCCAAGCGCGGCAATGGCTTGACGCGGGTTTTGGGCTTGTTCGGTCTGCTGGCTCTCCTGGTGGGAGCGGCGGTGATATTCGGACTCCTGCCGCGGCTGGCGCAACAAAAGCAGTTCCTGGCGGAGGCGGAAAGCGACGAAGAACGGCTGCCGGCTGTGAGCGTCGCGCGGGTTACGCGCGCGCCGGCACAGAGCCAGATCGAACTTCCGGGAACGCTTCTGGCGATGAACGAAGCCCCGATCTACACGCGGGTGGACGGCTACATCAAAGCGCGCTACATCGACATCGGGGTGCAGGTGAAGAAGGGTACGTTGATGGCCGAACTCGACACGCCGGAACTCGATCAGCAGATCCGGCAGGGCGAGTCGGCGGTGGCGCAATCACAGTCGGCGCTGAAGCAGCTCGAAGCGGCCATCCGGCAGGCGAAGGCCAACGCGCAACTGGCGAAAGTGACGGCGGACCGCGTGAGCGCGCTGGCCCGGGAAGGCGTGCTGTCGAAGCAGGACCTCGACGATAAGGAAGCCACTCTCGAAGCGCGGCTGGCCGATGTGGCCGCAGCGGAAGCGAATCTGGCGGCGGGCAAGAATGCGGTGGCTGCCAACGAGGCTAACCTTCAGCGGCTGCGCGAACTGAAAGCTTTCTCGAGGATCGTGGCGCCGTTCGACGGGTACGTAACCTATCGTTCTCCGGACGTGGGTTCATTGATTACGGCGGGCAACGCGAATCCGAAGAGCGAGATGTTTCGGGTGGCTGACATCGATCCGATGCGGATTTTCGTCAGCGTGCCGCAAACGATGGTGCCGCAGGTGCAGTCGACCAAGGGCACTCAGGCTGAGTTCACAGTGGAGCAGTTGCCGGGACGCGTTTTCAAAGCGCAGGTCCGGAGGTCGAACGCGGCGCTCGATGCGGCTTCGCGGACCATGCTGACGGTGCTCTATGCCGACAATCCGAAGGCTGAGTTGTTGCCCGGGATGTTCGGCAATGTGCGTTTTCATGTAGGCGACACCGTGCGCCGGCTGATTGTGCCGGGCGATGCGCTGGTGGTGCGGTCCGACGGGCGCTACGTGGCTGTTGCGGCTCCTGACGGCGTGGTTCATATGCGGAAGATCGAGACGGGGCGCGACCTCGGCACGACGCTCGAAGTGATGAGCGGAGTGGAGGAGGGCGATCTGGTGATCTCGAGCCCGACGGACCAGATTCACGAAGGCGCGAAGGTTTCGTTCCGCGCGAAGTAATTACCTGGGGCGAATGGTCCCGAGTCCACCGTCGACGCCGATCACCTGGCCGGTAATCCACGAACTCTCCGGATTGACGAGCCAGGCGATGGCCGAGGCGATATCGTCCGGCGTGCCAAGGCGGCCGAGCGCGTGCATGCTCATCGATGCCTTCCTTGCGGCTTCGTTCAGCGTGATGCGCTCGGTGAGCGGTGTTTCGACGAGCCCGGGCGCGACACAATTCACCCGGATGTTGCGGGACGCATAGCTGGCCGCCGCCGAGAGGGTGAGGCCGATGACGCCGCCTTTCGCCGCCGCAATGGCTTCGTGATTGGCGAAGCCGGCGCGAGCAGCAGCGGTGGCGCACAGCACGATTGAGCCTCCGGTGTTCATCATCGCTTTAGCGCCCGCGCGAACAGCGGCGAAGGCGGTGGTGAGGCTCAGGTCGATGGTCTCGCGGTACTCCTTTTCCGTCGTGAGATGCGCGGGCTTAAGCAGCAGGGAGCCGGCGCAATTCACGATGGCGTCGACTGGCCCGGATGATTGAATGGATCGGTCGAGCGCGTCGAAGTCGCGAGCGTCGACCACCTGGTAGGAGCACTGCAATTCGGCGGTGATCAGAGCGAGGCTTGGTTCGGTTCGGCCGGCGAGAACGACGCGATGGCCGTCGCGGACGAGGCGGCGCGCCAGGGCCGAACCAATGCCGCCCGCTCCGCCGATCAGGAAAACTTTCACGTCTCTGGGATGCTCGCCCGGCTGCGAAAAGCGGAAATAATGTTGCGATGGCCCGCTGCCGGGCATCCCCCAGATGCATGGGTGTCCGCCATCTCGTGATTGTGCTCGGCGATCAACTGGATCGCGATTCGGCAGCCTTCGACGGCTTCGACGCGGCGCGCGACCGGGTGTGGATGGCTGAGGTGGTTGAGGAATCGAAGCACGTTCCGAGTCACAAGGCGCGCACCGTGATGTTTATGTCGGCGATGCGCCACTTTGCGGCCGAAATCGGGGAGCGGGGCTGGAAGTGCAGTTATCACCATTTGGATGATGCGTCCAACACGCAGTCGCTCAGCGGGGAATTGCGGCGCGCCATGGACCGCTATCATCCGCGGGCGCTGGTGATGGTGCAACCTGGCGAGTGGCGCGTGCAACAGGCGTTACAGAATGTGGCCGGAGAGGCGGGTGTGCCGCTCGAGATTCGCGAGGACCGGCATTTCTATTGCCCGCTCGACTGGTTTCGGCATTACGCCGCGAGCCGGAAGCAGCTCCGGCTCGAGTACTTCTACCGCGAAATGCGGCGGACGCATCGCGTCCTGATGGATGGCGCGCAGCCGGAGGGCGGGGCGTGGAACTTCGACGCGAGCAACCGGGAGTCGTTCGGCAAACAGGGTCCGCCGGCGGTTCCGGCGCCGGTTCGATTCGAGGCCGACGAGATTACGCGGGAAGTGATGCGATTAGTAGAAGCGCGGTTTCCGGAGAATCCCGGCGGTTTTGATCACTTCGATTTCGCGGTGACGGCGGGGCAGGCCGAAGCGGCTTTGAACGATTTCATCGAGCGGCGGCTGGCGCACTTCGGCCGCTACCAGGACGCGATGTGGACGTCGGAACCCTACCTCTACCACTCCCGGCTGTCGGCGGCGATGAACCTGAAGCTGCTGTCTCCGCGGCGCGTGGTGGAAGCGGCGGAAGCGGCCTACCGCCGCGGTGCCGCGCCGCTGGCGGCGGTGGAAGGCTTTATCCGGCAGGTGCTCGGATGGCGCGAGTACGTGCGCGGGGTCTACTGGAACGGTATGCCCGCATACGGCGAGGCGAACGCGCTTCTCGCGGATCAGCCGCTGCCCTGGTTTTACTGGACGGGTGAGACGCCGATGCGGTGCCTGAGCGAGGTGATTCATCAGACGCTCGACTACGGCTACGCTCATCACATTCAGCGCCTGATGGTTGCGGGGCTCTACGCCTTGCTGCTCGGCGTGAAACCGCGCGAAATTCACGAATGGTTTCTCGCCGTGTACATCGATGCCGTGGAGTGGGTGGAACTGCCGAACGTGATCGGGATGTCGCAGTTCGCCGACGGCGGGATCATGGCGTCGAAACCATATGCGGCGACGGGCAAGTACATTCAGCGGATGAGCAATTACTGCCAGGCTGCCGGTTTGACCCGGCGGAGTCGACCGGGGAGCGCGCGTGTCCGTTTACCACGCTCTACTGGGATTTTCTGATGCGCAACGAAGAAAAGCTGCGGGCCGTGCCTCGCATGGAGCTGCAACTGCGCAATCTCGAGAGGTTGACCGATGCCAGGCGCAGTGCCATTCGGTCGCGCGTGGTGGAGTTGCTCAAGATGGAGTAGGAATGGTGGCGAAGGTGGGGGTCGAACCCACACGCACACTGAAGTGCGCCAGATTTTGAGTCTGGTGCGTCTGCCAGTTCCGCCACTTCGCCAGTGGACTTCACCATCGTACCGCAGTACAGTCGGGCTATGGCGATTTCGATTGTCCGGCTGGGAACGCGGCGAGGTCCGAACGAGGGTGTGCGCATCGGGACGGTGCGGCGTCCGCCACGCGGCGTTGCGAAAACCGACTTCGCCAGGCTCGATTATTACGACGTGTGGCTGCCGGATCTTTCGCCGAGCGCCGAGCTGGTAAAGCAGGCGCAGGCTGCGGATGACGAGAAGGCGTGGGCGCGGTTTCAGAAAGATTACCGGCGCGAAATGGAGAGTTACAAGCACGTGCTCGAGACTTTGGCCGCGCTGTCGCATCGGTCCGATTTTTCGGTAGGCTGCTACTGCGAAGACGAGGCGCGGTGTCACCGCTCGGTGCTGCGCCAACTGCTTGCCGAGCACGGCGCGAAGCTCAGCAACTGATAGGCTTGAGGAGATGGCTCTGCTAACCGTAGTCGCCGAGATGAAAGCCAAGGCGGGCAAGGAAGAGGAATTGAGGCGCGCGGTGGTGGCGCTGCTTGCGCCCACGCGCGTCGAAGAAGGGTGCGTGCAATACGATCTCCACGTGCACACCAAGGACCCGGGTCGGTTCGTCTTCTACGAGAACTGGACTTCGGCCGAACATCTGGCGCGGCACGCCGCATCGGCGCATTTAAAGGCTTTTGGGGAAATCGCGCGGGATCTGCTGGCGGAACCGGCGCGCGTCGAAACGTACACGCGCATTGAAAGCTGACGCGCTATTCGAGAAGGTCGACGCGGTCGATGACGCCGATGACGGCCATGTCGATGGGCGAATCCGGACGGCCGACCGAGGTCATGGCACTGAATCCTTCAGTGGCGAGCAGCACGCGGTCGCCGACGCCGGCGTCGACCGAATCGAGCGCCACTACGGCATCGCCGCGATTGGTGCCGTCGAGGTTGAGCGGCTGCACGAGCAGGGCTTTGCGGCCTTCGTGGCTCGGGTGCTTGCGGGTGGCCCAGGCTTCACCGACGACGCGGGCGATCAGCATCCGGCGCTCCGGTCGACGTCGACGTTGTCGACAATGGCGATGATGGTGCGGTCGGTCGGGACTTCGTCGGGCAGAAACGGGAAGCTCGATTCCTTGCCGCCGCAATAGTAAACCAGTTCGCCCGCGCCCGCGCCGGTGCAATCCGTGCAGACCAGTTGCTTTCCGGTGGGCTGGAGTTCGGGCGTGACGGGTTGGACGATCAGCAGGCGCTGTCCGTTGAGGCGGGCGTTCTTCGCGGTGGACCAGACGCAGCCGATGACTCTGCCGAGGTACATGGCGCTACTTCTTTTTCGGCGCGTCGCCGTTGAGATGGATGGTGTCGACAATGCCGATAATGGCCGTGTCGACGGGCTTATCCTTGCAGCCGTCGGCCATGCGCGCCGAGCTGCCGGAAACGCAGATGACGGTTTCGCGAGCGCCCGCGCTGACCGTGTCCACGGCGACCACGTAACCGGCCTCGTCCTTGCCTTCGGGCGAAATCGGTTTGACGATGAGCAGTTTCTGGCCCTCGAGACGAGGGTCCTTGCGCGTGGCGACCACTGTGCCGACGACGCGGGCGAGGATCATCTACTTCGACGCCTTGCCGATGGAGAACACGTCCTCGAGGCTCGGATGCGGGCGCGGGATAACGTGCACGGCAATCAGTTCGCCCACGCGACGAGCGGCAGCGGCGCCGGCGTCGGTTGCGGCGCGCACGGCGGCCACATCGCCGCGAACGAGCGCGGTGACGTAGCCGGAGCCGATCTTTTCCCAGCCAACCAGCGTGACGTTGGCTGCCTTCACCATTGCATCGGCGGATTCGATCATCGCGACGAGCCCGCGCGTTTCAATCATTCCAAGTGCTTCACCCATGAATCCTCCATTGGTCCGCGGCATAGTCTTCCTTTATGAAACCGGGACGCCGCGCGCGCGGAGCGCCTCGTCGATCAAGGCGATCAACTCCTCGCGGGTCACTTCAATCCTGTCGCTCGATCCCATGTCCTCGGCCACCAGCGGACAGCCCGGCACCGCGCCGGCCTTGGTCTTGACGCCGTAGCGGGTGCGCGAATCGAACAGTTTATCGACTTCCGCCTTGGGAAGCACCTTGGGGCCGCCGAGCATTTCGGCCACAAACGTAATGCGGGCGAAATGTTCCATGGTCTCCATGCGGAAGTAAGCCTTGTAGACGTCCTCGCCATAGCAGACGGCGCCGTGGTTGGCCATGAGCAGCGCGTCGTACTTGGGGATGTACGGCAGCATGCCGTCGGTCAGGGCGGGCGTGCCGGGCAATCCGTAGTCGGCGAGCGGAACGCAGCCGAGTCCGATGATCACTTCGGGCAGCAGGGCGAGGTTGAGGCTGCGGCCGGCGGTGGCATAGCCGGTGGCGACCGGCGGATGCGCGTGCACCACGCTCTTGATGTCGGGGCGCAGACCGTAGATGGTCAGGTGCATGGCTATTTCGCTGGTGCGTTCGAGCCGCCCTTCGATCTTGTTGCCCTGCATGTCGCAGATGATCAGGTCCTCGGGTTTCATCATGCCCTTGCAGACGCCGGTGGGCGTGCACAGGACACGATTGTCGCCGATGCGGATGCTGATATTGCCGTCGTTGGCGGCGACCCAGCCTTTCTGAAAGACGAGTTTGCCGACCTCGACGATGTGCTGTCTAAGCTCCTGCTCGTTGACTGCCATTGGGAACTTCCAATTGTAGCAGCGTCCCCGCGGGATGGATTGAATCGTGAAAGGCTACGCTACACTGAAATCCAGTGGGAGCGCTCGCACAGGACGTCAAACTCGCGGCTGTGGCCGAGGCGCCGGGCATTCGCGAATGTCTCGCGTGGCTGCGGCGCGAAAGCCGCTGGGTCACCGATCGGCATCTGGCGCTCTGCCGGGTTGCGGCGCCGACGTTTTTCGAGCAGAAGCGCGCCGAGTGGATGGCGGATGAATTCAGGGCGCTCGGCTGGCGCGCCGAACTGGATCGCGCCGGGAACGTGGTGGCATTCGCCTCCACCGACCGCGAAGGCCCGTTTGTGGCGCTCACGGCGCATCTCGACACTGTTCTCGCGCCGCGCAACGCCGAGGAGATTCGCATTACGCCCGACGGCGCGCTGCACGGTCCGGGAGTGTCGGACAACGGAGCCGGGCTGGCTTCGCTGCTGGCCATCGCGGCGGCCTTGAAAGCGTCGCCGGAAATGGCGGCGATTGCATCCAAGCTCGTTCTGGTGGCGAACGTAGGCGAGGAGGGCGAAGGCAACCTGAGCGGAATGCGCTACCTGTGCCGCCAATCGCCGCTTGCCTCGCGCATCAGAAGTTTCCTGGTGCTGGACGGTCCGAGCCTCGACCACATCACCGCGCAGGCGCTCGCCAGCCGGCGTTTCGACATCAGCTTCACAGGACCGGGCGGGCACAGCTGGAGCGACTACGGAACGCCCAACCCGATTCACGCCATGAGCCGCGCCATTTCGCTGTTCTCCGACCAGCCGTCGAACGGCGCGGGGTTGCCGCGCTTCTCGTTCAACTTCGGCGTGGTGGAGGGCGGTTCGAGCGTGAACTCGATTCCGGCGTCGGCGCGGGCCAAAATCGACATTCGCAGCGAAAGCGCGCCGCGCATCAGCGAACTCGCCGGCCATCTCTCTTCCTGCGTCGAGCAGGCCGTCGAAACGGAAAACAGCCGCGCGCTGAACGGCCGGATCGCTGCGCGCATCAAGGAAATCGGATCGCGTCCCGGCGGCGCACTGGCCGACGATGCTCCGATGCTCGCATCCATCCGCATGGTGGACGCGTTTCTCGGCATTCGCTCGCGGGTGGACTGCGCCTCCACCGACGCCAACATTCCGCTGTCGCTCGGCCTGCAGGCCATCTCCATCGGCGCCGGCGGGCAGGGCGGGGGAGCGCACACGCCGGCCGAATGGTACCATCCCGACGGCCGTGAACTCGGTCACAAGCGGATTCTCCTGATGCTCTACCTGCTGCTGCGCGACCTTGCATGACGCGCGCATCCTCGCTGAGGCTGCGGGCCGATCTGTCGCTCGTGCTCGTGTCGGCGATCTGGGGATCCACCTTCGTCATCGTCAAGGACGCGCTCGACCAGGTGTCGACGATGCTGTTCCTGGCGATTCGCTTCTCGATTGCCGCGCTCGCGCTCGCCGTGCTGTTCGGGCGTCACGCCGCAACGCGGCATCATCTCTCGCGGGCGCGCGAACTGCGTGCCGGGTTCTGGGTGGGGCTCGCGCTGTTTTCGGGCTNCCGCCGGACTGCGCTACACGACCGCCGCCAAGGCCGGTTTCATCACCGGGTTCTACGTTCCGCTGGTGCCATTGATCGGCGCGCTGTTCTACCGCCGCATGCCGCGGGTGGCTGAACTGGCCGGAGTGGCGCTGGCGACGGTCGGGATGACGCTGCTCACCATGCCCGGGCTCGACTGGCGGATTGGGCGCGGCGACCTGCTGGTGCTCGGCTGTGCGTTCGCCTTCGCCATCCACATCGTGCTGCTCAGCCATTTTTCGAAACACGTTCCGTTCGAGAAGCTGACGTTGTATCAGATCGCGGTAGGGGCGCTGCTGGGGCTCGGGTCCTTCTGGTGGATCGAACCGGTGCGCTGGCATCTAAGCGGCAACGTGGTGTTCGCGCTCACGCTGACGTCGCTGTTTGCAACGGCATTCGCCTTCGCGGTGCAGACCTGGGCGCAACAGTTCACCACGCCGACGCGAACGGCCCTGATCTTCTCGCTCGAGCCCGTGTTTGCCTGGGTGACGTCGTTCCTGTTGGCGGGCGAGGTGTTGAGCGGACGGGCATTGATCGGAGCCGCGCTGATCCTGGCGGGGATTTTGGCGGTCGAGTTGAAGAAGTCCTGAGGCTCCTGTTGCGGGGGATGGGTGAAAGCTCTGAAAATCGTTCGTTTGCGGCTGTGAAACTTCGGTCACGCCGCTAATACATTGGTGCACTGCCAACGGCGCGAAGAACCTTTAAGGACTGCCTAGGCGTCCCAGTCGGATATCAAAAAAAGTTTTTGCCGCCGAGTTTGAGGCCGCCATGCCGCTTGAGGCCAAAGGGATCGGGCTTGCCGGGAGTCACTTTCTTGATGAAGTACTCGGCTCCGGGCGGAGCATCCCGTCGGCTGATCTCGTGCTTGGCTAGTTCGTAGGTATCCCATGTGCTGTCCCAGGGCGAAAGCTTCTCTCCGGTGGCATCTCGGCACCAAATTTCGTATTTAGGTTTCGGCATAGATCAAGCGTGGCGTAGAAACCGCAAACCGTCAAGCCTGCGAGGTTGTCGCGTCCGGCGTAAACAGAGGTGCCCGCACTACACGCCGCGTGAACGCATCCCAGCGTACTTTTGGAGCATCTCACCCGTGATGGACGCCGGAACGCGATCCAATGCGTCAAGGATCGTGCGAGTGGAAATGACCTCCGCACGCTTGAGCGCAATGCGGGCCGACTCATCAACCAACAGCTTAATGTCGCTAGCCGAGTACCCATCGAGAACGGCAGCTATTTCTCGAGCGCCTATCGGCACTTCAACCGGGCGCCCGTGAAGATGCAATTCGATCATTGACTCACGTGCGTCGGCATCCGGCGGTGGAATGAATATGAGCTTGTCGAATCGTCCGCTTCTGCGCACAGCGGAATCGATCTTGTCAGGTTCGTTGGTTGCAGCGATCACAAGCACACTGCGTTCGGCGCACCCTTCGAGATTTGCGAGGAATTCATTCACCTCTTCGGCCTTGTACTGCTGGTGCCCAGCAAGTCCCGAACGCGACGGCGCGAATGCTTCAAACTCGTCAATGAACACGATTGACGGAGCTTTCTCAATCGCCTTGTCGAAAACTCCTCGAATTTTAAGCACTGTGTCGTGAATATATGGGCTGGCAACGTCAGAAGGGCGGCAGTACTGGAAATGCCAGCCGAGTTCCTCAGCCAAACATCGCGCGACATATGTCTTTCCGCAACCTGGAGGGCCGTAGAACAGAATGCCGTTGGGCAAAGAGATCCGATATCGCCGATACAGTTCCGGGTGCCTCATTGGTCCGAGCACCTCGTGCATCAACAATTCCTTAAGCTCCGTCATTCCTGCCAGATTTGCGAGACCGCGTTGAATGTTCGGAGAATCGGTGTTGCTCACAGCATCGGGAACCTTGAGGAAATGTTCGAACCTCCGTGTTTCAGGGCGATGTCCTAACTCCTCCATTCTGATTTTGATTTCCTCATTGGCACGCCTGAAACGTTCCTTCGCAGAGTCGTCCCAAACACCGTCGAGAGGCTCGACTTCTTCTCCGTAATCCCAGAAGAACCCCCAACGTGCCCAGATCCTTGTTTCCTCATCGTAAAGCTGCATCGCCCAGTGCATTTCGCGATCATTCCCGGCAACTTCGCTGGAAGTTGCCGGGCGGATGTTGGGGCGGGTGTGCGTAGCCCAGTGGGACTTCATTAGATCGTAAGGAGTGCAACGGTAGATATACCGTTCATTGGTAAAATCCGTAAGAACCCAATCTGTAGCGGGCGTACCCTTCCACTGCCTGTCCAGCGCGTCACTGCACATAGAGCAAGCGCCGGAGATCAGGTCCGGGTCTTGGCCGCTACTCCTAGCAAGGAAGGCAGACACCGGATTGCAATAGCTTTCGAGAGCAAGCTCCGTTCTCCGTCCGCACTTAATGCAGGTCCCGTGAGGCATAGCCTTCGCTTTCCGTGCGTGGCAGCTTTAAAGAACCACACGCTGTTTGAGAGCATATCCTCTCGACCTCTTTTCGTGCAAGAAGCAGACGAAACGACTACAATTTTCGTCAGGGAACCATGGGTTTTCGCTTCCAGCGTCGGATTCGTATCGCACCTGGCCTACGGCTGAATCTCAGCAAATCAGGCATCGGTGCGAGCGCAGGGCGGACAGGCTTGCGGATCGGATTTGACGCAAAACGCCGAAAGTATTTGTCGGTTGGTTTTCCGAAAACCGGCTTTTCGTACCGCTCATTTTTCGGGACGCGCGTAGCACCAGAAGCGATCCGTGCCTTGGGCCTCATCTTAATGGGGTTCCTTCTTTGCTTGGTTATCGTCCTGTCGCTTGTTGCGTTGAAACGCTAGGCGGTTGTTTCGCTCGGATTGACATCCCTGTAGGCTTTACGAGGTGGCATACTGCGGTGTTCGGCGTTCCCGCCCGTTCCGGTTTCTCTCCGTGGGAGACCATGAGGCGCAACGCGCGACACGCGTCTAAACCCGCGCGAATTGCGATGAGCCGGAAGGGATTGTCTACTAGTGAATTACTGGAGGGCTTCGGTTTTCGTGTCGTCCGACGGGCTCCACACCAAAATGGAGGTCATCCAGGGCCAAGCCTACGGCTTCAGGAACCTCCAGACTTACAGGCTCAGAGTTTAGGTAATGTGTTCTTAAGTCCGGTCGGAGGCTCGTCTGCCCCATTAAGTGTGTAGAGCCGCCGTGAACGGTAACTGGTGGCCAGGGACGGAATCGAACCGCCGACGCCAGCCTTTTCAGGGCTGCGCTCTACCAGCTGAGCTACCTGGCCACTTGGGGGAACTGCTGGAAACTCCAGTGTACTACATGTACGCCGGAACTTCGATGCCGAGCACGTCGAGCGTGCGCTCCAGTTGGGAGCGGAAGAAGCCCGTCATCCAAAGCAGCAGCGCCTTTTTCTCCGCATTCTGCTCGCTTAGCACCGGATAGCCGTGATAGAAATTGTTGAACGCCTGCGCGAGTTGGAAGGCGTATTTGGCGACGTGAGCGGGTTCTCCGGAATCGATGGCGCGTGACACGGCGACTTCGGCGCGCGATGCGTTGAGCAGAAGCTGCCACAGGTCCTCTTCGGCCAACTGGCGGGCAAAGGCGGCGGCGGGCAGCGCGGCGTTGAAGTCGGGGAGCGACTCGCCGCGCTCGGCGAGTTTCTTGAGGATATTCCGCGCCCGCACCGCTGCGTACTGCACGTAGGGTCCGGTTTCGCCCTCAAAGCTGAGCGCCTCCTGGAAATCGAACGCAATTACGGTGTTTCGCGTGTATTTCAACATGAAATAGCGCAGCGCGCCGACGGCAATTTGCGTGGAAATGTGGCGGCGCTCCTCGGGCGGAGCCTCGGGGTGGCGGGAATCCACTTCGGCCTGGGCGCGGCCGATCAACTGGTCAATCAGGTCGTCGGCTTTGACTCCGAAACCCTTGCGGCCGGAGACCTCGACGTAGGGCCGGCGCTTGTCCTCTTCCGATAGTTCGATGCCCATTTCGACGCAGGCGCGCGGCGACATGGCCACCATTTCGTAGGAAAAGTGAATGCTGCGGGCGGCTTGTTCTTCATAATGCAGCGCGCGCAGCCCCGCTACGACCACGTCCTGCAGGTAGGACTGCCGCGAGTCAATCACGTTGTAAACGCGCGAGCCGCCGCCGAATTTCACCGGCAGCGCGAGCGTTGAGTCGGCGGTGGACTGGTAGACCCTGGGCCAGGGTCCTTCGGGTCCGTCGCAGTAGTAGAAGTCCTTGCCGAGGAGCCCGAATTTCCAAAGCTGGTACGCAATGTCCTTGCCGACGTAGGTGACCGTGTTGTTGGAGCGCACGATCACCTTGTCGTCCGGATTTTCGGTGTCGGTCGAGAACGCTTCGCCGCGCATCACCCAACAGCCGGCGTTCTTGCCTTCGGTCTCAAAGTGAATCGCGCCGCGCTGCTTCAACTGCTCAAATGCCGTAGCCCAGAAGTGGAGGGCGATGATCTCGCTTTCGCGCGGCAGCACGTCGTAGTGGATGCCGAGCCGGTGCATGGTGGCGAGATGGCAGCGGACGATGGCGCCCGCCACCTGCATCGCGACCGGAAACACTTCGGGGTCCTGATGTTCGATGCCGTGCAGAACGGTGGCGCGCCAGGCGGGTACCGATTCCGGGTGCGAGGTGTAGTGCGACGATACACGGGCGTAAAGGTCCCAGCAGATGGAATCGAACTTGGGCCCGGCGATGAGCGCATCGAGCTGCTCGCGCGTGCGGGGCTCGAGATGCAGAAACCCGGCCACGACATCGGCCACCTGCACGCCCGTGTTGTCGATGTAGTTCTGCACTTCAACGGTGTGTCCGCCGAAACGAAGCATGCGCACGAAAGTGTCGCCGAGGATGGCGTTGCGCAGGTGTCCGATGTGGGCGGCTTTGTTCGGATTGATGTTGGTGTGCTCGACAATGATCTTGCCGGCGGCGCCGCGGGCGGCGGGGGCGGAAGAGCCGCTCAGCAGCCCAAGTCCGTAGGCGCCACGGTCGAGACGGACGTTGATGTATCCGTTGCCCGCCACTTCGAGGGCGGCGACGCCGGGAATCTGCCCGAGTTCGCCGACCAGCGCCTGTGCAATGGCCTTCGGCGCCTGTTTCAACTGCCGCGCCAGCTGGAACGCGACGGGAATGGCGAGTTCGCCGAAGGATGCCTGCTTGGGCTGTTCGAGGTTCACCGGCAGATTCACGCCGTAGCGCGTTTCGAGAAAGGCGCTGACGGCGCGGATCAAGTCTGATTCGATTTGTTGGAACACTACTACAATGGTTATGTGCCGAAGGTCACGTTTGTCAATTACGGGAAGACAGTGGAGTTCGAATCCGGGAAGCTGCCGTATTCCGAGCACGGAAAACCGGAGTCTCTGCTGGATATCGCTCTGAATTTCGGGCTGCATCTGGAACACGCCTGCGGCGGAAGCTGCGCCTGCACTACCTGCCACGTGTGGGTGAACGAAGGGCTCGAGAACCTGAGCGAAGCCGATGACGACGAACTGGACCGCGTGGAGATGGCTGCCGATCTTCGCACCAAGTCGCGGCTGGGCTGCCAGGCGGTGGTGAAAGGCGACGTGGTGGTGGAGATACCGTCCTGGAACCGGAATTACGTCAGCGAAGGCGGCGGTTCGATGAACCTCGGCGACGCGATTCCTGCGCCGAAGAAATAAAAGCCTCAGCTTTTTTTTGAGGAGGTGCCCATGTTGCGATTCGCGTTGGCCGTTGCTCTGACGGCAGCCGCGCTGGCACAATCGCCGCAATTGAGGCCGCGCGTTCCCACGCCTGTTCCCGCCGAAGTGGCGCCTGAGGACCGGGGCTCGGTCGAGGGATCGGTTTCGGACCAGGCCACTGGAGCCCCCATCCGCAAAGCCACCCTCACGCTTCGGCGGACGCAGGGCGGACCCAACGAGTCAGCCGGCACGTACACGGCGCTGACCGATGCCGGCGGGAAGTTCCGCCTCGGCGAGGTGGATCCGGGGCGTTACATCGCGAGCGTTGAGAAGACCGGGTACGTGGGAGCGCGCTATGGCGCCCGCGCCTTCAATGCGGCCGGCACCACCATCGTCGTTGAGAAGAAGCAGAGGGTGAAGGACATCGATTTTCGTTTGACGCCCCAGTCGGTGATTCTCGGGCGAGTGGTGGACGAGGATGGCGATCCTCTTCAGAACGTTCTCGTTCAGGCCCAGCGATGGAGCTATCTTCAGGGCAGGAAGCAGTTGATTCCATCCTCCACCGCGAGCACCAACGATCTCGGCGAGTTCCGGATGTTCGGCGTCGCGCCCGGCAAATATCTGCTGCTCGCGACCGTGCGGGGCAACATGGGGTGGGACGAAAGCTCGCACGCAAAAGCCGAAGAAACTTATGCGCCGACCTTCTATCCCGGCTCGGTCTCGGCCTCAGGAGCGGCGGTACTGGATATCGCTGCCGGCGCTCAATTAAGCGGACAGGACATCCGGTTGCGGCGGGTGACCGCGGTCGGAGTTCGCGGCCGGTTGATTGCGCCGGCAGGAGTCTCTCCGCGAAATGCGACGATCCGCATTTTCTCGTCTGGAGATTCCATGTTCACGATGAACATGCGCCCGACCGCTCGTCCTTACAACGCCAACGGCGATTTCGTCATCAGCCGCGTGACCCCGGGCAGTTATACCGCCTCTGCGATGCTGCAAGACGGCAAGCAGATGTTGTTCGGCAGTACCAACTTCGAAGTCGGCACTTCGCCGGTGGAGACGCTGACGGTCGAAGTGGGCGCTGGATTTGAGATCCGAGGCGCGCTCAAGATCGCCGGGTCCACTCCGAATTTGAAGCCGTCAGAAATCCGTTTGCAGTTCGTTTCGAAGTCGAACTTCATGATGTTCAACCCGAACCCGGTCGGGGAAGTGAAAGAGGACGGCACGTTCACCTTTTCGCGGGTCGCAAGAGACCGTTTCAACATCGTGGCCACGGCTCCCACGGGTTATTTGAAGTCGGCAACGGCCGGGGGCGTCGACGTGCTCGACGCTGGACTGGACCTGTCGAGCGGCGCACCGCCGGCGGATCTCACCATCGTTTATTCCACAGATGCGGGTGAAATCCAGGGAAGCGTGGAGCCGGATAAGCCGGGTGAGGCGCCGATCGGAACCGTGGTCGCCGTACCCGCGGGTGAGCGCCGCAAAATCGATCGTTACTACTCAACCGCGCAACTCGATCAAACGGGGCGCTTCACGCTGAACCGCCTGGCGCCGGGCGAGTACAAGATCTTCGCGTTCGATAACGTCGAGTATGGCGCGTACCTGGACGCCGATTGGCTGAAGCCATTTGAGAGCAAGGGCGAATCCGTCAAGATCGAGGAAGGCGCGCGGCAGGCCGTTTCGCTGAAACTGATTCGCACGCTCGCCGACCGCTGAGCGCGTCAGAATAGGATTGATGACCGGCATCCTGACCGAACTCGGGATCGAGGCGCGTGAAGGCGAACTCGAGTCCCGCAGCCCGATTGACGGCGCGTTGATCGGGCGGGTTTCTCTCGCCACCGCCGCCGAGTACGACGCGATGGTGGACGAGGCGCATGAGGTGTTCACTCGCTGGCGCCTGCTGCCTGCGCCGCAGCGCGGGCTGATTGTCCGCGACATCGGCGAGGAATTGCGGCGGCACAAGGATTCATTGGGCGCGCTGGTGACGCTCGAAATGGGCAAAATCCTGGCCGAAGGGCGCGGCGAAGTGCAGGAGATGATCGACATCGCCGATTTCGCCGTCGGGCTCTCGCGCCAACTCTACGGGCTCACCATGCACAGCGAGCGTCCGGGCCATCGCATGTACGAGCAGTGGCATCCGCTTGGCGTGACGGGCGTCATCACGGCCTTCAACTTTCCGGTTGCGGTGTGGAGTTGGAACGCGCTGATTGCGATGGTGTGCGGCGATTGCGTGGTTTGGAAGCCGTCTCTCAAGACGCCGCTCACGGCGGTGGCAGTGGAGGCGATCGTCGATCGCGTGCTCGAGCGGCACGGCTGGAAAGGCGTGTGCCGGCTGATCATCGGCAGCGATTCGGAAATCGGCGAGCGCATGCTGGCCGACCGCCGATTGCCGCTCATCAGCGCCACCGGATCGTGCCGCATGGGGCGGCGCGTGGCCGAGGTGGTGGGCGCGCGCCTGGGCCGCACTCTGCTCGAACTCGGCGGCAATAACGGCATCATCGTCATGGAAGATGCCAACCCGGACCTGGTGACCCGAGCCGTCCTGTTCGGCGCCGTCGGAACGGCCGGGCAGCGCTGCACGAGCACGCGGCGAGTGTTTCTCCACAGGAGCATCGCTCCCGCCATCACGGCGAGACTGGCCGCGTCGTACGCGCAGGTGCCGATCGGAAATCCGCTCGAGCCGGGTACGCTGATGGGCCCGCTCATTGATGAAGCGGCGGTCGACCACATGATGCGCGGGCTCGAAACGATCCGCGAGCAGGGCGGGGAAGTGCTCTACGGCGGCGAGCGTCGTGGCGGGTGTTATGTGACTCCGGCGCTGGTTC
>BFBZ01000339.1_pt1 | contig 50535 bp, 49 predicted proteins | sample 1888401 | NCBI WGS metagenome assembly BFBZ01 (sample SAMD00112614, study PRJDB3348) | symbiont metagenome | host: Chara braunii | reverse complement strand
ATCCTGGCCGGCATCGTCAACATGATCTGGCCGTCGGGCACGATGAGCTTCATCATCTCGGCCGCCGGCGTGCTGATCTTCTCGGGCCTGATCGCTTACGACACCCAGAAGATCAAAGAGCAGTATGCCCAGGCGTGGGGCAGCGAGATGGCCGAGAAGGTCGCCATCTTCGGTGCGCTGAGCCTCTATCTCGACTTCGTGAACCTGTTCCAGTTCCTCATGATGTTTCTGGGACAGCGGCGATAGAAGAGACTCCCGGGTCGCCTCGGCCTCGATGCGAACCAATGCGTTTCCGTCCCAAGGGAACTGCCGATGCGGTTCCCTTGGGACATGAGCCGCTCTACGACGTCAGCTTGCTGAGCGCAGCCTTCAGCTTCGACTCCTGTTCGTTCGACAGTGATGTCTTGAGCACCCGAGGCTTGTAGGGCTCGAGCTCGGGAATGACTTTGTCTTCCGTCACGCTGCGGAACAGGATGCACAAGGCCGAGGAGCCTGGCGGGATCGTCTCGGCGATCTTCTTGATGAAATCGTCCCGGATTCCGTAGTCGGCGAGGGACCCGGACAGCGCGCCGGCACCGGCGCCGGCCACCGCCCCGATCGCCATGCCGGCAAGGGGATTGAGAAACAGCAGCCCGAACAGCATGCCCCACATGGCACCTCGGGTGCCGCCGCTGGCGGCGCCGAAGGCGGTGAGGTTGACGGCTTGCTTGATATGGACTTTCCCGTCGGCTTCGCGCTCGACCACGCAGGAGTCCTCGAGGTCGATGAGGTATTCCTTCTGGAGCGAACGCAGCTTGTTCAGCACCTCGTCTGCGGTGTGCAGCCCGTCGAAACCCAGGATGACAAGATTGCTCATGATTATCTCCGTTGTTCAGGCGGTTCGGAGGTAAGGGCGCCAGCGAGGCGCGGCCTGACGCGTCGCGCGACAAGTGAGCGGCGCGATCGGAAGCGATACCTCCGCCATCTGTCGCATTCTATCGATCGGGTTCCCGCACACATCAGCAGGCCGTCCCACGATTGGTTCAGGCGTCCCGATCCGGGAAGAATCCTGCGATGTTCAGAGGCTCGAGAGCCGCGACTCGACGGATCGCGAGTTAGTCGTCCGCAACGGCCTGTCGATTCGAGCGGGCGGTGTGCAATCCAGGCGGTGCCTTGTGCCATGGCCGGCCGTTCACGGCCTGGGCGTAGCCATAGTCGAACAGTGCGCGCATATAGGCCTGGTCGAACAGGGCGGCCCTCGGCACTTTGAAATCGGCGCCTATGTAGGCGAGGTTGTAGTCGATCCCGTCACGCTTCGTGAGGAAGTAGGCGCGCACGACATCGTTGTAGCCGCTCGCCTGCAACATGGTGCTGATGGCCCGGCCCGCGATCGACAAGGTGCGGCGTTCGATCTCGGCGTGCTCCGGATCGAGCCGTGCATTGCGAATGATGTAGGCTGTCTGGGCGCGCCGGGCCGGGAGAAGGCTCGGGTCGATCGAACCTGGATAGAGGAAAAGCTGGGCAATCGCGCCGCCGTCGACATGCATCTCCTGAAATCGCGCGCCGTCGATCTCGACATCGAGCAGCACCGGCTGGAAAGCACCGGGAATCGACGCCGACGCCAGCAGGATGTTGCGGAACAGCTTCAGCGACTGGGGATGCCGACTGGCGGCAATGGCACCGATGTTCCAGATCGCCGGTCGCTGGGCGTCGAGGTCCGTGGTGCCGATCAGCAGCAGGCGGCCCTTTCGATATTCGTCCGCGATGGCGTCGAGCATCTTCTGGTCGGCGTATTGGCTGATGGTCTCGGCGAGCGGAGCGGTATCGGCCAGGGCTTCACCGAACAGGGCTGCGGTCAGCCATCGTCGCAGGAACACCCGATCCGGGCTCATCGACGTGTAGATATCGCGCAAGGCCGGGTCGTAGTCGGGGCCGAGAAAGGCGAACGGCGCGATCAGGGCGCCGGTGCTGACGCCGGTCACGATCCGGAACGGCGGCCGCGTGCCGGTCGTCGTCCAGCCATTGATGAGGCCGGCCCCGAAGGCGCCGTTGTCGGCGCCGCCGGACAAAGCGAGGAAGGACGCTGGCGGCAGCGGCGTCGTCGGCTGACCTGCGGCGCGCAGGACGGCCTGCTCACGGTCGACCGCCTGGGCCAGCTCGGCGAGCATCGGCGCGGGATCGCCGTCGGCGAAGAAGCGCGCGTTGGGAATGCCGAGGGGCTGGGCGCGTACCGTGTCGGCAGCAGGCACTGCCGGGCCGCGCGGCGGAGCGGCGCAGCCGGTCACGACGGCAAGGCCGATCACCAACGCGAAGAGCGGCACGAGCCGACGTGAGATCATGGTGCCGCCCCGGCCTCAGAACGATCCGAACAGGCTGCCGAGGACGATCACGGCGACCAGTGCCAGCAGTGCGCTCACGATCGCGGTCATGGCAATGTCGAGATAGCTCTTGCCGTGGTTCGAGCCGCAGACCGCGAGCAGGGTCACCACGGCACCGTTGTGCGGCAGGCTGTCGAGCGTGCCGGCGCCGATCACCGCCACGCGATGCATCAGCGCGGGATCGATGCCGTGTTTCGCGGCAAGGCCCATATAGGTCGGGCCGAGCGCGTCGAGCGCAATGGTGAGCCCGCCCGATGCCGAACCGGTCAGGGCGGCCAGGATGTTCGTGGCAATGGCAACCGAGACCAGCGGGCCGCCTTCGATGCCCAGGACCCAGTCGCGAACCACGCTGAAGGCCGGCAGGGCGGCGACGACGGCACCGAACCCGACCAGGCTCGCCACACTCAGCGCCGGCAGCACCGCGGCATTGGCGCCAGCATCCATGCTTCGCCGCACCGAGGGGAGGCGCCGCCCCGTGATGAGCAGCAGGGTGAGAATTGCGGCGGCAAGGGCTACCGCCACCGACCAGACGCCGCCGACCGCGGCGAGCGAGGTTGCTCCCCATCGCGGCTCGGCCAGGAACGAGGTGTCGAGGCGCGGCAGGACGACGAACGACATCGCTGAGTTCACCGCGATGACCACGATCAGCGGCAGCACGGCCAGCAGCGCGGTCGGCCCGACCGCGGCGGATTGCGACCGGTGGATCTCCGCGGGGTCGAAGGCCTGGGCGGTCGTCGCGCGCTCGCGGACCAGAGGATCCTCGGCGGCAGCATCCACGGGAGCCGGCGCATCGTCACCGAAGCCTTCGCCGCGCGCCTTGGCCGCGCGACTCGCCCGTTCGAGCCACCAGAGGCCGAAGCCGAGCATGATCGCCGCGGCGATCACGCCCAGACCGGGAGCGGCGAAGGGCGTGGTGCCGAAAAACGGCATGGGAATGGCATTCTGGATCGCCGGCGTGCCCGGCAGCGCCGACATGGTGAAGGTGGACGTGCCCAGCGCGATCGTTGCCGGCATCAGCCGGCGCGGAATCGACGCGGCGCGAAACAGTGCCTCGGCCATGGGCGCCAGCACGAAGAAGGCCACGAACAGGCTGACGCCGCCGTAGGTGACCAGCGCGCCGGCCAGGATCACGGCCAGGATGGCCCGCTGTGGACCCAGCCGTCCTGTCATCCAGCGGGCGATCGCGGCGACGGAGCCGCTATCTTCCATCAACTTGCCGAACAACGCACCCATGAGGAACAGCGGAAAGAACTGCGCCAGGAACTGCGCGGCGCTCCCCATGAAGGTCTGTGTCCAGTGCGCCAGCAACGGTTCGCCGGCGAAAGCGGCGGCCAGCAGCGCCGCAGCGGGCGCCAGCAGCAGGACGGTCCACCCCTGGAAGGCGAGCCACACCAGGAGGGCGAGGCCGAGCAGGATTCCGGCCAGGCCCATCAGACGCCTTCCAGAAGTCGGTCGATATCGAGCGTGGAACGCTGGCCCAGATCCTCCCCGTGAACGGCAAGGAAGGCCTCAGCGGCGCGCCGGCCTTCGTCGCGCAGCAGGCAAAGGAAAGCCCATTCGGCATTGAGCTTGGACGATGAGCCAAGCTTGGCCATCAGGTCGCTCGTGATCATGTGGACGCGCATGCGCGACCAGTGCGCCACTTCGCTGTCCTGCGACGTCACCTGCCGCAACAGCGCCATCATGCGCAGTTCCTTCAGCAGCACGGCGTTGAACGACACCTCGTTCAGCCGATTGAGGATGTCGCGGGCCGAGCGCGGGATGCCCGGCCGTTCCACCGGGTTGATGGCGACCAGGATCGTGTCGTCCGAGACGCATTCCTGGACCAGCGGTGTCATGGTCGGATTGCCCGAATAGCCGCCGTCCCAGTAGGCTTCGCCGTCGATCTCGACCGCCTGGAACATCGCCGGCAGGCAGGCCGACGCAAGCAGGACATCGGGCGAGAGTTCGCTGTTGCGGAACACGCGCGGCCGCCCGGTGCGCACGTTCGTCGCCGTGATGAAAAGCTTGATCGGCGCTGCAGCGAGGCACTTGAAGTCGATCGACTCGGCAAGAACACCGGTCAGGGGATTGCCCGCCCCGAAAGCGAGGTCGTAGGGCGAGAATACGCGCGCCATCATGTCGAAGGCGATGTAGGCGGGCGAGTGATCGAGCGACCAGCGGCCGAGCAGCACGTCCATGGGGCTGCGCTGCAGGGGGCTGAACGTTGCAGCCCGCGAGACGCGGCGCCAGAACGCCTCCAGGGCTTGCCGGGCGGCCTCGTTGCCGGCGCTTGCATGGGCGGCGGCCATCACGGCGGCGTTCATCGCCCCGGCCGACGTGCCGGACACGGCCTCGATGACCAGCCTGGGCTCCTCGAGCAACCGGTCGAGCACACCCCAGGTGAATGCGCCGTGGGCGCCACCCCCTTGCAAGGCGAGATCGATCAGCTGGGCAGGGCGCCTGGCATCAGCGGAAGCAGGCTGCACGGACATCGGCCATCCTTTCGAAACGAACCTAGATCGAAATGTCACCCGAGGCGAGGCCATACAGCCCGCCGATCGCCACGGCGATGACCACGCCGAACAAGAGCCATTCGACGCGTGTGAACACGGGCTTGCCCTGCTCGCGACGGGCGATGACGAACAGGATGGTGACGGGTGCGTACAGCAGGGCAGACAGCAGGAGAAACTTGACCCCGCCGGCATACAGCATGCCTGTCGTGTAGACGGTGGCAATGGCAGCACATGTCCAGTCGATCTTGCGTGCCCTGCCGCTGCCTTCGTAGGTCTCGCCGGTCGAGGCGAGCTTCAATCCGTAGGCCGCAACAAAAAGGTAAGGAAGCAAGGTCATGGCGCTCGTCATCTTGAGCGCCGTGGTGAACGCATGCTCTGCGAACCAGGAGAAGATCAGGAAGGCCTGGATGACGGTATTGGTCAGCCAGAGGGAGGCGGCCGGCGCCTTGCTTTCATTCTCGTGCGCCAGGAAGGACGGCATGGTGCCGTTCTGCGCGGCCGAGAACACGACCTCGGCGGCAAGCAGCGACCACGACAGGTAGTTGCCGAGGACGGAGATGAGGAGCCCGATGCTGATGAAGATCTTTCCCCACGGGCCGACGATGGCTTCCAGGACGCCGGCCATGGAGGGAGAAGGCAGCGCCGCCAGGTCCGAACGCGCCAGCGTGCCGAAGGAGAGCATCGTCACCAGGACCAGCAGGCAGAGCACGCCGAGGAAACCCAGCACCGTCGCAATACCGACATCTTCCCGTCGCTTGGCGTAGCGGGAATAGACGCTGGCGCCCTCGATGCCGACGAACAGGAAGACCGTCACCAGCATCGAGTTGCGCGCCTGGTTCGCGAGGTTGCCGACGGTCGGGGCCTCGCCGCCCCAGAAGTTCAGCACGAAGACATCCGACCTGAATGCCGCGACGGCGACGGCGATGAAAAGACCGATCGGCACGATCTTGGCGAATGTTGCGATGGTGTTGATCGTCGCCGCCTGCTTGATGCCGCGCAGCACCATGAAATGGACGGCCCACAGCAGGATCGACGCCGAGACGATGGCGGCCACCGTGGTGCCGTCGCCGAAGATGGGAAAGAACTGGCCCAAGGTCGCCTTGATCAGGACCAGGCAGGCGGTGTCTGCCAGGCAGGCGCCGAACCAATAGCCCGCGGCCGAGGCAAAGCCCGGATAGTTCCCGAAACCCGCCCTGGCATAGGCATAGATGCCGGCATCGAGCTCGGGCTTGCGCCGGGCCAGGCTCTGGAACACCAACGCCAGCATCAGCATGCCGATACCGGCAACGGTCCAGGCGATCAGCGCACCGAAGCCGCCGGTGGCCCGCCCAAAGGCCGATGGGAGGGCGAAAATGCCCGCTCCGACCATCGATCCCACGACCAGGGCGACAAGGGCGTGCAGCGAGAGTTTCTGGTCGGCCGATGGACTCACGGCGGCATCCTAGAGGCAGCCGGCGGCACTTTGATTGACGGCCCGTCCCCGGACTGTTTCGTGTGTCCCAAATGCCGCTGGCAGCCGGGCTACTTGCCCGCAGCAACACCCGCCCGATCGTGCAGCCAATCCTCGACGTAGAAGCGAAGCGCCGCGATGCGGATTACCGCCAGCACCGGCGCCGCCAGCGCGATGCCCATGGCGCCGAACATCGCCCCGAAGATCACGATGGCGAACAGCGTCCAGGCCGGGGCGAGGTTCACCGAGCCCTTCTGGATCAACGGCGCGATCACGAAGCCCTCGATGGTCTGGATGGCGACGTAGATGACCAGGACCCAGGCAAGTAGCGGCAGACCGAGCGGCATGGTGACCAGCACCACGGGGAAGGCTGCGATCAGCGGGCCGAGATAGGGAATGAAGTTGGCGGCACCGGCCTGCAGGCCGAGCAGGGCGGCCCCGGGAATGTCCAGCAGGTAGAACGACACCGTGAGCAGGACGGTGACGACGGTGCTGCGCAGCAGCTGGCCGAGCAGCCAGTTGCGCAGCACCTTGCCCATTTCGTCCATCACGGTCCGCACGCGCGGGCGGCGCGTGATCGGGACGAAGAGCAGGACGCCCTCGCGATAGGCGGCTGGCTGGCCTGCGAAGAACAGGCCAAGACACACCACCACGATCGTGTTCATGATCACCGCATAGACGCCGGTGACGGCGTGGTGAACATGGCCGAACAACCGGCCGGGATCGGCCAGGAACTGCGAAAGATCCTCCCGGCCATTGGGACCGAACAGATCGATGCCGAAGCTCGCCAGCTCCCGTTCCAGCACGGTGAGCTGCGCATCCATGACCTGGATCAGCGCATGCACCTGTCCCGGCAGGCGCACGATACTCCAGGCGAGCACCAGCGCCGCGCAGGATCCGATGGCGAGGACGACCAGCGCATATCGCCATGGCCGCCCGAGGGGAAGAATGCGGCCGAGCCCGCGCGTACACGCGTCGAGCAGTACGGCGAACAGGATGCCGGCAAACAGCAGCAGCAGGCTCGGCGCGCTGTACCAGAGGAACGCCAGGCCGACAGCGACCGCCAGCACGACGAACGGCAACGTCGCGATATGGCGCCACGCGGCCACTGTTCCCGCGGGCGCGGGCGAAGGAGGCGGGGGCGTGTTCTCGATCGTCATCGACGTCCTACGTCGCCAGCTGCCTGGACGCCGTCGCGTGTCACTTGAGCTCGGTGCGTTTTGATCCGTCGATGGACCGCCTCAGCAACGCCCAGAGACTTCCGCCTGTCGCCATTCCCAGGAGATAGGTGAGCCCGATCGTTACCGCCAAGGGCGTCCGAACGTGGAAACCGAGGAACGACACCACGACGAACTCGAAGTTCTGCCAAACGAAAACGAGCATGGCCGCGGCGAACACGACGACGACGGTGAGGTGAAGCCAACGCATCTCGTTCCCTCCAGCGAGTTCGCTGCATTTAACACTGGGTTGTGGTGTCATTCACGAATTATCGACGCGGCGCCCGGCGGATTGGGACGCCGGGGACAGCTCTGGGACCTCGAGCTGATGTGCAGGAAAGCTTCGGCTGCAATACAGGATCGGCCCTCGGCCGACGCCCTCACGCTCCACAAGACGATGAAAAGGAACACCTCCATGCGCCATCACGCCCAATGTTCCTGCATGCAGGGCTTTTCCCGCCGAGGTCTGCTTGGGCTTGGCGTCGGTGCGATAGCCGCCAGCGCGATCCGGCCTGCGCTTGCCATCGACCAGGGCTACGAAGCGATGCTGGTGAAGTGCATCGATCCGCGCTTCACCACCAACACCTGGGCGTACATGGCAGGCCGAGGCTGGCAGAACCAGTATAGCCAGTTCAACATTGCCGGCGGCCCGATCGGCGTCGTCGCTCCCGTCTTCTCGGACTGGCACAAGACTTTCTGGGACAATCTCGACATTTCGGTGAAGCTGCACAACGTCAAGCGTGTCGTGGGCATCACCCATCGCGATTGCGGCGCGGCAGCCGTGGCCTACGGGGATCGGATCAAGACCGACAAGGCCTATGAAACGCAGATGAACAGCGAAGCGCTCCGGATGTTCCGCGCCGAGGTCAAGAAGCATCAGCCCCAGGTCATCGTGGAACTCGGGATCATGGATCTGAGCGGCGCGGTCGAACCTGTGACCTGACCGATAGGGGCGTCTTTGCCAACGCAGACGCGAGCACAGAGAGCCTGGATGCGGCAGGTCGTTTGCCGGCACGGGGTCCGATGGCCTACGATGACCCATCGACATGAGGACAATGACTGCCAGGCTGTTCAGGCTCGCAAAGCGCGGGCTGGTGTTGCTGATCGTCGTCGCGATGGCGTTGCTGGCCATGCGGGCGTGGGATTCGCAGCGCGGGCCGCCGCTCGAGCCGTGGCATACCTACGTGCCGCACGATCTGCATGCTGCCGAGATCGACAAGGCCGATTGGAGCGCCTACATCCGGGCCGAAGACGCGATTTTTCGCGACGTCCGCCGCGAGGTCGTCGACAAGGTCGAGGATGAAGGCCACGCCCTGGGCAACCGTTACTACGCGGAAAGCCCGATCTATCCCGGCAAGTTCGAGCACGACTTCAACCATTCCTACATTCTCGAGCCCGAGGGGCCGCCGGTCGGGGCGGTCGTTCTGCTGCACGGCCTGACCGATTCTCCCTACAGCCTCCGTCACATCGCGCGCCGCTATCGCGAGCTGGGCTTCGTGGCGGTGGCGATCAGGATGCCGGCCCACGGCACTGTCCCGGCCGCCTTGACCGATGTCGAATGGGAGGACTGGGACGCCGCCACACGGCTCGCCGTTCGCGAAGCCCGTCGGCGCGCCGGAGCCTCGGCGCCGCTGCACATCGTGGGCTTCTCCAACGGTGGCGCGCTGGCGATGAAGTATGCCCTCGACGCCCTCGAGGACGACCGGCTGGCGCGACCCGACCGTCTTGTCCTGATCTCGCCCATGATCGGCATCACGAGCTTCGCGCGCTTTGCCGGCATCGCCGCCTTGCCCGCCCTGCTGCCGGCCTTCGCCAAGGCCGCCTGGCTCGGTATCGTGCCCGAGTTCAATCCCTTCAAGTACAATTCCTTTCCCGTCAACGGCGCCCGCCAATCGTACCGGTTGACGGCCTCGCTGCAGGATCGCATTGCCCGCGCGGCCCGCGAGGGCCGGCTCGATCGCCTGCCGCCTGTCCTGACCTTTCAGTCGGTCGTCGACTTCACGGTGAGCACGCCGGCGATTCTTTCGGGGCTCTATGCCCATCTGCCGGCCAACGGCAGCGAGCTCGTCCTGTTCGACCTCAATCGCGCCGCCGTCGTGGGGCCGCTGCTGCGCAATGCCGCCGAGACGGTCCTCACGCGTATTCTGTCCGATCCGCCGCGACGGTTCCGGACGGTGATCATCACCAATGCCGCGCCCGACAGCTACGACGTCGTCGAACGCGTGACCGAAGCCGGCGCCGTGACCGAGACCACGCATCCGCTCGCGCTGGCCTTTCCGCCCGGCATCTTCTCGCTGTCACATGTCGCCCTGCCGTTTCCCATGAGCGATTCGCTCTACGGCATGCAGCCCGACAAGACGGAGGAATTCTTCGGCGTCCATCTCGGCGCGATCGCGCCGCGTGGCGAGCGCGGCGTCCTGATCCTCGATCTCGATGCGCTGCTGCGCATGTCGTCCAATCCGTTCTTCCCTTATCTTCTCGAACGCATCGAGCAGGGGATCGCGGAGCCTCGACGGCCCGCGTCCCGATGACAGTCGCCCGATGACATTAGATCGAGAGGCATGGACGGCTGCAGCCAGGGCTTACGGCGATGCCACGCTGCACGACACGCGGTCGACGAAGACGTTCGGCCGCGGGCCGTAGATGACGAGGCCCTGACGCACGCCGGGGCCGGTCTGCTGGACGAGCGCGCGCGTATTCATCACGACGTTGCTGCCGTTGGTGAAGCGACAGTCGATCACCGGCGTGACCGGGGTACCGCTGTTGTTGTCCAGGTACAGCACGGCCTGCCAGCGCTGCCCCGGCACGACCCTGAGCGAGGCGTTGTCCATGGCGACGATCGGCACCGTCGGCCCGGCCGTGATCGGCACCGAGCCGACCGGCCTGCCGCGCACCCGCTGCTCGGCGGTCATGGTCGGCACGTTCTGCGCGCTGGGATCGAAGGCCTTGTCGTCCGGGCCGGTGAGGGGCCTGCCGTCCTGGCTGACCGTCTCGGGCGTCCAGACCTGGCCGGTCTTGGGATCGCGAAACTCCGGCACGCCGCTCGAGGCGGCGGCATCGACGCTGCTGCGCTGTGTCTGCGCCAGGGCCGCCGAGGCCATCGTCAGGACGACAAGCCCGGTGAGGATCTTCGGGATAGAGTTCTGAATGCCGCTCATTTGCCACCTCTAGGTTTCACGATACGACTGGTCGGTGGGGCAAGTCGCTACGGTCGCGACTTGAAGCCCATGCCGACCGTGATCCAGCCGATACCAGCGGAGATGAGGTCCACGCCGAGAAAGACACCGAGGACCAGGAGAGTTGCGACAGGCCAATGCAGGAGGATCATCACGCCGATGATGATCGTCAGCAGGGCGGATATTATCACAGCGGACCGGGAGGAGCTCGCCTTCATGGTCGCTGCAAGGGCGACCCTCGCGATTCCTGACGCCGCGAGCGACAGGCCGAGCAGGAGGGTCAGGAACTTTGCCGTAAGCATGGGATTCTCGAACGCGAGGATCCCTGCCGCGATGTACAGGCCGCCGATCAGGACCCAGAGCAGGGCCTTGCTCCAGGGTCTTACCTGGAAGGCGCTGATCACCTCGGCGACACCGCTGACGACCATCATGATGCCGACCATGAAGACGGTTACGGTTGCCGCGAAGGCGAGGCTGGAAAGGGCGACGAGGCCGGCGACGACATAGATGACGCCCAGCGCGATCACCCACCCGGATCTCGCTTGTAGCGAGCCCCCGCGGGAATTGGCGTCGGCCTGCATGTCGGTGGCGGTCATGCGCACATCCTAAAATGCGCGCCGATCCGCACATCGGCCAGGAATCCCGGTGCTGTTCCGGGTGTCCCAATTCTCGACGGGCCAATTCTCGATGGGCCAGTTCTCGATGGCTGGTGCCTATGTCGTTGGGCGGACAGGCTAAGGCCCGACGACGAGGCGGGGGACCTCAGGATCCAAGCGTATTCTTGTGGATCCTGCCGTCCTTCATGATGACGCGCAGGTTCTTCGTGGGATTCTCGATCAAGCGGATGTCCTCGAGCGGGTTGCCGTCGATCAGCAGGAGATCGGCGAAAGCCCCGGCTTCGACGACTCCCAATGGCGCGGGATAGGGATTGCGCAGACCCGACAACGCCAGCAGCTCCGCATTGGTCGACGTCGCCATTTTCAGGATCTCGGCGTTGCCGTACCAGCGCGTGAGATGCGTGAGCATGATGCCCTGGCGGGCGGTCACCGCCGGCGAGAACAGCATGTCCGATCCCCAGGCCGTCTTGATCCCGTGCTTGCGTGCCAGCGTGTAGACGGAGTTCGTGCCGGCGATGACCTGAAGGAGCCTGTCGCGGCTGGGGCCCGTCAAGGGGACCGCGTCCTCGGCGCTGAGGAAAGGCTGTGTGCTCAGCCACACCTGCTTGTCGGCCATCAGCCGTGCGGTCTCATCGTCCATGAGATGCGCGTGCTCGATGCACGCCGCGCCGGCGGCAATGGCCCGCTGGATCGTTTGCGGCGCATAGGCATGCATCGTCGCGTAGGTGTTCCAGTCCCTGGCGACGCCGACGGCAGCACGCATCTCGGCCTCGCTGAATGTCGTCATGTCGAGCGGACTGCGCGGCGAGGACACGCCGCCGCCCGCGACCACCTTGATCTGCGAGGCCCCCTGCATCATTTGCTCGCGCGTGCGCAGCTGGATCTCGCCCACGCTGTCCACGATCATGGCGCCGCCCAGTTTCTCCACGGTGCTGAGCTGGCTGGAGGTCCTCGGCAGCTCGGACAGCATGCGCAGGTCGCCATGGCCGCCCGAGCTGGTGATCATCGCGCCGGACGGATAGATCCGCGGCCCCGAGATCAATCTGTCGTCGATCGCCTGCTTGAAGGAGAAGGTCGGACCGCCGACGTCCCTGACCGTCGTGAAGCCGCGCTGCAGGGTGCGCTCGGCTTCCGCCGTTGCGGCGCTGAAGATGTAGCCGGGATCGGCCGTCGTCAGCACTGCGGCCGGCAGCGCCGCGAACAGCGCGTGCCAGTGGGCATCGATCAGGCCCGGCATGACGACCCGGCCGCCGCAGTCGATCACTGTCGCGCCCGCGGGCGGTGGGTTATTGGCCGCGTCGACAGCCGCGATCTTCGTGCCCTCGACGATCACCTGGACGTTGTCGCGCAACGAGGAAGACTTGCCGTCAAACAGGCGCGCCTGACGAAACACGACTTTGCCGCCCGACTCCGAAGGCTGTGACAGAACCGGCGCGGAATGGCCGGCCGTCGCTACGGTTGCTGCGGTCGCGGTGAGGAAGTGGCGACGCCCGAGACCGGAGAGGCGGTCTGACAGTTTCTTCAGAACCGGACTGCAACATGCGCATGACAAGGAATCGAGTTCAGTCACTGTGTGTCCCTCCGCAACTCGACAGGATCATAGGCATAGCAGGAACGGTCTCGCCACGGGCTGTGCTTTGTGTCCCAGACCGTGCCTGGCGTCCCAAAGTATGCATGGACGCATTCCTGCGGTCATCAGGGCCGCTTCTCCTTGCGGAGGCGGCCTGCCACTGACACCTTCCGGTTGTCGTATCTCAACGAGGCTCGACATGTTCGCTTATCACTTTGCGACGCACCAGTTGCCCAAGGCACGGCAATTGGAAGCCTGGCAAGCGTGGTACGACACGATCTTCGATGTCACGCCCCGGCAGGCAAGCAACGACGATTTCATCGCGACCAATTCAACCTGGACCATTCCCGGGCTGACGCTCAGCCTGGTTGTTTCGCCTGCGAATACCGTGAACAGGACGAAGTCTGCCATTCGCCACAATTCGGTCGATCATTGGGTGATCACGCTCAGCAAGCGGAGCGTGAGCGACGTCGCGACGCGTGGTCTCACGTTCGAGGTCGCGCCGAACACGCCGTTCATTCTTTCCTTCAGCGATGAGATCGGCATCAGGCGCAGGCGGGAGGACAATCGGCTCCAGCTCATCCTGGCGCGCGACAACTTCCAGGCCATCGCACCTGTTATCGATGCAGCCAGGGGCATGGCCTTGACCTCGCCAACGGCCAGGATGCTTGCCGACTACATCCGCCTCCTCGAGCACAACGTGCCTGCGCTGGACGATGACGCTGCGAGCCGCCTGGCCAATGCCGTGCAGGCGATGCTGCTGGCCTGTCTCACCCCGAACGCCGACAGTCGGTCGGCGGCCAGCGATCAGATCAGGCTCACGTTGATGGAGAGAGTCCGACGGGCCGTCCGCACGAACTTGCGCTCGCCGTCGCTTGGGCCGGCGAAATTGTGCCGCGAAGCAGGGACGTCGCGTTCGCAGCTTTACCGGCTGCTGGAGAGTGAGGGCGGTGTGGCTCACTACATCCAGCGCCGCCGCCTGTCGGAAAGCTTTTCGATGCTGAGCGACGCGGCGAACGACCTGCCGATCGGCGAGATTGCGGAGATGCTGTGCTTTTCGGATGCGTCCTCCTTCACCAGGGCGTTTCGGCGCGAATTCGGCATCAGCCCGAGCGATGTGCGGGCGGCGACCCATGCAGGCCTCCCGCCGGCGCCGCCGCCGAGCCTGCCATTGGGATCAGAAATCTGCACGTTCAGCGACTGCCTGCGCCGCTACTGAGGCGAAGAGCGCATAACCATGGACGCTTTGACATTCTCGACGCGATCTTTTGCGACGCGGGACCAGGCTCGTGTCTGGGCCGAGTGGTTCCAGCCGACGTTCGACATGCACTTTGAAACCGAGGAACAGGCGGGCTTCGCTGCCGAATACTCGGTGTGGAATGTCGGGGACATCTCCATCGGGTTGGCAACAGGACCCGGGACTCGCCCGAGTCGCACAGCGGACCACCTGCGCCGCAGTCCGATCGACCATTGGGTCCTTTCCTACTGTCGCGACCGTCCGACGACGATTTCGACAAACGGGAAGGACGTCAGTGCCGATGCAGGTGTGCCGTTCCTGTGGTCTCTCGGATATGCCATGGACGGCCGCAATTCTTCGGCGCCACGCCTGCAGGTGTACCTGCCGAGGGACTCGTTCAAGGATGTGACGACGATGCTCGACATGGCGGTGGGGAGCGCGCTGGACACGCAACGCGGCCAATTGCTCGCCGACTACTTGATGTTGCTGAAGCGCAACCTGCCGCACCTTTCGGCCGAAGATGCGGCGAGGCTTCCCGCGGCGATCCAGGCCATGCTGGGCGTTTGTCTGGCTCCCACGCCCGACGCGATGGCCGCCGCGTCTCGCCAGATCCAGCTCACCTTCATGGAAAGGGTGCGGGAGGTGGTTCGCAGGAACCTCCGCTCGCCGTCGCTCGGTCCCGACAGGCTGTGCCGCGAAGCAGGTCTGTCGCGCTCGCAGCTTTATCGCGTGCTCGAGCACGCGGGCGGAGTCACGAACTACATAAAGCGGTGTCGGCTCGCGGAGAGCATGGCGCTTTTGTCGGATGTCTCGAACGGCGATGCGATCAACAAGGTGGCGGAGCTTCTTTGCTTTTCGGATGCGTCGACCTTCAGCCGGGCTTTTCGGCAGGAGTTTGGTGTCAGCCCAGGCGATGTCCGTTCAGCCGCGCTCTCCGGCATGGCGATTGAACCGGCTCCGGCCTCGAAACTCCTGCCGAAAGGTTATAGCTTCAGCAGTTTCCTGGGCGGCTAGCTGTAGGCCTTCGATGGGCTGCCCATCCGGCCTCGCGCCGAGGAAGCTGATGCTGTCGAGACGTCGCCGTTCCAAGGGTCAGAAGGAGCGGAGGCAGTCGGCGAAGGTCTTGATGCCATGCTCGTCAGCGATGGCGGACGCAGTCGGCCGCAGTCCTGCAAGGCAGCCGGCCCGAACCTCGCCAGGGGTGATACCGAACTCCCGCCGGAAAGCCCGACTGAAACTCGAGGCGTCGGCGAAGCACAGGGTCTCGGCAATACTGCCAATCGACAAGGTGTTGGCGGCATCGCTCAGCAGGGTGAAGCTCTCCGAGAGTCGTCGGCGCTGGATATAGCGGGCGACGCCGCCCTCTCCCTCGAGCAGGCGATAGAGATGCGACCGTGACATGGCGGCTTCACGGCACAGCTTGTCCGGTCCGAGAGCGGGTGAACGCAGGTGCTTGGCTACGGCGCGCCGAACCCTCTCCATCAGGGTGACATTGACTTGTGAAGCCGCCTTGGCCAACCGGTCCACGGAGGGCGCCAGGCAAGCCTCGATCATGGCCTGCACCGCATCGCCGACACGCGACGCATCCTCGCGCGACAGGCTCGGAAGGTTTCGCTCCAGCAGAAGCATGTAGTCGGCCAGCATTCGGCCAGGCGGTGTGTTCAGGGGCTGTCCCCGGGCGGCGTCGAGAATGGCCGAGATCGGCTGGAACCGATCGCGCGACAGATGAAGGGCGACCCGATCATTGTCGTTGCTGCGTCGGGCCGTCACCTCATCGGCCAGCGACACGACAAAAGGCACCCCGAGAGAAGGTTCCAGCGAGGCATCCGGCATTCCGATTGTGGTCGTGCCACTCCGGTAGGCCGTCACCACCCAATGATCTATCGGGTTGCGTCGAATATGGGCCTTCGTCCTGATGCCGTTCACGGCCGGCGCCGAAACCTGGCTGAAGGTGAATCCATCCAGGATCCAGGTCGAAACCTTGGCGCAAAAGCCCTCCTCGACAGACCGCTGCGGCGTCGAATCGAAGACGGAGCCGTACCAGGCGCGCCAGGCTTCGAACTGGTCGGCCAGTGGCAGAGAATGGGTGGCGAATGTTTGCGGGATCATGCCTCTACTGACCTATCTGGCTCGTGACGCTGCTCACGATGCAGTCACCCCGGTCGCGATTTTGGCACGGTATCGAGGGCAAGGTGCGGAGGTCTTGGAAATTTTGGGACGCCAGGGACAGGCCCGAGATTTCCCGTCAATCAATTCATCTGCTGTGAAGCTCTTTCCACCTGCAACCCTCGGCAACCGCTGCTTCCTGGAACCGCCGACAGGGCCTCCGGCATCTGTCAGCGCGGTCGGCTGCAGGCGCTGCGACTCAACATCAGGTGCCCTCACCGAAGAGTTGGTGCGAGGCCGCCCCGGGGCACCGCTCGGGAGTGGTCTCCAAGGACCGCCTCCTTCCTTTCAATTGGAAGCGCGCAGGGGCTCCCATTGAACGCAAGCCGTTCCAGCGAACCCGGCAGGGAGTCAAGGGTTGGGCCTTTGACCGGTTTGCAGGAGGGGTGGGAAAAGCGCGCTGCGTTCAACACTGCTCTTCATTCGTCATTCGCGCCAACGTGGTCGGCTCATGTACCAGCCTGTATCACGCATGCCTCTCGACGGAGCAGCCGGGCGCCTTGCCTGCCAAAGGTCCTTATGCAATTAGCTCGGATACTCGTTCCCCTCGATCAGGATACTCACCGACCGACGGTGAAATGGATTTACCATGAAGTCCAACCCGAAGCGCGCGCGACAACTGCCCGACCGATCGGTCGCCGCGGCCGAGAGAACCTTGGCCATTCTCGATGCTTTCGTCGGCGCAGGCCGCTCGATGTCCTTGGGTGATCTCGAGCAGGCGACCGGTCTCTTCAAAAGCGTGATCTTGCGCTACATGATCTCGCTGGAGCGGCAGAACTACATCATCAAGCTGCATGACGGCCGCTATCGTCTCGGCCCCAAGCTGATGGAACTGGGCCATATCTGTGAAGAATCCTTCGACATTCTGAGCATCGTGAATCCGGCACTGGATCGGATCGCCGAGGAGACCGGGGAGACGGTTTCCTTCTACGTCAGGGAAGGGGAGAACCGGGTGTGCATTGCCCGGCGCGATTCCAGCCATTCGCTGAAGGTCAGCGTGCGGCCGGGGTCGACGCACGCTTTCGACGAGACATCCATCAGTCTCGTCCTCATCGACTTCGAGGGCGTGAACGGGCACGAACTGGAGGATCGCGAGCTCTTCCGCACCACGTCCGGCGTGGTCGACGTGCTCACCTGCTCGCTCTCGATTCCGGTCTTCGGCGCCTCCGGACAGTTCAAGGGCGCGCTGACCGTCTCCGGCCCGATCGGCCGCTTCGACACCCAGGATGCCCGCATGCGTCAGAAGCTGAAGGCGGCGGCCGACAGCCTGTCGTTCAAGCTCGGCTATCGTCCCGCGGGCGGCGGGCGCACGACAAAACGCAAAGCGGCCTAGCCCTTCGCACTTCGTCCCTCGGAAGGGTTGGCGCCTCAGGCCTTGACGGGCCCTTTTGATCGTTCGAATAATAGCATAACGGCATTATGAAAACGAACAAAAGTGCCGCGAGCGTCATCCATCGAGGAAGCCCGTGAATTTCTCCGCCGACCGGTTGTTGTCAGTTGCGTCATCCGCTTCGGAAGGCGCCTCGCAGAAAGCCCGTGAGCTCGTCGCGCGCGGTGTCGATGTCATCAGCCTGGCATCGGGCGAGCCCGACTTCGATACGCCCGGTCATATCGTCGACGCAGCCGACGCGGCGATGCGTGCGGGACAGACGCGATACACCGGTCCGGGCGGTACGCCCGAACTGAAGAAGGCGGTGATCGAGAAGTTCGAGCGCGACAACGGGTTGCGCTATGAGCTGTCCGAAGTGATCGCCAGCGCGGGCGCGAAGAACATGGTCTTTCTCGCGCTCATGGCGACCACGAACCCGGGCGATGAAGTGATCGTGCCGGCGCCCTATTGGGTGTCCTACACCGAAATGACCAAGCTGGTCGGTGGCACGCCCGTCGTCGTCAAGGGACCGGAGAATAACGGGTTCAAGATCGACGCGGACCTGCTGGAAGGGGCGATCACGCCGCGCTCACGCTGGCTGTTGCTGAACTCGCCCAGCAATCCCAACGGCACGATCTACAGCCGGGAGGAGCTGGAAGCGCTGGCTGCCGTCGTTCGCCGTCATCCGCGGCTGCTCGTCATGACGGATGAGATCTACGAGCACATCGTATTCGACGGCCTCCAGGTCCTGAGTTTTGCCAAAGTGGCGCCCGACCTGAAGGACCGCACGCTCACGATCAACGGCGTCTCGAAGAGTTACGCGATGACCGGTTGGCGCATCGGCTACGCCGGCGGTGCAGCCGACCTCATCAAAGCCATGAGCAAGGTGCAGTCGCAGACCGTCGGATCGATCAGCTCGATCAGCCAGGCCGGTGCTGTGGCGGCGCTCCTGGGCCCCCAGGATTTCCTCAAGGAGCGCTCGGACATCTTCCAGCAGCGGCGCGACAAGGTCCTGGCGAGGCTGGCCCACGTGCCGCACATCCGGTGCTTCCGGCCGTCGGGCGCGTTCTACCTGTTCGTCGAGTGCAAGGGCCTGCTCGGCAGGAAGACCCCCAAAGGTGTCGCGCTCCAGAACGACACGGACGTCGCCGAATTCCTGCTCGATGAAGCGCTGGTGGTCGTCGTTCCGGGTGCGGCCTACGGCATTTCTCCGTACTTCCGCATGTCGATTGCGACCTCCATGGAGCGGCTGGACGCTGCCTGCGACAGGATGATCCGTGCGATCGAGAGTTTGCGGTGAGGCGGGGATGCTCTCGACCAAGCTGGAAACGGTAACGAGGATCATCGAGGCCTTCGGCAAGAGCGGCGCCGACGAGGTCGAGATCGTCGAAGGCGCCCTGCGCATCCGACTGCGCCGCTATGTCGAAGGGACGATCCCGCCTGCCGTCGAGACGGCGGATGCCCTGCCGGAGGAGGCGGTCGCGGCAGCCGGAAGTTCGCCCGTCGGGAGTCCGTCTGCACAGGAAGCGTCGGCCGCCGTTCCCGCGCCGATGCATGGCGTGTTCCATCGCGCCCCCGCGCCGGGCGCCGAACCGTTCGTCTCTGTCGGCAGCAAGGTGCAGGCCGGACAACTGCTCTGCATCCTGGAAGCGATGAAAGTCTTCAACCCGCTGTCGGCACCGCGGGCCGGGGTCGTCGTGGCGATCCATGCCGAGAACGGCTCCGACGTCGTGTCGGGACAGCCGCTCTTCACGATCCGGCAGACGGCGGACGAGGGCGCCGGCGCGTGAGCGTAAACCGCGACGTCACGGTCCTGCAGGAGGCGCGGGTCAGCTTCTGCGGCAACACGGCGGTGCTGCTGGACGCGGAGGGGCCGCTCACACTCGCCACGCAGGAGCGGATCTGGCGGCTGTCCGACACGGCGCGACAATGGGAAGGCGTCGTCGACACGCAGCCGGGCATGAACAGCCTTCTTGTGGTGGTCGACCCCAAGACAGCCGATCTCGAAGCGCTGGCCGCGCGCCTCGGCGAGACCTGGCCGACCGTGCCGTCCGGACGGATTGAGGGACGCCTGCTCGAGGTCGGGGTGGTCTACGGGGGCGCAGGCGGGCAGGACCTGCCGGAAGTCGCCGCCTTCCACAAATGCACGCCGGCGGATGTGGCGAAGCTGCACGCTGCGCCCGAATACACGATCTTCGCCCCCGGCGTGACGGCGGGCTTCGGCTACCTGTTCGGGATGGATCCGCGGCTCTTCACGCCCCGGCGGCAGGTGCCCGTGATGCGGGCGCTGGGCGGTGGCGTCTCGATCGCAGGCATCCAGTCCAATCTCGGCAAGCCGTACGTCGAGGGAAGCGCGAAGGCTGCCCCGACAGGCTGGTACATGATCGGTCGCGCGCCGGACGTGCCGTCGCCTTTCGATTTCGACAAGACACCGCCCAATCTGGTGTCGCTGGGGGATCGCATCCGTTTCCGCGTGGACCGGGTCGAGGCATGATCGAGATCCTCGAGACGCCGCCGCTGAACACGATGCAGGATCTGGGCCGCGTGGGCTATCGGCACCATGGCATCGGCCGCGGTGGCGTGATGGATCGCCTGGCTCTTGCGGCCGGCAATGCGCTGCTGGGCAATGAAGCGGGCGAGGCCGGACTCGAATTCCAGCTCTTTCCCGTCCGGCTGCGCTTCACCAAGGAGACCGCCTTTGCGGTGACCGGTGCGGACTGCGAGGCCCGCTTGTCCGGCCGCCGCCTGCCGGCCTGGTGGGCGACGCGGGCAGAGGCCGGCGACGAGCTCGTCCTGTCGCCGCCGCGCAAGGAGATGCGCGCCTATCTGACGATCGCCGGGGGCTTCGACGTGCCGAAGGTCCTGGGCTCGCGCAGCACGCATGCGCGCGACAGCTTCGGCGGCTATCACGGTCGCGCTTTGCTGGCCGGCGATGTCCTGCAAAGCCGTGCGCCTGAGCCGTTCCTGTTTCGCGATGGCGCAGGTGTCGGTGCGACGCCGGCCGCGCAGGCCGTGGCGGCGGCGACGTGTGTGGACCTCGCCGAGGGCGAGACGGTCGTGCGCGCCATTCCGGCGGCGGAGTACCAGACGTTCGACGAGGCATCGCGGAACGCGCTCTGTCGGACGCCCTGGAAGGTGACCGCGCGCAGCAATCGGCAGGGTTATGCGCTTTCCGGAACGCCGTTGCGGCGCGAGGCGCTGCTCGAGATGCGCTCGCACGCCATCGTGCCGGGCGTCATCCAGGTACCGCCGTCGGGCCAGCCGCTCATCCAGCTTGCCGAGGCCAATTCCGCCGGAGGCTATCCCAAGATCGGCGTGGTGATCGAAGCGGATCTCTGGCGGATCGGCCAGTTGCCGCCGGGCGGCACGCTGCGTTTCGTGTGGTGTTCTCTGGCGGAGGCGCGTGCGGCCGAGGAAGCGGCGGAGGCCTACCTCGCGAGGCTGCGACGGCTTGCCGGCTATTGCCGGAGCGCGATCGCATGATGTTCACGTCCGACGAGATCGCGCTCCTGGTCGCCAGCATGAAGCGCAACGGCGTGGCCGAGCTCGACATCCGCCACGACGCGGAGGAACTGCGGCTGGTCAGTGCCGCCGGCGCGCGGCCAGGCCCGTCGAGCTCTCCTCGCAAGGCTGCCCGGACGATTTCTGCAACGGCCTTCGGCGTTCTGGATCTGGAGGCAACCGGCCCCCTTGCCGTGGGCGCCTCCATCGCGGCGGGCGACATCGTCGCGACGGTGGCCGTAGGGCCCTTGCGTCGGCCGGTCGTGTCGCCGGTTGCCGGAAAGCTGACGAAGATACTCGGTCGGCAAGGTCAGCGCGTCGAGTACGGGACGCCTTTGTTCGAAATCCTGGAAACGAAAGGACTGTCATGAAAATCGACATCAACTCGGATCTCGGTGAAGGCTTCGGCCGCTGGAAGATGGGTGACGACGACGCGCTGATGAAGCTCATCTCGTCCGCCAACATCGCCTGCGGCTTCCATGGCGGCGACGCCGTGATCATGACGCGCACGGTCGAAATGGCGAAGGAGCGGGGCGTGGCGATCGGCGCGCATTGCGGACTGCCGGATCTGCTGGGCTTCGGCCGCATCCCGATGAAGATCGATCCGCGCGACATGCAGAAGCACGCGCTGTACCAGCTCGGCGCCCTCTATGCGATCGCCAAGGTCGCCGACTACAAGGTCACCCATGCCGGCACCCATGGCGCCATGGGAAACATGGCGGCGGAGAACCACGAGTACATCGAGCTCATCCTCGACGCCTTCAAGAAGTTCGACAAGGACCTCATCTATGCCGCTGCGCCGTCCGCGCACGGCTTCAAGTACGCACGCAAGATTGGCCTGCGGACCGTCGGCAAGGTCTTCGCGGACCGGGCTTATGACGACGAGGGACGGCTGGTGAACCGCAAGTTGCCCGGCGCACTGATCACCGACCTGTCCGCGGTGAAGCGGAACATCACCCAGTTCCTCAATGACGGCACCGTTACCGCCCAGTCCGGCAAGACCGTGAAGATCGACGCCAAGACCGTGCTGATCCATTCCGACACGCCTGGTGCCGTCGAGATCGCGACGGCCGTCCGTGAGGCGGTCGTAAAGGGCGGCGGGCAAGTCGTGCCGTTCACGGAGCTCGTCGACTGAGCTGATCCGGTGAGCTTCAAGACCGTCCTGGTCGCGAACCGCGGGGAGATCGCGCTTCGCGTCATTCGCGCCTGTCGAACGCTGGGGCTGCGTGCCGTTGCGGTCTGCTCCGAGGCGGATCGCGGCGGCGCCTGGCTGCAGGCCGCGGACGACAGCGTTTGTATCGGGCCGGGGCGGGCCGCCGAGAGCTACCTCGATGCCGGTGCCCTGCTGCTGGCGGCGGAAGTGACGGGAGCCGACGCCATTCATCCCGGATATGGCTTCCTGTCGGAGAATGCCGACTTCGCGGCCAGGGTCGAACAGGCTGGATTGACCTTCATCGGTCCGACCTCGGGCGTCATCCGGCTGATGGGGGACAAGATCAGGGCGAAGGCGGCGATGCGCGCGGCCGGCGTGCCGTGCGTGCCGGGCAGCGACGGCGCCTTGCCGGCGGATACGGCCCGTTGCGTCGAGATCGCAGGCGAGGTCGGCTTTCCCGTGATCGTCAAGGCGGCCGGCGGTGGCGGCGGCCGCGGCATGCGCGTCGTCCGCGATGCGAAGGAGCTTGGCACGGCGATTGCGACGACGCGCGAGGAGGCATTTCGGGCGTTCGGCAATGCCGAGCTGTACCTGGAGAAATTCCTCGAACTGCCGCGGCACATCGAGATCCAGATATTGTGCGACAATCATGGAAACACGATCTGGCTGGGCGAACGCGACTGCTCGATCCAACGGCGGCATCAGAAGTTGATCGAGGAGGCGCCGGCGCCGGGCATCCCCCGGGAGGCGATCGCGGTTCTGGGAGAGCGCTGCGCGGCTGCCTGCCGCGCGATCGGCTACCGGGGCGTCGGCACGTTCGAGTTCCTGTATGAAGACGGAACCTTCGCCTTCATCGAGATGAATACCCGCATACAGGTCGAGCACACCGTCACCGAGCAAGTGACCGGCATCGACATCGTGCGCGAGCAGCTCCGCGCGGCCCTGGGAGAGAGACTGTCACTCGCGCAGCAGGACGTGCGGACCGAAGGCCATGCGATCGAGTGCCGGATCAACGCCGAGCAGGGCTTCGAGGGGCGGCCCAGTCCCGGCCGGCTCACGCACTGGCATGCGCCGGGCGGGCCGGGCATTCGCGTGGACAGTCACATGCAGGCCGGAGCGGAGGTGCCTCCGCACTACGACTCGCTGATCGCCAAGATCATCGCGTCGGGGCGCGATCGGGCCGAGTGCATGGCGCGGATGAAAGCCGCATTGGCCGAGTTGCGCGTGGAAGGGGTGGCGACCAATGCCGCCCTTCACCTGTTCGTTCTGGACCAGCCGGCGTTCGAGGATGGCGGCGTGAGCATCCATTTTCTCGAACGCAAATTACAGCAGGATCGTGCCTGATTTCGACGAGTTGCACGGTGAATGATCTCTCCTTGCAATTCATAACGACATTATGATCCTATCGTGACGATCACGACTAGGGCTCGATTGGGGAGGGTGTGGTGGAGCAGACTCGCAGGTCTTTCATGGGGGGCGCCGCGGCGCTGGCGGCACTGGGCCCGGCGCTCGGCCCGTCGATCGGCACGGCGCATGCCCAGGGCCTGAGCGACCGGCCGATCAAGATCGTCGTGCCCTATGGTCCGGGCGGGACCAGCGACATCGTCGCGCGCGCCTTGCAGGAGCCGCTGCGCAAGGCCCTGCAGCGAACCTTGGTGATCGAGAACAAGGCCGGTGCGACAGGATCGATCGCGGCGCGCTACGTCGCCAACGCGCCGCCCGACGGCACGACCGTGCTGGTGCCGAACACGGGCAACGTTCTGGCGCCGCTGATGCAGGACAAGCAGTCGTTCATCGATTACCGGACCAGTTTCACGCCGATTGCGCAGGTCGCGGACGTGCCGATGGTGATGGTGATCAGCGGCGACATGCCGGCCGCGAGCGTCGCGGAGTTCATCGCCTACGTGAAGGCGAATCCCGGCAAGGTGAATTACGGCACGGCGGGCGTCGGCTCGTTTGGCCACCTGGCGGGCGAACTGTTCCAGAGGATGACCGGGACCAAGATGGAAGTGGTGCCGTATTCCAGCGGCAGCCAGACTGACGTTGCCGTAGCCAACGGCGAAGTGAAGATGATGATCAACAGTCTGCCCGATGCGCGAATCGCGATCGGCCTTGGCAAGGGAGCGAAGGCGATTGCGGTGACGACCGCAGGGCCAACCCCGCTCATGCCCGGCGTCCCGCCGATGTCCGACACGATCCCCGGCTTCCTCGCGGTGAACCATTTCAGCGTGCTGGCTCCCCCCAAGACGCCGGCGAACATCGTTGCGATACTGGGGGACGCCATCCGGTCGTCGATGGCCGATGAAGCCGTGCGTGAGCAGTACACCAAGCTGGGGCTGGAGCCGAGAAGCGGGTCTTCCGAGGAGCTGGCGAAGCTGATCGCCGATGACTACGCGCGCTGGGAACCCGTCATCGCGAGCCTCAACATCGGAAAGTAAGGCCTGGCGACATCCACCCTATGACCATGTGAGCATTCAAATGATCGGATACAGCGTCAAAACCCGGAAGCGTCAGGTTTCCGTGGAGATGGTGAACAAGTTCAAGGCGATCCCGGTCGCCAATATCAGCGACGTCATGTCGAGGATCGCCGCCGGTGGTCCGAGGCTGCGGCCCCTGCACGCCCGAGGAGGGCTGGCCGGACCGGCCGTTACCGTGAAGACCCGCCCGGGCGACAATCTGATGGTGCATCATGCCTTCAACACGGCATCGCCGGGAGACGTGATCGTGGTCGATGCCGGTGGCGATCTGACCAATGCCATTGTCGGCGAGCTCATGCTCACGCACGCCAAGGTCATTGGTCTGGCCGGCGTCATCATTCATGGCGCCGTGCGCGATTACAATTGGATCAGCACGAATGAGTTCCCCGTCTATGCCGGCGGCGTCACGCATCGCGGGCCCTACAAGGACGGACCCGGCGAGCTCAACGGTCCAATTGCGCTGGACGGTATGGTGGTCGAGCCGGGCGATCTCATCGTCGGCGACGACGACGGCGTGCTCTGCATTCCGTTCGATCAGGTCGACGCCGTCTACAAGGCCGCGAAGGCCAAGAACGACGCCGAGCAGCGCAGCATGGATGCCGTGTTGAAAGGCACCAGCGATCGCTCGTGGGTGCTTGAAGCGCTCAAGAAGGGTGGCTGCGAGTTCGAAGACTGACGGCGGCCGAATGAAGCCGTACATCCTGATCAACTTCGATGGCGCTCCGGCGCGGCGCGGGCTGGGCGGCGACTTCACCTTCGTCGACTTTCCGCCCCACGGGCCGCTGCCCGATCAGGATGTGCGGACTGCCGCCCGTATTGCCGTGACAGGGCAGGCGGGCCTGTCGCGGGAGCAGATGGATCTGCTTCCCGCGCTCGGGCTGATCCATGTCTGGGGCGCAGGGTACGACAAGATCGACCTCGCGGCGGCGCGGGAAAAGAGGATCGTGGTGTCTTACGACGCCGGCACCAACGCCACCTCGGTCGCAGATCACGCCTTTGCGCTTCTCTTTGCGCTGATGCGCAACATCCCGAAGCTCTCGGCACTCACCAAGCAGGGCAACTGGCGCAAGAACGTCCAGCCGCCGATGATCCCGACGGGCAAGCGTTTGGGACTCGTCGGCATGGGCCGGATTGGCGAGCGCATCGCGCGTCGTGCCGAAGCGTTCGACATGACAATCGCCTATCACACCCGGGGGCCGCGGGCAGACCTGCCGTGGCGCCATTTTCAGTCGGCCCGCGACCTCGCCGAGAATGTCGACCTGCTGGTCGTGGCCGTACCCGGCGGCGCATCCACCCACCACATGATCGACGGCGACGTGTTGAAGGCGCTGGGGCCTGATGGCTTTCTGGTGAATGTCGGTCGTGGAAGCGTCGTGGATACCCAGGCACTGGTCGCCGCCCTCGAAGCGGGCGCGATCGCAGGGGCGGGGTTGGACGTCTACGAGGACGAGCCGCGGGTGCCGGCGGCATTCGGCAATTTGGACAATGTGGTGCTGACACCTCACATCGCCGGATGGGCGCCGGAGGTGCACGAAGCGGCCGTGGCGCTGTTCCGACAGAACATCGACCGATTTCTTCGTGGTGAGCCAGTCATCACGCCGGTTCCAGACTAGGAGACACAGATGAAGCGTCGTGGCTTGTTGGCCTTTTCTGCGTGCCTCGCGGCACCGAGCATCGTCCGGGCCCAGAAACCCTATCCCAATGCCCCGGTGACGATCGTGGTGGGGCTGAGCCCAGGCGGCTCGGTCGATGCCACCATCCGGTTCATGGCACGCGAGGCCAGCGAACAGTTCGGCATCCAGGTGGTCGTAGAGAACCGGCCCGGCGGTGCGCAAACGATCGCGCCCGCGAGGGTGGCGCACGCCGCGAAGGACGGCTACACGCTCATCGCGGTGACCTACACGCCCTACACGACGGCGCCGTTCTTCCAGACGCTGCCGTACAACGTCGACAAGGATTTCACCTTCATTGGGCAGTACGCGACCGTTCTCTACCCGAACTACGTGATGTCGGAGAGCCCGATCAAGACGTGGGCCGACGCGCTCGAATATGCCAAGAACAAGCCGGAGACGCTGAAATGGGCGTCGGCGACGCCGCTCTCGCCTCAGCAGGCGGCGAACGAGGCGGCCTTCAAGATGCTCGGCCTGAAGACGATCTTCGTGCCGTTCAAGGGCGGCGCCGAGGCGCTGACCTCGATGATGGGCGGACACGTCGACATGATCGTCACGGCGGACTACGGCCCGATGCTGTCGGCCGGGCGTGTTCGCCTGCTGTCGGAGCAGGGCCCGACCCGGGCGCAGGGCATGGAGAACATCCCGTGCTTCGGCGAGCTTGGATATCCGTACAATCTCAGAACGGGATACGGCCTGGCCGGGCCGGCCAATCTACCGACGGAAGTCGTTCAGGTCTGGACGCAGTTCCTTCAAAAGCTTTCGGGATCCGCCGAGTGGCGGAAACTGCTGGACACCTACAATTTCGTCCCTGAGCTCGTGCTCGGCGAGAAATTTCGGCGTCAAATCCTCGACAGCCGCGACCAGTTCGGCAAGGTTCTGCCCACGCTGAACTTGAAGCCTTAGGTCATGCGGAAGGCTATCTCAGCTACAGGATGATTGCGGAGCAGAGGCGGCGGCGCGGCACTGACGAGATAGTGCCGAGCCTGGACGGCTGCTGGTCGAGCGCGCGCGCCATCGCGGCGGCGCCACCCATCACGTTTTGGCCGCTCCCTTTTGCGCAATACGGCTAGTCGTCGGTGATCTCGCTCCAGTAGCAGGACTGGGTGGCCTGCAGGTCTGCGAAGCGGGGAAAGCGCGATGCTGAAGATTGTTGCCGTCGGGGCTCTGGGGTTTGCTCTCGCCCTTGCGGGGGCGTTGCCGCCGGCCTTGGCGCAAGCGCCCGCCGATAGTCGAACGGCCCCCGCCGGCGCCGCGCTCGGCGATGGCATGGTCACCGTTTTCACGGCACGGAAGATCGTGACCATGGATCCGGGCTGGCCCGAGGCGACGGCGGTCGCCGTGAAAGACGGCAAGATCCTCTCCGTGGGAACGCTGGAACAGCTCAAGCCTTGGCTCGAGAAGTATCCCCACAAGATCGACAGTCAATTCGAGAGCCGCGTCATCTATCCGGGTTTCGTCGAAGCCCATTCGCACCCCGTCATCGGCGCCACCGCGCTGACGCGGCCGCTGCTGAGCTACTTCCCGGTACCCAATCCCTACGGACCGGCCTTTCCGGGCGTGAAGACGCGCCAGGCCGCGCTCGCCAAGCTCGCGGAATACGTCGCCGCCTCGAAGGATCCGAACGCCGACGTGCTCACCTTCGGCTTCGACGTGGTGCCCATGGGGGGCTATCTCGACAAGACGGAGCTCGACAGGATTTCCGCCGAGAAACCGATCTTCGTCTGGGACGCCTCCGAGCATTTCGTCTTCGCCAATAGCGCGGCCATGAAGAAGCAGGGCCTCACCAAGGAGCTTGCCGCCAAATTCCCGGGGGTTGGGCTCGGCCCCGACGGTGAGCTGAACGGGCAGTTCCTCGGCGAAAGCATCACCCAGCATGTTCTCGCCCCGATCTTTGGCGCGCTGCTGACGCCGCAAGCCGCCGTCAGGAACGCCAGGTTCCTGTCCGACCTCGCTCAGCAGGCGGGCGTGACCACCATGTCGGAGCTGGCGTTCGGCCTGGTCGACATTCCGCTCGAGCGCGAGGTGCTGAAGACCACCTTCGACAATGCAGCCGCAAATCAACGCCTCGTCGTCGTGGTGGATGGGCGTACCTTTGCGAAGACGTATGGCGCCGACGCCATTGCCGAAGCGACGAAGCTTCGCGACGCCAGCAGCGACCGGCTGATGTTCGAGGGGGTCAAGTTCTTTTCCGACGATTCCTTCCTGAGCTTCGGCATGGAGATACAGAATCCGGGATACGTCCAGTCGGATCGCTATCACGGCGTCTTCATGTTCGCCAATCCGTCCGAGTTCGTGGCGAGCATGGCGCCGTGGTGGAAGGCGAATTTCCACATCCACGTGCACACCAACGGCAATGCCGGCAACCAGGCCACCATCGACGCCCTGGATGCTTTGCAGAAGGAGAAGCCGCGGTTCGACCATCGCTTCACCTTCGAGCACTTCGGCATCTCCACGCCCGAGCAGGCGCGGCGGGTGAAGGCGCTGGGCGGCGTGGTGAGCATCAATCCCTATTACCTCTATGCGCGTGCCGATCTGACCGCGCCGGAGATCGGCGTCGACCGCGCCGACACTGCCGCCCGTCTCAGGACCCTGACCGATGCCGGCGTCGTGGTGTCGCTCCATACCGACACGCCGGTCGCTCCGCCACGCCCGCTGGAAGAAGTATGGATCGCCGTGAACCGGCGCGGCGCCCTCTCCGACAAGGTCCTCGGTCCGGCCGAGCGCGTACCGGTGGACAAGGCTCTGCGCATGGTGACCATCGACGCCGCCTATACGCTCGGCATCTCCGAGAAGGTCGGCAGCATCGAAGCCGGCAAGTTCGCCGACTTCGTGGTGCTGGGCGACGATCCCGCCACGGTGGAGGCCTCTTCCATCCGTGACGTCCCTGTCCTGGCGACGATCTCCGGGGGCCGCGTGATCCTGACGAGCGATACGCGTCGTCCCAGGTGATTGCGCGGCCCCCACGGCGTCGAGGGGCGGGATGGGCCTTCTTGGCGGCGCTGCTCGCCTCTTTCCTCGTCGAGCTGCCGGCAACGGCGCAAACGGAGGCGGACAATCCCCTGAACACCTCCAACAATCCGCTGACGCCGAAGATGGCGTTCCAGCTTCACAACTATGCCCAGCCCGTGCTGACGGGACGGCCCTCCAGCGGCGCCGATCAGGCGTACCTTCGCTTCGTCCTGCCCCACGATGCGCTCGGCGTGGATCAGATCATGCGCGTTTCGATGCCCGTCGTGGCCAGTTCCTGGGACCCGCACGGCGCGGTCAACGGAGTGGGCGATCTGACGGCCTTCGATATGGCCGTCTTTTACCTCGGCTTCGCAAAGGTCGGCATCGGGCCGCTTGTCGTGGTGCCGACGGCGAGCGCGCCCGCGCTGGGCGCCTCGAAGTGGCAGGCGGGGGCACAGACGGTCGTCAGCGCCCCTCACTCCTGGGGGCTGACGACGTTGCTCGCATCCTACCAGCAGACATTCGACGGCACGCTGCAGACCCTGACGGTGCAGCCGCTGCTCTTCTACAATCTCGGCGACGGGTTCTATCTTCGGTCCACGGGCATCTCGTCGTTCGACTTGGGAAAGAATGCAGTCGTCCCAATCGGGTTGGGGCTCGGTCGTGTATTCGAGCTTCCCTCTCGCGCCACCATCAACCTCTTCGTCGAGCCGCAATATTCGGTGGTGCAGAGCGGCCTCGGCGTGCCGGCGTTCCAGATCTTCGCGGGCGTGGTCGTCCAGCTTCCTCTTACACGGCACTGACATCCGGACTGCCGGTGTCGTCCGGCGAGGAGAATCGTCAGACTGTGGCGGCGCAAGTGTGACGGCGCGCCCTCCTCGCGACATCGCAACTCTCGCAAATGACATCTGTCGGGCCGCCGATTACCCCTTGGTCAGCGCGCGCATGTCAGACGGCGCCATCGAATAGCGTCGCTTGAAGCGGCGATTGAAATGCGAGAGATCGTTAAAGCCGGCTTCGAAGGCGACACTCGTGATCGACAAGCCTGCGTAGCGAGGGCTGGTCAGCATGCGGCTGGCTGCATCGAGCCGGCATGCCAGGGCAAACTCGGAGAATGTCGTTCCGGTCTCCTCGAACAGCATCTGGATGTAGCGTGGGGATATACCCTGACGCTTTGCAAGCTGGTCGAGATTGAACCTGGTATTCTGGACCATATCGGCCTTGATCGCTTCGAGCCGCGCGGCGCGAATGCCCCGCTGGCTCGCAATCTCGCGGCCTTCCTCCGTTGCACCGATGGCCATCGCAACCAGATCATACACATGGCTTGCGGAGAGCCGGCCGAGCTGCGGATCGGCGAACCGTTCGGGCAGGGTCGCGATATAGCCACGTAATAGCGACAAGGCTTCGACATTGTACGGAATGCATCGAGCCGCCGCCGCCGCGGCATTGCGCGTCAGGGGTGATATCGCCGTGAAGGGCACACGCACGGAAACGTAGGTGCTGTCGACGAATTGCAGACGAGCCGGCTCGCGATAGACGAGAAGGACGCCGTCCCCCCTATGCGGCACGGCTTCGTGCCGGCCCTGCGCGACCGCCATGTGACCGCTCGTCTTCATCATCAAGCAGATCGTGTCTTCGCCATCGGCGAGCATGGGCGCCGAGCGCGTGAGACATGCCGTGAACGAGGAAAGCATTCGGGCGCGGCGCAGGCCAGGCGCGAGAAACATTTCCATTTCGACGATTTGATTAGGCTCTGCATCGAGCTCGAGCTGGACTGATCGATCGAAAAGTTCGCGAACTGCAGGAAGCCGCTTCGCAGTGCCAAGCTTGCGTGTCGAGAAATGCAACGACGAGTAGTTTTGCTCTCCGACTGTCATCGTGGCCTCCCAGAGCCATCGCCGACGTCGGAGATACTTTAGGCCCCGGGCATTTTGGCTGTCCATCGCACAAGACGGGCATGTGGCAGTTCGTTCAGGGCATATCGCCATTTCGCGCCCGTCCGAGACAGGGCTGGAGCGGCGGCCGAACAATACGGCCCGATCGCGCTTTCAGGAGGTGATCTATGTCCGGAGCAATATTGTCTCGCCGTACTCTTGTCGGCGGTGGCCTGGGGCTTGCGGTGGCAGGCGCGGCGGCGACGGCAGCCGCCCAGCAAAGCCAGCCGGCCGCGGCCAATCAAACACAGGCGATCAAGCGCATTCCGTTGCAGCGCTTCGACGTGCCCGGGACGGACTACGAGACCGTCATCGGCATTGCCGAGATTGCGCCGAATGTCGCGATTGGCCGTCATACTCATCCAGGTCCCGAATCCGGGTACCTGATCGAAGGCAGCTTCGAACTGTTGATTGACGGTGAGCCGCCAAGGATGCTCAAGGCCGGCGACTCCTACGCGGTGCCGTCGAGGGTTGTTCATGACGCAAGGACAGGCCCCGCCGGTGCAAAAGTCATCGCCACCTACGTGGTGGAGAAAGGCAAGCCGATCGCGTCCCCAGCCCAATGAAGGTCGGGTCGGCCGAGCGCGCCACCGCCACGGAAGCGGTCCACCTTCCCCGTGATCAAACTTCTAGTCGCGCCGGCGGGCGATATAGCCACGATAGGTGCAGCGGCCGAGCTCGGGATGCGTCTGGATACGATGGGCGAGCTGATCGATCACCCAGGAGTCCACGATCTCGTAGCCAAGGGTCGCGAGCGCATCGGGGACCTCCTTCACGTTGCGAATCTGATAGGGCACCTCGGCGACGCCGAAATTCTCCAGCGTTACGACCGTAGGGCCGTCCCGTGTGACGACCTTGTTCAGCAGGATGTGGCGCGGCGGCGCCTGCAAGCGACGAACGAGATCGGTGAACGGCTCCTGCAAGTAGGGCAGCAGACCGGAGGCGAGAAGGATGTCGGCGGCAGGCGCGTCCTCGATCCGATCGACGAAGGAGAGGGTGAGGTCGTGCGGCTCCCGCTGTGCCCGTCCGGCACGTACCTGGGCCGGCAGGTCGTAGACGATCCAGTCGGTGCGATCGAGGTCGAGATAGGGCCGGAAAGCACGATACTTCACGCCGACATGGCCGCCTGCATCTATCAGGGCGGTCGGCTGCAGGCGCTGCAGCCAGTACACGATCGGGTAATCCCAGAGCGCGATCTGCTGCATGAACGCGCGCGAAACGTCGGTCACAGTGTCGTGGTCGTATCCCGCCGGCAGGCCGCTGCGAACGGCGCGCATCGCCGCCTCGTAGGAGGCAAAGGCGCCGCGGAAGCGTACCGGCTCACGGCGCCAGGCGCGGAAGCGCCCGTAGGCGATCAAGGCGAGAGATTTCAAGGTCGACGTCACGCGCGGAAACTAGCCACGGCAACAGGGACTGTCCAAGATCGCCGGCGCAGCCGAGCGCGGCCAAGAGGCGGCATCGTCGAGTTGCGAAAGGTCATGGCGCTGGTCGATGCCAATGACCGCCGCCGTCCGGTGCTCAATAAATGAGCATGTGCAAAGCGAGTTGTTTGCTGACGCCCTGCGAGCAGCCTAGGATCGAGATCAACCTGGACTTGTTTCGGACGGCGCCATGGCCCGCACACCGCTGTTGAACATGCTCCTGAGCCTGTCACGGGAGCGGGCGGCAGCCGAACAGAAGCAGACGGGAGATCAGCCGAGCTCCTCGGCGATCGGCCGTCGCGCGGTCCTGCGCGGGGCGGCAGGCCTGGCGCTCACACCGGCGCTGCCGCTCGCCGGTCTGGCGGCGAGCGCGCGAATTGCCGTTGTCGGTGCAGGGCTGGCCGGTCTGACGGCTGCGCGGGAGCTGCGCAAGGCGGGACTGAGCCCCGATGTCTACGAAGGCAGCACGCGGATCGGCGGCCGCTGCTATTCGGCACGCGGCTTTTTCGGCGATGGCCAGGTCGCAGAACGGGGCGGCGAGTTCATCGACACCGGGCACAAGGAGATACGGGCGCTCGCCAAGAGTCTCGGTCTCGTGCTCGACGACGTGCTGGAGTCGACACCACCGAACACGCGCTCTCTCTATGTCTTCAACGGCAAGCCCTACAGCCTCGCCGATGCGACGCGCGATTGGCAACCGCTCTACGCCGTCCTGCGCGCCCAGAACGCCATGCTCGGCGATTACAGTTACCAGGGCGCCAACGTCGAGGCCCGCCGCTTCGATGCGATGACCGTGGCGCAATGGATCGACGCCCATGTTCCCAACGGCCGTGGCGGACAACTCGGCCAGCTCATCGAAACCGCCTTCACGGAGGAAAACGGTGCGGATGCCTCCGAGCAGAGCGCCCTCAATCTCATCTCCGTTCTGGTGGTCAACGAGCGACAGCGTTTCAACCTCTACAACACCGAGAGCGATCAGCGCTTTCGCGTCCGGGGCGGCAACGATCAGATTCCGGCTCTGCTGGCCAAGTCCTTCGGCGACGACATACGGACGGCAACGCCGCTGGTCGCCATCGCGGCCCCGCTGGACGGGACGGTTCGCCTCAGCTTCAAGCGCGACGGCGGTGTCGTCGACACTGTCTACGACCGCGTCATCCTGACGATCCCCTTTTCGGTGATGCGCGCTGCGGTGGACTACAGGCAGGCCGGGTTCCGTGCGTTGAAGAACCAGGCGATCGCCACATTGCCGATGGGCGCCTCGACCAAGTTCCAGCTTCAGTTCACGCGCCGCGCCTGGACGGATGTCGGGTGCAACGGCGAGATGCGGGTGCCGTCGCAGACTTTCCAGACGACCTGGGAGGTGAGCCGCGGGCAGCCGGGCACGCGGGGACTCCTGAACTTCTTCTCCGGCGGCTCCCGGGCCATCAATGCCGCCAAGACCGATGCCGTCACCCTGGCTTCCACGGTGATGAGCAATGCCGCGCCGGTGACGCCGGGGTTGAGCGAGATCTGGACGGGCCTGATGATCAAGGACGCCTGGACGACCAACCCTTGGTCGCTCGGCAGCTACAGCTATTACCCACCTGGCTATCAGACGACAGTTCTGGGTGTCGAAGGTGAGCGCGAAGGGAACTGCTTCTTCGCCGGCGAGCATACGGCCGACGAGTGCGCCTTCCTGAACTCGGGAGTCCAGAGCGGCCTGCGAGCGGCGGCCGAGGTGATCGCCTCGTTGCGTTAGGGGCGACGACGTACCCGCAGACCATGGCCTTGTTGAGGATGACAATTGTTCGCAAGGTCTACGACGCAGGAAACCCAGCGGCCTCTTGTTGCGTTGGTATGCTTGCCTCGTGCTGCTCTGTCGCGAGGGGAATCGGACCTGAGGACTGGATGAAGAAGTTTTCGTTTGCTGTTGTCTTGCTGCTGAGCGCGGCGGTGGCGATGCCGGCCGCCGCACAAAAGGACAATCCCGGCCAGGGAAAGGGCGGGGGCTCTGACAAGGGCGGACCCAAGAATGCGGGCGACGATGGGCCAGGCCAAGGTAAGGGCCAGGGCCGCGGACAGGGACAGGGACAGGGACAGGGACAGGGACAGGGACAGGGTGATCGGGCCGTCGGCAACCCAGGCGCGGGTCCGGGTGGACCGCCAGGTGCGGCAGGGCGGCCGAACGTCGTCGTATCCGACCGCGACCGCGGCGCCATCTATGGCTACTACCGGCCCCTCTATGCGGCAGGCGATTGCCCGCCGGGTCTTGCCAAGAAGAACAACGGCTGCCTGCCGCCGGGTCAGGCCAAGAAGCTCTGGACCGTCGGGTATCCGCTGCCGGCTGGTGTCGTCTACTATCCGTTGCCCGGTGTTCTGCTGGCCCAGCTCACGCCGCCACCGGCAGGTTATCAGTATGTGCGCGTCGCCAACGACATTCTGATGATGGCGATCGGCACGAGCTTGATCGTGAACGCGATAGCGGATCTCGGCAGTATGTAGGGAGCTCCCCTGGCAGGTGCCGTCGTAACGCGGTTGCCTTCCAGGGGATTGGTTCCGTCTCGGCGTGACGCGCTTCTGACAAGCTGGCTACAGCAGCTACAGAGGGGGCGGCCAATCTGCCGGCCATTGTGCGAAGGATTGGACATGGCCGGATCATCCGTAGACCGACATCGCGGCAGGAAGCATGCCCTCGTGAAGGTTGTCACGATCGCGGCAGGCGGATGGATGATGGCCTCCTGTGCCAGCGAGTCCTATCAGTCGGCGGCGATGCAAGCCTCCGAAAGCGGCGACCAGAAAGTAGCGATTGGCTATGCGAAGAAAGAAGTCGCGCGCTTCTCGGAGCCCGACCAATGCTCGCGTGCCGTCAACGTCAACTGCGGGACGCTGGCGCTGGCTTACGGCAGCTTGGCCGGGTACCAGATTCTGGACGGCGACAGCTCGGCGGGAGAGCGGAGTTTCAGCAGAGCGAAGGGCGCGTTGAGCCTGACCGATCCCGCGAACAGAGCCAGTGCCACCGCGATTGTCTATCGAGATGTTTCCGAAGCCTTCTGGAAGGTTGGCGAGCGGGCCCGCGCCACTGCCGTTCTCAACGAAGGTCAGGCGGCAGGGGCGGACAAGTGGCTGTACATGTCCTCAGCCGCGCGGGCAGCCGATGAGCAGCGAATTGATCGGCAGCTCCCTAGTCAGCAGCCCATTGATCAGCAACCGACAGAGTCACGCCAGAGCGGCTTGCGTTAAGTCGGAACCGCTTCGCGGTTCCGACTTAACGGAAACGCATTGTCACGGATATCTCCGCCTTCGGCATCGTGCCATCGACTGATTCCAGTCGAAAGCACGATGCTTTGGAACATATTCCGTCCGACCGTCAGCCTGCCGACTCAATTACGGGCAGCCCGAGGCGGGCACGCTGCGATGATCCTGTCGAACTCCTTCTGTGCGGTCGTTGTCGAGAAGCGTCCGACCTCCACGCCGTCCACCAGTATTGTGAATGGCCCCTTCAGCAGGTCGACGAGTTCCGACTGGAAGCTGGTGATGCCGCCCACCGAGTAACGTCCGTGCATGTCCCCGCTGATTGCTTCCATGACGACGTGCTGCATACCGTTCTTCAGCGCCAGCTTCGCCGCTTTGGTCCCCGCCTTGGGCCGGTCCGTGTAGGCGGTGAACACAACATCCGAATAGCCTTTCTGACAGTTAAAGGCCGCGAGCACGTCACCGCTGCCCGGCGCATACCACGCCAGTGTCAGATCGTTGATGCCGCTCATGACTTGTTCCTGCAGCAGCCACCCCTGCGGGGCTGTCTTCTGGGCAAGAACTGGTCCGGCAACGACAGCCGCGAGGCCGAGCATTGCGACAACTCCACCTGTCTTCATCCTGCACCGTCCTCCCCCTGCAATTTAGCAGTTGGCGTGGCGCAGTCGATAAGGTGGGAACCAGCACTTCTACAGGGGGAGCACGTTCTGATAATGAGGTGGGGCCGCATGGACTGCTCAGCTCCTGCGGCGGAGGGTGGCGCCGACAGCGACTTCTGAGAAGGAGACTGCGCGTGACCATCCTTTCCAACCCGTCTCCCTGCCGGCAGGGAGAAGTCCGATGCGTGTCTTCATCGGGTGCTTGCTAGGCTTCATCGCCGGCGCCATCGTCAGCTACTTCGCTCTCATGGTCGGCTACAGCGTCTATGTCGACCTGTTCAAGGTGCACGACCAGGACGGCGGCGGCGCGATGGCGATGGGACTTATCATTGGCCCCCTGGTCGCCCTTATCTGCGGGATCGTCGCCGCCATCGTCTGTGGCGTGCGGTTGGCGCAGCAGCGCTGATCTCCTTGGCGCGGCCCTCGACGGGCTTCGGTGCCGAGAAACCAACGAAACCAAATGCCGACCCGGCGCAGTTCCGGGGAAACGGGTCGGCCCTAGCTTGCTCTCACCGACGGAGGGCACGACACCGCGCCCACGCCGGCCAATTTGAGGCGGCTGCCCAGGGCCAGTCGGTCTGGGCAGCCGTCACGATCGAATTCCGAGAGGGCGCGATGAACCAGCAGACGATCTCCCTTGTGCAGCAGAGCTTCAGGAATCTCATCCCGATGGCCGACCAGGTCGGTGCGACATTCTACGCTCGCCTGTTCGAAGCATACCCTGACGTGCGCCCGATGTTTGCGGCGGACATCGGCCCGCAATCGAAGAAGCTCGTGCAGATGCTCGCTGTCGTGGTGAACGGCCTGGACAAGCTCGACACGATCCTGCCGGCTGTCCAGCAGCTCGCCCGCCGACACAAAGGCTACGGTGTCGTCGAAGGTCACTATGGCGCCGTCGGCGAGACCCTGATCGGAACACTGCGGGTCGGACTCGGCGACGGCTTCACGCCGGACGTCGAGGGCGCCTGGACGCAGGCCTACACCACGCTTTCCACCGCGATGATCGCGGCAACCAAAGAGGATGCCGTGGCATGACCGCGTTCAGGCGAGCCGGTCCGGGCGCCACCCCTAGGCTTGCCTGAAAGACGCTACTCGGGGTCGGCCGGAGAGCGTTCGGGAGGAGGAGAAATCCTCCTCCCGGCCATCCTCTTCGTCACACGCGGAAGCCTGGCCAATGAACGGGGACTGTCCAAATCGCTGCGGAACGTAGGTGCGCTCGTCGCTTGGCGATTTGCGCCGGTTCTGTAGGATTGCCCGATCATCTCGATCGCTTGCGTGCAGGACTGAGGAAGACCGGCTCATGCCCCACATCGTCGTCGCCGACCCCATCCATACAGACGGCCTCGAACGGCTGCTGAAGCAGCCGGGGGTCACGGTCGACCATCCCGGCAACGCGAGCAACGAACCGTTGGCGGAGCGGCTGCGCCGGGCGCACGGGCTGATCGTGCGGGGCACGCGCGTGGACGAGGCCCTGGTGGCGGATGCCGGGCAGTTGCAGGTCGTCTGCCGGCACGGCGTCGGCTACGACCTGGTCGACGTGCCTGTCCTGACGCGCCGGCGCATTGCCCTCATGATCACGCCGGAGGCCAATGCGGCATCGGTCGCCGAGCACGCCTTGATGCTGATGCTGAGCCTCGCCCGCAATGTCGTCCAGGTATCGATGGGCGTGCGGCGAGGCGAGTGGCGTGTGCGCGGGCAGTCCGACACGTTCGAACTGGGCGGCCGCCGGGTGCTGGTGGTCGGCTTCGGTCGGATCGGCACGCGGGTGGCCCGGCTGTGTGCCGCGTTCGGTATGCAGGTTGCGGTTTACGATCCCTACATCCCCGCCGGCACGATCCGCGGGGCAGGGTACGACGTCGCGGTGGATCGGAAGAGCGGGCTGGCCCAGGCAGACATCGTGACCATCCATGTTCCCGCCAACGACAGGACGCGGGGGATGGTGGATGCCGCGTTTCTCTCCGGCATGAAGAAGGGGGCGGTGCTCATCAACACCGCGCGCGGCACGCTGGTCGACGAGGGCGCGCTGGAGGCGGCTCTGCGCTCCGGCCATCTCGGCGGCGCCGGCCTCGACGTGCTGAGTGTCGAGCCGATGGTCACGCGTCTTTCCATGCTGTCGCTCGACAACCTGATCGTCACCCCGCACGTGGCCGCCAGTACGGCCGAGGGATTGCGGCGGATGGCCTGGGATTCCGCCGGGAATGTCCTCGACTTTCTCGCCGGCCGGGGCGACCGGGACGCCGTGGTCAATCTCGAGGTGTTGCCGACGACATCCTAGATGCCGGGGCGGCCGTTGGCCCCGCATCAGCGACGGCGAAGGAGAGGTCATGAAGCCCGAAGAGATCTTGAAGCATTCTCCTCTGGTCCTCAGCGAGGCCCAGCGCGCGGCTTATTTCCGCGACGGCTATCTCGTCATCGAGAATTACGTGCCGGCAGCCTGGCTCAGGCGTCTCAAGGGCGCCATGACCGAGGTCATCGACCGCAGTCGGACGGTGACGGCGTCGAACGGTGTGTTCGTCCTCGAGCGGGGGCATTCGGCAAACAATCCGCGCCTGCACCGCATCACCTCGCCGCAGGATCAGCATTCGGTCTTCTGGGAATTCATGTGCGACCCGGTGATGGTCGACCTCGTGGCAGATGTGGTCGGCCCCGACGTCAAGTTCCATCACGCCAAGCTCAACGTGAAAGCCGGCAACGGCAGCCGCGAGTTCAAATGGCACCAGGACATCCAGGCCTGGCCCCATACGGACTACAGCCCCGTCACGGTCGGCGTGTATATCGATGGCTGCACGGAGGACCAAGGGCCGTTGGCTGTCGTGCCCGGCAGCCATGACGGGCCGCTCTACAGCCTGTACGACGAGGCCGGGAATTTCACGGTCAGCCTGCGGGACGACGATGCGCGCTCGATCGATGAAGGCCAGGTCAGGCGGGCGACCGGCGGACCGGGCACGACGATCCTGCTCAACTGCCGCACCATCCACGGCTCGACGCTGAACAAATCGAGCGATGCGCGGCCGCTGCTGCTGCCGGTGTATTCGTCGGCCGATTCGTTTTGCTACGTCCCGTCGCCGATCGTGAGCCCGCACATGGGGGACGTCGTTCGCGGGAGGCCGGCGCAGTATGCGAGCTTCGACCCGCGGCCCTGCGAGCTTCCCCCGGACTGGCGTGCCGGCTATCGCGCGCCCTGGAGCCTGCAGCAGGAGTCCGAAAAAGCGAAGATGGCGATGTAGGTCGGCCAATCGCGCAAGGGCCGCCTCGGGCCGAGCTTTCCCTGCCGATTTGGCCTATGCTGATTGCTCGCATAGGTCGATTCGCGGCAGGGTTTGCCTGTGTGTCGGAGGGCATGAGCCCTAGGGGAGAACTCCTGTCATGAAGCCGGCTCGGTCGTTCATTTTCGCCATGGGGGCGGGCCTTCTCCTGCTCCTCGCGCTTCAGGGTCAAGCGTCCGCCCAAACGGCGTCGCTGACGGAAAAGATCAACGCCTATGTCGGTTGCATCAACCGCCTCTCGGAGCGCTCCTACGCCTCGCGGCGGCGTTACTTCGAGTGGGTCGGCAAGGACGGCCCGACCGGCAAGGAGCGGATCATCTACGGCACCTACACGATCTACGACACGTCGGGTTGCCGGAAAGCCGTCGAGAAAGCCAACACGCTCGAGCCGCGCGACGCCGCTCTCGAAGCCGCGGCCTCGGCCTATGCGGACGCCGTAGGCAAGCTGGAGCCGCTGCTCAAGGAGGCGGACGACTACTATCAGCAGCAGGACTACAAGGACGACAAGATGGCCAAGGGCAGGGCCATGCATCCCCGTCTGGTCGCCGCATGGGACGCGTTCGCGGCCGCCGATGCGTCGCTACGGAACGGTGTCGAAGCGATCAACGACCGTCGCGCCGCCGAAAGCCTGGCCGAGGTCGAGCAGAAGGAAGGCCGCAAGGCCGCCTATCATTTCCACGCGCTGATGATCAACGCCAAGCGCGTGCTGCGCACCGAAACGTCCGACAAGCCCGACATTGCCGCGATTACGCAGGCAGTGGCCGCATTTGAGGAGCTCGTCAAAGGGGCCGAAGAGTTCTCCGGCGACGGCCCCGGCAAGATCGGCTCTTCGTTGATCAGCAGCGCAAAATCGTTCCTCGTCACCTCCAAGCAGCTGATGCGTCGCATCCGGGACAAGGTGCCCTACAGTTCCGGCGACCAGATGATGATGGGGGGCGCCGGCGCCTGGATGGTCGAAGGCTCTCCCGCGCGCCTCCTGCGCGACTACAACCAGATGGTCGACAGTTACAACCGCGACCGCAATTCCGGTGGGTTCAACGGCCGCTGAGGCGCTGCCGCCTCGAGCCATCGTCCGGCCAATTGGTTCTGGTGAGCGGCCGACGCCGACCGGCGACGCGGCGTCTTCCAACAAGCGCTACGACGTATTCAACGTGTCGCCCGCCTGAGGGCATGCGTAGAGGACCTGGTCGCGCAAGCCTTCTATCTGCTCGCGGGTCAGCCATCCGGCGGTGGTCGCCTATCTCGACAGCACGATGGGGGTATCGCTCGGCAATATCGGCCACAGGGAACTGCCGGGATTCATCGAGAGCGAAACCGTGAAGTTCGGCAAGCTGGTCGAGAAGTCGGGCGCACGCGCCGATTAAGGCGCTCGATCTTCAGTCGTGCCGATCTCGACGGGCTGGCGCCTTGCTGCGACCTCGCCCTAGTCTCAGAACAGCTTATAGCTGACGTTGAGCCAGGCCTTGGTGCCGTGAATCGCATTCCGGGAAAATAGGTCCTGCGTGATCATGAACTGAAGGCTTGTCCTCTCGAAGCGATAAAGGACGGATCCGCCGATGGCGTATTGCTCAGGGGCCGGAAACGTCTGGCCGCGGAACACGGTGGGGCCCCCGAAATTGGCATCGCCCGTCACTTGCTTCTGGTAGTACGCCACCGGGCCGATGTGGAAGCCCCCGATATTCTTCGTCGCGGTGACATTCACGAAGACCTGGTTGCCGGAGAGGTAGTTGTTGCTGGGATTGACGGTGTTCACATTGAGAAGGGCATGCAGCGACAGGTTCCAGCCGTGATTGAAGTACGTGAATGCGAGGCTCGGTTCGAACGTCCAGAAGTTGGCCCCAATGTTCACCGGTGCCGTTGACGACCATTGGCCCGTCGGAAAGTAGACGCTGAGCCCCCACGCTCCGTAGAACCCGCCACCGAGAGCCCAGGACAACTCGAGGAAATGGAACTTGAGATTTGCAGCTCCGAGCTGGCTGCTGCTTCCTCGCGCCGCCGGAGGAAGGGGATAGGTTCTATCCTGGGTGACCGTGGCAAATGGCTGGAGGAAGGACATGCGGTAGTCCGCGCCCAGCAACCGCCAACCGGGCACCCAGATCATCTGGAGGGCCTCGCTGGCGATGATCAAGCGCTGGCCAGCCGAGTGGCCCTCATTGTCTATCAGCGCGGCATCGTAGAACGCGGTGCGGGATCCAACGTGGACGCCCGGCGGGAGTGGAACAGCGATCGGAAGTCCGGCGGTTTGGCCGGGCGGGAACAAGGGGGCAATTCCGGGTTCCCGGGCCTCGGCGTTTCCGCAGGAAAGGCAGGCTGAGAAGAAGGCAATGGCCAGCGTTTCGGGAAGAGGCGTCGCAGGCCTCGCGCCACTTTCCATCGCAGGGGCGGCATCGCCTCTTCCTTCAAGGGCCACCGCCCGATGAATGGCAAAGGCGGGCCCAGGGCCGCTGCTATGGGCATTGGCGCTCACGTCCCGCCCAACGCTCTTCCTGTCGGCTTGTCCGCCTCTTCGGTTCGGACACCCAGCACGTTGTAGACGGCAACTGGATTTCGAAAGCCCTTGAAGGACCGCAGTCCAAGGCTTTCCCAGCAGAAGGAGTGCGCCACCCTGCCTTGCACGCTCGCCTCTATGAGGATCTGGCCCTCTTTGGCTTCGTTGCACAGGCGGGAAGCGAGATTTACGACGGACCCGATCGCGGCATAGTCGAAGCGGCCCTCGAAGCCGATCCGACCGGTGGTCGCCTCGCCGTGCGCAATGCCAATTCCGAAGCCGACCCGATATCCAAGGTCCTTCCATTTGCGGCTCAGCTGGCGCAGCGCCACCTGCATGTCCACCGCCATGCGCACCGCCCGATCGGTCGGATCGGGACAGGGCAGGGGCGCATTGAAGAAGGCCATGAGGCCGTCTCCGGTGAACCGCTCGAGCGTTGCATCGTATTTGTGGATCAGCCCGCCGAGACTGGAATGAAACTCGCCGAGCATCTGCATCACCTCCTCCGGCGTGGCAGCTTCGGTGAAGGAGGTGTATCCCCGCATGTCGCAGAACAGGACCGAGATCTCGCGACGCTGGCTTTCCAGCAGCTTCTCGCCGCCTGTGGATTCGATGACCTGCGCCAGCTGGGGCGACAGGAAACGGCGGAGCCGCGCCAGCCGGTCTTCGCGCGCCTTGGACGCACGCAGATCACCGGACATGCTGTTGAACTGGTTGGCCAGCATCTCCAGCTCGTCGCCGGTCCGAACATCGACTTTGTAGCCCAGGTCACCTGCACCGATTCGGGCAACCCCCTGTTGCAGGGCGCGAATCGGAACGACCATTCGATGCGCAAGAAACAGTGCGGCAAGAAGCGATCCAATGAGACCGATGCAGAGCACGGCGGCCGAACGCAGCAATGCGGAATAGATCGGCGCATAGGCCTCGCGCGTCGGCAGCTCGACGAACAGCGTCCAGCCCAGCGGCTCTATGGCGGCGAACGTGCTGAGCACGCCTTCACCTTCGACGTTTGTGGCGAGCAGGGAGCGTGCCGCACCGTCGCGGCTCGAAATCGCCTTTGCCGCGGCAACCTGGTTCAGCTGCTTCAGGTCCGTGTTTCGTAGCACCATGCTGATGTCGGGAGCCGCAATCATGCGTCCGGCTTCATCGGCGACTATCGCGCGTCCCGTCTCGCCCACTGTGATTCCCAGGACGACGTCCCACATGAACCGGAGATTGACGTCGGCGATGATCACGCCGGACGATCTTTGCGCGCCGCTGCGTGCAATGACCATGTAGGGCACGGACTCCTGGCGGAAGTGCACCGGCCCTCTATAGGTCTTCCGCACGATCGCTTCCGTGAAGGTCGCGTTTCTGGAGAGGTCGACGAGGCTGTCGGTGACATCTTGCGCCAGGTTTGAAACGCGAAGGCGCTCCCGGCCGTTCTGGTCGACCAGGGTCAGCTGCGTGATCGCCGGCATTTGCCTCATCACCCGATAGAGATCCAATTGCCTCTGCTCCGGCGACCCGGCGTCCCACGGCAACTGCACCGTCCAGCCGAGCTGGCGCTCGATGTCGGCGACGAATTGCTTGATCTTCGCCGCCGCCGCATCGGCCTGCTCGACCTGGATGCGACGGAGAAGCACGATCTGTTCGCGATACACGAACACGGCCTCGACCAGCCCATTGGCAATCAGGATCACGCTGACGAACAAGGAGAAGACGCCGACATACTTTCGGAAGAGCCGTGCTCGAGCAGGCCCGGTCGCGCCGGTCATCCCGGAAATACCGCGGAGACGAGGCAACTCATTCGAGCACCTCATTCGCCCGAGCAAAGATCGACGCCGGAAGCGCAACGCCCAACGCTTTGGCGGTCCTGAGATTGACGACGAGCTCGAAGGCAGCGGGCTGCTCGATGGGAAGATCGGACGGCTTTGCGCCCCTCGCAATACGATCCACATACTCCGCCAGGCGCTGAACCATGCCGGCGAGATTGGGCCCATATGACAGCAATCCACCGGCATCCACCCATTCACGGCCGGCGAACATCGATCGCGTGCAGGTTGTCAGGGCGAACTGGGCCAGACGTGCTCGATCGACAAAGAAGTCACCCATCGATACGACGAGAAGATGCTGTCGATGTTCGGGTGCTATCGCCGCGAACGTCCTGTGGTAGTCGTAAGGCTGACTCTGGAACTGCACACCGACAATCTCCAGGCCCAGCCGCGGCGCAGCATCCTGTGCGGCTTTCCATTGGTCCTCAGACGGCGTGCCCCAGAACACAGTCACCGATCGCATCTTGGGGAAGGTGTCTTTGAAGATCTGCAGCCGCTTTGCCGTAAGCTCGATCTGCTGGAAGTACACGCCGGTGATGTTGCCGCTTGGTCTCGCGAGATCCGTCACGTAACCATGTGTCACCGGATCGTAGTCGATTGCTCCGATGACCGTGGGGATCGTGGTCGATGCTTCACGCGCTGCCCGCAGCGCTCGTTCCGTGCCCAGCACCAGAAAGATATCTACCTTGCGCGACGCCAGGTCCCGGTAGGCGCTCCTGAAATCGTGATGGCCACCTGTCCCTTCAATGAACTCGAAGACGAAGTTGTCGCCTTCGATGTAGTCGCGTTCAGCCATCAGTCGGATGAACAGTTGCCAATGTGGCGACGATCGCGAGAGGCCGACGGCGCCAAGGCGCAATTGCCTCGAGGCGCCTTTCGATGGTTTCGCGAATGGCAGCGATAAGCTTGACGCAGCAAGTAGCTTGGTTGCCGTACGTCGTCTCATTTGATCACCACGAGCAGGTCAACAGTCTTGTACTGTCGAATGATGATCCCAGGTTGCAGGCTACCCACATTTTGCTAACGGTGCCAGTGCCCGGCTGCGACGGCGACGTCTTGCACCGTCGCTCGCGAGTGCTTTCCGGCCAACATTATTGGCGTGTTGTATGACCGCCGGCACATAAGTCCGGCGTGTGGTGGCGCAAGATGGGGCCCTTCAAGGGCCAGGATAGGGCCTGGCAGATCTGAGGTGCTCAGTGACACCAGGACAGTTCCTCAACGCGCACCCGTTTCTGAAGGACTTGCGGTCTTGCGAAGCGACCGCGCTCCTTCGTCACTCGGCCATCAAGTCGTTTCCAGCGCGCGGTGTGGTGTTCCTCAGGGACGACGAGGCCGATGGCGTCTACGGAATCCTGGACGGAAGCGTCATGGTGACGATCGAATCGTCCGGCGGTGGAGACCTGATCCTGCGGCTGCTCGGTCCGGGACAGCTGTTCGGCGAGCTTGCCGTGCTGGATGGCCGGTGCCGCACCGCATCTGCCATCGCCCGATCGCCTTGCTCGTTCCTGTTCATTCCGCGGGCCGTCTTTCTCGACGTTCTGGCGACGCATCCCGATGTGGCGGCTGCCGTCATGTCGGCGCTTTCCGACTACCTCCGCCGCAGCACGAGGCTGATACTGGAGGCGACGTTCCTGGATGTGGCCCGTAGATTGGCAAGGCAGCTGCTGGAGCTGAGTGGAAGTTCTCCGGCTGGCGAAGGCCTCTGCACGACCCTTCAGGTTTCCCACATTCAGATTTCCCAGTACGAGCTTGCCTGCATGCTGGGCGTTTCTCGAGAGATCGTAAATCGGCACCTTACGTCCTGGCGTCGCGCCGGCCTCGTGGAGGTATCAAGAGGCCGCATCCGGGTTCTCGACGGCCAGGCAATAGCGGCGCTCGCGCGGGAGACCTCCCACTGACACAGGGCGCTGCAGCTGGAACAGAACACGCCGGCCCCACCATTGCAGCCCTGGCCTCTGCTACTCGCCGTAATGGACGGGCGGGGTCAATCCGCCCTGGTAGGACGTCTCGCAAGGCGTCATCACGTGCCTTTGATCGGCCGGCGACCATGTCAGCATGCTGCACGACTCCGTTCCGTTGGCCGCGGTGGACGACGTGCACGGCAAGACGGTTTGCCGTTGTTCGTCCGGTGACCACGCGGTGATACCGCACATCTCCTTTCCGTCGGCAGTCTTCTGCGCCGGCGATGTGCAAGGCAGCGTCGAGTGCTTTTGGTCGGCAAACGACCATGTCAGGATTCCGCAGTCGTTGGAGGCGGGCTGTGCGTGGAGCACGGTCGGCGGCGTGTACATCGCGCAGAGCGCGATCAGGCTGATCCAGACTGGATGGGCATGTATGGTCGTCATCGAGACATCCTCCCTTTGATCGAAGCGATCGAGTGGATGATGCGCGCTGCTCCGGAAGTGATCTGCGAACCGCTTCACTCGGCGTCGACTTTTTTTCGGTTGTCCGGATTTCGACCACACAATCGGCAACCGAAAGATCACGGCCCGGTCGGTTGTGCTGACGGCAATAAGACGCTGATAATCGGCCCGGGAGAATTGTGGCCATGCGACAGCACCCTTCGGCGTCGCGCCTGCGAACCGACGCCCGCTATGGAAGCCAGGGACTCACTCCTCAGGTTCTTTTGGGCGTTCATCCCTTTTTTTCGATGCTGGTGCCCGGCGATGTCTCGACGCTGCTTGCACGTGCGCATTGTCGGGACATCGCGGCGAATCTGACGATTTTCCGCAAGGACGATCCGGGGGATGGCCTGTATGGCGTGCTCGCCGGCCAGGTTGCTTTCACCATCGATTCCCGTAGTGGAAAAGAGCTCACTCTCAACGTCCTGGGGCCGGGAGAGTTCTTCGGGGAGATCGCCCTGCTCGATGGCGGAGGGCGCTCGGCAACCGCGCGTGCTCGCAGTGCCTGTCGGCTTCTTTTCATTCCCCGTCGCGAATTCCTGTCCTTCTTTGCCGACCGGCCCGAGGCGATGATGAAGATTGTCGCGCTCCTGTGCGCGCGCGTGCGTCGATCCACGGATTACATCGCTGATTCTACTTTCCTTGGCTTCTCTCCACGGCTCGCCAAGCAGTTGATTGTCATGCTGGGCGCAGGCCATCCCGCGCCGCAGGGTGCACTGCGTGTTTCTCAGTCGGAGCTGGCGTCAATGCTGGGCGTGTCGCGCGAGCGTGTGAATCGTCAGCTCGGGGCCTGGGCCAGCAGCGGCATCCTGGAGCAACGCCGAGGCGGCATGGTCATCCGGGACCGGAACGCCCTCGAGCATGTCGTCGCCAACGGCACATGAAAGTGGCAGCTGTGAAGCCTGACCATGGAGGGCGCCGTCCAGCAGCCAGGCGAACCTACCTGCCGTCAGTCCGTTTGCGGGGGCTGCCCAAGACCAGTCGCAGCAGATCCCGCTGCGAGTTCGTTTCTGTCTTGGCCGCCGCTCTTTGAAGGAGCGTGCGCACCGTGCTGAGGTTCACGCCGTTCAGCTCGGCGATATCGCGAAGGGACTTTCCTTCGGTCAGGCCGACAACCAGCTGTGCTTCGGCCGGCGAGAGGCCGAACAGCTCTCTCAAGTCGTTTGGGCGGACGACGCCTTCGGCAGCCGGGTCCGAAATGAACAGGAGGGCGGCCGGGCTCGAAGAGGAAAGCACGATGCGATCGAGACCCACGGGCGAAACCAGCACGCTATAGGGGATCTTCCCAGACTTGCGGCTGATTCGGATGAAGCCGCCGCCGCCGTCCCGAGCCGCATACCCGTAGGAAATCTCGATGGCTCCGGCGATGAGGCGCTGAAGCGCCTGGTCGTCGTTCCGGCCGGCCGCGTGGATGTGGCTGTTGGCAATCTCGAGGCCGTCTTCACTCTTCAGGATGTGCTGTGCCGCCTCATTGGCTTGGAGAAGTCGAGCCTCGTGATTGAGCTGGATGGTGCCCAAAGGCATCTGGTCGAGTGTGTCGTGGGTGATGAGCAGGCTCTGATGTAGCTCGGCCGCTCTGGAGATGTGGGGAAGCAGTCGATCCAGTTGGGCCAAAGCCTCATCGGAGAACGCCTCGAGCGCTCGGGGTCGATGACAGCCCACGATCAGGGAACGGCCATGAGGCCGGCCAACAAGGGCGCCGGCCAGATGGTACGCGTCGTTCTGGTCGCGCAGGAAGTCGTTGTAGAATGAGCTGCGCTCGAACACGAGGTCGTCGACCAGATCACTGCCGCGCTGGGCTTTGTTGTAGACGCCCAGGCGCGCAGCACCCGCCGCCCAGGGGTCGTGTTTGTAGAATTCCGTCCGATACAGTTCCAGAAAGCGTGCAGGAATGCGGTACGCGGCCGCTATGTCCGACGAGACGTGTTGCGGATCGCCAATGTAGACGCTGCTGCAATCCAGGAGCTGACCGAGCGCTTCGACGACTTTGCTCCAAGTGGTCCGACCTAGTGCGGCATCGTAGAGGAGCCCGACGAGCTCGCTCTCCGTCAATTCAGTCATTCGGCGAGGATCCCCAAGTCCATCATCACCACGACGCACCGCGAGCGAGTGCGTATCCTCCAAGCGCTCGACCTTCCGGAATACTCGGAATATCACACTGTCTAATTGTGTTTGTCATGCGTTTGCAGGACATCCTGGCAGCTCCCTCCTGAGGCGCTCTGCGACTCGAAAACGTTCTGCACAGCTTCCGACGCCGTGCTTGGCCAAATGGCCGTCCTGTCCTGCAAACGCTGGACGAATTTGGCAGCGCCGATCTCCTATAGTGGGCCTCGCCGTATGGGGTGTTGTGGTTTGGCTGGGATGGGGTTTGCGTGGGGCGTTGGCAGCAAGGCAGGGGTGCCTTGGTTGCCTTTGAGGCAGAGCGCCTCAGTGTTCATGCAAGGGATTTGAAATCGTCTCGGGCTCATATGCGTGTGACCACGCTGGCCGGCGCCGGATCGCGTCGACCGGGCCGTGGTCCTGCGCGCCGCCAACCTGATGCTCCTCATGCTGCAATTGGGAAGGGGTCGATCGCCATTGCGAATGCATCGGCGATTCAGTGAGGAGTCGGGGTATGCGGGCAGCAGTCCATTGGGTTGAATCACTCGAAAAGATGTCGTCGTTCGCCGCGAATGACGAGCCGGCACAGCGGATCCGGATCGTGGCCGTCGACGGCGACGACTGCTTCCGCGACATGCTGTCGAATGAATTGTCCGAGCGCGCCTTCTCGGTGACGACGTTTGCGGACAGCGCGTCCGTGCTTGCGTCCACCGACGCGCTGTCGGCGGCGGATCTGATCGTTCTGGACTGGGGGCTTGCCGGCAAGACGGGACTCGACCTGCTGCGCCAGTTGAAGCGTCTGGGAATCAATATTCCGACCGTCGTCCTCGCGGGCCGATCGCTCGCCAGCTACGAGAGCCTTGCCCTCGAGCATGGCGCCCTCGACTTCATCGACAAGTCGCGCGGCATGTCCATTCTGGCGCATCGGCTTCGCATCGTCGCCCGCGCCAAGGTGCCGGGGGAATGGCGCGACAAGATCCTGCGGCTCGGCCGCCTCACCCTCAAGACGCCTATCAGCCGAGCCTTCTGGAACGATAGCGACGTCGAGTTGACTGTCGGGGAGTTCAAGATCGTCAACCTGCTCGCCGGCAATGTCGGCCGTCATGTGACCTATCGTGAGATCTACGATGCTCTTCACCATCAAGGCTTCGTCGCCGCCGACAGCATCAACGGCTACAGGACGAACGTTCGATCGGCCATCAAGCGCATCCGCCGCAAATTCGAAGCGCTCGACCCGACATTCGACCGGATCCAGAACTACACGGCCTTTGGCTACATCTGGGCGCGGGACTGACCGGGGGCGTCGGCTCAGTGGGCCGCAAGCTCCCCGAACGGGGAGGTGTCTCGGCGCAATCGAGGCGACGATGATGATCCGCCACGCGCGGAAGTCTTTTCGGCGCCGGTCGCAGCTACCCACTGAGACTGCCTGCTTGCTCCTTCCCAATCCCTAGGTCCCGGCAGGGTGGCATCCTTGAAGTCGGTGCGGGCGACGGATTGGGAGGCCGGCCAAGCGCGCGCGTAGAGGTTCGGGGCGATGGGCACGATGCGTGCGGACTCTCCCGAGTCGATTTGGTGAATCTTTACCTTTGACTCTGTGAAAAACCGCCCATATAAGCGCGCCTCCCGAGACGACGCGCCTCGCCGGAAGCGCCGCAGACAAAGCGGAGCAGGGTCAGAGAGACCCACCGGTAAGCGATGTCGACGACGGTCTCGACCCTTGGGTCGTGCGTTCTATGCATCGTCTGTTAGGAAAGGGATACGCCGGCGGCGGCGAGCGGAAGTGCTTCGGCACGGAAGTTTTCGTCGTCGCTAG